>Ga0210388_10000276_pt1 | contig 44543 bp, 40 predicted proteins | sample IncBWC19OmetaG_FD_155485 | JGI IMG/M metagenome (GOLD analysis project Ga0210388, IMG submission 155485) | Forest soil microbial communities from Barre Woods Harvard Forest LTER site, Petersham, Massachusetts, United States - Inc-BW-C-19-O ...
GCGATAGATCCATCATTGACAACGCGGTCCGTATTTGGCCGTTGGGTTCCCTGGCTTCACTTCTTGGACCGACGGTGGGTCGAAAAGAATCTGGCGATAATCTTCCCAACGGATGAGAATCTTCGAACGTTGTACGATTGTGCGTGGACGACATACATCGTGACATGCGATCCGTACAATGGGGTTTTTAAGTCCCTCGAAACGCAATACCTCGCTGCCACGGAAAAAATCGGAAGCTGGACGGTGGGTAAGTCGCATCTTGGGGACCCGGACGTTCACCTCGGTCAGCACTTTTTGACTCTATATTGGCGCGGGATAATACCATTGCTCACCGAGGCCGGCCCGTTGCGGCAATTTTACGAGAATGCCCCCGACAAGTTGCGTGGTAGCGCAACTGGTTTCATTGGGAGAACGCTCAAGAACGATACGGGCGAAATACCTCCCGCCATAATCGAAAAACTACAAACTTTGTGGGAAACGCGAATTGAAGTGGCCCGGCGGGCCGGCAACGACGGTTCTTTCCAGAAGGAACTGACAGAGTTCGGTTGGTGGTTTGTCTCGAAGAGATCGAACGATGAGTGGAGCTTGGACCAATTGTTGGAGGTCCTCAAGATGACGAAGACGATAGATCCCGACCTGTGGGTCGTCGAGCGTTTAGCTGAACTCAGCCCGACTATGCCCAGGAAAACGGTTCAGTGTCTTGGTCTCATCGTGGATGGCGATGAGAAGGGATGGGGGATACTCGGCTGGAACGGTGATGCGCGGAAGATTCTTGCCGCTGCGTTGGGGTCCGAGGACGCAACGGCCAAGCAAGTCGCACGGGAAGTTGTCCACAGGCTCGGGGGGCGCGGATATTTTGAATTCCGCGCACTCCTGATTAACGCTTAATGGCGTTTCTCCATTAATCGATATTCCACAGGCACCGCATTCGCAGTGATACAAACCTGAACTGCTGTCAGGATTCGGTCGCTTCACTATCGGCGGCTTTGACCTTCAACTGCCTCACCGAGCATTCCGAGTGGTCAACGTCATCACGCACGTTGCCAAAATACCTCGCTTGGATGAGCTTTCCGGTGGGTCCGGGATGGCAATAGAGGTAGCGCACTTCGACAATCTGTCCCTCGTTCGGAAGCAGGTAACGATCGGGCACACCTACGGTGCCCATAAAACGCTCCCGGTCGCCGTCCAAGAGATACACGGCGATGGAGCGATGGCCGTCATCCGCCTTTTTCTCGGGCTTCGGACCGACAAGGAAAGGTGCCGTGGTGACGAACTTGCATTTGTAGTGCTGCCCTGCTCGCCCCCCAGCGTACGCGGCATTTCGGTTCTTGCAAACAAACCCTTCGGCGTTCGCATCGTGCATCGCTTTCACGAAAGCGCGTTTGGCTTTCGACGTCATGACCGTGTGGCAGACGCGCAACGTATCGTTGACTCCGCGAAAGAACAGCGTCAAGTGAGCGTAACGGACTTCGTAAGGTTGAATGCGCAGGTTCGTGCCGTTCATGCTGAGCAGGTCCCAAATGTAGAAATGGGAATCTGTGATTTCGCCGTCCGCGAGGAAACCTTGCGCTTGCACGAGGTCCAACGACTCGGCTAGCCGGGAGTCGATAGGAACTATCTGGCCGAGTTTGTTGATGCCGGAGTATTTGCCGTCGGCCTTTAGCACCGCGAGTCGCCGCCCATCAAATTTCTGCTGGAACCACCAAGAGATATCCTCTACCAACCGCAACGCATCCGGTTCGTCAATGGGAGTCAGCAATTCCGGCGAATGGCCGGAGAGTTCTTTGGTGGGGGTAATCCAACGGAAATCGCCGAATTGCCATTGACCGTAGCTTCGGCGATTTGATAACCCTTGCCCGTTTTTTCCCGAAGAACGCGGTCATAAATACGCTTCGCTTCCTCGTAGGTGGCGTTGCTTATTTTCGCGTCGCTCTGCAAGGTGGAACCGCGCCGTCCCCATTGCGCTTGGACGGACCATCGGTCTTGTACGTTTTCTAACTGCAAGTGGTACAGCTTGTCGGAACTGCCTTGCCGGAAATACAGTTCTACTTTTTCGGTCTGCATGATTCGCTCCTTAGCCTTTGTGGTTTTGCTCTTTGTGCAACGCGGAGCGGTGCATAAGAAGCAAATGCCCTTCTAGCGGCGGTTGGCGACTAGCTGTCCGCGCTGTCAAGGGCGCCGGTTTGCGTTTTTCGGAGCGAAGCGGAGACCCTTGACAGAACAAGCGGGCGGCTAGGCGCAGTCTTTCCGCAGGAAGGGCATGTTGCGTAAACTCGGAAGGATTCCGGTGCCGTAGTCGGGTTTCTGTTTGCTTTCAAGACAAGCGGGGTGGGTGGAAACGGTAAGGCTGGTTCTCTGCGAGATGGAGAAACCCCGCCGAGTCAATCGGCGGGCAGGTCTTCGTCAACAATTGCATAGACGCTCCTATACGCTGGCGGGGACAACGGGGATAGAACGGAGTGTAAGCTATTGTTTATACAATATGTTATTACATTGTTAGGTGCTTGACAGTGTCAGATAAGTAGTATATTATTCCTGACAGAGGATATCACATGACGACCTCCACGATGAATGCAATTCTAAGGCGAATTCGGGCAAAACACCGCGGATCGGTCTTTACCCCTAGGCAGTTCGCGCATCTCGGAACCCGTGCTGCCGTGGATCAGGCGTTGTCCCGACTTCAGCGGAGTGGCCGGATTCGCCGTTTGACCAGGGGAGTTTACGAGTTCCCGAAGATACATCCGCGCATCGGCGTACTGTCACCTTCTCCCGAAGGTGTCGCTAAGGCAATGGCCGAGAGAACCGGGAGCCGAATTACGATCTCTGGAGCAAAGGCTGCGAATTTGCTTGGCCTTTCGACACAAGTGCCGATGCAGAATGTCTTCTGGACGGAGGGCCCCTCCCGGACTATTCGGATCGGAAACCAAACGGTGTCACTTAAGCACGTTGCGCCTTCTAAAATGATCGGTGCTGGAACGGAGGCAGGAATCGTAATTCAGGCCGTTCGGTCCCTTGGGGAAAAGGGAGTTCACGAAATTCCCGTCCATACGCTCGCAAAACGGCTTCCCGGTCCCGTCAAGAGAGCCGTTAAACGGCTCACACCGACGGCACCTGCATGGTCGCAGGCTGTCTTAAATCAAATCACCGCCTGACGTGAACTCATGGATGACTTCGCAAAAGGAAAGCCGAGCGAGCGGCAGGCGTATTTCGAGGAAACTGCCGCTCGCCGCAACTCCACAACCACAGCGGTTGAAAAAGACTTTTGGATCTGCTGGACATTAAGGCATCTCTTCCTATTGGAAGGAATTCCCGAACTTCGGTTCAAGGGAGGAACATCGCTTTCCAAGGTATTCGGCCTCATCGACCGTTTTTCTGAGGACATCGACATCTCCGTCAACCGCGCCGCCTTGGGTTTTTCCGGGGAGCGCGACCTAGCCAATCCACTTCTCTCCGGCACTAAGCGAAAATCGCTGGACGAAGAACTACGCGCGGCTATAACTGCCGAAGTGAATTCGACAATCCTTCCGAAATTACACGACCGTTTTCAGAGCATCTTTGGCGGGCAGCGATGGGAGCTTGCACCATCCAGAGACGAGAACGAAGAAATGACTCTGTTATTCCACTATCCCAATGCCTTTGAATACAGCAGCTATCTGCGCCCTCAAATCAAGATCGAGTTCGGTCGCGGAGACCAGCAGCCCAGCGAGAAGTCCTCTGTCACACCGTTCGTCAGAGAAATGTTCCCCGATATTTTTACGGAGAAATCCGCCGCTGTTATCGTCCTCGATTGCGAACGCACATTCTGGGAGAAAGTCACGCTCTTGCATGCGGAGAATCACCGCCCTGATCCCGCTAAGCTGAAATCGCGTATGGCACGGCATTGGTCTGACGTTGCTGTGATGAGTACGGCCAAGCGATTCAAGGACGAGAATCTTTCCCTTGATCTACTCGCTCAAGTAATTCGTTTCAAGACAGTTTATTTCGCCGCGAATTGGGCCCACTATGACACCGCAGTTCCAGGAACACTTAGAATCGTACCTAACGGGGATCTCCAAGCGATTCTCCGTAAGGACTATCAGGAGATGCGGGAAATGTTCCCAAGTACGCCTCTCACTTTCGACGAAATCCTCACAAGGCTCGAAGCGTTGCAACAGAGAGTGAACGCGCTAAGGAGAGAGAGTAGCGAAGCAGCCACCAACGCACCGAATAATTGATCACAAAAGAATCCGCACTGGAACAGAGCGCTACTATGTCGGAAGCAACAGAATCGGAAAAAACGCTCGAGTATTACCTTGATAGTCAGAAGCTTGCATGGGATCGAGTTCCCGAGACTCAACAAAAGGAACCCGATTATAGGGTCGAGCACAACGGGGAGCCTTGTCTCTTCGAGGTCAAGGAGTTCAGTGATCCGGCAACTAAACCGATCGGGGGCTTTAGCGTCTGCCCTGCCATCCAAGAGAAGTTCACTCAGGCGAGAAAGCAATTCAAGAAATATCGAAATTGTTGCTGTGCGGTAGTTCTCTGGAATAGCAAAAGCATTTATCGCACTCTTCTGCTCGATACCGTCGCATCGGCAGCCTTCGGAAAGTACGTCACAGTAGATGCTGGGTCGGCAACAGATTTGCGAGCTGACCCACCGCGCTTTCAATATTCTGGTCCGGCTGAACTTAGCGAAAACGAAAATACAACGATCAGCGCGATTGTGATCTTGGGTCCTTACAACCTGAACCATCTCTGGCTCGAAATGTGGCACATTCTGAAGAGAAAACAGCGTTACGGGGAGGAAATCACGCCCTGGGTTAAGTTCGATGTCCTACAGCAACTGTCCTTAGAGCGAGCTCCGAGCTTCTCGTATGAAGGGACAATTCGAGTCATAGTGATTGAAAATCCGTTCGCGAGGATTCCGTTTCCATCAGACTTGTTCGTTGGCCCGTTCGACCAAAGGTGGCGAAAGGAGTCGGAGTGGTTTAGCCTTTCCTTTATCGGCTCTGAACTCGCAAAACTAAAAGAGACGGGAGTTCCGTTCATTTACCTCTGAGAATTAGGCACCGCTCCTTGCCAGGCGCGAGCGTGCTGCGCGATTAAGCGCTGTGACGACATGCCACGGAAAGTGAGTTCTTAATCGCATCGAGAAGTTGGGGCGAGCACGGGATACTTATAGAAAGTTATTGTCGGCGGTGTGGAGATGGACGCTGCTGTAAGGCTGATCACGCGCGAACCTGAGAATTGCGACGAAAAGGAGTTTGAGGACTTCGTGTCGCTCGTGATGGCGGGAGGCGAAGTTGCGCCGCGGGGATTGGAGGCTCGCGTTAGGCGCGCTCGGCAACTTATCTTCTTCTACACGGGACAATGTCTGTCCGCCGTTGCTGCCCTGAAGCAACGAGAGATGCTTATCGAAAATCAGTCAATCGCGGCGCCCACGTTGAATTGGACAAGAAAACCTACCCCTTCGAGCTGGGTTGGGTTTTTGTCATGCCGTCGGCGCGTGGCAAGAAATATTCGATTGATTTGACGCGTGCGGCCATCGAGGCCGCTGCGGGGAAAGGAATCTTTGCCACATCGCGTGTCGGGAATCATGCCATGCACGCGGCTCTAAAAGCGTGCGGGTTTTTGGCTATCGGGGAAGCATATTCGTCGAGCCGGGGAGTCTATAAGTTGCAAGTTTTTGTGCGGCCGGCCATCCGGACGCCTGACCGAAATTAGACGATAATCTTAATAATCAGCAATTCACAGCGATATCATCGTGGATCGATGGAACCTTTCACTCCTTACCAAGAACGAGATGCCTGGTTCGTGATTCGTGGGTATGTCTATCAGGTCCACGTAACAATACTTGAGTGGCTCACGCTTTCGCCGGGCTATGAGATGTGGCTCGAATGCGGTGAGGACATCGACCGCGTTCAGAAAGATCTCGGCCGTCCAGACTTCGGGGACGGTCGAGTTTTGGAGCAGATCAAGCACCGTCAAAAGGCTGCGACACTCCGATCTGCCGATGTAATCGGGGCGATTGTTTCCTTTTTCCGGCACGGTCGTACAAATCCCGACCTCAAATTGAAATTTCGATTCCTCACGACTTCCAGGATCGGAAGGGAGCAGAAATCTGATATTCCGGATGGCGAACCGGCGTTGGAAGTTTGGGAAAAACTGCGTTCTGGTGTGCTCTCGTCCAAAACAAAAGATTCCGCGGTTGAGGCGATCCGCTCTCTTCTTCTCGAAGGTACAACAGCACACTCAGACTTCCAGCAGTTCCTAAAGGCGGCTCACCAGACACAACTTACCGATTTCCTGCAGAGCGTGGAATGGATTACGAGCCAACCTGGGATTGACGAGTTGCAGGACCGGATCAGTTCAACGTTGATCGCGAGCGGGCGGGCTGCGGACGAAGAAGATAGCCAGCGTCTCCTGGAACTCTTGTTTTTGTATGTGTTCCAAGTGCTCTCCCGAAAAGGAAAGAAAGCTCTAACCGTAGCGTCCCTTGAGCAGCAGCTTTCACGCCCGAATCTTGAGCCCTCCGAGGAAAAGCTGCTGGCGGTCTTGGAACAGACGCTGCGGTTCGTGATTTCCAAGATAGAGAGAATTGAAGGCACAGTTCGGGAGCAAGGCCAGCGGCTGGACAATATCTCAGAACAGGTGTTGGCGATTACGTCCCAACCCGAGTGGAGTTTGTATCGAGGACTAGCCGACATCCAGGGGTTTCCAAAAGCTGTCGACCCGATTGTGTTGCGCGTAACGCAAAGCGAAAGTTTACGTGACGGATTCGCAGCGAATACCTGGATGGCCCTGTATGGTGCCTTGCAGTCGGGGAAGACGCAACTGGCACTTCAAGTTGTTCCCCATTTCGCAAAAAGCTCGATTTGGATTCGCTTGGATGGTTTGAGCGTTCGTGAACAGTGTCTTCGCATTGATTCTTCTCTGACTTTGGCTACGAGGCAAGTGCCTGAGGCTACTCACCAAGAATGGTATGCGCGGATCTGCAAGAAGCTCGGGGCCGGAAGTCTCATCGTGCTGGATGGGCTGATGTTCACCGCTTCAGATCGAGACCTGATGGATAGACTCTTGCTACTCAAGGAGGTTTGTCAACGGTTCGGCCTTAAGGTTCTATCCACTTCGTCCCGGAGATTTCCGGCGACATTCGTCGATCAAATGGAAAAGGGGGTGGGCCAGCGAAACATCCCAGAGTTCGATGAACAGGAAAAAATCGGGCTGTTTCGTTTGCTTGGTGCTCCAGAAACGATGTTGACGAAAGGTTTCGTCGACTTCGCTGGGGGGATCACAAGAAATCATCCTGCTCTGCTAGCTTCGCTCGGACGATTTCTCGAAAGTCGCAATTGGAGAATGGACGATTCAGCATGGGACGCACTATTCCGGAGCACCTACAATCAAGACTTAAAGATTGAGACAGAGCAAATTCTGAAGCATACGGTCGAGGACGAGGCGTCCAGGAGTCTTCTGTATCGCTTGACGATAGCGATGACGGCGTTTAGTGAAGAAGATGTCACGAAGGTCGCCGAGGTCGAACCGGAGATTCCGTTGCCGCTCGAGCGATTTCACGAGGCGATCGGGTCGTGGATTCTGAAGGACGGAGACAAAGACTTCCGTGTGTCGCCACTGCTGGGCGCACTCGGGCATAAGAATCTTTCCGGAAACACCGTGGAAAAGACTCATCTGTATTTCGGTCGAAACTTCTTTCGTAAAAAGCCTGTCTCCTTGCTGGACGCGGCCCAGGCGATTGGTCATTTCCATTCGGCGAAGGCTTTCGAAACCGCTGCAGCAGTGCTTGTCATGTCCCTGAATGCTTTCCTTCGCGAGGAGAGAGCCCGAGAGGATTTCGGACTGACGTCCGTCTGGGTGGGCGTCGGAGTTCCTGAAGGCGTTGACCTCAAGACAAGACTGTTTGTGCGCGCCTTGCAGGCTGCGGCCCTTCAGAAGCTAGGCAAGAACTCCGACGAGATACTGGCGGAGCTAGACGCACTTCTTGCTGGCGCCGCCGACAAGGATCAGCTGGGGAAATTTGGCGCCTGCGTCACGATAGCGATCCACTTTTCCTCAGCTCAGCCCGCCCTTGCGGCACGGTATGCGGTGAAAGCGGTGATGAACGCGAGTGCGATGAAGCAACTCGTACGCAAGGCTAAGGGACGTGCAACGGAGGTTGCTTCGCTCGTGTGGGCGTGCGGCGCGGCATGCCGAAACGCCGACGAGGTTGAGGCATGGTTCGGCGAGGTCGGCAAATTGAGTTTCGAACAACGAGCGGCGTTCTTCGGCCGAAGCATGATGTCAGACACGGGATGTCAAACGATTTGCGACACATTGTGGACTAAAGAGAGCGACAAACCGGAAGCTGAGCGTAACTGGCCGCGAATTCTGAAATTGCTGACTCGGATCGAAGAATTGGGCCGAGAGTGGAATTCCGAAATTCTTTGGGCCTGTGCCATTCGCGCAAAAGTGGTGGTCCACTGTGACTACTTGGCCGAATTGGAAGTTGGTGCACGGTTGGTGCAAGCCGCTCAGTATGAGAAATCGCTCAGCCGCGATGTGAGTTTCTTGTTGTTTGAGTGCATCGGGCGGCAGTACCGGTATGCAAAGAACTGGGCGAGTGCGAAGCAATGGCTCGATCAAGCTTTGGAATCCGACAGCGCTTCTTTCGCACTTCTGCGGCAGCGGGCATTGCTGGAACTAGGGATCGCCGAGGAGCGAATCGATCGTGAGGCAGCTGTGAAAGCTTGCGACCGGGCCGTGGCATTGGCGCGTAGCAGCAAGTCGCTTTCCGACTTACGGCTGATAGAGGCACTTGGAGAGAAAGCGATTGCGTGCTGGAACGCGGGGGACCGTAAGGCAGCATTCGCTTGCTGGGAGGAAGGGGCAGCAAAGATTTTGGATTGGCCGAAACGAGATGACGGGTGGAAATCGCTAGTGGGGATGTTCGGTCATGCGAGTGGTTATTTCTCAGCGCTTTTTTCAGGACTCGAACCGAAACCTGCCTCGGAATATATGATTCCCGAGCCCGGATGGTTCTTGCGAGAGAGAGGAAAGGTAAGCGAGGTTTATGCGCCGAAGAAAGAGTGGGTGTTAGCCGGCCACGTTTCGATGATGGCCGAAGCGATCGATCAGCCCGAAAAGGCGTCGGAATGGGCTCTTCGCGCACTGGATATGGGGAGGAAGGGAGACGAACTGGGTCTTTCGGAGAGCTTCGCGATGTACGCGGTTCCGGCGGCGGTTGCAGAAGATCGTTTTGCGGACGCGGTCGAATTGGCCGCGGCAGCCATGTCCAATCTGATGATGAGCGGCGTCAGAGGGAGGCGTGGGCATGATGCGAAACCAACCGTGGAAGAGTTGGTAGCATTCGACAAGAAAACGGCTGCGTTCTCACTTGTCCCCGTGGGTTTTCGCTTGGCGAGTCTTTGGTTGGCGCAGAGAGAAGAATGCAAACGCTTGGCTGGGAGTCTTGCGTTGCATTGTAGAAAAATGGCCAAGACCGGTCCCGCGGGAGGTTCATGGACCCAGAGTGCGGATGCGATCGACGAAGTCTTTTCGGAGAACGCCAACGCGGAAGAATTACTGGAAAGAAGTAAAAACCTTGAACAGAAGGACGAACCAGCGACTCGAATTTTGTTCTTTCTTGGCGCGATTCTGCACTCGGCGCCGGCTCGTGCGTATGCGTTGCAGCTGGGGCTGTATCCCTACTTGGACGAAACATATAAGAGATTCGGAATTTACAGGCAGAACTTGGTGCCCTTCCTCATTGACTTCTGGATGCGCAGCGTCGCGACGGAATCGTATGCATACAAACAGCCAAGCATGCTAAAGAAAAAGTTAGCAGAAATCGCGCTGGGCGATGGGGAGCGCAAGGAGAAGGCAATGTTGGTGGAACTAGGCTGGAGTCTTGGGACGAAGCCGAATGCCGAGATGCAGCTATGGCTTGAAAAGGTATAGACGGGGCGGAGCCGTTTCGCGAAGGATCTGCAACGCAAGGCGATTTAGCGATGCCATCGTCGGTAGCGGACGTTGAGGGCAAGCTTCTGAATGGCAAGATCGCGAGCATTGCGATGGCGCCTGAGGCAATCCTTGAAGCGATTGGCCGCGCGGAAAAGGTAGTGGGCCCCGATTGGATTACCTCGACGGCATCGTCGAAGGGTTTAGCGCCAACGATGGAGATTGTGGGCACGGGACTGCGGCTCGAATGCCTTGCAGGTGTAGTGGGCGCTGGTCGCGCAGCAACATGTAGCCGCGGGGCCGGTTTCTTTTGCTGGAGCGCGGATTGGTCCCTTTCTAGTCGCGTAATCTCATTTTCTAAACGCTCAATTGAGAACTTCCCCTGCCCTAACGCTTTGACATAGCGTCCGATTTCTTCGTTTATCTCTTCTAGCCGTTTCTTGATTTGACCGGCCTCCCTTTCGAGGGGTTCTGTTTTCCGTTTCAGGTCTTCGTTCAGTTCCTCCACGGAGATCTTCAAGAAAGTTTCGTTCTGGCTTAGATCCGAAAGCTTTTGAACCACTGTATGCTCGATGCTCTCAGCGTTGATGTGTTTGATCTGGCACACGGAATTATCGAAGTGCATCGTCTTGGTGCAGCGGTAATACGGAATACGGTACACAGAACCGTCCTTGTGTCTCTTCTGGGTATAGTGCGGTGTCATCCACGAACCGCAATCGGAGCATCGAACCAACCCCTTGAGCAGGAACACCCGAGTCAGCTTCGTAGAACCGTGGCTGCGATCTCGCCTTAGAGATTGGACCTTCGTAAACAAAGATTCCTCAATCAGAGCTTCTTGTTCGCCCTTAAAGCGCTGCTCGTTAAATCTTATAAGGCCGCAGTAAATGGGATTTCGCAGAATATGATCGAGCGCCATCTTGTTCCACGGCTTGCCCGAGCGGGCGTACCAACCACGCCGATGAAGTTCGTCTCGCAATCCGGAGAGTGATGGCACTTCTGCAAATCGGTGAAACATGAATCGTGGACGAGGCGATTCCTTAGAACCCTCAATGTATCTCGGCGTTTCAGACGCAGCGGAGTTACTTCAACCGCGAGAATATCACGACAATTCTTCATTCACGCGTTCGCCGGAAACTCGCGCTTCGCGTGAATTCAAAATCCCTAGCAACTTGGTGGCCACGGGTCGGATCGCACTCGAAAAGGTCCGCGGCAAAGAATTCGGGGCAGACCGATCATTCGGTCTCCAGACGGGCTTGACCTGAAGCAATCATCTCTGCGCAAGCTATCTCATTTTGCTCTAGAGAGTTCAACTCTGCGAATCGCGAATGGAATCTATAGCATTTGGCTATGAGTTGATGAGACTCGATCTGATTCATCCTTGCAAGTCATATCATCCTAATATATAACCTCTATAGTATGTTTTTCATTTGACAACAACTCCTCGGAGAGTATATATGAAGCGCGCTCAACATTCTTAGTTAATTACGTAGTTTCGAAAGGATCGGCCGTCATGTCAAACCGTCGCGGTAACTATCGAGTTTTTGGTATTGTCGCCACGTTGGTTGCTGTGTGCTTTTGCTTCGTCACGATAAGTGATGCTTTCCTTGCGGGTCGACCACGCCTACCAGCACCGCCAGAGGCGCCAGCTGCCCCTAAGCCAACGGGCGATCACGCGAGTGGGTCGTCTCGAGAAGCAGGGCCCGCAGCGTACGGATCGCTTCCGCTGAGCTTTGAGCGCAACCAAGGGCAAGCGGGCCGCGAGGTGCGTTTCATCTCACACGGCCCCAGCTATTCGCTATTCCTGACGCCTCAGGAAGCCGTACTAGCGGTTCAAGGACGAGAGCAGAGCCAAGACCAGAGCGATCGTGCGCTGCGAGGAATGAAGCCGACGAAGCGAAAGCTGTTCGAATCCGGCAAGCTCTATCGCGGCTCTCCGCGCTTCCGGAAATCCAGGAAAGTAAAGATGATTCGGGTCACGCTGGCGGGTGCGGATCCAAATGCGATCATTGAGAGCCGTGACGAGCTTCCGGGCAAGATCAACTATTTTATTGGTAATGACCCCGCTAGATGGCAGACAGGAATTCCTACCTTCGAACGAGTGAGGTACGCAGGTATATACCCGGGTATCGACTTGGTTTACTACGGGAAAGGGCAGCAGCTGGAGTTCGATTTTGTGCTCGCGCCAAATGCCGATCCTCGGAGAATCGGACTGCGGATGAAAACGGATGGGCAGGTTGCGATTACCAAGAGCGGAAATCTGCATGTCGGCGTGGGAAGCGATTCATTTGAGCTGCAACGTCCTGAAATCTACCAGGTTAAAGATGGTAGGAAGCTGCTGGTAGCGGGTAAATTTGTCCAACGTCGAGATGGAATTGTCGGCTTTCAACTGGGCCGATACGACCATAGCCGACAGTTAATAATAGATCCTATTTTGGCGTTTTCGACTTACCTAGGGGGAAACGGCACCGACGATGCATCCGGCATCGCCGTAGACTCTAGCGGAAACTCCTATGTCGTTGGACAAACGACATCTACCAATTTCCCGGCTGTAAACGGCTACTCTACGACCGCAAATGGCGAGGGGATCGCGTTCGTTTCGAAACTCAGCCCCGACGGAACGACGCTCCTTTACTCAACTTACTTGGGTGGAACCGGAGGTGAAGTCGGGAACGGAATCGCGCTTGACCCCGGCGGTAACGTATACGTCACGGGATACACACTGTCGTCGGACTTTCCGATCGTGAATGGGTTCCAGACGGCTACTGGAACTACGATGGCCAACGCGTTTGTGGCTCGCATTGACACCACACAATCAGGCGCTAGCTCCCTTGTTTATTCCACTTACTTGGGAGGAGGAGGTAACAGCGCAAACCCATTTGGAGATGTCGGATTTGGAATCGCCGCAGATGCGTCCGGACTAGCGTATGTCACGGGTCAAACGACATCCGATAGCTCGGTTGCTCCGTTTCCCACGACTGCAACCGCTTACCAGACTTCGCTGGGCAGTCAAGCCGGAAACGCTTTTCTGACTGTACTGGACACAAACCAAGCGGGGGCAGCGTCACTGGTGTATTCCACATACCTCGGGGGATCGAGCACCGATATGGGCGATGGCGGATTGGGCGTCGTTGTCGATAGCTTAAGGAACGCGTACATCACCGGGGAAACCACCTCTAGCGGGCCGAATCCATTCCCAACAACGCCAACAGCCTATCAGGCGTCGCTCAACAGCCCTGCCGGAAATGTTTTTGTTACCGAAATTGCCACGACGCAAAGCGGCACCGCATCGCTTGTCTATTCGACATATCTAGGAGGTTCGGGCGCAACGGGAGATGTTGGCTTCGCAATAGCGCTTGATTCGGCGGGTCGGGCGTATGTATCGGGTGCAGTCAGTTCGTCCGATTTCCCAGTTACCGGCGGCGCATACCAAACGGTTGCATACGAACGAGCGTTTGTTGCGAAAATGGATTTGACTCAGTCGGGAACACAATCTCTTGTCTACTCCACGTTTCTTGGAGGGACCAACGGTGATGAAGGGCGCGGCATTTCCGTCGATGCAGGTGGTGATGCGGTCGTAGCCGGCACGACGGCTTCTGGCGATTTCCCTACGACGTCAGATGCATTGCAAACAATCCTTGGTAGCCCAAGTTCTAACGCGTTCCTGTCCAAGATTAACGCGACGGGCACGGGCCTGCTGTATTCAACGTACATTGGCGGTAGCTGTGCTGATGGCGATTCTGGCAATTCTGTTGGAATCGACCTTCTAGGCAATGCCTACATCGCAGGAAGTAGTTGCTCGACGGATTTTCCTGTGACTGCGTCGAAAGCCTATCAGACCTCTTTAACAGGAGCACAGAATGCCTTCGTTGCGAAACTCGCGTTTAATCCAGATCCCGGCATTACCGCCTCTGTTGCGCCACCTCCAAACGGGAACGGTTGGAACAATTCTAACGTAACTGTCAGCTTCGCTTGCATTCCGGGAGCTGCGCCGATCCAGAGCTGCACGTCGCCAGTCAACATTAGCTCGGAGGGTGCCAATCAAACGGTCTCCGGAGGAGTTACAGACACCTCTGATAACAGTGCAACTGCTACTTTGACTGTGAATCTCGATTTGACGCCCCCGGTACTGAGCATCACGTCGCCTGCAAACCCTGCAACGGTCAACACGCCGTATGTAGTTGTTGCAGGTACGATCACCGACGCCTTATCAGGTGCAGGAGGTGTGTTGTGCAATGGGGCTCCAGCGAGTGTTACCGGATCTAACTTCTCCTGTACAGTTTTGCTGAACGTTGTATCTAACTCAATCTCGGTGACTGGGGTGGACCTCGCAGGAAATTCGGCAACGATGAATACTGCGGTTACTGTGAGCATGCAATCTCCTACGTCGCTGCAAATTAGCCCTGGCCCCGTCACTGTGACCGTTGGAAATAGTCAGTCCTTCACCGTCATTGACCAAAACGGTGTGAGGCGTCCGGACGCTAGCTGGTCGGTGAGCAATATGTCCGTAGGCACCATGGCTTCGGACGGTTCGGGCACCTTTACTGCGGCCGCAGTGGGTCAGGAAACGCTCACTGCAACGGTTTCTGGAGTCTCGGCTCAAACAACCATTACTGTAATATCTGGTGCGCCATTGTCATTTGGGATGACCATCTGGTCCGCTCCGGCTGTTGCGGGTTATACAACCAAGCAGATGGTACAAGCCGTGCCGAGCGTAAACGGGCCTGATGTCTATGCCATCGATACAGATTCTTCCGGTGATGTGCTGGTCCGTGCCTTCATGAGCGATGGTGAGCAGGTGTGGCAAAACCTAATGACAAACGCACTCGCTATTGATCCGATCTCAGGAGCAATCGGAGAATTCGCAACGATAGGTGACAATGCGGGGGGACTTCTTTTCATATCGGCCCCAGGCCCTTCCGACGCTCCAGACAGTTTTAACTACATACGAGACCTAAATGCCCAAACAGGTCAACAGGTTTGGCAATTTTCTCCGACGAAGGTCTTCTATGCAGGGGGAGCAATAGGCGGCGAGGTTCCGATAGAAGTCGCGGTAGGTCTTGACGGAAAGATTTTTATCGTGGAAAGCAGCCATGTCACCGATTCGAGTCCCTCGGCAAAGCTCGATATCATCGACGGGAATTCTGGGGCACTATCAAATAGCATCTCTTTGCCGGTAACGTCGGAAACCTCACTGAATGACGATTGCCAGCCCAACTCTTTTACTGCAACAGTCTTGGGAAACTATGGGCCGCCCGCTATCGGTACAGACGGCTCGGCTTACATCCTGATTTCATCGGCTCAATGGAGTTTCGATTGGTGCAGCGGCAACTCAACGAACACAGCGCCGTTGCAGCTTCTCAGCATCCACCCGGATGGATCTACGCAATACCAAACGCTCGATACTGGACAAAACATTAACGGGTCACAAGAACCCAACATGCCGTATCCGCAGGAGGCCATACCAGATGGTCGTGGCGGCATTCTAGCTAGCTGGACTGGACCTATCATTCCAGGTCTACCGGGCCAGCCAAATCAAGCAGGCAAGCTTGAAATAGCCGACATCGGCACTTCCGGGACAGTGCAATCTACCTTCCCGTCTATAAATATCTACAACTTGGGCGATCTTCATCACAACGACCATTTAGTATTAGGCCCCAACGACACGGCGTTTATAACAGATGGGATTATTGTCCAAGAGTTTAACTCGCTTACCATGCAGCAAGGGTGGACGTACAGTTCAACGGGAGGAGATCTCTCGTTTCAGGGAGCTACGACGGACGGCGGCGCTTCAATAGAAGACGGTCAACTGGGCTTCATTCAGCTTAGCTACAACGGGAATGCATCGCAGCCGGTCGCGGGGTTCCAGCAAGCTATTGTAGGTCCGGTGGGAAGCTGGTTTGATTACTCGTCGGGAGTTCCTCGGGAGATTGCAGGTCCGGACGTAGATTTTGATTCGATGCCGTTTGCACAAGCGCAAGGTGACCTCCAGGCGCAGAGGAGCGGCAAGGCAAATCTAGTCCACTTTTTGCCCGTCAACGTGAGCGAACCGCCTCAGCCCCTAATGACCGCCCAAGCTGCCCGCTTAGGAATCTCAGATTTGTACATTTCGCGGCAAGCAGCGAATGAGCCGGTGTTTTACATAAATGACCAAGCGACTTTCGGAAAGTTCGTGGCTTCCCTCAATGACCATCGACTAGACGCTGTGGCGTTTATTGGACACTCGCTTGATCTCGCTAATCAACCGCCCGCAACGGGATTTTTTTCGGTTGGTCTATGTTTTTACAATTTCAGCTGTTTTTCCTCGAGACCGGGCCAATTGAGTTATGACAACAATAATCAGCCTCATCCAGCTCAGTATGTGCCTGCATTGCCGCTGGCGCCGAAGGTTGTGTTCGTTGCGTCATGTTTTCCTGGAAATGATTTTCTCAGTCTCTGGTCAAGCGTGTCCGGAAAGGCGGGGCATGTGTTGGTCATTCCAGATAACCCGTCCGCTGTAGTCGGATTGCTCAATGGCACCTACTTCTATGACACATTCATCGTGAGTCTTCTGAAGGGCAAGACCGTCAACCAAGCCGTACAAGACGGAAACAAATATCTCGATTCGCTGAAACCCCCAGTGAAGGAGCGTTGGAAGGTATTTCCCCCTCAGAATGGCAATATCGTCATAAACCACGGAGGGCCTCAATGAGAAATTCGTTTGCCCGATATATTTTGATTCGAGCAGTAACAGCTCTTTCGGTTCTCAGTGTAAGCGCAACCTCTGGCTGGAGCGGAAGCAACGCGACTTGCGAAAGTCGACCATACAGGATGGTTCAGAAAGCGCTCCAAGTCACATTTCCCGATATAGCGCCGACATCCTTTCTGGCGCTTACGGTTGTTTCCTCTTTCGATCAGGTTCCGTCTACGTTCGGTGAAATCGCTTTTCGGATAACGGATATGTCGCCCGGATCCGAACAGTACCTGGGGGGTTCCGGAGATCGGCAGCCGGGGATTCGCAAGCCGCAGACTTTATTGGAAGGCATATTCGCCTTCAATCGGTCTGGGGAGCTTGAGCAGGCTTTTATCCGCGGTGATAGTCTGACGAATAAGGAAAAGAATGAAGCCCTTCGATCGACGGCTAACGCTCACCACGAATGGACGGATGTCGAAGCACTTCAGGCGCTGAAAGGAGCTGGGGCAACTTACGGTCCCTGGGCGAGGGATGCATTCTTGAAATCGCTGCCTATCAAAGGATTGGGGGATGCCTTCAAGGGCACTGTTGCCCTCAAGGAAGCAAACTTCGTAGCACTTTCTGCTACTCGCGAAGGGGACTTTGCGGTGTTTCAATGGATGGTGGTTTTCGAAATTAAAGGCGGACCCGGGGAAGCAGCTCAGTACAAAGGAAGCTTCGAGCCTTTTGGAGGTCGATTGACTTGGCTAGGTAAGAGCAAGCTGCGGCCTTAGCGGCCGGTTATTCTATTCAGACCCTACAGGTCGAGTTATCGTCAGAAAGGGTGCGCCATCCCGCCTGCTGAATAATATTTGCCAGTCACCGACGGGCTGTACATGAAATTAAGAGGCCGCTCAAATGACGAAGAGACTGCCGATAGTGCTGATCGCTCTTGCAATCTGCCTCACTTTTCTCTTGGTTTTTCGGGTCTACGTTGTACGTGGATCCGTTAACGTGGGCACGTTGTTCTGGAACTCGAATGAAGGTCTCCTGTTTATCGGCGAGGGAAGCGACGGTGCCAGTGTGAGTTACGCACGATATTTGCTGGACCCATTGGTGGCAGCGCTGGGACACGTTAAGCAACCAGAGAACAAACGCTGCTCGCGCGTTTTCGTGATCCGAATTATTTCCAACGACGTCCAGCGTTACGACACGGACCTCGCCCAGCAAATCGAAGAACCATTTTGTGGCTTCCATGTCTACGTTTTCCAAGATCAATTCTACGCCGTTTCTTGGCCAAGACTATGGAAGTGGTCCGAAACTCGGTTCGAGCCCGCAACTCTGGAGGAGTCGAAGGCGTTTCATGAAGCAGGAATTACCACACAGTGCAATTCGCAAAGTCCCTCGGAGTTCGATAATGCAAATAGCTGGTCGAAGCGCACTTTCGGCCAAGGTGCTCCCGAATACAAGCTCTCTCTAAATGGCCTACCTGTCAGCGTCATATTCCACGGCGAAACCTGGCCTCCGGCACCTTCATCGGTGGAATTAATCCGATCAGGACAAAACCGACAACAGATATGGACCCCCGATGGACGCCCCCACCGCGTCAGCAGGGTAGAATATGAGAGGATTTGTGGGTCACGCTGAATAAGATTGGTTCCTACGCGGCAACTTTGGACGTGGTCTGGGGCTCACTTCGAGGCCGGAACGCAGGATGTGATCTCCGCGGATTTCATGCGCTGGAGGCTGCATCACGTGGCTTCCACTCTCACCAGCCTAGGGATCATAGCCGCATTGGGGACGTCGCTCGCTTCGACATTCGGTTCGTTCAAGATTGACGATTGGTGGGAGCTCGCATCGCTAATTACGGTAATGCTCCTAGGTCACTGGCTCGAAATGCAAGCCATTTCCAAGGCGCGCGGAGCCCTCGATGCGCTCGCCGCTCTTCCGATACGCCGGGCGACCGAATCGGCAACCGTCTTCGAGTCTCCGGTGATCATGGCGACTCTGATACGAAGCCTATGAAGTTCGGTGATGGCTTCACCAGATTCGGGCCTAATCTGATCTTCAACGGAAACTACAACCGGACGTTCCCCACTGGTTACTCTGTGACTACGCTGCAGTCGGTGCGATTTTGTAACGGCACTACTGTTCTTTGTGGTTGTTTCCGTCGAGGTACGAGGCAATTTCCGTGACCCATCGCTCAATCTGTTTCTGCTGAGAAGGCGCGATATCAAAGAATGCAATGCCGGATCCGACGCCCGAATGCACGTAGACGATCCGGCCCCAGCTTTCGAAGACGGAGTCGTCGCGATGGATCAGGATTTGAACGACCGTGTTTCTCGGAAGACCGTAAAGCGACTCCAGGTAACAGCCCCCCACACTTATCTCGGATACCTGCGCCGGCAATTGAACCCGGGTGAGCGGTTCCAGGATCACCGCTCGGGCTGAGAAGGGATAGCGGGGTACCGAGCGCCTTTCCGCAAAACGCGATCCCGCCTCGATGTGTCGCGTTGGTTGGGCTTTACGCAAAACCGCTCGCGACTGGTCGCGAGGAAACTCTTCTAAGCCCCTAGTTGTGATTGTTGGCTTGACGTAAGGCTTCTTCATCGTTAGCCATCGACACTACGCTGCAACAAGATCGGCCGTAGTCTACGAGCGTGTAATCGTCAGGACGAAATTCGTCCTCTCTGAGATAGTGACCTTACCAACTAAATCGTTTCACAACTGCTGGTGTACTTTCCACGAAAACACATGCCTCCACGACAAGGAAGTCGCGTTCCGAGGTTTTGGTATGTGCGACATCAGCTCGAAGAGTCGATATATTACTAATTAAGCGATACTATAAGCAGCACCTAACGATAGATTTATTACGCGCGTTGAATCGGCTATCGGATTAACGGGCCGAAGTTTCGGTGTCGAAGGACTTGGTTCCGTTATGATCTCCCCATCTAGGCCTCGCATTCCTCTAGCATTGCGCATGTACGGAGGCGCAGCAATGACAGACGCACCATCCCGACGTTTCCGGAAGGTCGGCCGTGAACGAACTCGTCTAGGAAGCTCTGGCACTGATCGAAGGTGATGTTAAATGGCTGAGCGACACTGCCCGCAACTGCGAAAAAACGGCTGCACGGTTAGCATTCCCAAACGTTCCTCAATGTTACCCTGCGAAACCTGCGCGCGTTCCCATAATTCGTTACTAACGATTCTTAGTTCTGGTCGATCGATCACTCGCCATTCACTTCGAGGGCGCGGCCGAGAAATCCGGTTATTAGTGCCGGGTGCCTTCTCAAATCTGGAGCGGTTCCAGACAACGCGTCCTTCATACATTTCCCGGCGGAGCACTGCGTGAATGGCAGTTGCGACTCGCTGGGTGGCGTTCGCGCAATCATATTTTCCCGTCCTGCTTCAAAGCGCAAAGTTCCAAGATCGTGGAATTTTATTTTGTAAGCCCGGTTAAAAGATGGATTTCGCAGTGCAAAGATAAAATCGTTGCAATCGTATGCAAAAAGCGGACAGTTCGTAGAATCTAAATTTCATTTTTATTTCGTTATTAACTACCCGCAAGACGGTGCGCATAATCGCGCGCAGGGATTTGCTGTCCCGGTTTTGCCTACCCGAAAACAGCAGCGCTAACTTAGCATGTCAAAAGTAAATGGTTTTGGTCCGAGCGTAATGTCGCATTTTGAGATAGGTCGTGATAAGAGGATTTCTCAACAGTAATTGGCGTCCGACGAAATGTTCAAAATGGAACAGACTTGCGGAATGGAATTATCGCAGCATATTCGAATGAAAATGAAAGACCTCACCAAACAACAAATATCGTCGGTGCGCTGCCCAATGTGCGGTGTCGCTGTCGGACGCCGTTGTGAGCTGAGTACAGGCCAACTGCGCGTTGTAGCGCACGTCGATCGAAAGCTGTGCGCCGCCGAGTTTGTGGGAAGTAGGAGCAAACGATGACGCTCTCACGGGCCACAGCATACCTTCCCATCAGCCCCTTAGCGCTGACCTGCCCAATGTGTAAAGCCGTACCACGTACGGACTGCCAAACTTCGGCGGGCAGTTTTTCGATGTTGCATGTCGCGAGGATCAAAGCTGCTATGAGGATCAATGTGGCCGCGAGGAAGGCTCATGCTGTCTAACATTAGACACTCATTCATCCGATACTGGAGTAGTCTTAGCAAACTTTCCGGCCCATTTCGATTCGAGGGAGCTCTCTCTAAAAATGGAACGTCACTATGACATCTTTGAAATTATGCCGGATGGAGCACCGATGTGGAGAGCCGCTGTAGAGGGACATCAGAATGCGATCGCGAAGCTTCAGGAATTAGCGAAAAAGACTGAGAATGAAATGCGAGTAATGCACCTCGCTAGCAACAGCATCGTTGCCGCGATGAATGTCCCCAAATCCTGATCTGAACCTTGGAAGCATGCCCAAACCGCCGCTGAATGACGCGTCGCTCCAGCTCTTGAGCATGTCGAGAACAGGATCATTACCTAGCTCAGAAGTACAGCGAAGTCTCGGGTCGGTCGTTTAGAGCCCCTCATCACTTCGTCGTTTCTATTTGAGGTATAATCCGCCAACTCGAGAATTGAGGAGATGAAAAACGATGCTGATGATTGGAGAACGCCTGCGAACGATCAGGGAATCAAAGAACCTTTCGCAGGGCGACATCGAACAGCGCACGGGTATGCTGCGCTGCTACACGTCACGGGTTGAGAACGGTCACACGGTTCCCTCGCTCGACACTCTGGCCAAGTATGCGCAGGCCCTTGAAATTCCGATGTATCAGCTTTTCTATGATGGTGAAGCGGAGCCGAAAAAGATAAAAGGGCTCCACCTTGGCGGCGACGCGATGTCCCTCCGTCAGCAGCGTGAGATGGAAAGCATCGGTCGGAAGTTTGCGAAGCTGAAGGAGCGCGATAAAGGTCTCGTGCGTCATATGATCGCAAAGCTCTCGCGAGCGATTTCGTAAAGGGATCCGAAGACCACGCCGCACGCCACCACTCAAGAATTTCTAGGTTGAAGCGCTCGCACAGCTTCATTCCCCGCCCCAGTCAGTATCATGCACACGGCTTTTGCTCTGCATCCCTGGCGGCCCGATTTACTTTCCCGAGATCGTGCCCGTGTACGCGCAACTCGAACACTGTAATCCGCGATGCTAGGGGCCGAGGAGTACAAGGATTGACTCCCCCCAGAGCACTCATGCCATCAGACTTTGCAACTACTGCGTCGATACCGATCGCGGTGGTCAGCGGCTTGCAACTCAGCAATTCGTTGCGCAGCGTGAAGACAAGTATCCGCACATTGGGCAGGATATCTTTCACAATCGACGCAACCTCTACTCCATTTATGTCCGGCATGTTCAAGTCCAAAACGATCAATGCAGGCTTGAGTTCCCTGGCTTTTTTTATCGTATCTCGACCGTCAACGGCCTCCCCGCAAATATCAAAGTCTCGCTTAGTTAGGTAGGTGCGGACAATCCTCCGAACGGTAGCACTGTCGTCAGCGATCAGAATCCCCCTAGACATTAGAGCCTCAAGTCGAAGGCGTCCGATGCAATCCTAAGTAGGGTAATCACAGGTCCGTACTGCGACAATACGGTCTTGACGGTATTAACGCGGTTTCAGCACAGTGACTTTCAGATCGATGTCGAGAATAGGGACTATCACCACCTATCTCAGTCTGAGATAGGTGGTGGGAAGAGGATTTCTCGACACCTATCCGGCCCAAACAGTTCCGGCCCACGTGCAAAACCTGGTTTCCGGGCTGGTGTGGCGCATCGCTGCGCTTCCATCAGTCCCTGGCGGCCACCCTTTGAACAACTACTGAAGTAGGAACGTTTGGGGGCCTCACCGTAAAAGGCGCGTATAACCGCCTTGGCTTGTTCCGCGGTTTCGTGCACAGCCCGATAGTCGAAATCGATTACTCTCTCCGGGTGACCGAGCCCAGCTTCGGTCTCCTGAGCTTCCCTTGTGACCTGTGTCGGTCGAGGAACCCACGTAACCGGCGTTAACCGCTTCGGCCAGGCGATAGTAGTTGATAGATCCGCCGAAGCCCCCGTTGCCCGCGCCTTCATACTTACCATTCCACTTCGATGCAGGCAGCCAAACCTCGAACTCAATTTGCGAGTCGCTCGAAGGTCGGATGACTCCCTGGACGCGGCAGAGAGCGCGCAAGGTGTCAAAAGCAGTAAAGAAATCAGAAGAGGGCGGCCGATTCTCAGGTGGCAACACGAATGAGCCCGTATTCACAGTCTGAGCAGAAGTAACCGCAGCGTTCGTCAACTCTAGACCGGCGAGGCTATTACAGGTGGCAGCGGACACGGGTACTGCCATCGGCGCAAGGCAGACTACAAGGGTCTTGATCCAGCACGTCTTCAGCGTAATTGTTCCCGTTGTCGACCGAGAATATCGCATTCTAACCGCCCAATTTCAGAGAACCCGCCTCAGTCCTGATTAACGCATTAATCGGAAACTAGGATATTCCCAGATAGATGTTGTGAACAGGGATTATCACTAGGTATCTCACAATGCGACAGGTCCCGGATTGCTGGTGGGGAGATGACGCGCTAACGAAACGTGAGACGTAGTGGCCCCGTCTGAATAATTGAAAAGCAACAGATCGCTGGAGTAATCTGCGACAGCGCACGATTTGTCCGGACGCTGCGAAATCGACTTGCGGGAGGACCGATGATGGAGGCCCTTCTAAAGATGGTGCTTGTATGTGGATTTGTGTCAATGGCGCACTGCACAGCGACGGCGCAAACGTCGTCGTGCGCCCGGGTTGAGGGCCCTTTTGACCTTGCGCAAGTGGGACCTCGTGTCGGATGCCCCCTTTCAGCCGTCATCGAAAACTCGCACAGCCAGACGTTAGCTGACGGAGGCCATGTTCAAACGAAGAGCAAAACGGCCGTCTACCGGGATTCCGTAGGCAGAGTTCGATTCGACAACTATGCGCCCACGCAAGAATCGCCGAGCTTTATTCAAATTTACGATCCCGTGGAGGGGGTTCAATACTTTATCCAGCCGCAATATGCTATTGCTTCTCGCAGCAGATGGAGTGGTCCCCCACCAAGTTCGAAGATCGGCGCGCAAGATCAACACATGTCCGCTCAGGCTTCTGCTTTTCCACCCGCGCCGGGACCTACCATCGAGCGGCTCGGCCCTCAGCGAATGCAAGGTATTCTAGTGACCGGACAGAGAATTACATGGACGATTCCGGCGGGCGCACAAGGCAACGACCGCGCTCTCACGATTGTGAGAGAGACTTGGATCTCCTCAGCTATGGGCATCACGCTTCTGGAAAAAAAGTCAGACCCGCGTTCTGGAGACGACGAAAAGCGAATGACAAATCTCGAGCAGGCAGAACCTGACATAGCTCTGTTTCGGGTGCCAGCAGATTACACAATCAAAGATCAGTAAGGACCGCTGCGTGCGCTGGCGCATCCTCCTGCCCCTTGTTTAGTCCACCTTTGACGTGGTGACAGACGGTCCGTCGAGAATAACCGTTGTCAGCAGCTCATCGGCTAGTGCCCGAATCACCTTAACCGGATACTAGCGTTTTAGGATAACTATTGTGAACAGGGATTATCACCACCTATCTCAAAACGAGACCGATTCTTGAATTTCGAGGGGAGGCTCCGGGTCGATCTACTCACTGACAGAGACAGTTTTCCATCGCATGGAGAAGGAATCGAAGTCTTGCACCGTTTTCAAGGCGAAAGGAAGTGGCCACACAACCCCACTCTCGAATCTGGGCCAAAATGGTAATGCCACACACTCAAACCCGGGCATGGGCTCAAGCCGCTGAGAGGTTCGCGCGGCAACAAGCTGAAAAACGAAATGTCCGACCGCATATGTGCAGAGGTACATACGAATACGATTGACTGGGGAAGTGCTCCCTGCAAAGTACCCCGTATGGACGTTGCCCTTTCCGATGGGAACGAATCCGGCCATCCACATATTCACATTGGAAGGGATCGTCAGCGATTTTCTGAAGGCGTATCGATCAGCAATCGCAAAAAAAGGCTTTTGGTTTTTCCCAATGAGATCGAAAACAGACGCAGTCTTAAAGCAAAAGAGTGCAATGGAAGCGGCGCGAGACTGAGTAACAGGAATGTCCAACTTCCCGGAGATGAGGTCCAAAAGAGCAGGTTTGGCATGTTGTCCATCAATCTCACTCATCCAACCATTGTTGCAGGCTTCGCAAACGACCTTGGCCTTAGAATCCAACTTGTTTGATGTCCACTCCGCAAATATCTCCCCTTTTTCGTCCATATTCGTAAACCGCTTCTTGCCGGGGAAAAGACTGTTCATCCAGTCACTCCATAAGTGCTCCCTGCTCAGCTTGTTTGTCTCAGGGCAGAACCCACATTCTCTAGACATATCCTAATTGTATTCGGAAAAATGTGATTTGCCCCCAGTCAGTGTCGCTCATGGAATTCGACTGTGGTGCTGCGTGGAAGCCCTACCATTCCCACACAACCGCTAGCTCACCGCGCGGAGGTGTCTCGTTCTGAGATAGGTGGTGATAATCCCTGTTCGCAACATCTATCTGGAAAACCTAGTTCCCGATTGGCGCGTCAATCCGGGCTTAGCAGACAAACTGTCGCTCTTCGTTGACTTGGCTCTAGCAGCAACCTAAGATGAGCGCCAAATGGCGGATCCCCAGTCACTTCCCGGGCAAACCGTCTCGCACTACCGCATCATCGAAAAGCTCGGTGGTGGCGGCATGGGTGTTGTATACAAAGCGGAGGACACGAAACTAGGCCGCTCTGTCGCCCTGAAGTTTCTTACCGAAGAAATGGGGTGCAACCAGGCGGCGCTCGAGCGTTTTCGACGCGAGGCACGCGCTGCTTCGGCGCTCAACCATCCTAACATCTGCACGATCTATGAAATTGACGAAGATCAGGGACGGCATTTCATCGCCATGGAGTTTCTGGATGGGCAAACGCTGAAACATCTGATCTCGCGCGGTCCATTGTCGGTGGCTCATTTGCTCCAGATCGGCATCGAAGTCGCGAACGCGCTCGATGCGGCCAATGCAGCGGGAATCATCCACCGCGACATCAAGCCTGCAAATATTTTTTGCACCCGCAGCGAACAAGCCAAAGTACTCGACTTCGGTCTCGCTAAGATCTTGCCTAAGGAGCAGGTGTTTCCCGGAGTGCCCGCCTCTGCGCTGCCCACCGCGTTTGAAAAGGAGTTGCTCAGCACACCCGGGTCGGCCATGGGTACTGTGATGTACATGTCGCCGGAACAGGCGATGGGAGAAGAACTTGACGCGCGCACCGATCTTTTTTCTTTTGGCGCTGTGCTTTACGAAATGGCTACGGGGACGATGCCGTTCAGGGGCGCAACAGCCGCCGCCATTTTCGATGCCGTCCTTCACAAGGCGCCGGTACCGCCGACGCGGCTCAATCCGGAATTGCCCTCGGAACTCGAGCGGATCATCCAAAAGGCGCTGGAAAAGGATCACAGGCTGCGCTACCAGCACGCGTCGGATCTGCGAGCGGACTTGCAGCGGCTGAAACGCGACGCGAGTTCGAGTGGCGTTCCCATCGCAGGAATCAGCTCGCTCGCATCTTCCGGGTCCTCCGCAACGCTTCCGCCCGCTTCGGATACGCCTTCAGTTGCCTCTGGAGAGGCACTGTCGGGCAGCTCCACTGTCACGACCGTTGCGCGGCAGCACAAGTTCGGCTTGGCCACGGGCGTCTTGATCACGATCGTGGTGTTGGCCGCTGCGGCTTACGGTGTCTATGCCCTGCTCCATCGAACGAAACCCGCTCCGTTCGCAGATTTCACCATCACCCAGATCACAAATAACGGGAAGACCGTCGGCGCGGCCATTTCTCCCGACGGCAAATACCTGCTCAGCGTGATTGAAGACAAAGGAAAGCAGAGCCTTTGGCTCCATCACATTCCGACGAACAGTGATACGCAGGTGCTCGCGCCGGCGGATGCTTCTTACCAGGATCTGATTTTCTCTCCCGACGGCAACTACACCTACTTTCGAAATGGAACTGAAGGCGCCTTCGATCTCTACCGCGCGCCTGTTTTGGGGGGCGCGCCGCAACCCGTGCTCCATGACATCGGCAGCGGTGTAAGCTTCGCGCCCGAAGGCAAGCGTATCGTGTTCGTGCGGGCGAACGATCCGGAGGTGGGAAAGTTTCGGGTATTCACAGCGAATGCGGATGGAACGAATTCGCACGCACTCTACGACGGACCCACCACGGTGGATCAGCCGGCCATGGTTGCGTGGTCCCCGGACGGAACTCAAATCGCGTCGCTCCTTTTCTACGCGAACGGCGCGCTCAGCATGATTCAGTTCGCGGATAGCGTCTCCGGCAAAGTGCAGCCATTTGCGGAGTTCAATGATAGAGAGCTTAACGGTCTCGTGTGGCTGCCGAATAGCAGCGGTCTTCTCACTACCTATATGCCTGGCAGCAGTCCGCCCCCCAACCATTTGCAGATTGGATTCGTCGCGAGTCCTGGCGGGGAATTTCGCCGGATCACCAAGGACACAAACAGCTACCAGACACTTACACTCTCGGCAGATGGAAAGACGTTAGCGGCGGTCCAGCAAAAAGCCACACAGACACTTTATCTCATGCCTGCTGCGGGGTTCACCGGAACTCCTCCGGCTCCGGCGGTGGCTCAGAGCAAGGACTCCCATTTCTTCAGTTGGGCCGGCAACACCGATTTCTACTTCGATGGCGACTTGCAGCGCATTTCTCTCGATGGCGGGACGAGGACCCTGCTCGCTGACCCCAATCATCTTATTTTTAGGCCGGTAGGGTGTCCGCTTGGAAAATACGTCGTGTTTGTATGGCAGGGGCACCCCGAGAGCAGCAAGGTAGTTCTCTGGCGCATCGACGCCGACGGGGCGAACCTCAAGCAGCTCACGTACGGCGTCGCAGACGTAGGACCTCATTGCTCCGCCGATGGCCGTTGGGTTTACTACAGCGATCTTGTGAACGCGCGGATCATGCGGACTCCCGTCGAGGGCGGCGACTCCGAGGTCGTCAAGGAAGCGGTGATGCCGGGCATACTTCTCGGCATCTCGGGAATCAGCCTGTCTCGAAATGATGAGTTTCTTTCGTTCATAGCCTTGAAGAGTGGTGTACAACACATGAAGATCGCGATCGTGAATTTGGTTGCGGGAACGGAACCGCGAACTCGGCTGCTCGAGCCTGATCCGCGAATTGTGAGAGTGCCACAGTTTGCACCAGACAGCGAATCGATCATCTACATCATTCAGGAAAACGACGCGGACAACTTGTGGCTTCAGCCGCTGGATGGCGCTGCGGGCCACTTGCTCACCAACTTTGCGTCGGACAAAATCCAAAACTACGCATTCTCGCCCGACGGCAAGACTCTCGGCGTCTTACGCTCCCACATAGAGTCCGACGTCGTGCTTCTCCACGATACCGACGGCTCGCCACGGTGACGCACTCCTGGCCCTGTAGCAATCACTAGGATCTGCCGGGTATTAATGCCTTCGCTAGATGGCTGGGACAGATTGGTTCGGATAGATGTTGATAAATCTGCTTATCACTAGCAATCTCGAAATGAGATAGGTAGTGATAAACCCTGTTCGCAACACCTATTTGAGCGAGATGGAAGCCATGTTCCCCGGGGCGAATTTTATTTTGGTTAGATCGAGATTACCTGCGAGAATGCCCAAGCAGAAAGCATGAAACCTTCTCTTCGCCAAGTTTTAGCTGACTCCCATGTCTCGGCTGTTGCGATTGCGATTTTACTGATTTGGTCGTTTGATTCGGTACTCGATGCTTTCTGGAATCCTTTTGTGAATGTATTCAGTTTCTTGGCTACTGCGGTAGCGATCCTTGGCCTTCCCTACATTCCTCCGCAGCTCACCGTCTCTCAGCGCCTCATGCTGATCACGTTCTGCTCTTTTCTTTTCAATGCCTTTAGCTGTTTCGCCGCAGCATGGCTTTTGTCGAGCTGGGTCTATGGAATGGGACCGCTCCGCAGCCTGAAAAGTTACCGAGAACGACTTGCAAGGAGACGCCATGCTTGAGCGATTGAAGCGTGCACTTGTGGATAGCTATATTGGGGCGATCGCTCTGGGATGGGTACTCGCGCAGGATATTATGCACTTCGTCGGTATTTTCAGTGCACCAGTCGCTAGCTGGGTTTCGCAAAACACCTACCGTGAGATGACACAAAAGACCAACGGCCTGGCAGGCTTTCCCTTCCAAGATGCGCTGCCCGAATTAGTCAGAGCCTTTTTACTCCTCATGGTTTGGTCTGTTCTAATTCGCTGGCTCTACAGTGACCACATAATAGCGCACGCGGCTCGGATTACCCGTCGCGCTCAATTCATATACAAAAATTTTGCGCTCGATCGCCCAACCTCCTATCGCGGCGAGCACTAAAATCAGGTGGATTAAGCCAGCGGCTCGGGGGTAACGGTCTGACGCGGACTGAGCCGGAGCTGAAGTCTCCATTAGTCCCCTATGCCAACTTCGGGCAGTGTATCAGCGCTTGTATAACGAGACCTATGTTTCGGCAGTGAGTGGGGCACAAAAACCTCGATGCGCGTAGAAGCAGCCTGCACACTCCGGCTGTATTGTTGGCAAGTCCGAAGTAATCCTCGGTCGATTCCTCGTTGAAAGTCAGATAGGTATTGATAAATCCTCTTCTCACCATCAATCTCAATTGAGATAGATGGTGATAAACCCTGTTCTCGACAGTTATCCGGAAATACGTCGTCCCCGACAACCGCATTTATCGGCCCTAGCCCAGTGATCCAACCAATGTAGAAGAGTGAATGTCATTCCACTTGGGAAACTGTTCGAATTTGTCCGTCAGCTTTAAAGCACCTAACTTGTGCGACTTGCGAAGCGCAGAAGTCTCAAAAATAGACTATTTCTGATCCAGTGTAGTAATTCCATTGACAATGCGACAGCATACGCACACTGTGATTATGGACCTGGGATTCTTCAGTTCACCCACCCCAGCGCAAGTTAGCTGGATTACCCCTCGCCAAGACAGCAGGACGTTCAAGGAGATTCATGAATACTATTACACGTCGGGACCAGTCCCGTGGTTTAACGCTGCAAGACGAAGTCAATCGTCTCTTCGAAGACAACTTTACTCGCGAGCGCTCGGGTCATGCTGACCTAGCAACGTGGGCGCCATCCGTAGATATCTACGAAACCGAGAATGAATTGGTCGTGAAGGCCGAATTGCCGGACTTTCAAGACAAGGACATTGACGTCCGCATTACAAACAATACTTTGACAATCCGTGGAGAGCGGAAGTTCGAGAAGGACGTCAAAGAAGAAAATTACCTCCGGATTGAACGCTCATACGGTTCGTTCATGCGGAGCTTTTCTCTCCCGAATACGATCAGCTCCGAGAACATTCGGGCAGACTATCGCAATGGGATTTTGACCTTACATATGGCGAAGCGAGAAGAGTCTAAACCGAAGCAAATCAAGATCACCGTCTCCGCAAACGGAAAGTAGTTCGCGGAGATCACATGCGAGGGGCAGCACTTGCCCCTCGTGCCCAGAACCAAGGATGTTGAGGACTGGGTCAGAGCAGAAAAAGAGTTAGACGCCGAATCTGGCATCACGCCGGCAAAATCGAGAGCGGAACATCCCGGCCAATTCAACTAACGCGGCTCGAAATTGAGGGGGCGGATTTATTTTCTTCCCCCTCACTCCTTCCATCCGGTATCGATCTTTGCTGGAGATAAGATTTTAAGAAATCCTCGTTATGCGAAACTGTGCAATCTTGCACAGTTTCCAAGACGCCTGCACGCTATTCTGACGTATGGCGTCATCCGCAGTTCGGAGTCCCTCACTCAAGAGCCCTCGCTCGCGTAAGACAGCGAAGTCACTTCGGGTACTTTTCGACGTGAAATCGTTTCTAGACTCGACTGGCCTGGGAAGATCGGTCGCGAAGTTTCCCGGAAAAGCGACGGTATACTCTCAAGGCGACCCCGCTAAGAATGTCATGTACATTCAGGAAGGCGGCATTCGCCTCACCGTGGTCAATAAGTCCGGCAGAGAAGCCGTCGTGGCGATCTTGGGACCCGGAGATTTTTTTGGCGAGGGATGCCTCACAGGGCAAGCGGTTACCATGGCAACGGCGACCACACTTGCAGCCACAACTGTGCTCGTCATCGAGAAAAACGAAATGATTCGGGTTCTCCACGGAGAACACCAGTTCTCAGACCGGTTCATCGCATATATGCTGGCGCGGAACACACGAGTCGAGGAAGACCTGATAGACCAACTCTTCAATTCAAGCGAGAAACGGCTGGCCCGCACCCTCTTGCTCCTGGCACGCTACGGCGATCCAGGCGCTCCTGAAAAGGTGCTTCCCAAGATATCCCAGGAGATGTTGGCGGAGATGATTGGGACCACGCGGTCTCGGGTGAATTTCTTCATGAACAAATTCAGAAAGATGGGTTTTATTGAGTATAAAGGCACGATCCGCGTCAACAATTCGCTCCTGAATGTCGTGTTACACGACTGAGGAGCATCCACTCCCCGCGAGACGGCGGTTTCTCTGAAGAATCCAGCAAGTAGCGAAAATGTTCAAAATTGAACTGTTTTGTGCCTCGCATTTTTGCATCCTTACCGAATGAAGAAGAAAGACCTCACGTCCGCGCAAGTATCTGCCGTGCACTGTCCAACGTGTGGTGTCGCGAGCAAGGAAAGGTGCGTACTGCATTCGGGCGGCGTCCGGTCTGAGCCCCATCTGGAACGAAAGCTTCTCGCTGTGGAAACCGCGGAGAGCAAGCGAGCTTCGCGACGATCGTAAGGCCCCCAGTTTCAGTCAACCTAGGCGAAGCCAACGCGCGAATGTACTGAATCTCGATAGATGTTGATAAATCCTCTTCCCACCATCTATCTCAGTCTGAGATAGATGGTGATAATCCCTGTTCTCGACAACTATCTGGAAATCCGCGAAATTGCGAGTAGTATGGTGGCAAATACTAGGAGGCGGTTATGAAGGGAACTTTCACCGCCGCTGCCATTCTCGTCGCGATTTCTGCGATCCCCGTAACGCTAACGGCAAAAGAAAAAACGCTCAAGATTACGGTGAGTGGCGGCAACCTCGCTATCCCTGTCGAAATGACTGACCCGAAGATTCTCGACAATTTCAATGTTTGGACCGGGCCAGGAACAAGCTCGAATGACGATGAAGGATTCATTGTCCAGTGGTCTCGGGGCGCGACCGCTGAACCACCCAGTCGCCTCTCGCAATACCTGGTCTCGTTCTATACAGAGCGCTCGTCAGAGCGACCATTCTACGTTGTGTCCTACCGCTATGACTCGTCCCGCCGGCGCGGCTATGTGTACTTGCCGGGCTTTAGCGAAAAGTGGTATTCCCAAGATGTTGGCACGATTTTTCGTGGCGTGGAAGGAGACTGGTTCTTGTCCCGGCCCGCGTGGGACAGCACCGTTGAGCCCCTCATCGCGAACGCCTCAGAGTGCGACGCTCGCGAATTAGAAAACCCTCTCAAGCCCGTCGATCCGATATATTCCGAAGCAATGGACCTGGCGGAAGTCCTGCGCGACCACGGCTTAGCAATCAAATGCGTGCTCCCGTCTAAGCTGATTAACTCCTTTGAAGGTCAAGTCGGTGCCGCCCTCTATCGAACCACTCGCGGGGATTTCGAAGCGCTGTTTCTCAAGAAACCAGCGACCTTTGCATCGGTCAAGTCCACCGAAGAAGTGAAGAACGGGTTCTACGTTTACTCGTTTGAAGGAAGGCCGCCCGCTCGGGGAGGTTGGACGAGTTCGAGGCGTGAATACTTCGTTAAACACAGAAACGAGATGCTCATAACGCGACAGGAACAACTCGCGGTTTACCTGGACAAAGAGTTGAATTCGCATTGACCGTCCCGAAGAGGCCGATGGGCTTCGGACTATCGCAATTCACTGCGGTGGATAGATGTTGATAAATCCTCTTATCACCAGCAATCGGTGACGGCGTTTAGTGCATCCAATCCTGAAATTCCACGCATTGCTGCTTGAGGTGGTGAGGCATGGCGACGGCCATCCCCTACTATGTTCACGAAGGTTGGCAAGACGGCCTGTTCACGGCATGCCTCCACCGTGGTGATTGTATCCATTGCGACGAGGGTCGAGGTCAAGTCATAGGATCCAGCTTACGCCGGGGCAAATGGCATGGCCCCTTTCAGAACCGAAGCAAAGCAGTAGCAAAGTTGGCTTCTGTTCCTACCATCTCGGTCCGAGTGTCGTGCGAATGTACTGAATCTCGATAGGTGTTGAGAAATCCTCTTCCCACCACCTATCTCAGAGTGAGATAGATGGTGATAATCCCTGTTCGCAACACCTATCCGGAAATGCCGGGTCGACGCCAACCACGTAGCGACAGAAATTCTGTCATGCGGAGTTCTTAGCAAGCCGTGCGTATTTAGCTGACTCCTCGTTTAGACCAAGGTGCCGATACGATTTTGCGAGCGCATCGTAAATGACCTTGCGCGAAGTACCTGCCGAAGTGGCATCGTCCAGTGCCAGCTCGAATTCCTTCACAGCCCTAGGCAGCGCGCCTTTGAGGTAAGACACTCGGCCCAGATAGTAGTGGGCGGCAGATGAATACTCGGTTGAAAGTCCCTTCGATAACGCCAGATTTAAATTTTCGACCGCCTTTTCCCATTTTTTCGCTTCAAAGTAGCAGATACCGAGATTTGCATAAAGTTCCGGATGTTTGGGTCGCTGGAATGAGAGGCATTCTTCGAGGACAGGGAGTGCTAAGCGCCAGTCGCCAATCGTTGCCAGCAACCTTCCCCGATTGAACTGAAGTTCCTCGTAGAGGTCATGGACATCATCGCTTTTCCAAAGCGTTGGGTACTGCTTCAAGATTCGGTTCAGCTTCTTCAAGGTGCGAGATGCTTGACCATCCGCTTCATCAAGCAATGCATCCATCACGGCCATACGAGCTTTGTACTCCGGCCTGCGATCCCATAGATTCGACACTTCTTGGAGTTTCGCTCGTGCTTCGGCCATACGCTCGTCTTTCGCAAGGAGAAAGGCTTCGTACAAAATGATGTAGCCCCTGTCTTCATTCTCGTGGACCTCTAGAAGCAATACTTCTAGTAGCTCAACCGCTCGGTGCGGGTCACTTCCGTGGCCAAGCTCCAGCGCCTCCTCAAACCTTGCCCTCATTTGCTTTTCAAGTTCTTCATGCATGGTGTTATCCGGTTGCGAAATGCTCTCTGCACCTTTCGGGCTGCAATTCTACCGCTCAGGATAACTGTTGAGAAATCCTCTTATCACCACCTATCTCAAACTGAGACCTGCAAGGGGGTTAAGACGCAGCTCTGGCGAGCCTCGATACCATCAAACGCACCAGCCCCTTGTTCCGCTCGCTCAGTTTCGTAAACTTTCGGCCAAGTGTTTCGAGTTCACGTCTCGCTTTGACGCTCATAGTTTCCTTGCTCACGTTTAAGTTTTTAACCACCTTCGGCTCGTCGCCCTCATAGAACAACTGATAGAGAGGAACCTCCATCGCTCGCGCCAGTTTTTCGAGCGTTTCGATAGCCGAGACTGTGTGGCCGTTCCCGACGCGCGAAATGTAGAAACGGAGCATTCCCGTTCTTGTTTCAATGTCGCCTTGGCTGAGACTCGCGCGCAGCCCTGCACATCGTTTGACAATGTATACACAATAGGATACTTTATTTCACACGGAGACACTTATATGGGCATGACGATCGCCCAGAAGATCCTATCTGCGAAGGCCGGTCTCTCTACCGCGGAACCAGGACAAATTGTGGAGGCATATCCGGACCTTGTCATGAGCCACACAGCGACGTGGCGGTCGGTCAGTGTTATGAATAAGATAGGCGCGACTAAACTCTTCGATCCCGAACGTCTCGCGATTGTGTTGGACCACATTTCTCCCGCAAAATCTGAAAAGAATGCCGCTGATCAGCAGGCCAGCCGGGCGTTTGCCCGAAAGTTCGGCATTCGCAAATTCTTCGACATTGATTCCGGCATTGCACATTTGGTTCTAATGGAAGCCGGCCACGTTGCCCCGGGTGATCTGATTGTTGGCACCGATTCCCACTGCACCATTTACGGAAGCCTTGGTGCGCTAGGCACGGGAATCGGATATACGGAGGTCACCTCAGTCTGGCTTACTGGAAAGCTGTGGATGAAAGTTCCCGAGACTTTCCGGATCGTTCTGACTGGGGAATTTAGTCCCGGCGTTTTCTCAAAGGACTTAATGCTCTATCTCATCGGCACACTTGGTGCGGATGGATGCGGATATAAATCGGTTGAGTTCTACGGAGATTCCGTCGCCCGTCTCAGCATATCCGAACGAATGACCATGGCAAATCTTGCGATGGAAATGGGCGTGAAGTGCGCTTTCCTTCCTCCGGATGCAAAAACCGTCGAATACTTAAGCGAGCGGCACCAAGATCCTAGTCGTTATCATCCTGTTTACGCGGACTCGGATGCAATATATCAAAGGACGCTTGAAGTTGATCTCGCAAAACTGGAGCCGATGGTTGCCTGTCCGCATGAGGTCGAGAACACAAAGCCGGTTGGAGAGGTCGTCGGGACTAAAATCGATCAGCTGTTCTTAGGTTCATGCGCCAATGCTAAGTATGAAGATCTCGCGCTGGCCGCTCGAATCCTCAAAGGCCACCACATTCACCCGGACGTACGCTTTATAATTACTCCAGGCTCTAAGAATATCTTGATGCAAGCAGCTGATTCCGGAGTTCTTAAGACTTTACTTGAAGCGGGTGGTCTTTTTACCAACCCTGGTTGCGGAGCATGCGCGGGGGATGGTGGCTCTCTCACCGATGGAGAGGTATGCCTGTCAACGGCTAACCGCAATTTCCTCGGAAGGATGGGAAGCAGCAAGGCTGAGATCTATCTGTGCAGCCCGGCAACACTGGCGGCGTCTGCCATTCATGGAGTTATTTCCGATCCGAGAGAGTTTATGCGGGACCTGTAGGGCGGAGAGGCATGAAGGCGATAATCGAAGGTAAGGTTTTTAAGTTTGGAGACAATGTCAACTCCGACATAATCATCCCAGGCCGGTATCTGATTTATATTGATGCAGAGCGCCTCAGCCAACATGCTTTCGAAGTGCTCGGAGACAGCTTTCCAGCGAAACTGCGCAATTATCAAATTCTAGTTGCCGGCCGGAATTTCGGATGTGGGAGCGCCCGAGAGCAAGCGGCGACAGCGATTCGTGGTTTGGGCATCAACGCCGTCGTTGCTTCTTCGTTTTCCCGCACCTTCTACCGAAATGCCATCAATGACGGCCTTCCTATCATCGAGTGTCCCGAACTGCACGCTGCGGTGGCGGAAGGTGACGAGCTTCGCATCGACCTAGCTGGATCGCTGATTTTTCACCGCGAGCGACAATATTCGTTCCCAAAACTCCCCGACTCGGTTCGTGGAATTCTTGAAATGGGCGGCCTCGCCGAATATTTGAAGAGCAGGTTAACCTCTTAACCTAGGCTTCGAACTGAAACATAGCATCGTCCCTGCAGCTAGCTCGCTCGGCTAGGATCCGTGATCTGCCCCGCCAGCGCGGAGACCGCAACTGTTGTTGCCGACGCGAGGTAGAGACGAGCGTTCGGATGCCCATTGCGACCAGGGAAGTTTCGAGCCTGCGTTGAAATCATCACTTCTTCTCCTCCCATCGCGCCCATGTTTACGGCTTGGTTAGAACCGGCGCCCGGGGGAAAGACGTTCGCGCCTGCAAGTATAAATGTCTCGATCAGTCCTTCCCGTAACGCCTCCAGGAAGATTCCGCGCGTGGCAGGGACAACTTGCATCCGAACACCCTGACGAACTTTCTTGCCTTTTAGCCAGTGTGCCAATACGCGCAAGTCTTCCAGGCGGCCGCCGGTACTTCCGCCAACCTCGGCGATGTCAATTGGAATCCCCGCTACGGCATCAACCGATTTCACGTTTCCTATTGTCGGAGGACACGCGATCTGTGGCGTTAGTAGACTCACGTCAATCTCGATTTTATTTTCATAGCTGACGTCAGGATCGTTTTGAAATACCTCGAATGATTTGAACGAGGAATGCGTTCTAGCGTAGGCGGTCATCTTTTCATCAGGATTGATGAAACCGGCTTTGGCCCCCAAATCGATTGACATCAGGGGAAATAACATTCGATCCTCAACAGAAAGGGCGTCGATGAACGGCCCCGTGAATTCGAGCGCTTTGTAAACGGCTCCATCCTCGCCCATAAAGCCAACCAGGTATTGCGCTACATCCCGTGGGGTGACACCCTTTGCCAGGACTCCATGCAGAAGAATCCTGACAGTCTCCGGAACACGGAACCAAGCTCGAGAATGACAAAATCCCAGTCCGACCATTGAATTGTTTCCTACGCCGGTTGAAAAAAGGCCTAGCGCGCCGTATACGGTGGAGTGGGAGTCACAACCAATGATGATTTGTCCTGGCGCCCATAGACCTTGTTCCAAGATCACGTGATGTAGGCTGCCAGATCCGCAGTCGAAGACCTTCTGAATCCCATGCTCGGATGCAAAACGGCGCACCTCCACCAACGCTTCCGCTGCCTCCTGAGTCGCAGGCGAAATATTATGGTCGAAAACGAATGCAATTTTCGAAGGATCCGCGATTGTGCCTCCTCCAAGTTCGTCGCGGAATACCCGAGACACAAGATTTGAGCTGAGGTCGTGCATCACCATCAAATCGATTTTCGCAACGACCACGTCTCCGGGAACGACCTGTTTCTTCCCACTCGCTTTGGCCAAGATTTTCTCAATCATGTTCATAGCAGCTCTGCCCCGTTCTTTCCGAGCCGACATGTATCTCCATAGAACAACCGGGCTCCGCCGATTGGCGCCTCAACGTCCGCGGAGAAGACCAGACCCGCGCTGAGAACTGCGGTATATTCATAGGGATAGGACCCGGACATACTCCTCACGCATACTTGCACCCGCTTCTCGGGTCCCAACTTTGTCAAGGCTTCCTCAAACCTTTCTTGCATCTGTTTAACACTTTGCGGCGCTGCTTGTGTTCGTGCCACGCGCACCCAACAACCTCGATATTCAGCCGCGACAACTACCGAAAAAGTATCCCCGAGTTGACTGCCTTGTGCCGGACCCGGTGCGGTGCTTCCGTCGCTGAACAGTAACAACAGGTCCTCAATACCGGCTCCGCGAAAGGCACGCTCGAGCTGGCCCGCCAACATAAAGTCGGTTCCCGCTGGCCCTCTTGCCAATTCCGTCTCCAGAATTCTACGAACCATCGAAACACCCGTTCGCCACATCGAAAGCTCATTCGGGTCCGAAGTCCGCGTGAGGCTTTGGTCCGCTGACACATCCACCAGTGAAAGTCCCGAGCGCGTCAATGGACCGTAGATCTGCTGCGGTAGGCGATCAAGGTCCAGAATTCCGAGGCGCTTCCATGAGTAGTCCTCGCACACCTTGAGCAAGCTATCCGTTAGCTTGGGGGACGGCCGGATATCCTCCAGAATCGTCACCGTTCGAATCCAGTTATAAACTCTGGGAGAAAGAGCGCAGAGTAGAATCGGAGGGCGTTCCCGAGGGATAATCAGCAGCGATCGGTTCCAGTAAGGCATAAAATTGGACAAGTAGCGGCCCCAGTTCGACCGCCAGATGTCGCTGTACACGACCAGAGCGGGAAGGTCGCGTGTTTCCATAATCTGACGCACGCGCTCGATCCTCATGCGCAAAACGTCTGGATGTAACTCCAGCCTATCCCACGTGATCCAGCCTCGTTTCACAATTACACCTCTTTTTCGAACAGCTTTTTGTCCGTGCGATTCAAGGAAACGCAACCATCGTCGGTAACAAGCAGCGTGTCGCCAAACACCATATAGCCGGCGAGCGGAAGGAATGTATTTGGATGTGCGATCAAAACCATGTCCTTCTTCATGACATAGTCGACCTCTTCGAGGATGTATGGGTCTTCATCCAGATAAAGCCCAAGGCAATGTCCGCGAACCCGCGTGTATTGGGAGCCTGTATATTCGCCAAATCCATACCGGCGAAAGACATCGTTCTGCGCCCTGGCGATGTCCGATGCATTGACTCCAGGTTTCAGCAAATCCTGCGCGGCTAGTTGCGCCTCGGCGAAGATTGAAAAGGAGCGCCTCTGCTTTGCCGACGGTGTGCCCAAAACGAGAGTCCTGCAAATCTGGGCGTAGTAACCGTCGACTTGCGGGGTCAGTTCCGTAATGACTGAATCTCCGCGTCGAAGTTCGCGTTCGGTGGGCGGCTTCATCCCGACGACTTCAGGTCCGCCTGATGCAATTAACATAAAGTTGTCTTCGGCGCCGTTCGCTTTTAGAAATCCTTCTACTTCGGCGACCAGTTCGTACTCTTTCATTCCGACCGCAGCCGTTTCTGCAAAACACTCGTAGCCCAGATCCGCGAGTAGAGCCGCTCTCTTCAGAAGTTCGATTTCACCTCCTGACTTCACCCTCCGCAATTCCTCCATTTCACTGCTAGCCGAAACAGGGTCCTGGCCAGTGCTCTCACGAATGGCCTTCACAAAGCGTGCTTCCATCAATTCCAAACCTGCAACAGCGCAGGCCTCACCGGCAGTGTTCAAAAAGCCCTCTGCCAGACCTGAGGCAACATCCGAATTGAGAATTACATACGCGTCATCGATCGCGGATGCGGCCTCAAGATCCCAAGGGTCCGAAACGAGGATGCTCAAGTCTCCCGCGCGAGAAACGCTGACCACGGCATGTGGGCCCTGAAAATTCAAATTGACCAGACTGCGAAAATGTTCCTTGCGCCAGCTATGCCCGTACAACAGAAGAGAGTCCCACTCGTGATCTTCGATCATCGCTCTTATCTGATCGAGACGACTCATGTTCAACGCGGTGCTCTTCAAGGTGACACCGATTCCAAGAACCACTCAGTGGGCAATTCTCTTCCGAGCCCCAGCTCTTTCGCCCGGCGGAGTACTGAGGCTCCGACTCCCGCAAATTGCAAACCAGCACCGGTGTTGTTGTTAAAGATGGTGATTTGGTCAGCGCCTGCTCTCCCTGATACCTTCCCCGATATAAGATCCTGAATCTCTGCAATGTCCTCCCACTTCTTGATTCCCCTTTGCGCAAGCTCCCAAATATCGGGAGATTGGTCAAGCCTAGCCACATCCTTCGAATGCACCACGTAGAGATCCGCCCGGCGGACGGTTTCATCATCCAGCTCGCGCCGTTTGTTGCTGGCGTCAGCTCCTCCGATTGAACAGATGTACATACCTTTCTCCACCCAGTGTCCGTCGAAGACGGGATCCCACGCGGCCGTTGCGGCCTGGACGATGTCGCTGCCCTCTACTGCTTCTCGAGACGAAGTTGCCACCCGTACGTTTCGTGTTAATCGGACACTCATCGCCTCGCAAAACCCTCGACAATGTTCCGCGTTTGGGCTGAAAACTTTAACGAGTTCGAAATCCCACAAGCTGCAGAGAAATTCTATATGGGCGCTTGCTTGCCATCCGCTTCCGAACAGCCCTAAGATCTTGGGGTTTTCCGGCGCCAAATACTTGGCTCCTACGCAACTCATTGCAGCCACTCGCATTTTCTGAATCACGCCATCTGGCATGATTGCGACCGGTTCGATAGTTTCTGTGTCAAATAGAATGACCAACCCGCAGAACCGATCTCCGGTAGCTGCCGGAAGTATTCGCCGTCTCTTAACCCCCGCTGTATACGAGAAACCTGCCATATCGGACGTAATCCGCAACGCCCATACCTTGCTGTCCAAACTTCCGCCTTCCTGAGACTTGAACCGGTAATTGAACCCAGGGTGGCGCGAGGATTCCACGGGAAGGTAGGTTTGCGAGCGGGGACGGTTAATGGCCTTGCCCTCCGCCAGTTCGCGGTAAATACTCTCTGTCGCGGCGATGGCGTCCCGCGGCGTCAGCGATTTCTCCACTTCTTCGTTGGTCAGCAGCAAAGTCATCGAACGGCATCCTATTCAGCAGTAAGAAAGCGCGAACCTGATTTCAACAATGGAATCAGACCACCCGCTTTCAACATGTCCAACAAAATCCCAGTAGGAGCCCGGCCGTCCAGTCGCTTTCCAGTCGTCAAGTTTTCCGCTATACCTTTTTCAACGTCCACCCTAAGCCGATGCCCAGTCTCAACGGCCGCGTGGATACCGGGTACTTCCAGAATAGGAAGACCGATTTCGTGTCCGTTCCGGTAAATTGTCCGCGAAAAGAATTCGGCCAATACCACAACGATCCCAGTAGCCTTTAGTGCCTTTGGGGCGATCGCTCGTCCAGATGAACAACCGAAATTCTTGCCCGCCACGATGATGTCACCCGGCTGCACATTCGACGGGAAGTCAGGATTTGCCGCTTCCAGAACATGCTTGACCATCTCACGCATGCCTCCCAACACGAGGTGCGTCGGCGTAATCATGTCGGTGGGAATGTTGTGCCCGAATTTCCAACAGTTTCCCTCGAAAACGAGTCCGGCATTCATCGTAGTAGCCTCAATCCCTCAACGAGTAAGTTTGAATGCTCATCGTGGTACGCGGCAAAATCGCGCGCGTAGAAAAATCATTCCGCAACTGATAGCGCCGGCTCACGAGCTAGCGGATTTCCTCCAATCGCTAATAGCAGAAAAAGTGCCGCGGTGACCATCGCAAGGTCAAAGGTGAAGGAAAACAAATACGAGCCCGCCCGATCGTAAATCAGTCCGGACACCAACGCTCCTGTGGACGTTCCCACTCCAAAGAACAACATGAACCATCCAAATATCGTTCCAACATCCTTCAGTCCAAAGTACTCAAAGGCAATCAATGGCGGAGCGTTGAACGCTGCTCCATAGCCCAGGCCGAAAATACCGACAACGCAGTAGATCAGATACGAGTTTGGTGCAACGACGAGCAACCCAACAATTCCAAGCGCAAGGAAAACCGCGCTCAATAACAATGACCCTCGCGCCGAAAATTTATCCGCGGCTGCACCTCCGAGGATACGTCCCAACGTACTCATACCGAGAAGAACACTCAGCGCAAGCGCTGCTCGTCCCGGGCCGATGCCATGCCCGGTCAAAAACAATACAATGTGCTGCTGAACGCCAGTCATCGTATGCGCCACCAACACCAGGCTGATTCCCAGCATCCAGAACAACCTCATTGCTCCCGGTCGTCCCGCTAAATGCGCACCCTTTACCTCCCGCGGCTTACTTTCCGCTGGCTCTTTTCCGGACGTTATCCAAAAGAGCACCAGAATGACTAGAAGCGGGATCGCCATGCAGAGAGAAAGAAATTTGAAAGCGTGCGAGATCCCGCGGGTGCGAATCAAAGTGCCAGAAATCAATGGCGACAGAAGGCCACCGATGCCCACACCGACATTAATCGTGCCGACTGCCAAACCACGCTGTTTTGAAAATAACGGGGCGACGAGAAGTGACGTAGGTAGAAGAGAAACCGCGGCACTGCCGATTCCTAACAGCATGCACGCCCCGTAAAACTGTCGAAGGCCTTCGCTTCGAGACAACAGTGCGAGGGAAGTTGCAACCGTGAACGTACCTCCGAGCAGCACAATCTTCGGACTGAAGTGATCTGCCAGCCACCCAATGACGGGTCCCAAACCGCCGATCAACAGGAGCACGATCGCACCGCCTGCCGCCACCTCGGCATGGGTCCACCCGAATCGCCGTGTCAGTGGAGGGTAGAAGACGGGGAGGGAAAACAAACCAAAAGAAAAGGCAACTAGCGGAACCACGAAGGCCGTTGCTAAAATCGACCATCGATCAATTGTCCCGAGTTTGGCCATGATGTCCGTTTGAGGCGAGCGAATCGCTTCTTCGAAATTGGAGAAATGCCCATTTTATGAGAATGGCAATAAAACACACGGCGTGCGCTTTTTTTCCCCCAACAATTTGCGACTATCGCGCGCTCACTGCAGCGATGTCAAGACATATTTCATCCACTACTGTATCCACTTTTTGAATTAGAATGGGTAACCCGTTTCATGTATAACACGCAAGGATGAGATACAACTGCATCGGAGGGGGAACGAGGTATCGAAGTGCCGATAGTCTTTGTTGCTAAAAGAATTAGTAAGCGCGATAGGTTGACAACTATCTAGCACTGAGAAACACTTGTCCTACCCCTCATGGGACATCGCATGCGGAGCTTCTAATGAAAAAGACTCGGGGCACTCTCCAGCAGAGAGCCTATCAACAGATCAAAGAATACATTTTGAATAGCGACTTCTATCCGGGACAGCATATCCGTCACGTGGAAGTGAGTCGTGCCCTAGGTATGAGTCGTACTCCGGCCCGAGAAGCGATGCAACGATTGGTGGAGGAAGGATTGGTGATGTACGTCCCGAACCGAGGATATTTCGTGAATGAGATGACAGCGCGAGAGGCGGAAGAACTTTATGAATTGCGCGAAATACTCGAAGTATTCTGCATTCAACGGGCGATTGAGAAGAGCACAAAACGAGAACTGGTAACGCTTCGACGGCTTCTAAACGCGTATCGCGACTCGATGAAGGGGGCAATCACCCGGCACACGCTGCTTGTAGATAGGGATTTTCACCTCCGAATTGCGCGTCTGGCCGGAAACGAGATGGTGCACAAACTCCTGGTGAGTGTTCTCGAAAAAGTTATCATGAAGCGAAATGTAGAGCGCATCGTTCCTGCGGATGGCAGAACCGGATTCAAAAGGCATGAGATTATTCTTAAAGCGATCGAAAGCCGAAACAAGCGTCAGGCCATTCAACAAATCAAAGAACACATTCGTCGCGGGAAAATGCGAGTCCTCGAGCAAGTCGCGTGGAAGAAGGGCTTTAATTTCCATCCAGCGGCCAACAGTACGAACAGTCCCCAGATGTAGTTTTGAGTTTTCCTCAGGGTGAACCACTTCTAGATTTCGCTTGACACACAAGTGTGGCCGGGAGTACAAGCCTCTCTTGGTGTATACAATCGTGGATAATAAACTGACTCTGCGAGCGCCGGCGAAATCACCCCGGCGCTTTTTTTTGGACCGATGTGCGAACCAATGATTCCGCGGTGGGTACACATTTCTGCAAGCAAAGGAGTGCAATGATGTGTATTTTGAAGATCGGAGTCAGGGATTTTCGCCTTCCTCAACTGTTTATGCTTCTGGTGTTAGCTATTTGGGGGACTACCCAAGCATATGGGCAGGTGGCTGGAGCGATGTTATCAGGCACCGTAGATGACACATCGGGGGCAGCGATTCCTCAGGCTCAAGTGTCCATCAAGAATACCTCGACGGGAATAACCACGCTCGTCACCGTAAATTCAGATGGATTCTACACCGCGCCGAACTTGCTTCCCGGGAGTTATGCAGTGTCAGTGTCGGCCCAGGGATTCGCAACCGCGGTGGAAACTGGGGTGACGCTGACTGTAGGCGCTCAGCAGGTGCTGAACTTCAATTTGAAAGTAGGAGTGGTTACCGAGAAGATCGAAGTCGTCGGTGCACCCCCTACCGTCGAACTGGCTACCTCTGCGATAGGCTTCCTGGTGGACCCGTACACCATGGTGACATTGCCGCTGAACGGGCGCGATTGGACGCTGCTGGCTGCTCTACAACCAGGCGTAAATATCAACTTGGAACAACGTCCAAATAGTTCAACAGGAACTCGTGGTAATCGCGGTTTTGGAGTACAGCTAAGCATTTCTGGTACTCGACCGGAATTGAATAACTATCGACTCAACGGTATTAGCATCGTTGACTATGCAAACGGAAGTCCGGGCAGTGTTGCCGGAGTTGCGTTGGGCGTGGATGCAATTTCTGAGTTTTCGGTTTTGACAAGCAACTATGATGCGGAATACGGGCGGACTTCAGGAGGTGTGATTAACGCAATTACTAAGTCCGGGTCGAATCAGTTCCACGGTGACGCCTACTGGTTCCTTCGCGACGAAGGTCTCGATGCGAAAAACTACTTTGAAAAAACCATCGCTCCGTGTCACCGCAACCAGTTTG
>Ga0210388_10000277_pt1 | contig 44535 bp, 55 predicted proteins | sample IncBWC19OmetaG_FD_155485 | JGI IMG/M metagenome (GOLD analysis project Ga0210388, IMG submission 155485) | Forest soil microbial communities from Barre Woods Harvard Forest LTER site, Petersham, Massachusetts, United States - Inc-BW-C-19-O ...
GGTAGGACCCCGGCCTTTGAAACCGGCGATGATGGTTCGAGTCCATCATGAGCAACCAAATTCTTGTCGTGATGGTGGAAGTTACCGGATAGAGCCATCCCGCGATATCGGTCGAGATTGCCTCGGCACGACGCCGGTAGTAAAATTTTCTGTTCCGATGTCATTCAACGGTAGGATGGCGGTCTCTGAAGCCGCTCATTGTGGTTCGAATCCACACGCCGGAACCATTTTCACAGGAGCAACATGGCCGCTACACTTTACGCATATCTCGTCCGCCAACCCGGTGCGAGCGTCGTTACCGCGTTCCCGCAAGTCACCCCTAACGGTGTAGGGAACCAGAACCTTGACCTCATTCAGATTATCGGTCAAGGTGGTAACATCCTTTTGAACGTGGACCACGCAGGCGCGGTACATAATCCGGCTAGCTCCGCGACCAACGGTACGCGTATCGGTCAGTACTACTCCCGCCTCACATCTGCCGCAACCACAGCGCAGCTCTTCGCAGACGTCTTCTCTGACAATGAATCCCTCGAAGACATCATCCAAGTCATCAACGAAGGTGGCAATATCTCGTACTACCTGAACTACCAGGGAGTCGCCACAGGGTCCTAATCTGCGCGCAAGCGCATTTTATTTAAGAGTGCGGAGGCCATACGTGGCGTCGCAAGTGTCCTGTCTGTAAACATCCTCTCCAAAAGAAAACAGGTGAAGAAAAAGTTTGCCCAGGCTGTGGTTGGGTCTGGCATTAAGTTTCCACATATCAGATGTGGATTGGTGGTGACGTACAGCACGATCAAGTACGTTCCATGAACACTCTCGGCGTGGGGTATAAACACTCCTGTCGCGGGCAAAGAAGGAAAAACCAAAATGGTAGTTCTAAATGACTTTCAGGTCAATGGCCTGAACCCGTCCGTAGTAAGCGCTGCTTCGAGCAGCGTTCAGTATTTCCCTCGCTTGCTAGGCACCAGCATCGGCGTACAGTCGGTTGCTCCCTCGGCAACGAGCGCAGTTGGTCAGTTGGCAGTTCCCGGCTCCAGCCGTTTGAACGCACAAAAGTTCACGGTTATCGCAGCTGGTACAGTTGTTAGCGGCAGCGGAGCGCCGTCAGAAACATTTACGGTTAGACTGTATGCTAACACAGGTACAGTGACATCTCCGTCGTACACAGTCATCGCAGCGAGCAGCGCGAACGCGTTGAACCCTACCGTTGACGGTGTTGCGAATAACTGGTTTATTCAGGTTGACCTTCTTGGTGATAGCGCCAGCGGAATCGTCGGTGGAACTCAATCAGGCAGTTACAGCGGCGTTGCTTCGCCGAGTTCTGGTGTCTTGACAAACAATCTGTCAGCCATAAACTTCGCATCTGAGCCTCCGTTCGGTCTAGTTGTTGGCGTGCAGTTCAACAGCGCCAACTCTGGCAACATCGCCAAGCTGTATCAATTCCAGCTCGGTCAGTAATCCCCAGGGGCGGCGCGAGTCGCCCCACAAGTTTCCCGTGGCGGTCCAGCCCGATATAATGCGGCGGCCCCCGGTGGGTGGAATCCCCAGCATCGAATCGTTATAGCCGATTCTTTAAAACAAAGGACCCCATGTACGACACCCAGGTAAACAGTCTGGGTCAGATTATCTCAACGCTGAGAGACGCGGGCTTCTTTGTCGGAATTCTTGTTGTGGGCTGGAATGCACGCAGTTTGTTTCAGCCTGTTAAAGACTTTTTTCAACGTGCCTCAAAGCACATGGACAATGTCGAAGCGGGCATGATTGGTATTCAGACGGACATGAAAGTCCTCTTGAATAATCACCTCTCGCACATCGAAGCCGACATGAAGCACATCGCAGGTCGTACGACAGACCATGTAGTAGCGTTGGTGGATAAAGACCCACTGTTAGAGCAGGAGAAGTAATGCCTTTTGTTTCGCAGGCGCAACAAGGATGGGCCCACGCTCATCCCGAAGAATTCGGCAAGAAGAATCTTGCGGAGTTCGATGCGGCGACGAAAGGTAAGCACGATCTTCCGCAACACGTTCATAACGGCAAGCCGTCATACTCAATCGCGCACGCCGCTCGCAAGAAGCAACAGGAGCAGTCATGAAGATGTCAAAGATGGATAGCAACGAAGAAACACTTCGCAAGGGCAGCATGCCAACAGGCAACGGTGGGCTTAAGTCATCAGGCAACAAAAATGCCGAGATGGACAAGACCACGTCTGATGGTAAGTCTAATCTAGAGTCTCTGCGCCAGGGCAGCATACCGAAGCCAGAGGCGGTCAAGGATGTTACCTTTGACCAAGGTTGCCTAGCTAGAGCACGTATGCTTAACGAGCGCAGCGAGAACGGCGGCGCCGAGAAAGAAGGTGGGTGGTAATCATGGCCGAAGGTCACGCAGGCAAGCACGCGCACCACGGATTTACGGACACGCACGTCAAGCATCACGCTGACGGCAGCGCTACGATGCATCACGTTCATCACGAAGGTCCCCACAAGGACGTTCACCACGCGGTCGCTGACCACGATGGTATGATGGACTCGATGATGGAGCACACAGGTTCGCCGAACCCAGGCGAGGCTGAAGCCGACGCAGGGCAGCACGGTATTCCGGCGCCAGCGGCAGCCGCTGCAGGCATTCCCGCAGGTCCCGCAGCAACACCGGGGGCATAATGGCAGCCAAGAACCCATCACTCTATCGCGCGATGCACCACCTCCGCAAAGGCGGGCTCCATCGTGCGCTCCACGTCCCAGAGGGCGAGACGATTCCCGCTGAGAAGATCGCAGCGGCTCGCAACTCAAGCAACGCGCACGTCGCGCACATGGCAAACTTCGCCCACACGATGGGCGGCTTCAAACACTAATCATGGGTTTCGTGAAAGCGTTCTTCGATGACAGGGATGCGTCGGTTAACCCCGCGCACGTCGTGGCTGCAACACTCGTAGCCGCGAGCATAGGTTGGGTCACATACCTGGTTATTAAAAACCACGTTATGCCCGATCTATCAGGGATAGCGTATCTCCTCGGTGGAAGCGGCGCAATGAACATAGCACAAAAGGCCGAAGCCATCATAGATAAATTTAAGAAAGCTCCTGTAGTTGCTCCACCTCCAGCAGTCTAAGGCAACGAGGGCCGAACACGGCACCATGTCCTCCGCCAGCTCCCACGGGTACCCCAGTGAAAGTTCTACTAGCTCTCGCGCTGTTAGCGGCATCTTTGATGGTCACGCCAGCTCGTGCGGCGGAATCTAAGCCTGATGCAAAAACAGACTTAGCGAAGGCAACTCTGCTCGTCTATCAAGGCAAGCAGGTGTGCAAGTATCACACAGAGGATTTTTTCTTCTTTGAGGAACAGGTGTGGGGCTGCGAGTTCATAACCCGTTTTACATGCACGGCAACCGTAGTCGACAAAGATGACCAAGGTGATTACGAAGGATTGACAGCAGGTCATTGCTTTAACTACGCAGCCGTCGACAAAGGTCAGTACTACGTGGCCGACACGTTGGCAGATAAGCCCGTACTTCACAAGATTAAGCTCCACAAGTTTGCTAACGACGAGCGCTATGATTATGCTCTGTTCGCCTTCCAGTCTCTAGAAGTATATCCAGCTATTCCCGTCGCTATGGTTGTAGAGCCCAAGGCGAACGACGCGGTAACTAACATCAACTTTGCGCTCGGGCTAGTCAAACAGACCACACACGGTTTGGTTGTGAGTGGCATAATTGATGCCCCTGCAGTAGAAGACCTGAAGAACACAAAAGGACGTTTCTTGGTGTCCATCGGTATTGGACCAGGTGCTTCAGGCAGCGCGGTAATCGATGATAGTGGAAAGATCATAGGCATAGTCGAAGCCGTTTTCCCCGGTACTCAGATGCCGACTGTGGTCATGCCCACTGGCAAGACATTCAAAGATTTTATTCAAGATGATTCAGCTGGCCTGAGACCTCTTCCTCCCGGTCCCTTGCCAAAGCCTCCTGCTCCGCCCGCAGAACCTACGGCGTGGCAGCTGTTCAAACAACTCCTAGGACATCTCGCATTTTGGAAATAATATGCCACAACAACAGCAAGACAGTGACCCGGTAAAGGCAGCACTCGCTAGCGCGCACAAATTCATGAACGATCAGGCGAAGAGCCCAATCGGAACGCGCAACGATTATAAGATGGCGCATAACATGCGCGTATCTTCTGGTGCTGCAAAGCCGCCAGCCGCGCCAGCACCGGTAGCAGCCGGACCTAGTCTCGGCGGTGAGCTGCACGCCAAAATGGCTAACGTCAAGGAATACGAAGACAAAGTACCGCAGTAATTCAGTAGAAGTACAATCCAATGGTTCGAGGAAGTTGTAATGGAATTCGAAGAAGAGATAGAGATAGAACCGCTGACGCCAGCACAGAGGCAGCAGCGCCGCAGAGCGAAGCAGCAAGGGCTCCCACTGCCATACGAAGATCGCATGGACAAAGCGCGCTTGAAGGCAGAGCGCGAAGCCAGTTTAAAACAGCACAATGCTAACGTAGCATGGGCACACGAGCAAGACGAGAAAGAGACTTTTTATAGAGGCGAGAGCCGCTCGTGCATTGAATTGCTGAGCGTATACGAAGGTCTCGGTCTACAGACGGTAGATGAGTCTGAAGATGAAGATGACGACGAAGACGAAACACCGAAGAAGAGCGCGAAGAAGTCAGATAAGCCCGTCGCAAATCCGTCGATCACGCGTATAAAGATTCCCGCATTTGACCGCCTTAATGGCGAAAAAGACCCATCTGTTTGCGGGATAGTAGAATTTAAAGCCTGGTTGGACTTGCGCGCGAAGGCTCGCTTAGACCTATACTGGCTCTGCAAGGTTTTGGGTCACGATCTGTTTCCAGATGTTCACCAGATAATCTGCGATCAGTTCGTGAAAAAGAATTTTGAAGGGATGTATCATCCCGGATACACGCTCGCTGAGTTCCATCACATGATGGGCAAGCAAGAGCGCTACGACAACAATGGTGTGCCGACACGCGAGATGATGTTGCTGGACTCTCGCGGTTTTTACAAGAGCACTATTAACATGGCCGACTGCATAAGTTGGCTAATCAACGCACCCGACGTACAAATATTTATCGTAACCGGAGAGAAGAGCCTGTCCAAGGACTTCTTGCTCGGTGTTAAACAGCACTTTGAACTGAAGCAGAACTCTACGCCGACAGCCTTTCAACTACTCTTTCCAGAGTACGTGCTCACCGGTGTCGACGGAAGATCGAAGCAACCTATTAAGTGCCCCGCAAGGATTCTAAAAGGGCGCGGCTACAGCCTTTGGGTAAATTCCATCGATTCCAGTTTGTCTGGTTGGCACTTCGATGTAAAGAAGGGTGATGACGTTGTCACCAACTCTAACTCGAACTCCGAAGAGACCAGAGCCAGTCTGAAGACTGCCTATGATGGTAGTTCGGATTTGATGAACGCTGGCGGTATCATTGACCACATTGGCACGAGATACTTCATGTCAGATTGGTATGGTACGCGCATAGAGCCAAACCCGGAAACTGGAAAGATTGCACCTATCAAGTTTTTCAAACGCGGATGCTGGGTGGTTAAACCAGAGTACCGCGACGTACCGATGCCTAAATTGACTCTGGAGATGGTCACCTTGACCTTCCCGCAGAGAGACGGCTCGCCAGAGGCTTCATTCAATGACCTCATGGCTAAGCTGTTGCACAAGCGCGATAAGAAGAACACGAACCCTTATCGAACGTTCTGCAACCAGCAGCTCAACGAGCCGACAGACGACAACGAAGATAGCCCGTTCCTCAACCCGTTTGATGAGGCGATGATTCGAGCGTGTACACGCCCAGAGAATTTTTACAACGATATCATCGCTGAGAGAACTATTCAGACATGGGACGTTGCTTACGGAGAGAAGCGTACCTCGGATTATTCAGTCGGAGCGCAGCACAAGGTCTATGCCAAGGCGGATGGACGGTACGCTGCTTGTACTCGTGAGATTATCTTTGGCAAGTGGAAAGCTTCTGATCTAGTAGAGAAGATAGTTCTATTCTACGAAAAGCACAGGCCTGACATTGTCCGCATAGAGGGAAGTCTAGGCATAGATTTGCTTATGCTTAACATCCAGCACTACGCGACTATAAAAGGTTCGGACATCTACTCGCACATAAGTGTGAAGTCGGTGGACCAGAAATATAATGCGAAGGCCGACCGCATCAAGGACCTTGAACTATTGATGTCGAAAGGTCTTTACGATATCGTTGACGGCGAATGGATGCCAGAGACTACGAAGCAGATGGTCAACTACAGCGGTAAAAAGAGCACAGCATACCGCAAAGACGACATTCCTGACGCCGTATCAATAGTTCTAGTGCATCTCCCCAGGTCGTCCTTTCAGGACAACGTAAATCCTGAGGAGCTTGAACAAGAGATGCGTTTACGTCACCAGAAAGCTGAGCGAGAGTATTGGGCGGCGCGCATACACGGCACTGGTCTAGGCGAAGTCAACAGCAAGCAGCCACAAAAGAACGAAGAGCCTGCAGCACCGGCTAAGCCCCGTGACCCCCGTCTCCGTATCCTGGGCGGTGGACTCGGTTGGAGAATGTAATTGTTGGAAGACCTGCAGCGAGACAACAACCTAGCTATCGAAGCTGAAGAGCTCTACACAGAGCCTGCTGCGGAGATTAACACCGAAAACACGTACGTTGACGAGGATACCGACACGGTTCAGTTTAACGACGAAGCCGCTGTCGCCCTCGTTCTTCACGACGTCGAGAAGGCAGACGAGTACATTAACATCCAGCAGTGGGCCAACGGCTGGACGATGGCCGACCTACTGTACCAGAGCCCGGCATCCGCTTCCGCATTCGATGGTGGGAACTCGGGCCAAGCCTCGGTTCCGAAGTACATGGTTTCGAATCACATCAGCGCTATTGTTCCTAAGCTGATGGGTGGAATCTTCTACGAAGACCCGCCGTTCTTGCTCCGTCCCCGTCCGTCTGTGGAGCAAGACGTGGTTCGCGCGAAGACCGCTATATTCTCTGCGCAACTCGGTTCCATGCGTTTCGAAGAGCAGGTTGAGCGCACGCTAGACCAAGCCGCACTTCTTGGCACAGGCATCATGAAGTGGGGCTACACCGAGTATAAAAAGAAGATTAAGAAGTACATCCGCAAGGGTGAGAAGCTACGCTTGCCACAGCAAGACGGCTCAGTCAAGGAGTTTGATACCCCTGATTCAGACGACTTCACGATTGAGTTCGACACTAAGACTATCTCGCACCCGTGGATTGGTTATTGCGATATCCGCACTGTCCTAGTCAACCCAGGCTGCCGCGTCGGAGATATCCGTGAAGCTGGTTGGGTAGCGTACAGAGACTACGCTACATTCGCAGACCTAGATAAGTTACGCGAAAAAGAAGGCTACCACATTCCCAAAGAGGATGTGCTGCGCTACATATTTGCTAACGGTATCTCTTCTGGTTCTGACAACATCACCATGACGTTGCCAGAGGGCATGCTCGGCTACTTGCAGCACGCGGTACCGCGCAGTTACAAGACTTCGGCTGACCCTAACGCCGCGCCGATGGAAATCCTTGAGCACTGGACTGCTGACAAGGTCATTGTCGTCCTTTGCTTCAACGGCCACAACATTTTGATTCGGAACGAGGTCAACCCTTATGGGAAGATTCCGTTCTTCAGCTTTAACTGGAGAAATATTCCAGACTGCTTCTACGGCCAAGGGCTGGGCTTGCTGATTGGAAGCGAGCAGATTGTGGAGCAAGGTGTAACCAACCTCGCGCTCGACCTCTTGAATTATGGCTTGCAACCAACAGCGGTTCGCAAGAAGGGCTTCAACCCGCTTACGCAAGACGTACGCTGGAGACAGGGCGGCATCATTGATGTCGAGGACGACGTCGAAAAGGCGTTCAAGTTCTTGCAGATGCCAGCCGTACCTGGCGAGGCCTGGCAGTTCATTCAGCAAGCACAGAGTGCTGGCGCAGCTACATCCGGGGCTAACGAGCAAGTTGTACAAGGTGCGGGCGCCATGGGCGTCCACAGCACAGGCATGCGCTCGGGTACTGGGGCTGCGGCGGTTGTAGCAGCTAACGCAAGCCGTCTAGACGGGCCAGATGGGCGATTCGTTCGACAGGTATTCGAGCCATGGCTGTATCAGATGGACGACCTTAACAATGACTTGTTGCCAACCTCCGTAATCAGAGACCTTCTCGGCGATGAACTAGGCCAGCCTTACATGGTTGACCACATCAAGTTCCGCGATGCCAAGATAGAGTACGAAGTCTTGGCTGGCGCGAAGCTTGGCGCAAAGCGCGAGATGTCTCAAGCGCTCCCGATCATCATTCAACTTTTGAACAACCCAACGTTCGTGGCGAATGCCAATGACGCTGGTTACCAGTTCGACGCGCCCGCGATCTTCAAGGCGTTCACCGATGCCGCTGGCTGGAAGTTCTCACAGAACTTCTTGCGCAAGATGACACCGGAAGAGAAGCAGAAGCACGACGCCAACTCGCCAGCCGCACTGCAACAAGCACAGATGGCGAACCAGAACAAGCAGACGCAGCTACAATTCGAGCACGAGCAGCAGCTAGAGAACACCAAGCAGCTCGGCAAGGCGGCCAACCAAGGCTACCGCACCGCAATCGAACACGCATCACAATCAGAGCTGCAAGAGGGCGAGCCGGGCAACACCGGTGAGTTCTCAGAAACAGCTCTCTAATTAAGGATTACCAATGGCCGAAAAAGAGAAAGTAAAAGCACTGCTGTCGGAAGGGGAGAACGCAATAACCCAGGTCGAGCGCGTCATGCTCAATCAGCTGATGTACCAGCCCGGGTGGAAAGTTCTCGTGAAGCTCTTTGATGCGGTGTGTACTAAATCTGTAGAGGCCATGGCAAAGCTTAACCCCGAGGACGCTGACTACGACCGATTGGTTGTAGTCCGGGCCCAGAATTCCAGAATCACGAACGAGACAGTCAAGCTCATTCGTGACTCCGTTCTCGCCCATGTCAATAGCATTATCAAGCAAGAAGAGAAAGAGAACGAAGAGGCTGACGCGCGCGTAGAGAGGATGACAGGGATTCACGCAGCAACCCCGACCGCACCAGACGACGCCATTAAGAAGACCTTTGGCATCCACCTGGCGAAGCCGGTCAAGAAAAAGAAAGAAGAGAAGTAATTCCCGAAAGGGCGCAGTGAATCAATGAAGTATGGAGAATGAAATGATTGAGCCGAATACAGTACTGGATTTGAACTGGTTGATGAACGCAGATTTGAATTCATTCAAGCAGGTAGCAAGCTTGGGCTCCCAGAAGATGGCAGAGCTCAACTTGTTGTTGCAGACGCCAGAAGGCGGCGCCATCGCCAGAGAACTGGCCAACGGCACCAGAAGCCTAGGCGGGCGAGAAGCTCCTGTCTACATCCCGATAGCGCAGCGTTCCGCAGAGGACCAAGCCGCGTTCTGGGAAGAAGCGGGGATTGAGACCGTACAGATTGAAGAAGACATCCAGCGCGCAGACGCGCAGGCCGCTGCAGATGCCGCCGAGGCGACAGCGTTGTCCTCGCTCGCGGAGCCCGTCGTGGAACAGCCCCAAGTTCCCGTAGCAGCAGAGGTTGACGCAGAAGCCGAGCACCTCCGTGCGGCAGGTATCACCGTTCACAAGAACGCAACCGGACAGGTTGTTCGCTTGGTTCAAGACTATCAAGTGAAAGATGAGAGTGGCCGACCGATTGGCCGACCGACTCACTTAGAGGCGAAGAGTTTCGCCGAGCTGATTTTTAAACAGAAGACCGCACACGAGAACGCTGTACGTTACGCGGAGCGCACGAAGCAAAATCGTGCCAAGTCACAAGAAATTGCACAGCAGTCCGAACAGCTATCCGCCCAGGCCCTGAAGAACAAGGCCGAGGCCGAAGAAGCTGTCAAGACCGCTGGTAACGAACCGGCAAAGATCGTAGACGCGGTTCGCAAGGTCACCAAGGCCGATGCTGATGCTGAGCAAGCTGTTTTGGCTCATAAGAAAGCACAGCTGGATATCATCAACGCCTGGTTAACTGACCACTCAGAAGATTACTACAACTGCGAAGCCAACACTCAAGTCCTAGGTGGGTATTTGACAGCCAATAAACTGTCACTCAGCTATGACAATCTTGAGCGCGCTTACCAGTCTGTAAGAAAGCAGCTGGCCCCATTGGTACCGGGACCTGCTGAGCCCTCTGTCACCGTAGCGCCTAATGCGCCAGCGGCGACTACCGCAGCGAGCACCGTAACCGCAGCTCCAATAGAGCCAGCGGCAGCAGTGCAACCAGCGGCCCACGTACCAGTTACACCTGCTGAACCGGCTTCTCGACCGGCAGCAACGGTGCCAGCAGTCCCGTCTGCAGCGGTGAAAAATACACCAGCTGCCCGGAGACCTGGGGTCAACGGTTCTCTGCCACCCGGCACGCTCACTGCAGTGCGTCCGAGTGCTCAGCAGCCAGTTCCGCAAGCGACCACGCGAGCTGAAACCCTCAAGCTGGTAAACAGCATGTCCAGAGAAGAATACCGTCAAAAGCTGGCCCAGTCGGCACAATTCCGACAGCAGCTCAGAGCGGCGGGCATTGAGGTAATAGGCTACAAAGACTAAGAGACTAAGGTGCTGCTATGGCAGGACCAAATCCAAGTGGAAATAACGTAGCAAACGTTCTTACCGCACAGGCTATCCTGTTCGATAAGGAACTCATCCCTAACCTGAAGGGTGAGACCGACGGATTCGTCGGCGTCGCAGAGCGTCGTATTCAGGGTCTTCACATGGGTATCAACCGTCAGTTCTTCCAGTACAACACGCTGGCAGGCGACACGGTTGAGAACTCAGACGGTGTCGTTGGCGCCCCAGAAGTTATCAGCCAGTTGTCCGCCCCAGCCCAGGTTGGTGAGTGGAACAACTACGCGAACTTCAGCGCTTTCAGCATCGCCAGCTCAATCGATCAGCTCGTTGGCAACAGCGCCGTGGAACTTGGCTACCAAGCCGGGCAGTCCATCAGCGAGTTGTACAGCGCGGTCGCGGATAGCGCATCCGGCGTTGACGGCAACGTCAACCAGAGCAGCTTGCTTGTCTCGCCATACACTCTCGACTTGGCAACAATTCGTGAGTTGAAGCAGCAGCTAGTGAGCGCAGACGTACTTCCTTGCAAGCGCGGGAAGTACATGGGCGTAATCAGCCCGAACGTGCTAGGTGACATCTATAACGCAACGACGGTCAACAACTCCATCGTTGATTTCTGGAAGTACACCAACGGCGACAAGTTCGATGCGATGGCTGGCAGCGACCAGACTCGTGAAATCGAGCTCCCGGGCACGAACGTAGTTTTCCGTCAGACGCCATTCGTGACGAAGACGGCTAACTACAGCGGAGCCAAGACCGCGTACCGTACGTACGTGTTCGGCAACTACGCCTTGATCGGCGTGTGGTTGCAGGTTCCTGGCGACACCGACCTCGATGAGGGCGATTGGCGCACGATTGACTGCCGCGTTGTAACTGACGCGCCGCCGTCTTCGTACGACCCAGTTGCAACAATTGGGGGTTGGGCGTCGTACAGATTTCACCAAACAGTAACGTTACCACCTGCAGTCGGTACGAATACCCAACGTATTCGTTATATCGACAGCGTACCCGCAATTCAGTGATTCTAAAGGACTTAATGTCCTTTATACAAACTTCTTGACATTGGTTGCAACCTGTGTCATGATTAAGAGTGGAGGAGTTCGCCGATAACGGACTCCTCGACTCGCTCTTTATCGGAGGGCAGCAGATGTTCGTTTATCAAATAACCAATAAAGTGAACGGAAAGAAGTATATAGGTCAGCACGCAGGCGACAACCTTCTGAGGTATTGGGAGAGCACTGTATATTTTGCGGAGCATGGCTATCAGGGAAAACGCCTGCTCTATCGAGCAATTCGTAAGTATGGCGCAGACAACTTCGACATTAAACCTCTTGTTATCGTTGGTACGAAACAAGATATGGATTACTACGAACGAGGATTGATAAAAGCCTTTAAGACCATGAGTCCTGCCTTTGGCTACAACATCACGGCAGGCGGTGGCGGAAGTTTTGGCGTAGTGCCTAATGAAGAGACTCGCAATAAAATGTCACAGTCTCGTACTGGTAAAAAGATGCCAGAGAGTCACCGACGTAAACTTTCTGAGCGCAGTAAAGGAAACAAGTATAGCCTTGGTCGTAAAATGACTAAGGAAAATTTTGACAAACTAATGGCTGCTCATGTGGGTGCTAAACGCAGCGACGAAGCCAGAAAGCGCATGTCAGAGTCCCACAAGGGCAAGAAACCATCTGAACAAACGAAACAAAGAATGCGCGAGGCGCAGCAGCGTCGACGCGAAAGGGAAAACAACAATGGTTGACAATCGAATCGTTACGCGCCCAGGGCTCAAAGATGTTGACGCTCCCTTCGCGCCTTTCCGCGACATGGATGCAACAGAAAAACATGTTCAGTGGATTCTGAAAGACGGTACCCCGAACTGGGTCAAGTGGCCAGCAGATTACAAGGCCATGGCCCAGGAAGATATTCTGTGGCACGAAGAGAACTCTCGAACGATGGCCGCAGATTACGAAATGGAAGACCAGGCGGAGTTGACTAATCGCAAGGCGCGAATGGTTAACCCGATGGGAACCAGAGATTTTATCGCAAAATTGCGAGCCCACGGCATCAAGTGTTTTACCGTGGACAACGGACACAAGGGCACGGTTGCCTTATGGTGTCTTCCCCCTCACCTTCTCTCTCGCGCCCGTTATATCTGCTTCTTGCAGATTCCGGCGATGTGGGAGTGGAGCGTGCTGAACGTAGATCGCTACGGCAAGCCACTAGGCGAAGCGTTCCGTGGATGGCGCACAGCGTGCATCCAGCTAGTTGAAAAAGAGATTCTTACCGAGACCGAGATGAATAAAATTTTCGGCAATGCATCAGGCGGTAAGGTATTCCGTCGCTACCACCGCAGTTTGTGGGAGCTAAGGAATCGTAAGAAGTTCTCTGACAAACACGTCAGCGCGAACGACATCTAATAGCAGTCTGCCCAGCCGGAACTGGGTGCCAACTAAGACCGGCACAATCTGAAGTACTCGAACCCTCAGGGAGGTTCCAATGAGCGATAAACCAAAGTCCGTATTCGAAGAGATGGCTGAAGGAACATTTGCAGTCACGACTCCAGCGGCGGCAACACCCGTAGCACCAGCAGCATCAGCAGCATCAGCAGCACAGCAAGTGAAGCAAGCATCAAAGCCGGTTGTTCACACAGGGAAAGCAGAACAGGCAGCAGCCCCAGCGCCAGCAGCCCAAGTACCCGGGTACGTCCCCATGGACGCTTTCATGAAGTTCGTCGAACTTCTGACAGCCCGTGAGGCACGAGAAGAAGCGAAGTTGCAAGTCGAACTCCAAGGCAATCAAGCCAAAGAGAGACAGCGCAACCGCAACTCCGCGAACCAAGGCTTGAAGTTAATCAAGAAGCAAGCACGTTGCCGTCACCGCAAGGGTGCAAAGAATGACCCGCGCGTTGACTATAACGTCGGCATGCATACGCTCCCGACAGGCGAGGCCTACATCAAGTGCCTGACCTGCCGCATGCGTTGGTTGGAAGGGGACACCGCAGAGTTCCTATATCGTGGTCCTAAGCACTCCGAAATTCCAAACCACACGAAGAAGGGCTGGTACGAAGCGTGCCAGATGGTCGAGTCGAGCACCAATCGTCCGTCGATGTCGGAAATCCCGATAACGAGTCGTACGAGTGGTATCGGAACGCGCCATGCGCAAATCCAGCACGAGTCCGAGGTCGACGCGGCAGTTCGCGATTCGAGCGGCGAGCTGGCAGAAGCGATTCAGATTTAACCTTAGCAGGGTATACAACCCGAGGGGCGGCGGTTACCGCCCCACTTTTCTCGATGTACACACCCACCTCTCTAGCAGTACAAACTTTCCCACTAAAGACTGCGTTCCAATCTGCCCAGCTGCGCCAGGAGCTTAATGTCATCCCCAACTAAAACATCTCAAAATGTTTGGCCTACAACGCCAGGTGAAGATGTTCTTCAAATTCAACAACAAGGTGGAAATATTGTCGGCGGAATTGATAGTACTGGCACGCCCTTTGGAAATCTAAATATTGGCGGCGGAGCCACCGTAGATACAGATTCCAGTTTGACAGGAAATGGTACATCTGGGTCTCCTCTGAGTGTTGCCAGCGTTGCTACCTCTAAGATATCTGGAAACGGTTTGACCTTAGGATTGGACACTGGAACGTCCGGTATTCTAACTTTAAATTCTAATGGAACAACAAAAACCAAAGTAGCTCAGCTTTCTACGGGAAATTGGTTTACCTCGGCGGCGGTCCCCTATTTCCGCCCAGCAGACGCTAGCACCGAGGGTATTTTGGATGTGATGAGCAACGGGTCTACTGTTGCATCGCAGATTGACGCCTGGATTGATGTTTGCTCAACCGACATTACTTTGGATAGTACAGATTTTGAGTGTGTATCGATTCACAAATATCCTACGTATAGTTCTGTGGGCAGCAAGGCACAAGGAACTGGAACAGTTCGTCCTCTCGCTGTCAACGAATTTGGTGGTAACGTAACTGTAGGCGGTAATTCTTCTTTTCCAGCCGCGCTATTCGTATCATCTGGCGCGATGGTTTCTCAATCAGTATCCCCATCCATCGTCGCGGGCGCATTAACAATTAACGCCGCTCAAGGGAATACTTTCAGAGTCGCGCTAACTGCAAACGTTACGTCTATGACGATAACGAACCCAGTTCAAGGACAGTTGATTACGATCCTGTGGATACAGTCTATCGGCGGTAGTCAGACTGTGGCATTCGCGTCAAACTTGAAAGGCGGAACAGCGCCCTCTTCCGGCGGAAGTACAGTTAGCGTTCAACAGTTCACGTATGACGCAACTAACGGTAACTGGTACGCTGTTTCTGCTGGCGTAACCGGAATGTAATGAGGTGATGAAATGGCATTCGGATACATAACAGGCAGCGCGGCAGGGTCTACGACATCTGCGGTATCCGGCTCCCCGGCATCGGTTGCTTACGGCGTGAACAACAATGTTGGTGACTTACTTATTTTTTGCGCTAGATTTAATGGCCCGACCCCGGGAACTATAACCATACAAGATACTTTTAACAATTCTTACACTCTTGTGTCAGGGTGGCCTATAGCGGTAGGCACTGGCTGGATGTACATGTATTACGCCATAGCCAAAACAGCGGGAGCTAACACAGTTCAATTTAAATATACTGGAACTGGACAAGAAGTTGACGAGGTATGCGCGGCTTATACAGGAATGTCTGCAACCCCATTTGACCAGACGGCGAATGCGACGGGGGTTGGACAAAACGCGGATTCTGGCGCAACAGGAACAACCTCACAGGCCAATGAGGTTTTGATTGGTCTTGCTACAGACAGCGCAGGTCTTCATGCATATTCTGCTGGTACAAATTTAGCCTACACACTTCGCATTCAGCAGAATAATGTTTTTTCACTTGAAGATGTGAATGTTTCGTCAACAGGGCAGTATCATGCCACGGGAACATTTGCGGCAAGCACTACGTGGCAGCAAGCTATCGTTACATTTGAAGCCGCACTTTCAATCTCAGGTAATGCAGGCGTAGCGGGGGCGACGGTTTCTTGGTCTGGAACAGCATCAGGGTCTACGACCGCAGATGGTTCTGGTAATTATACTATTCCAAATTTGGTAAATGGTTCTTATACCATAACCCCTAGTTTGACTGGTTACACATTCAGCCCGACCAGTGCAAATGAAACTGTCAACGGTAGCAATATAACTGGCGTGAACTTCACTGCGACTCAGCAAACAGCGGTGACCCCGACATTTAGTCCCGTTGCTGGGACATACTCAAGCACACAGAGTGTCACGATTTCTACAACGACTCCAGGTGCATCGATTTTTTATACAACGGACGGCTCGACTCCAACAACAAGTTCAACTCCGTATACGACACCAGTTTCGGTGGCCACATCCTTGACTCTGAAAGCCTTAGCTACCGCCTCTGGTTTTATCAATAGCGCTATAGGTTCTGCTGCATACGTAATTTCGGGTGGCGGCGGAACCGTGTACAGCGTTCCGGATTGCAGAGATAGTTATTGCGGTCTCGTTCCGGTAACGAACCATTATCCTAACGGTAGCCGCACGGTGAATGGTACTAAAATTTATGATGTCGAGACCAGCAACAACCCAGCGATTCCGCCGACAGATAGTCGCGCAACAGGTGCGCCAGTACCGAGTGGAACATACCCACAGAATTCTAGAACGCCCGGAACCTATGGGCCAGGTGAATAAGCATGCCGTACAGCGCAGTTAGCACGTACACAGTTCAAGACGAGATAAACAAGATTCGCGGATTCGGTGAGATCGAGCCTGTCTTCAACATGCCAGGCTGGACGAATACAATCGCGCTCACGATGGCGAATGATGTTTTCACAGAAATCTGCGGCGTCAATTTCCCTCACAAGTGGAACGAGACAGCGGCTCCGCAGTTCTACACGAACTCGTGGCAGCAAGACTATGCGCTGATAAACCCTGATGGTACTAGCGTAACGAACATAGAGTGGCTTCAGCGCGGTGTGGCATTCAACATCAACTCGACCTCGATTCCGAAGGCGTGGGTGGATGTTGAGTGCGGTCGCTCGCTCCCACAGCGCACCGGCACGTACAGCAACACCGGCACGCAGATGAGCGCCCCAGGTTTCGTTGTTAATAGCTTTCCGAATTACTCGCTGTACTACGGTGTGTGGGGACAGCCTAATGTCGGCAACGCGACCCTCGGTAACAACCCGCAACCCGGCTCCGTTTATACAAGCCCGCTCTCGTCTTCAGTGACAGCAGCGAGTTGGTCATCAGGCTCAGGCGGTCGCACGACGTTCACGCTGACCTATCTCCCGAATGGCATCGCGGTCAGCGGCTTGCTTAATGTGCAAGGCGTGTATCCCGCAGCCTATAACGGTAACTGGACGATTGTCAGCATCAACGATTCCTCACCAGCTGCGCCCACTGTGACAGTTACTATGACATCGAACCCGGGTACCTATCAAGCGGGTGGAATCGTCAATAACTCTGCGGCGCAATCGCAGCCCGCAAATCCCATCACACAGATAGTAGATTCAAACGGTAACCTGCTCGTGCTCACGACCTACGGCACCGAGGGCACCACGGCGCCTACTGCGGCAGTTGACGCTGCTCCAGGCGTAACGTGCTCTGGCACCGGCGCAACAACTGTGTGGACAGTGGTAGACCCCAACGGTCTTGGCATCCGTATCGTCGACGTCCCATCGCAGACAGGCCTCGTGTGGCAGTTCAACCTAGTCGGCCAGATGCCTCCGGTCGTCTTCACGAGCATGAAGCAGACGCTCTTCCCACTGCCGAACAAGTACGAGAAATTTTTCCGCGACGGTTTGCTAGCGCAAGCCTACAAGTATTCACCGAATCCGAAGACCCGTGCGAAGTTCGAGGACATGTGGAAGTTCTGGATTCAGAGCCTCGATGGTCCTCACGGTCTCCGCGAGGTTCAGGACCGTGAGTTGGAAGAGTACAGCTTTGTTCCCGACCGCACGATCTTTGGTGTGGCACGTCCGCGCGGTAACTGGCGTGGAGCTAGCTGGCCATTTAATGGCCCGGCTAATTGCTAAGGTAAATCATGGCATACACAGTCCAGCAATCGATAAGTTACGCACAGACTTATTGCAATTATCTCCCGCTCGCGGTTGGTACGGGCAACGAGCCTGCGCTCTCGATAGCGAACGAGATTCAGAACATGATCTTGAACGCCCCGTTCACATGGGGTTGGAATCGTAATGAGAACAGCGCAACGTCGACAGCAGCTGGAACACAAGATTACACACTTACTCTTACCGACTTTAGCTTCCTAGAGAAGGTTACCTTAACGGACCCGAATGGCGTAGTTCATCAAGTCATGGACGTATACAACACCGCAGCACTAGGTCTAGGTGATGTAACAACGGCACAGCAAGCGCTACCGAACGCGGTCAGTGTTCAGATGGTGACCTTCGGCACGAGCGTTAAGTTAAGATTCCTCCCGGTCCCAGACCAGGTTTACGTAATCAATGTCACCTACCAGAAGCTGGTGACCCCGCTATCCACGCTAACAGGTGGCACAGGAACGTGGGCGATACCTGTTCAGTATCTAGATATTTACAACAACCTCTTCCTCGGAGAGGCTCTCTCCGTTGCGGATGATGCTCGCGCGAATATTTATCGTCAACGCGGGGTCACTGCACTGCTTGCAAAATCTGAGGGACTTACAGAGATGCAAAAGAACGAATTCTTAGCGCAGTATTGGGCAAGGGATTATCAGTACGCAGCGGGCATGGCCCGTACGCAGCAAGCACAGCAGGCACGCGGAGTCTAAAGGAATTTAATGCCGAGTCCATTCCACGTAGCAGGGTCGCAACCGCAGAAGCAAGCCAAGTATGCGCCTCTGTTTATCGATAGAGCCTTCACAGGGCTCTACACGCAACGTAACCCACTTCATGACCCGTCTGATTTGGTGACAGCTAAGTTCTACGGGGGAAGACCTGATGCCCTGTGGATGGGCAGCAACGTCGAACTGACGAATAATCTCACGCTCAAGCGCCGCCCTGGTCTTATAGAGTTTTCTACCTTTAATTACCCTTCGGTCCCCCTGCGCACATTCGCTTTCGAACTAACGAATGGCACGATTCAGGTTTTGGTTGACACAGGCTCAACAGGTAGCCTAGCGATTACGTCAGTAGATAACGCGTCTGGTTCAACGACAGTTTATAACGGAACGTTCCCGAACGGCGGTAGCAACGCGTACGTTGGCTTGACAGTTCAGATCGCCGGATTCGTAACGAACCCCGGGAACAACGGAACCTTCGTTGTCACCGCGTCCACGACCACAACGTTAACCGTTGCTAGTTCGCAAGGCATAGCTGAGACTCACGCGGCCACAGCGATATCTGCGGGTGGAGTTTACTACGACGAGCAGAATGGCACTGCAATCTTACTGTGGTCGAAGCTCCCAGGAGCAGGCCAGAGTTACTTCGTGGCGGTCGGCGGTATCCTTTACGTCGGTGACGGCGTCAGCAACTGGATTTATACCCCAGGCGGAGCAAACGGAACGGTCTGGGGATTCGGTATTCCTGCGCCTACGGTCGCTCCCACGGTTACCATCACCGAGAGCGGTAGCGCGGCGAGCGGCTGGATAGCCTCTACAGATTTTTCTACAATGGGATTGGTCTATGACACCGTTACAGGTGACGTGTTCCAGCTCCAGTCAGTTAACGCGAGCGGAACTAACTCCACTCAGTCAGGCATGAGTGCCAATGGGCAGCCCGCTTGGAACCAAACTCCGGGCGGAACTACAACGGACAACACGATCACCTGGGAGAACAGAGGACCGATTGTCACCTGGCAGCCGTTGACCACGTATAACAACTCTACTATTGGTGGAACGTTCGCGGCGCCTTGTATCATCTATGACCCGAAGACTGAGACGTGTTATGTGCAGTCTACCTCAGCGGCGTCAGGTGTCAGCGGCAAGACCCTTCCAAACTTTAACCCAGGACTTGGCCAGCACACTGTTGACGGTAGCTGCGTATGGATTGTAGTCGGCAGTACGGATTTGCAGCCGTGGCAGGCAAATCACGTATACGGTCTTCAGCACAATCAGAACAGCCTGAACGCTTGCGTAGAGCTCAGCGGTCTCCAGAGCGGTTTGCCGACAACGGAATCGGGACAGATTCTGTATTTCCAAGATGCGGGCTCTGGTGGCACATCAGGTTCGGGTTATACGCCGTGGGGCACCGCAGCGGTACCAGCGAACACAACGATTGATGATGGAGACCTGATCTGGCTCTCCCTAGGTTCGTACACGTGGGTTAGCGGCACGCCGTACACCGCGTGGACAGCTAATGGCGCTGTATTCTCTGTCGTTCTAGATACGTTCGGAAATTTCCAAGTCTGCGTACAAACAGGCGTTAGCGGTGGTTCAACGCCAAGCTGGACCATAGGCGGATACGGAACGAAGACCACGGACGGAACTGTAGTCTGGGTTAACGTAGGTATCGCACAAACGTGGGCAGCGAGCACGAAGTGGTACCTCCCGCCAGCAGGATTCGCACCGCCGACATCATCACAACCGTACGGTGGCGCTTCGGTCATAGACACTAACGTTGTCAGAGATGTTGAGTTTGCTATCAATAGCGGAATAAGCGGTTCTAGCGAACCGACGTGGCCAACAGGGACACCGGGGTACGTTGATGATAACGGAAGTAGTTTCTCGCTGTCATCTGTATCTGTTAGCGGTGGAACGGCGACCTATCATGGAACCGGTCTCAGCACGCTAGCTGGTAAAGAGTTGATAATCGCAGGATTCACCAACGCTGGCAACAACGGCTATTTCGTGCCGTTGACCGCTACGGGCACAACGTTCACGGTAGCGACTACCAGCCAGGTAAACGAATCAGCGTCGGCCACAGCGTCCACGGGCTTGATATGGTTTAATGAGGGACCGTATAGCGCGAACTCACTGGCGTGGCAGTTTGGTTTTGCTTATTCATATTCTTACAAGTCTCGCTCACTCCTTGACTATTATAGCGTAGACGTCCCGGGCACATCTGCGCCACCTATTCCGCCGGGCTTGCTGGCACCTCTACCAGCCCCGACAGGGAGCTTGACTGGCGATGTCTCTTCGGCGGCTCCAGTTACTCAGATTACCGGTTCGAACACCGGCGCGGTAATCACGATTCAGGGCCCGTTATCTACGGACCCAGCGGTTGATACGATTGTGATCTGGCGCTCGGCGGATAGCGCGAGCGGCGGTGGCTCGATGTTTGAGCTGACAGAGATTCCGAACGTACAGGGAACTGCGCCCGGCACCCTCAAGGGCAACTGGTCGTTCCAAGATTTTCTACCGAGCATACCTACGACTATTAACGGCGTGCAGTACCCAGGTTTGAACGAACTTATTGATGCGCCAGTTGACGGGGTCTTCAACCCACCTCCGACAGGTTTCTTGCCGATGGTATATAACTTCGGGCGTATCTGGGGCTCGGTTGGCGCGGTAGTTTACTTCAGCGGCGGACCTGACACCATCGCCCTAGGCTCGGGAAATCCGAGCGCTACGTTCAATACTGCGGATAATTTCCCGTATCTAGCAACAGTAATACGTTTAGTCAAGACCTCACAAGGTCTAATCGTGTTCTTGACTGACGGCATCGACATGCTCTTAGGTGGTCCAGCAACGGGTACGTTCTATGACGTGTCACTAGCGCCAGGCATCGGTCTTGGAAATTACAACGGCCTCGACGTTTACATGGGCGAGATATTCTTCTTCTCATCAGACAATCAGCTTATGTTGCTGAGCCCGTCATTGAACGCCTCAAGCTTCGGATTCCCACTAGGCGACCAGTTCGCGAATATCCCGTCATCTGGAGTTTCGGATGCAACGTGGACAGCCTCGACCGCGTATTTAGCGGTGCTGCAAGCTGGGATAGACAACGCCTTATTCGTTGCCAATGGCTCAACAGGCTGGTATCGCTGCAATCCTCACCAAGTTCCTGGCGCAGGCCAAGGTCCGCAGCCCGTGTGGAGCCCATTCGCCGCGATCACTGGCGGATGCAAGATGGTTTACACCACAGAGGTTTCACCGGGTATCAAGAAACTGCTCGTGGGCTCCACGACACCGAATGAGCCAATCCTTGAGCGTAGCCTAACGACGTTCACGGATAACGGAACGGAATACGATGCGTTCTTTGTTATGGGCAGCCTCGTGCTCGCGTACCCCGGAGAAATTGCGCTGCTCAAGTTTATAGAACTTGATGCGAGTGGGGTGAGTTTTCAGCCCACCATATCATATTTGTTAGATGAGATTAGTGGTACGTTCACCGCGTTCACTGCACCGCCGGTCTTCGACCCCCCGACGCAATATGGCACAACAGTAACCCCACTGAGTTATTCTCCGAATCGGTATTATTTTCTTGGTAACGCCTCTTTGGCCAGATGTCGCCACATGCAAATTATGGTGGACCTAGGTACGACGTCCAACGGAGATGAAATATATAACCTGACCATCAACGGTCGAATAATGATTGAGACATGAGAATACACCGCGTTGTGTATCGTTTTTGGCACAACATGAGCACGCTAGGACGTGTTGGCTATATAGGAAAAGATTCATATCACCCACACAGATTTTCCCTGGAGAGAAGGTCCAAAGAGAAAGGGCACCCAAAACTTTATAGGGCTTTAAAGAAATATCCTCTCAAGGTGTGGTATAAAGAAATCTTAGCTTCGGGGTTTAAGTCCACAAAAGCTTTAAACAGGGCGGAAATTTTTTATATTAAGAAATTCAACTCAAAAGAAAAAGGTTATAACCACACGGATGGCGGAGACGGAAATCGAGGTTTAAGCCCGTCAGTTAAGACGAGGGAAAAAATACGTAAGTCTTTGCTTGGTACCGTATCGCCTATGCGAGGAAAAAAGTACCCACCTGAATTCGGTCGTAAAATTAGTAAAGCAAAAATGGGTAAAAAGATGTCCCCAGAAGGCAGAGCTGCCATAAGCAAGGCAAATGTATTCCGAGGAAAACATTTTTCCGAAGAGCACAAAAGAAAAATTAGCGAGGCTTTGAAAGGACGAAAACTTTCTGATGAACACAAAAGAAAGTTAAGTGAAGCAGCTAAAAATAGATAATATGGCACAGAATAAACCGCCGCAAACAATTCAAGAAGAGGCAGGGCTTCCAGAAAATTGGGTGCCCGTCGAACGTGGGCCTATCATCCCATCTGCGCCTCCTGCGGCCCAGCAGCAAGGTCCTGGCTCATATTTCGCAGGTCCACTCTCTCCGGTTATTCAGCACGATGCGGCGTTCTATCAGACGAAGTACGGCGGAGCTGGAATACCCGAGACAGCGCTGATGCCTCCTAGCGCCGCGACGGCAGCGAACAACGCGGCTACCTCAACCGTGGTAAAGAATATCCTTGAGACAGCGGCAGCGGCTGCATCAAGCGGAGGCAGCAGTTCTACGTTCACCCCCTCGCTACCGGTTAACAAAATTTCTGCAGCAGATTATACAGTGCTGATAGCTGACTTGGCAGAACTAGATTCGTTCTCGAATAATTCTGGCGGGGTAATCACGCTCCCAGCGGCGGCCCTCCTCCCAGGAACCATAGGAAATAGTGTAATTGGCAGCGGCCTAGGTTCATCTACGTCCTTGACAGGAACGTCTACGTTCGCAGGCACCGCCATCAGCATAATCAATACAGAGAGCGATCTGGGCAGCCCTAGCTGTGTACCGACTGGTGCAGGATGGAACGCGATTGATTCGGCCCAGAACGGTGCTTACGCGAGCATCTATTCACACCCTGTCTCAGTTGCGCCCGTCACGGTTAACTACGCTCTTGGAACTAGTGTCTCGTGGATTGACTCACTGACGTTCATCTGGAACAGCACGATAACTACTGTACAGACTAGAGCTATATTCTCTGGTGGCGTTTCAGGCCTGACATCGGACTCGGCAACGTTCACTAACCCGGTAGCGGCGGGAAATACCATCCTTGTTGTTGTAACAGTCACCGCCGTTCCATATGACGCGGTTCACAGCACTTGGCAGTACACAACGATTGGTGTCAGCGACGGTGTGAACACGTATACCCAGACTATCGGAGCTACCCAAGGGTCTGCGCCAGGTGACGGAATCCAGCAAGTGGCGTTCATCGCTACGAAGGTAGCTGGCGGCTCGACGACGATCACAGTCACAACGAACACCCCAGCGGGCCACGCTGTCGGTGGCGTCTCCGCTACCGCCTACGAGCTCAACATAGGAAACGGCTCGCCAATCCAGAGCGGGTTTCCTGCTGGCTGGTATTGCTATTTACAGAACACCGGGTCTGGAACGTTCGCGGTTCAGTCCACTGCGCTCATAGATGGTTCTTCTAGCCCGATTATGCTAGGATCGAACCAAGGCACAATCGTAGCCTTCGATGGAACGAACTGGTTCACCGAGCGCGGTATAGGCGGAAGCTCTATAACGTTTCCGATTTCCGTGGCCGATGGCGGAACAGGAACATCAACCCCGGGATTGGTTGCGGGCTCGGGTATAACTATTACCGGCGCTTGGCCTGACCAAACTATCGCCGCGTCTGGTGGAAGCAGCATACCCGCTGGAACCCCTGTTATTGTTCCTGCGCCGCGAACAGCTAGCGACAGCGGCTTTGGAAACCAAACTATCGTAGCTAAAATTGCCCAGGAAGACATTCTTGTTTATCCTACAAAATTCAAAGTTTCAGTCCAACTTCAGTCCGCCGCAAGTTGGGTTATGACTGCTGGAGTTATTCTTCGAACCGCACACACAGCAACATCTTTGCTTGCTGGGGTCGGTGGTCTAACCGTTATCGATAGCACCCCTATAACATGGGGCGGGTCGGCTACTCCCACTCTAGGTAGCGGTGAGAACGTAAGTGACGATATCAACCTCGCCCTTGATACCACCCATGACTACTGGTTCTTGGCTCACTTTTCATCAACAAGCGGGCTTATTTACGTCAGCAATGTCACCGGCGTTGTTCAAAGTCCTGGCATCGGAGCCCTGTACTACGGTTACGTTAGCGGAGATCACACCGCAGATACAACGATGCCTCCGTCTTTAACAACCACATCTGGTGCTCCAGTTGAAGTTTTATTGTGGCGCGTGATAGCAGGATAAGGTGAAAAATGAAATTTGAAAACACCACAGAAGAGGATATCTGGCAGGTATCAGCCTGGCAGGACGTTAACATCGACCCAGCTCACCACGGGATGGACCCGAACTTTTGGCTGACAGGACGGGGCTACATAGCATTCAAGCTCGTCGACGACGAGGGTACAGCGATGTACGTTCGGTTCAACCGCGTAGATGATAAAACACTCCGCCTCTTCACGCAGTTCGCGCCCGAGTCAGATGTCAGCAAGCAGAGAACAGCCGGTGCCATCTTACAAGCGATTCCAGTGTTCATCAAGGAAGTTGCTGAAGACGGGATAGAGGCGATAATTTTTGAATCACGGTCGGAGAGTCTAATCAACTTTATGTCGATGTCTTTCGGTTTTGAACATCTAAAAGATGCTGACTATATACTTCGATTCCAGAAACACGGAGCAGCATGCGCTACAGTACAAGATTAATCTTTCAGATGACAGATGTCATCGATGAGTACCTTCTGGTCGAGAAGGACTCTCACGAATATAGCGGACCAGTTGATATGTTCTGCGGTAGCGATGGCGCTGAGCAGACTGCGCAAGACCAGAGCCAAAGCTTCGCTAAGACTTTATCTACCTCGTACAGTTCGTTAATGGACCAGTCGACCGCCGCGTACCAGTCGGCAAATAGCATGCTGCAACGGTTAAATCAGGGTATCATGAACCCCGGTCTATCGCCGCAAGCAATGGCGGCGCAAGAGACAGCGGCCACGAACGCAGCGGGCGCTAGCGCGCGCAACACGCGTCAGCAACTCGGTAATCTCTCAGGTGGTACAACCTCATCGGGAATTTTGTCAGGAGTCGAGGCCCAACTAGGTGCGGCGGCGGACACTAACGCATCGAATCAGTTGGCCACAGCGCAAGAGGGAATCGCGAACGAGAACGCAACTCTAGCTCAGCAGAACACAGAATTCGGAATCAAGACAGCAGAGCAGCAAGCTGGTGAGCTCGGGCAGTTGGCAACGGGACAGGCAAACCCAGCCATCCAGTCTAACAACTCAGCGTTCAGCCAGGCGCAAACGATTAACCAGCAGAATCAGCAGTTCGCGGAAACCCTCGGCTCGCTCGGCGTCAGCGGTCTTGAGAACTTCGCGCTACCAGGAATAAGCAGCTTGATGCCTGGCGCGGCGGCGTTCCCGGGCGGCGGAGCCGGTATGTTTGGGACCCCGCAGAGTTTCCAAGGCAATTTGGGCGAGGCTGGTAACATAAACAGCGCGCAGCCTTCTATGTACACAGCGCCTACAACGTTACAAGGGCCACAGTAATCGGAGAACAAAATGGCATTCGACGCACCAGAGCAGCAACCAAATCCTGTAGTCCAAGCCGTTCAAAACGTCGCTAACCCCGGAGGACTCCAGGGACTCGCGACAGGACAGCCGCAACCTAGTGCTGCGCCACAAGACGATGAAGAGCCTGGACTCAGTGAGAAGTTCGCCGATGAACAAAAGAAGATGCTCGGTGACCCTCAGCAAGCTGCCCAGATTCTCAATACTCCGGGTGGCTGGGCCAAGAGTGTCTTGATGGCTAGTATTCCTACTCTCGGCTCTTTCGCTGACAAGATGAAGAGCGCGCTCGGCGGATTCGGTGCAGATGCTGCGGCGGGAATGTCTAGACCGGCGGAAGCGGGTCCCAAGGGCGCCGGTGCGCTCCAAGGTATCGCTGCCACGCTAGCCGCTCACGACCAGCGCATTAAGCAAGAAAAGCAGCAACAGTTCCAGAACTCGATTGAGTCCCAGAAAGCTGCAGATGAGCACGCGCACAGTCAAGCCATGATCGCGCACGAGAACATCGCCGCTCTCCACGATCAATACCTGAACACTAAGCTCGACGTCGAACAGCAAGAGAGAAACGTAGGTATCGGTAAGATGACTTTGCAGCCGTACCTCGATGCAAAAGGCCAGGTCATTAAGGAAGGGATAGATGGAGATGAGGCCAAAGCGCTCGTAGCCAGCGGGCACCTAGACCCGACGCAGCAGCACATTTTCCAAACTGGTTTCTCTTCCACGAAGAAGAACCCGAACGGCACGCCTGCGCTGACCTATACAGTTGTCGGCAACGTCCCCGAGGTGGAGATTAAAGATCAAAAGACCGCAGACTTCCTAAGCCAGTACACGGGTCAGAAGGTTGCCGTAGGTCAGAAGCTACCAGGTGTTCAGTACGGTACCATGTCACAGCAAGCCACCTCTGCGCAAACAGCTGAGGAGGCTATAAACGCTCAGCGTCGTAAGAACGGCATGGAAGAGATAACAGGCAAGATGAATGAGGAAAAGCTCAACATGCTGCCTTACTGGAATCAAGAGTTGGCGAAAGCTGGCGGGGACCCGCTTCGTGCTATGGAGTTCGTTCAGCACGATATGCAGAACGACCCAGAGGTAGCCAAGAAATATCCTAACGCAGCCACTAACATTATGTCGCTATATGGCGACCCGACGAAAGACCCGTCTGGCGCAAAAGAGTGGGAGATCATGCGCAAGGACCGCGAGAATGAGAACATCGCCAAGAAGAAGGAAGCCGATCTCCAGGCTGACCGACTTATACAGCATGGCGGCGGTCTCAGCGGCGGTGTTATGACCGACGAGATGAAGCAGAAGATTGGAAGCTTGCCTGAAGATAAGCAAGCGGTTCTGAAGACTGCGCCCCCAGCCTCGCAGGTAGCCTTGCTAGAGACGGCATTCGGCCCGGGCAGCGTAGACTTCGACAAGGTATTCCCGCCGCGCTTGACAGCTGGAGCCTCCGGTCTAAACAGCCAGGCGGCTATAGGCGTCCTCAAGCAGCTGAACCCGAAGTGGGACGAGCAACAGTACAAGCTTACGCAGAAAGCGTACCAGGCCGCAACGACTGGGGCACTCGGCAACCAAGTGGCGCAATACAACAACGTGCTCCAGCACGGTGCCGAGGCGCAAGACGCGGTCATGGCCGCAGGCAACCGCTTGGGTTCGAAGATTCTCAACTCAGCTCTTAACAAGGCAGAGACAGAGGGCTGGGGAGCCGAGGCAGCAACGCTCCGCGCGTCCCTTGACCCTGTCAAGAACGAGTTCGCTCTCTTGATGTCAGCGGGTTATAAGCCGTCCGAGGATGAACAGAAGGCGTACGACACTTTATTCAACCCAGCGGCCACGCCAGCACAAATCGGTGGCGCACTTAAGGTTGTTGGTTCAGTCGGTTCCATTCGTCTTGAGAACATCAACCAACAGTACAAGAGAGTATCTGGACAAAACCTCCCGGGCATCTTGACGCAAGACGCTATGGACGCGGCGGTTCACTTGAACCTGGACGCTGCTACCCAAGCGCGCTTGAAGGCGATGAACACCGGCGCCAAGACAATATTCGCTAACCCGCAGTGGCGCGATGCAAACCCTCAAGAGATTCAAGAACAGAAGGATACCGCAGCGGGCAGCCAAGCGGCAGCAGCTGCAGCAAAGCCACAGCTCGCTGACCAAGCTAAGAGCTTGGGAGCATCGCAGTATTATGCGGGTACAAATGGAAAACCTGATATATTCTTGATAAATAACCAGTGGGTAACAGCTGATGGTAAGCCAGCGAAGTAACGGAAAAATATGGCCGACAAGTCAACCGATCTATCAACGACCAACCAGCCTGCGGGAACCACGAGCATAGACAACGGTATCGCCTACGATATCACAGGAAAGGCCCTCGGTCCCGCCAACATGGGTAACGACCAGAGCGCTGTGCCACAGCCCCCGCCTGGGTACGCGGGAGCTCCGACATCAGTCCAGGCGACATCTGCGCCAACTGCGTCAACTAACAAGGTCCCTCCGCCGCCTCCTGGATACGAGGGCACGCCTACAACGGTTGGGCAAGCTGCGCCGCCACCGCCTCCTGGCTACGGCGCGCCAGCGACAACGCCGCAACAAGCTGAGCCTGAGAAGAAAGGCCTCGTGCGCAGAGGTTGGGACTGGCTGAACAAGCCAATTCTTGACAACATCCTCCCAGAGGGAATGGACACCGCTGAGGTGTTACGCGGCGCTTTGTTCCAGAAGATGTTCAATGAACCTTATATCCCGGGTACTAACGATTTCAATACCAAAGGCCAAGCTAACCTTAATGACAGTCCGACCAAGGCTGCGGCTAAGAAATTCATAGCGGGCTCCGCGTCAGACGTGGCACCCGTGGGCGCAGGCTTGACATCACCTCTATCTATCGGGACTTTCGCTGTTGGCGAGGTTGCTCAAGGTGCCCGCGCCGTACAAACACTATCACGCGTTGCCAAGGCATCAGAAGCCGCAGATGCAGCCGTTGATACCGCCGCAGCCGTGCGGTCAGCTCGGGTAGCCGAAGCGGCCACGAAGACAGCGCAGATAGCTAAAGCAGACCAAGCACTTCAGGAAGCGCAAGCCGGACTAGCCACAGGAAAGACAACGCTAGCGGACGCTGCAGCCGCACAGACTTTTAAATCTCAGGTAGTGGCTGACGCCGCAAAAGCTGAGAAAGCCGCCCAGGAGGCCGCTGAGCTTCATGCCCAGGCCCAAGTTAAAGCAGGACAGACCGCCAGAGAGCTGGTAGAGGCATCCAAGCACGCTGAGAGATTGTCTGCCCAGTTCGCATCTAATCTGCCTCCTGGGACTGTCACACCATTGGCGGTCACAGGGACCTTGGCATCTAAAGCTGCAGGAGTCGGCTTCACAGGACAGGCAGCGGTAGGAGCGCTGACACCGCGTCAAGAGAATGAAGCATTCCCAGATTATCTACAACGTGTTCTAGAATCCGCTGGCTTCGCTGCGCTCGGCGCGCACGCGACAGGTGAAGATATAGCTGGCGTCGCTGAAGCGAGCAAGCACGCGATAGCTGATATCGGAGAATGGTCGAAGAACCGCGCAGAGGCTAAGCAAGACGCTGCGCAAGATGCGGCCAAGAAGGCGTTCACACAAGCTATCAAATCTGGTCGCGGCAAGACGAACTACACGACCACCGGCGAGGGCAATGATTACGATAACATGCGTCCGTTCCTCGAAGCCGAGCACAAGATTAATGATATAGGAACGCCGACGCAAGCGCGTAACGCTTTCCAGAATATCTTCGATAAACTTGAAGACTTGGTTGCGCCGCAGGTCGAGAAATATGGAAATGAAGAGCTCCAGCTCGGTCGGAACACAGATGGGAGTGCGGTTACTGTAAAGCAGCGCTTGATATCTGAACTGACGCCAGCCAACGAGGTCAACGACCAGTTCCTAGACAAAGCCCTAAAAGCCGTCGAGGGATTCAACACAACGAACCCAACGGTCGCCGAGGCCAAGAAGATAAACAAGACGCTGAACTCTATGGTTCGCGACCGCATGACCACCAAGAACAACTGGGATATCCAGACATTGATGGATTCAGACCCGAAGTTCGCCGCGCTCTACACGCTTAATGATATCATGCGCGACGGTATCCATGAGACGCTGGAGGCCAAGGGCGTCAAAGGCTCTCGTGAGATTCGTCAGCTGCAAAAATCTGCAGTCAACCTGCGTAATGCCGCCGACGCGCAAATTAAGAACGAAGAGGCTATCCGAAAGGGCACCGAGCCATCTACAGCGAGAAAGGCGGCTGGCTGGATTGCCAAGAGAGCTATCCAGGGAACGGCTGCGGCAATTGGCGCCGAGTACGGCGGTCCCGTGGGTGCTGGTGCAGCTGAAGCCACCGTAGGAGGTCCCGCTGGAGAGGCTGCGCAGAATGCGATAGCGCCAAAAGGCAAGAGCGTTAACCAGTTAATCAAGGAATCGATGCGCGTATCTGGCGCGGAGATTGGCGACGCCGGTAAACTCGACACAACGAACGCGCAGCCTGGCGCAGAGGCACCACAGCCTCACCCGCGCGAGAACACTGATATGCACTTCTTGCTAGCCACGCACTACGGCGAGATGGTCGGTGACACCCCGTACAAAGACTTGGAAGATCGCTTCCGTTCAGATGTCAGACTCAAGAAAAACCACGGCGTTCCCCTAGAGCCCGACGAGAAGAGCTTGCTGATGGACCTCAACAAGGCCGACGTCAAGGAAATAAACGACGCCAAGAAGGCCGCAGAGGATGAAGCGAAAGAGCAAGCCAAGCTGAATAAGGCTAATGCTGCACAAACGGTCAATCCCGAAGAGGTAGCCGAGAAAGAGCCTGCGAAGGCCGCAAAGGAAGCTGAGGAAGCTGCGGGCGGTAAGACAGTCCAGTCCGAGCAAGTTCACGCGCTCCCGAGAGACTATGAGATTGAGATTGAGGAAGAGGGACAGGAGCCACACACAGAGTTAATCCAAGGACACTCTGCGCGCGAAGCGATAAAGAACGCTACTGAGGAGTACCCTAACTTCAAGCAAGCTAGAATCGTAGGTGATTTCCCCGAGGGGATTCCTAACGAGAAGCAGCCGTACGCTGTCCCTGCGGGCAAACTGAAGTCTATGCCAGGTTCACTCATAGGTGATGTTGGCAGCCGAATCAAGAACGCTGTTGAGACCGTTCGACACGAACTAGGTCATATCCTAGTAGGCCACCGCAATGGCATCAACTCTAGTGAGATGATATCGAGCCAGCATCCTGCGGTCAAGGGTGGTCTCAATGGTGCCCGTATTCGCGCCGCTGTTTTAACAGATTATAATCCGCTCATGGAGAAAGGTGAATTCACCCGTAAATCCATGGGTGATAAGCTGCCAGGTTTCTTAGAACAGCTTATGGGCGGAGCCGCTGCGGATGAATTGTTCAGTGGTATAGACCGTAAGGAAAACTCAGGTGCCCGAGGGGACACAAGGTACGCAAAAAAGGTCTTGACAGAGCACTTCGGCTTCAGCGATAATGAAGCGGAGACTATGATTGACAACGCTATAGACCGCGCCAAGGAAAAGCTCAACCATCCGGTTACCCGCCAGATGCTTGAGGAGAACGCGCCCTTCCGAGAGGAGGGGCTCGCGAAGACGCACCACTATAGCCCAGAGCGTGTCGAAGCCATGAAGGCCGAGCACGATAGAAGGATGGCAGAATATGAAAAAGGAAACCCGAATGACCACGGAACAAGCAATGGAGAAGCTGGACCAAGACCTCAAGAAGTGGAGCTCGGAGGACAAGGCGCAGGTCTCCGAGCAGCTGCGGAAGGAATTGCTCCAACCAAGTACCACCCAGACCTCCAAAAAGTAATCGATCAAAACAAGCTTGTAGGGAGCTTGCCGATAGGTGCGTCATTCCTGACGCCTGACGGGAAGTTCGTCGACCTGAGTGGAACACACCCCGAGGCCATAGAGAAAGCCACCGGCGAGCCATTCAATGATGCTAGTTTGTCGCACAAGATTAAGAACGAAGAACCTGGTGCCGAAGATAACCGCATCAAGTTCATCAATGATACGGGAGCCGTTCGCACGCGCTTTCGTGACACCATGGCAGGTAAAGAACTGGTCGCATCGGTTCCCGCTAAGGGCATCACGCAAGACCAGCTCGTTGCGTTGCGTCGCGCGATTGGCAAGGTTGGCCGCGAGGGTAACTTCGCTATCGAGCGCACGGACGCCACGCCAGAGAACAAACTCTACGCTAAGAAAGATTTCCCGCGCGTCTCTGACGTCGACGATATGCTGCGCCAGATTCAAGCGCACCCCGACCAGCGCACAGCGAACGCCGAAACGCTCACTGAGCCAAAGGACGTTGCCGAGCACGCAGACGAGTACAACCGCTTGCAGGGCCGCCCAACGATAGATACCCAGACGCACCCGCACAACGTTGAATTCGCGAAGCGCACCGCTGACGCTTACGATGCGATGAAGCACGAGCCTAACAACCCGAAGGTCAAGGCTGCGTACGACGCGATGAAGAACGATGTCGACAAGCAGTGGGACTACGCGACCCAGAAGATGGGGATGAAGCTTGAGCCATGGACGAAAGAGGGTCAGCCGTACGCTAACTCGAAAGAGATGGCCGCCGATGTCAAGAACAACAAGCACCTCTACTTCTTCCAGGGTGGCGAGAGCCCGGCGGACAACCCGCTACAAGCTGTAGACCCGAAGACCGGTCTTAGTTACAACGACAAGTTCCGCGCGGTCCACGATCTATTCGGGCACGCCGCGCAAGGCAACGAGTTCGGTCCTAAGGGCGAGGAGACCGCGTACCAGCTCCACCGCCAGATGTTCAGCCCCGAGGCTGTACCCGCACTGACCACAGAGACCCGTGGGCAGAACTCTTGGGTTAACTTCGGCGAGCACATGCGCAACCCAGAGGGCAATGTCCCTAAGAAGGGCGAGCCTGGGTTCGTTCCAGCCACCGAGCGTCCGTACGCCGAGCAGAAGACCGGCTTGCTGCCAGAGCAGTTCCACGCTGCGGCTCCCGGGCCTAACTGGGCCCACGATGTGGCCGCTAGGCTCCCTGAGGAGTCCGCAGGCGGTATCAACCCGCAGAACCCTGAGGCGCCAAGTAAGCGCTACGGGTTCGAGATACTCCCTGAGCACCGCCAGCAGCTCGACAAAGCTCCAACTGCGCAAGACTTCCAGAAGTACGCACAAGACCACGCAGAGCACATCGGGATGCACCCAGACATGCGATTGGGTTGGGATACCGGCGGAGCGAAGCCAGAGCTTAACATTGGCGCCGCCACGAACGACCTGGCGACCGCAAAGAAGATAGCGGGCAAGCTAGACCAGCGCGCGCTGTGGGACAATGTCAAGAAGGAAGAGGTTCCGGTGGGTGGCGAGGGTAAGAAGACGGAGTTTCCAGAGTACCCTATAGCCCAGCGCATCGCCGACTTGGCGAAGGCCGAGCCACAGAATCCTGCGCTGACCGCACAACCAGAGACGATGACAGAGGCGCGCCCGAAGGGCTCCACGGTCGAGCTCCTAGACAATCCGCTGAAGATTAAGGGCACGGGAGACGAGGGCCGCGTTAGCACGAACGATGTTGCGCTCGCGCTCCAGAAGTTCAGCAAGAAGCAGAACCCCGCGCTCGTCCTCGGTAAGGCAGAGCCTGCAGAGCAGCTCGAACGCGCGAAGGCGATAGCTGAAGACGAAGCTAAGTACCGTCTCGCCGGTGACAACTCTGGCGCTGACTGGTACGTCAAGGACATGCAGAGGCACGACGCTATCTTGGAGAAGATGCGCCCAGAGCTTAAAGACCCCGCGAAGTCGAGCCTCTTTAAGTTTGTCGAGGCTATTTTGAGTTCAGGTCAGAAGCCGTACCAGAACATCAAGACCGCAGTCAAAGCCTGGGACCACTACACGAAGACAGGTGAGTTCCCTGCAGGCAATCCAGAGACTGGGAAGTCATGGGGCCCGAGAAACGTGGCGGCTTACGGCAACGCTATGGACATGCTGACCCGCTTGGTTAAAGAGAACGGCGAAGAGGGCGCGGTCCAGTGGATGATGACCGACCATCCGGTATCCGAGCTCAAGAAGTATAACGACAACGTCAAAGGTAAAAAGACTGACGAAGTCCCTGGCGTCATGATACTAGGCCCGAAGCGCGGCCCGTTCGCGCTTAACCTGCACGGTCGTGAGGCCGCGTTCACCGCCGATATGTGGGTCAACCGCACCTGGAACCGCTGGATGGGTACGCAGGAGGTCCAGCCAGACGGCGAACTGCGAGATGCCCCGCGCAACGACACTGAGCGCCAGTTGATGAAGCAATCGTTCAAAGAGACTGGCGATAAGCTGGGGCTGAGCACGAGCGCTCTCCAGGCTGTGCTGTGGTACTATGAGCAAGCTCTCTACACCGCGCACGGGGTACCGAAGGAATCTTGGAGCTACTCAGACGGTGCGCAGCGCGTGGCAGACGGAGAGCAGCAACAAAGCATGAAGTTCGGAGAGGCACCAGAGGGGACACACATCAACGCTGCGGATTTTATAAATCTAATGAAGAAAGCAAATGAAAGAGGTAAGAAATAATGGATAAGACAATCAAGCCGTCAGATTTGAAGCAGCAAGCGCAGCAACTCATCGCAGCCGGGAAGATGCCGAGCCTAGATGATTTGTTGGGAGCGGTAGCGGAGACGCGCGCGACCTACAAGCCGAAGATTGAGGCCGCCCAGGCCCTGGGCCCCGAAGGCGGAACCCAAGAGCAAGGTGACTATGTCAAGGATTACCACGCAGGCAACTACGTGGGCGCACTACAAGCGGGAATTGCCAATACGGAGGAATAATGCAAATCGTCGAGATTGTGGGGCTGGCTCTCTGGCTGTCCCCTGTGATTATCTGGTTCTTTCAGAAGCCACGACTGTTTAAAGTTGTTTAAAGTTTCTTAAGGAGCAGTTCGTTTTTTGCTGCGAGATTTTCTGTCTTGTCGTAAGCTGCCTTGCGGTAGTGGAACACCAGTGGCCTACCATTGAACAGCAGGTATTCGTAGTCTACATCATTTTCGCTCACGTGCAAGGGCACGATTCGGAAGTACGGAACCTTGTGCTCTTTGAACCACCAGTAAGACCTCCCGCCTACATCGGTGATCGCCCCGTTCACCTCGCCACCCCACCAACAAATCGAGCTCGGCATAGGTAGCTTAGGGATATCCGCGAGCACGAACCCCTCCCACAGATAACACTCGCTCTCACCCTTCGCTAAATCTATGTGCGGCGGTCGATCTTGCGGGATAAAGGCCAGCGGCTTGTCTGCGATGAAGTTCGATAGAACGCAGTCCTCGACCAAGAACATGTCATGATGACACACAAGGACCTTTCCGTCTCTGTGGGAGATTATCTCGGACCAAGTAATATCGACGCTGTAACCACAGCTTGCCCCTACACTCGTGTACATCCCAGTGCCTTGGTTAAATATATTGCCAAGGTGCGTTGCGTGGGTTAGGTCCTTGGGGACGTCAATTGCCTCTAATCCTAGATTGTGGCACCCAAGGTCGATGCGATACCACGCCTCGCGGTCGTTCCAGAATCCATTGTTGACGACGCGGAACACGAACGGTTCCTTCAAGTGCTTTTCGAAGGATTCGAACTGTGGCCGGATGAGATCGGGCCGGTTGGACGCGAACGAATAAATCTCAAGCATTTTTCACCTCTGGTGGGATTCGCCAGAACTTCGGGACGTAGTAGATGTACATGCTCATGTCGGCGAACCACCACATGTTGCCCTTCAACACGAGCTGGCTCATCTGCCCAGCGGAGTTAAGCGTGTCCACGACAACCCCGTCCGGGGGTCGCTTGTCATTCGGGCTAAACCACTCTTGTTCGCTCATCTTTCCTCCTGTGTTTAGTGACATACTATACTCAAAACGCTGCTATGCGCTCAAGCAGGACGGCCGCATAGGACTTCATTAACCCGTACTGACGGATTAGACGCTCTCGTTCTGCCGCTGGTAATGGCGGGAAGGTATTTCCTTCGGTGATGAATTTATACAGCTTTGTCACCTTGTCCGCCAATTCTGCGTGCTCGTTTACTACCCGTTCTTGATGCGGTGCTAGACTCATTTTATCCTCCTCTGTGTTTAGTAACTACCTAAACTTTTTTCAGTAAAAGTCGCTTCGTCAAATGATATACTCGGACGCCCTCGGAGCCGTAATAAGCAAGAATTTTCTTTCGAGCTATCTTGTCTGTTTTGTATCGCACAAGTTCAACGTCTTCGTAAAATCCTTCGCCAAAGCCAAGAGAACCGCGTTCTCCTCTTTCAGTTTGGTGAATCACTACATACATTTTCATGTTTCCTCCTCTGTGTTTAGTACACTACTACACTCAACGCACTCTTGATTGAACTCCTGTAAAATCTTTTCGAGAACGATCTTCACCCACGCGTCGCAAGGTTTGAGGTCGTTCTCGTGCTTTTTGATGATTCGTCTCAAAATCTCTCGATGGTGTTCTGCATCTATATCACTAAATATGCTCATGCTTCCTCCTCTGGGTTTAGTGCATGACTATACGTACGGCTCAAAGTCTGTGGCGTACCGCTCGCCGGGCACGATTCCCGCGATGATCTCGCGGAGCCGAGCTATCTTGCCCCAGATGGTTGGCTCGTGATTCATGTATCTGTCCAGCCGATTGTAGTAGAAGAATCCTTGATGCACGGCCACACCTTCGGTCGCAGTCAGGCTCCTCCCGCCAGCTTTCTTGATGACCCTGCGAATCAGCCCATCGTCCAATATGCTCATCCCAATCCAAGGCTCGAAGTTCTCGACCACGTACTCGGCTGGGCGAGTGAAATAGTCATCGTTGATATGAGGCGCGAGGTGCTCGAACAACTTACGCGTTAAACAAGCGCCTGGGTTCGTGTACTGCTCGCCGAAGAACCGCTCAAGTCGCTTCTCTACCCGCCCGCAGGTTGCCAAGACGGTGCCATCGTGGGCGCTCGCGTCATGGATGCTGCGGTGCCACTGGAAGAAGTTCGGTCGGACCATCACGTCTTCCTCGACTAGGTAGACGCGGTCGGCCCCATGCAGAAAGCCAGCCTCGATTGACCTAAGGATATTCCAGGTCCCTGATGGGGCCTCTGTATGCTTGCTCCACTGATAGACCGTGGCTTCGGGAAAGTATCTATCACGGACAAACTCGACTGACGCAATGTCAGCCGAGGTGTCCGCGTAGATATGGACATTTAAGTCAGAAGGATGCTCTTCAGGAGCTGCCGACAGCTTTTCTAACGCCAGAGCCAAAAACTCCGGACGTTTACAAGTCGGCATGACTACGATCTCTTTCATTAGAATGGCAGACCGTCTTCCGGAAGTTTCGGAGCCTCTACAAACTCTGGTTCAGGCACCGTCTTCGATGTCTCGACTCCGCCAATTGGCTGGAAGCCAGCGTAGACCGCGATCTCGTAGCAATCTTCAGCCAAGCACTTCCCAACCTTGTGTTCATCGGGCCCCAAAGGATAGTCGCCCTTCAAGAAGAACTGCTTCCCTGATGCGAACTCTCCGTGAACTGGGCACTTCAGGATGTACTCGGCCTTTTGGACCGGGTCGTTCCCGAACTGTGCGTCCCACTGCTCTTGGCTCATCCGCGTCCCGCTAGGCCCGAAATTCGCGCGTACAGCGCCCCGTGCCAAGCGATCTCCTGTTCCTGCTCCACCCATGTGTCACCTCTCTTTTTAAAACTCAGTCAGATTTTACTTCCGAAGCATATACTAAATCTTTAAAAATGTCAAGCCTTATTTTTGGCCACGACCCGCCACTCGTTGCACGTGGGGCAGAAAACAAAGACCTCCCCTGGGTGGGTCAATGCCACTCGTATCTCGCCTTCGTTGCCCGTTTCGCAGGCGTAAGTTTGGACGTAGCCTAGGGTAGTCCCTATAGCCTCCGCAAATTTCTTCTGGCTGGTAACTGCCGCTATGGTGCGGGCCTGATCTCCTAGCAAGAATGTGTTGACACCGAATACTTTTAATTTTCTCATTGAGCCCTTGTCGACATCATATCTAGGTTGAACAAAAGGTGCCCTACCGCGTGCATCGGCTCGGGGATGCTGCACACCCAATCAGGGAAGCTGATCGAGGTCTTGTCGGCCATCCAGCCCCTGTAATACGAGGCGCGCGCGTCCCTGCGCTTCTCCTCGGTCGTCCTGGTGTCCTTCGGTTTCGGCTCTTCGCTCATGCTTTATCCGTCGTGAGCGGGTTCTGGGTGTTACCGCCAATCGTCCCGGTTGGGTCAAAACCGGAATTTACAGAGCCGTCTCTCGCTTCCGCGAGAACCTCGCGCACGATGCCCTTCAGCCTCTCACGCTCGTCGTTCTCTTTCTTGGCGAGCTCTAGTGCCTCTACTCGGGCCCTTAGAGAGCGTAGGGCCTGCTCTTCTCTCGCGCCGAATCTAGTCCAGCACAACGTGCTACCCTCGACCTCGTAAAGGCGCTCCACCAAGCCTGTGAACTCCGCAATCATCTCCTCATCTTTGCTCATAATCGTCATTTTTGTTGTATCCATTTTCCCTCCCTTAAGGGCTACCCAATTGTGCTTGACTGATAGCCAGCCGCGCATACCGTCGCAGTTATCAGCAAATAAGTCCTCGACGTCACGCGTCTTACTGCACCGAGTACATACCATGACACGCCTCTGGTCCCAACACGCTTCTTTGTGCTTAGCAACGTTCTCGTCTACCACAATATCGCATCCACTAGTGCTGTAGTTGCGGCAAACAGGGCAGCTCCAGCTCTTCGTGTTTCGCCATCCGTAAGAGCTAAACCAAGTCTTCATTTGACCCTCCTGTAAAGCGCCACTCGCGTTATGAACTGTTTCTCGGCGGCCAATTCCTTCGCCAAATCTTCAGCGTGCTCCCTCGACCGGCACGCCTTAGTACCACAGAAGGGCGCAAAGGCAAGCTGTTTCAACTGTTTCGGCTTTCCCTCGACTACCCAAATCTCGACAGGTTCTTTCTTCATGCTTCCTCCCGTACAAATTCGATTGGCGGGAGCCACGCTGTTGGCGGTGGCCCATCCATCATTCCGATAGGTCCATACCCGTCCATAATCACGTAGAACAGTCTCCAGCCATCGCGCACGTCCGCAAGCTCCATGTCATGAAACCTAACGGTAGCAGACCCTAGAGTGTACTTACGTACGATCTTTCCTAAGTGCGCGAGAAATTCTTCCTTCGTGCTCAGCTCGACAGCCGTTGCCATCGATTCGGCGTATCCGCCTTTGTGTTCTCTGAATTTCATCGTCCCTCCAAATCAATGGTCTATTGATTATTCCCTAGAAGTTCTTCGCCCTTCGGCAGCTTTGGAATCTCCGTCCATGTGAGCAAACTGGAGGGAATAGGTCCTGCGAATTCTTCGAGTTGTCGGAGAGCATCGGACTGATGGTTTGCTCGAATGTACAGTGTGTCGCCTTGCGCTTCGACTTTGAAGATTTTCATTGTTTCTTTTTGCTTCGTTTTCTTCATACTCTCTCCTCGATTAATTCGTGGACAGTGAAATAGACATACCATCCGTTGCCTTGGCCGCCGCCAGATTTCGTATCGGCTTTTTCTTGTTCGAAGTACTTTTCTTTCAGCTTCTCTTGCTGCGCCAACGTTGGTTTGGAGTTAAAATATCCTAAGACTCCTTGGTCGCCGCTTTCGGTGCTCCACGTAATCACCCAAATTTTCTTTGCTTTCTTCATCGTTCCTCCTGATAATCAATATCCCGTTGATTTTGTTTTCTTCAGCCGCCTAAGAATCAATATCCCGGGAATACCGTCCTTCGATATATAGCCGTGCTCGCTAACAGTATTCTCCCCTGGTTTGCTCACATAGTCCGCAGTAAGGTAAACATGCCCGCTGGTTGCTGGCATGTATAGCGTGCTGTGTCCTTCTATCTTTTGAACGTCTTCTCCAACCGCCCAAAGATGTTCACTTCGGTCGTGACGAACAAACGTTCCGTCATCCATCTTAGCTACGATAACGTCTTCCGTCACGAGAATAATTTTTCCTTGCATGTGCCCTCCTTCGTTGGCGCTCCCGGTTGAGCCAGGGCAGCCAAACAACGGGTATGATACTTGCACAGAGACGCTACCAATCCACAATTTTTGCAGGCGAATCCTTGTATTTCATGCTCCCGCGTCCCCGGCGCTCCTTGGGCGGGAGGGGCAGCCAGTGCCTTGCCGACTTCCTCTATCCACTTGTCTCGGCACGCCATCGCGTTCTTGGCGTCACCTACGCCGCGCTCATATTCTTCTTTCAGTTGCTGCTCATGGCGGAGACCGAAGCCGTCGATTTCGTGAGCCTTGCGCACAATGTAGCCGCCAAGGTGACGCAGCCAAGCGCCCCGCCAAAGCCGAAACTGGAATCGCTCCAAGCGAAGTTCCTCATTCAGCCGGATAATTTCTCGCTCCAGTTCGTTGACCAATCCAGTCGGCGGCGTGCGCCCCGGCTCCCCGACGGGGGCAGCGGTAACGCCATTCGCTTCATCCACTGCTTCATTGATGCGCGATTGCAAGGCATCATCCTTCCATGCTGCCTGCGGCGACGCGACAGACGGAGTAGCGAGCGCCGCCTGCCAACCCTCCCAGTGTTTCTGTGTATAGAGATCAAAATAACCCTCACCAGAACGTTCAATCAGTCCGAAGGGCTGCGTCTGCTTCCTTGTCCCTAGAATCCACCTTTCAAACGTCGTCCGCATCTCACTCGTCGTCATGCCCATAATTCCTCCTGATAATCAATTGGTTGATTTTCCATCTTAGAGCCAATCCGACGTTCACCCATAGAACTCTTCGGGCCGTCCGACCCGTGTAGGATTCGAACCTACCTCTTCCGGATTGGTTCTAAAACGGAAAATCAATCGACTACTATAATTAATGCTTACTCGATTATTACATATCCCATTCTATGATACCAGCCGAAGATGCTTGTATAGGGTCTTTCGTAGCATTCCAGGCTCCCACGAAAGACTCTAGCCACTCCGTAAACATTCCCAATTTAAGAGCATGTTTGGCATCCGTCTCGAACCTCAAAGCCAGTTTTCGGTTTTCTTCATCGTCTTCGAATGTCATCAGATTTTCTATCGGCAATCCTGCACTTGGCATTGTTCCTCCTGATAATCAATTGGCTCTTGATTATTTCTTTTCCCACTTTATGCCTTGAGTGTCGAGAAGCGCTTTGGCACTTTTTGTGATAGGCTCGTTTGAGTCAAACAAAGATGTGAGTAGAGTTTGGAGCAAGCCGAGAGCGTGTTTAGGGCACAGATCGAAGCACGCATACCAGTGATCGGAGCCGTTACCACTAGCGTCGCGGGTCGATTCAAGATAAGCAGTCAGATTCGCTTCACCTATCCTCTCGTTTTTGCATCCAGTTCTATCACAGTAAAATTTTTCTATTTTCACGTTTCCTCCTGATAATCAACTGCTTATTGGTTTTCCTGATCTCGCTGACCATGTTGTTCTGATTCCGAGCACGGCGTGTCCTTGCGCTCTTCTAGCAGGTCTCTGTAATGGTCGGCCTGCGTCTTCAGTCCTTCGGAGTTGAGAAGTGTCCGAATGTAAGCGTCGCCCCAGCATTTTTCGCAACAAGCCATGTTTCCTCCTACTCGTACTTCGTGTACGCCAGTCGCCTGAACCAAGTGTCCCTGACTAGATGCGCAAACCACAGAGGGACACCCTTTCTGTGAACCCAGATTGTATCGCCCTCGGGGCTAGGATTCCAAGAGATCATCTGCTTGGCGCGCTCAAGCGCCGCCTCTTTCGTGTCGTACAAAGGCTCGCCATCCGTTGGGTCAAATCCTGTGAACATTAGACTTCGAATTCCAAAGTCGAACCTGGCTCGAACAGTTTGACTTTGAGCGAATTCTTGTCCAGCATTGTCGACCAGTACTCACCGTGCTCGCTGTTGAGCGCGACAACAACGCCACCGGTCTTTACAGGTTGGCCTTTGGAGCCAACTGCCAGTACGATTATGCCCGAGTAGCCATTGCTAATCAGCTCTCCCACATCACCGCACTTCATGTCGCTCATGGTAAATTCTCTTGGTTTGTTACTGGTTGCCTTTAGCTTCATGTTTCCTCCTATTTATGACACGGACAATCGCACGGTTGCTGCAATGGTTGTCCGTCTAACTTATGCCCGCAGCCCTGGCAGACTCCCGCCGCCAGGGATGTTGCCGAAGACTTCGCGGCGGCGCGTTCTTCTGGGGCCCACGGCTTCAATGATTCCTCTACGCAAGGCGTACAGACGAGAGAGTCGTCCACGTCGATCTCGCCTTGGCAGTGGTTGCAGCGGCTCACTTCGACTCCTCCGCCTTCTTGCACTCAACGCAGAAGGTAAATCTCGTTTCCTTAACCCGTGGCTCGCCCACCAATATAGGTCGGCGGCAGCGAGCGCAAACGATATTGCCGTTAGAGGAGATCATCTAGAGCCCCCTGGATGTAAAGATCATGCATGCAGCTCTGCCACTTCTTCCCGTGGTGATCTTTCTCTAGGTCCCATGTTGCGACGTGGCACTCTTCGTGGAGCATCGTCTCTTCCTTGGTGACGGACGCGGGTGCCCACTTCGGGTCTATCGTGATTACGAAGCGGTTGCCTAACTTGTTCGTGTTCCCGAGAGCGTGGCACAAGATATTATCTAGGCTGATGAAGTCGTTGCTACCGAATTCAATGTCAACATCCTTCGGGAGGCTCCCGTGGAAGTACTCGCGGTTAGTGCTCGCGTAAAACTGGCGAGTCTCCTCTAGAGTCATCTGGTGCTCTTCGGCGGGACCGCCTACGTTCCAGATAGTGGTAAGCAGTACCACCGATAGCGCAAAAATCCTCATCGTAGCTCCCGGATGGAGACGTTCACAGAGCCAGCTTCTTGCAGGTTAACGCTCACGCGGGTCACCCCGTGCCTCTTGAGATAGCCTGTGGCCACCGCAACATCGCGGGTGTCACCTGTTAGGATGATCTCGTCGCCAGAGCTAATGGCTTTGTTCAAGATGGCTGTGCCGCGCACGCCGAGCTGCACCGCAACCGTGGGGCACGTTCCTGTCGAGGTGAGTCTGGTAATCGTGAAATCACCCAGGTCAGTCAGCGTAGCGCTCTGTTTAACGGTCTCGGTCGGAACCGCAGCAGGCACCGGTGCGGGCATTGGCGGAAGGACAATCGTGATAGGCGGAGCCACCGGCGCGGGCTGCGGAGGGGCTGGCAGAGGGAGAACCGCAGGGCGGAACGCCGTCATGCAATCCTCCAAGGTGACGCCTGCCTCTTTCGAGTACTTGCGCTTCACCATAACCTTGCAGTAGCTGATGAGCGAGCCGACGCTAGCGAAGCTCCGCGCGGTCTCAAGACCCGCGCAATTCTTGTCGATCTTGCCGCCAGAGATACTCCCGCCGAAGACCATCGTCTGGACTCCAGCGCCCATGCCTACCACGCAGGGGCTAGTCGCTGGAGGGGCCACCGCTAGCGCCGTCGCCACCGGAATCTTCGACGCTTCTACCGTTGTGTTGCTCTCGTACGTCGATGTGTTCCCGCTACTATTATTTGTAGCCGAGGAATTTGCGGACCCACCAGAACCACCCTGGGCGCTGTTGTTGTTTGTGTTGGAGGAATTCCCTGAATTGGTTAATGTGGAATTCCCACTGTTCTTCACTGCCGATGCGCCGCCCGTTGCTGTCGAAGAGCCACCGGCGGCTGTACTGTTCGAGTTTCCTCCCGTCGCGCTGGAGGTACTGTTCGAATTCGAGCTGGAGCTGGAGGTCGCCCCGGAATTGCTTGAGGAATTTACTGTAATCGGTGACCCCTTCGTTTTTGTCGGGGTCGGTGCTGGAGTTGGTACTTTGCATTCGTAGAGTTGTCCTTTCACACCTTCGCTACCGGTGCCCATAAAAAGTTGCCCATCGCCGTCGCCGTAACTGCCTGTGGTGCCAGCTGGGACGGGTACGCGCGCCGCGAGTGGGTCACTACAGTTCCACGCGCGCGCGGGAGAAGCTAGAAACAGTACAGCGACTAAAGTTAACAGAGATGCTTTCATGGTTACCGCTTTCTGGCCAGTGGCCTTTGTTATTTTCCGATATTTGTGAACATATGAATGAAGAGACCGTACTGTTCGATCTCTTCTTTCGTGTAGCCCTCGGCGCGGCCTATCGCCTTGTAGTGCTCCTGCCAGTACTCGAACGTGTGTTCGTGGCAGCCTATCGCGATGTGGCCGTGCCTGGAGTTCGTGAGCGAGTGTCGCGTGCCTTGGATGTACAAGGGTGATTGCTCCCACGCGTTGCCGGACACCTGCGCGTTGCCGGACACCTGCGCGTCGCCGGACACCAGCGCGTCGCCGGACACCAGCGCGTCGCCGTACACCTGCGCGTCGCCGGACACCTGCGCGTCGCCGGACACCTGCGCGTTGCCGGACACCAGCGCGTTGCCGTACACCTGCGCGTTGCCGGACACCAGCGCGTTGCCGTACACCTGCGCGTTGCCGTACACCTGCGCGTTGCCGGACACCCGCGCGTTGCCGTACACCC
>Ga0210388_10000278_pt1 | contig 44518 bp, 47 predicted proteins | sample IncBWC19OmetaG_FD_155485 | JGI IMG/M metagenome (GOLD analysis project Ga0210388, IMG submission 155485) | Forest soil microbial communities from Barre Woods Harvard Forest LTER site, Petersham, Massachusetts, United States - Inc-BW-C-19-O ...
TTTGAGCCTGACCCTCTTTGAAAAAATGCCCATTTCCCAAGCCCTTTCTCAGTTTCCCCCACCCGCAGCCTCAGCCCAACACTCCAATCATCAATGTTTACTGGCGTTTTAAACCGGACAGTAGTGGAAACGAACCCAATTTTTCCGCAAAAAAGCCAATGAAAGTGCATAAGTGTCCAAAAAAACGAACCCAATTTTCGGCTGGAACGGCACCATTGTCTCCAACCAAATCAAACCGAATCCGGCTAAATCCAACCAAAATGATCGATGGCAAAGATGAAGGTCGAAGATTCAAGGAAATCTGCCGGGCTGGCCACGACGGCGCGCAGAGGACTGCACACCCTACCAAATGCGGTGAAATCGGTCGAATCAGGGTAAATCAAGGTAAATCAAACCAAAAAACGTTGAAGCGTTGAGGGGGTTCTTGAATTGGGGCCACTGAGGTTGCCCCGAGTAAATCCGACCTAATCCGACTTTTGAAACTCAATGGGGAGTCGAGGACGAGGACGACGATGATTCCCCCCTTACCAGTGTAACGCCTTGCCGCCCGCCGCCGGGTCGCTTAATTTCCCGTCGTGAAGAAGAACGGCCGGCCCATTATCCCCCGCAAGACGATCTACCGTCTTTCAATCTATACGCGCTGCCTGGCGCGATTGCGCGAGAACGGCATCGGGACGGTGAGCAGCGAGGCGCTGGCGAAGGCGGCGGGGGTCAAGCCCACGCAGTTGCGCAAGGACCTCGCATACTTTGGTACGTTCGGCACGCGCGGCCTCGGTTATGATGTCGCGGAACTTTCGCTGAAAATCTCCGAGGAATTGGGCACATCGAGTTTGCAGCCGGTGATCCTGGTCGGAGTCGGCCATCTGGGTTTGGCGCTGATCTCGTATCGCGGTTTTGAAAAAGAGGGCTTTGAGATCATTGCCGGTTTCGACGCAAGCCCCGAGCGCAAGCGCGACAAGAAAATATCCATGCCGATCCTGCCGATGGATGGGCTGCGGAAATTTGTGGTCGAGCACGGCGTGAAGATGGCGATCCTGTCCGTGCCCGCCGCCGTGGCGCAGGCGGTGGCGAACACGTTGATCGACTGCGGCGTCACGGGCATCCTGAATTTTGCGCCCATCGTGCTGGCGGTGCCGGAGGATGTGATGGTCAATAACGTGAACCTCGCCATCGAGCTGGAAAACCTGAGCTACTTCATCCAGGGCTGACATCTTTGTGCGGTCAATTCGGCTTGTTTCGGCGGGAAATATTTTCTAGTTTTCGCCATTCCAAAATTTCATGGTCACTAAACGCAAACTTCGTTACGGCATGGTCGGCGGCGGGCAGAACGCCTTCATCGGCGCGGTGCATCGCATGGCCGCCAATCTCGACGGACAGATCGAACTGGTCGCGGGCGCCTTCTCGTCCGACCCGAAAAATTCGGCGGCGACGGGCGAGCAACTTTTTCTGAATCCGAAACGCATCTACGGCAGCTACGCGGAGATGGCGAAACGCGAGGCCGCCTTGCCGGCGGATGAGCGCATTGATTTTGTGTCCATCGTCACGCCGAATTTTCTGCACGCGCCGGTGGCGATAACTTTTCTCAAGGCGGGCTTTCATGTGGTTTGCGACAAGCCGATGACGCTGGATTTAAAGGAGGCCAAGGCGTTGCGCGAATGTGTGCGCAAGACCGGCAAGATTTTCGCGCTCACTCACAATTACACCGGCTATCCGATGGTGAAGGAGGCGCGCGAACTCGTGCGTGGCGGAAAGCTCGGGCGCATCTTGAAGGTCGTTGCCGAATATCCACAGGGCTGGTTGCTCGACAAGATCGAGGCCACCGGACAGAAACAGGCCGCGTGGCGGAGCGATCCGAAAAAGGCCGGCGCAAGTTGCTGTGTCGGTGACATCGGGACACACGCGGAAAATCTCGGCCGCTACATCACCGGCCTGGAGATCAATGAATTGTGCGCGGAGTTCACGAGTTTCATTCCCGGCCGCAAGCTGGAGGATGATGCGAACATGCTCATCCGCTATAAAGGCGGCGCGAAAGGCGTGCTGCATTGCTCGCAAATCTCCTGCGGCGAGGAAAATAACCTGAACATCCGCGTTTACGGCACGCTCGGTTCGCTGGCCTGGCAGCAGGAACATCCGAACGAACTGAAGTTCATTCCGAAGGATGAGCCTGCGCGGACCCTCCGGCGCGGCAACGGTTATGTTTCCGATGTGGCGAAAAAATTCACACGCCTGCCTCCCGGCCATCCCGAGGCGTTCATCGAGGCATTTGCCAATATTTATCTGGAAGCCGTCGCGGCCATCCGCGCCCGGAATGAAAATAAAAAAGGTCGTTTTGATTTTCCGACCGTGGACGATGGTGTCACCGGCATGGCGTTCATCGAAACCTGTGTGAAATCCGCTGCGTCTGGCAAGTGGACGAAATTTCCAAAACTTTAAAAACATTCATGAAAAAAACGTTCATTCTCACCACGCTTGCCGTTGCGGTATATATGTTCGCCGGCTGTGAATCAAAACCCGTCGCGTCGATGGCTCCTGCCGAGCCGCCGAAAAAAAATGTCGAAGTGACGATTGATGGCGTGGCGGGTTTTCAGGACACGCCGCTGCAACCGGATGGCAAATGGCACGTTCACGACCCGGCGCGTCCGCAATCGCCGATTGTGACGCCGGGAAATTCATTCAGCGAAAACGCCGGGCCGCCGGCGGACGCGACGGTTTTGTTTGATGGAACAGACGTGTCGCACTGGCACGACAAAAAGACCGGCGGCGACCCGGCGTGGAAGGTTGAGGGCGGCGTGATGGTTTCTGCGAAGGGCGACATCGAATCGAACGAGAAATTCGGCGACATCCAGCTGCACCTCGAATTCAAGGAGCCGACTCCTCCGAAAGGCGACGGCCAGGGGCGCGGCAACAGCGGGGTATTTTTCATGAGCCAGTATGAAATCCAGGTTTTGGACAACTACAACAACCCGACTTACGCGGATGGCGCGATCGGCGGAATCTACGGCCAGTATCCTGCGCTCGCAAACGCCTGCCGGCCGCCCGGCGAATGGGAGACGTACGATATCATTTTCAATGCGCCGCATTTTGACGCGGACGGCAAGGTGGTCACGCCCGCGTACGCGACGGTGATCTTGAACGGTGTCGTGGTGCAGAACCATCAGGCCATCCGCGGCGCGACGAACTGGAAGAGTCCCGGCATATACACTGCGCATCCCTCGGAGCTGCCGCTGGCCCTGCAGTATCACAATAATTCTGTTTCCTTCCGCAACATCTGGGTGCGCCCGGTGCCGCTGGTCAATGAGCCTTGAACATATGGCGCGTCCGATTTAAGGTGAGGCATGGCGCACGCCAAAAAAACGAAACGCAAGGTGCATTTGTTCGGCCTCGGGCTGGATTCCGACGGCAATAAACGCATCACCACCGGTGAAAATTTCACGCTCGTCGGCGGCACGCAGGAGACGCACGCGATAATGACCGAGAAGGCCATTAAGCTTAACGAAAAATTGAAGGCTCGCGGCAAGCAGCTCGAAAACGTTTCGCACGAGGAATTTGACGACGTCGCCCAGGAAGTCGGTCTGAAGAAAATCGAGCCGCCCCGCCGGAATTAAAGCCCGGGTTTTGTAAAAAACAAAAATTTGACAACGGCTTGGGCCGGGCGAATGGTTGGTTATGAGTGATTCACATAATCATCAAACGTGGCTGGACGTCGCGTTGTTCGAATCAGGGGACGACGGGCGGATTGTGCAAACTTTTCTGGACGAAAACCGGATTGAAGCGCGGACTTACGATGACAAGGTTTTCCGGTATTTTTTATTTCTGCGGCCGCCACGCATCGTCTGGCGAGTGCAAGTCCGGAAAAATTATTTCAACTATACGGTCGAACTGCTGAAATCAAAATCGCCGTCCATCCTGGAAAAGGCGCTCCACTGTCCGTCCTGCGGGTCGCTACGCGTGAATTATCCGCAGATGACTCGCAAATTCGTCCTGCCCACGATCATGTTGCATCTGGGCATCATCTTCCGCGTGCTCGAACATAAATGTTACTGCGAAGATTGCCACGAGATGTGGAATCTGCCCGAGCGCGCCTCCCAGGCCGCTGCCGTCAAACTTTCACACCCGTGACTTCATGACAGCGCCCAGCCGTCGCGATTATCACGTTTGATGAATTTTGCCGCCTCGGGGCAGTTCTTTGCCTGCATATTTTCGCCGTCCCAGTCGATTTTTTTCCCGGTGCGCAGCGCGACGCAGCCGAGCAGCATGATTTCCGTCAGTTGCGCCGCGATGGCGAAACGCGAGTAGCACAGTTCCGGCTTCCCCTGTTTCACGGCATCGATCCATTCGAGATGGTGCCGCTTGTCGCTGTCGCCCTTGAATGCATTGCGCGGAATCGTTTGCGGAATCGGCTCGACTGCGGGATGCTTTTTGTAATGGACGAATTTCTTGTCGCCATGCAGCTTCACAAAGAACTGTTCGCCGTAGTCGTCCGGCGAGAAGATTGTGCCTTCGCTGCCGATGAGCAGGCACGCGCTGTTCGGCACTTCGCCCTGCAACGCCTCGATGTCTGCGAGCAGGTGTTTCGGCGGCTTGTTGCTAAAATCGTGACCGTTCGGCGCGCTGGCGTCCGCCTTCCCGCCGTCATACCAAATGAGCGATGTATGCGGGTGGAGCAATGACGGGTTGGCGGCCGGAAATTCAAAATGGATCTTCGAGCCAAGCGGATAGGTTTCTGCGGGCATGAAGTCGGTCTTGGCGTTGATGACGGTCGGATAGCCGAGTTGCAGCGCGCGGAACGGCATGTTCACCGTGTGGCATGCCATGTCGCCGAGTGCGCCCGTGCCGAAATCCTGCCAGCCGCGCCATTTAAAAGGGTTATAAACATCCTTTTTGTACGGACGCATTGGTGCGCAACCGATCCACCCGTCCCAGTTGAGCGTCGTCGGAACTTCGTCTGTGCCTGCGGGACGTTCCATACCCTGCGGCCAGACAGGGCGGTTCGTCCACACGTGGACTTCGCGGACGTCTCCAATGATGCCCGCCTGGATCACCTCGACCGCGCGGCGCAAGCCGTCCGCCGAACTGCCTTGGTTGCCCATCTGCGTCACTAGGTTCTTCTCCTGCGCGAGATTTTTCAGGTAACGCGCCTCGTAAATGGTCTGCACCAGCGGTTTTTGGCAATAAATGTGTTTGCCCTTGCTCATCGCGAGGGACGCGATGATGGCGTGCATGTGATCGGGCGTGGAAACGGTCACCGCATCGACTTTGTCACCCATTTCGGCGAACAATTGCCGGTAATCCTGATAAAATTTGGCGTCTGGATATTTGTCCTGCTGCTTTTTCGAACGCTCGGCGTCCACGTCGCACAAGGCCACGATGTTTTCCACCTCGCCACAGATGTTGGTGTCGCTCTGACCTTTGCCTTCAATGCCGATGCAGGCGAGGTTCAGCTTGCTGTTCAGGTTTTGTGCGCGCAGCAGGGCCGGCACGCCGAAGGCCACCGCGCCCGCCGCGAGCGAGGTCGTCTTCAAGAAATTACGGCGGTTGAGATTTAAGTTGGCGGCGCTTTTCTTCATGGTTCTAGTTTGGACGGAAACGTCCATGGTTTGGTTTCGACGATTATTCTACAATACACGGGGTAGCGCAATACCCCGAAAGCGGGAAGGCTGTATTTTTTTGTATAGCGTGTTTGAAAATTATCGAACACGTGTCATAATCGCGTAAATCTTCACCATGAAAAAATTATTCCTTTGCCTCGTCCTCATCCCCGCGTTGAACCTTTTTGCCGCGCCAATTCCCGAAGATTGTGATACCGGCGGTTTTGCGCTCGGCTGCCAGGCGTGGTCGTTCAACCATTTCACCGTAATGGAGGCCATCGCCAAGACCGCCGAGGCCGGCGGCAAGACCATCGAGTTTTATAAGGATCAAAAGTTCAGCCCCAACCAGCCGGATTTGAAGTGGGGTCCTGACGCCACCGATGACATGGTTGCCCAGGTGGAGGCGCAGTTGAAAAAATATAATATTCGCGCGGTCAATTATGGCGTTGTCGATATCCCCAAGGACGAAGCCGGGGCGCGGAAGATTTTCGAATTCGCCAAAAAATTGGACCTTTACGGTATCACCACTGAATCCACCGGCTCGATCGATACGATCGAAAAACTTGTCAAGGAATACGACATCCGCGTCGGCTTTCACGATCACAGGCACCTCACAAACAACTCCAGCTACAAGATGTGGGACCCGAATTACGTCTTGAGCGTCGTCAAGGACCGCGACCCGCGCATCGGTTCGTGCGCTGACATCGGCCATTGGGTCCAGTCCGGCCTCGTGCCGGTGGACTGCCTGAAGATCTTGCACGGCCGCATTATCAGCGTGCATTTGCACGAGATGAACGAAGTTGCACCGGACGCACACGACGTTCCCGCCGGCACGGGCGTCTCCGACATTCCAGCGGTTTTGAAGGAGCTGAAAAAACAAAAATTCACCGGCAACATCTCCATCGAATACGAAGCCGATTGGACGAACAATGTTCCCGGAATTGCCCAGACCGTCGGCTTTGTGCGTGGCTGGGGTGAGAAGAAGTAATCAAGCACTTTCCGGCAACGCGCGGCTTCCCAAAGGCCGCGCGTTTTTATTTTCTTCCTCCAGAAAGACGAGCCACGTTTTCTCCGCGGCCAGAATTTGCAAAATCTCCGTCTCGTCCAAAACCATGCACGCGGTCGAGAGCGCGTCGGATTCCGCGGCGCGGTCGGCCAGCGCCCACGCCCGGTTTTTGCGCCGCGCCGCGCCGCCGGTGCGCGGGTCGAAAATATGCGCGCCCTTCACCGACAGCCCCGAGCCGCTCAGCGAAATGTTTTTCAAATAAAACCGTTGCGGCGAACCGTCGTCGCCCAACCCGCAGGACCAGCCGGCGGTATTTTCCGGCGCATCGCCCGCCAGGATGCTGCTGCCACCCGCGACGAGCATGAATGCCGGGCAACTCCATTCGCGCAGATTGTCTGCCATCCGGTCGAGCGCAAAACCCTTGCCGATTGCGCCCAGGTCGAATTCCAGTTTCCCGCTTTCGCAGCGGATGGAAAAATTGTCCAGCAACCACTTTGGAAAATCTTTTTGCGCCCGCCCGGGTGCGGCGCAGATTGAAAATGCTCCACGCGTGGCCGTTTCCATTTGTTTGGCAAGTTGCAGGCAGGCAAAAACCGGCGTTGATACGCGCATCGTTTCGCCGACGCCCAGTTGGGCGAGATGCGATATCTCGCTGTTCGCACGGAACCGGCTCAGTTTGGATTCCAGTTCGTCCGTGACCGCGAACGCCGCCTGCGCCGCCTGCGCCGCGTAGGTTTTGTCCCCGCCCGCGATGCGCACCTCGAAATGCGTCGCCATGGCGTGATGTTTGAAGACGTGGATTTCGCTCATGGTTGGTGGCCGTCCGCAACGGCCGGTGTCCACAACAAGATCAAGACATTCGGTCTTACGCCAAAAAAATCGGATCGCATCCCGTTCAATCGGTTCGTCAAACCCGTCGGTGGATCGGAAGCGGTAATGAAAAAATCCGCGTCGCCGATTTTCTTGTCCGGCTGCCAGAAACCGACGCTGGAAAATTTCCTCAGATACCACGGCATTGGCCACGCATCCTTCATGACGACGGCGATTTTTGGATTGGTGATGTTATTTTTTCGCGCGAGTTCGTCCACCTTTGGCGCGAGGTTCAGGATGTCTTCAGACGTGTGCGCGTAGGCGTAGGGATTTGTCTCATCGGCTGGAATTTTGAAAACAAATTTCGCCGTGTCGCGCGCGAGAAAAAATCCCGTGGCAGCGAGAAAAATCAGGATCACGAGCCGCCAGGAGCAACGCGCAGCCGCCAGCCAGAGACGTTCAACGAAAATGCCGGCGAAAACCGTCAGCGGCAGGAAAAAATTTAACGCGAGCCACGGTGTTTTGTATGGGATGGCACTGTAGATCAGAAAAACCAGCACAGCGTAGATCGCGAGCAGGGTCAGAAACCGGTTTTTTGCCGGTTGTTTGACCACCAAGAAAATCCCCAATACAGCCATGGCGAGCGTCACATAGCCGGATATGCCGCTGGTGAGCAACTGCGCGTAATACCAGAACGGCTTTTCATGTCCTTCGCCCCCGGCGCGGGCGGCAAAACGCGACACAACATGCGTCAGGTCGGAAAGCGCGAGCCAGTTTTTCCCGAACCATGTGAACAGCAAAACCGTCGCGGCGATGAAGACGAGAAACGCGGTCGCCACAATTTTTTGTGACGGAAATTTTTCCCGTTTCAGCAGCCAGCCGCAAACCACCGCGCCGGCCAGCGCGGCGAAGTGGAGGACGGCGGTTTCCTTGCCCGCCAGCATCAGCGATGCGCACAGGCCGGTGAGCGCGGCGAGCGGGACGGAATTTTTCTTGAGCGTCCGCCAGCCGGCGAGGATCAGCCCGAACGTCGCGGCCACGAACAACGTTTCATGGATGAAATAACGGCTGTAATAAACAGGCAGGGGGGCGAAGGCGAACAACAGGGCGGCGATGAGACAGGGAATGAAACCGACGATTTCCACCGCCGCGCCAAAGAGCAAAATCATCGCGCTGCCGATGATGACCGGTGTGAGACGCAGTTCGGTCTCCGTGAGATCGGCAAGATTCTTCGCGCCGCAAAGTCTTGTGACCGGTTCGGCAAGCAGATAAAGCACCGGCCCGTGCCGGTCTTGCGGATCGTAGTGGAACGGTTTTCCGGCCAGCAGATCGCCCACGATATAGCCATTGATGGCCTCGTCCGTGTGCATCGGGCGATCCGCGAGCTGCGGCAGCCGCACGGCCAGCGCAAACAGGGCGATCAGAACGAATGCGGAATTGCGGATACAGGATGCAGAAGTAAAAAAACTTCCGGCGGTCAACGGTTGCCGGTTTGTTTCTGCATTCTGCATTCTGCCTTCTTCATTTTATGCCGCCGGCTTGCCCCACACTTCGACTTCGATGTAATGGTTCATCTTGTTCGTCGTGTTGCCGTTGCTGGAGAGGCGGACGTAACGGCCCTTCGCGCCCTTCGCGTCGATCAATTTGCCGAAGCGGGTTTCAATGTAGGGTTGCTCCTTGCCGGCGGATGAATTGTCAAAAATCGTCGTGACGCCCGTGGCAAAATTCGGGTCGTCGGAAATCTGCACGACCACGTCGCGATAGACGCGTTCCTGCGAATGATAATGCCACACGATGACAGCGGCGATGTCCGCGGTCTTTTCGAGATCGATCTGCACCCACTGTTTGCCGGGCGCAAGTTCCACCCATGAACCCTCGTCGCCTTCCTTGTCGCCGTCGGTCACGAGGTCGAGCGTGCCGGTGACGGGGTCGCTGTCGCTGGCGGTGACCTTTTTGCCCTTGGCGAGATTGACCGATCCGGCGGGCACTTCAAAATCCACCCACTTTTCCTGCTTCGGCTCGGTCGCCACCGTGATGGGCACGGGTGTGCCGACAAAAAGCGGCTTGGGGAGGTCGGTTTTTAACGGCACCTTGTCCTGGGCCAGGACCGTTGCCGCCGTAAACAAAATCGCGAGCGCGGAATATTTCAAAAGATTCATTTTCATGTTCGTTTGGACCATCAATTCGGTTTCAGATTCAATCAAATTATGCTTCGACTTCCTGCGGCGTGATGTCCAGCACCTTGCGCGCGGCAATGGCCTCGTTGGCCATATGGATGATGTATTCGCTGCGGAACGCCTCGTCGCCCGGGCAGTTCAACTTCGCCGTGCCGCGGACCGCCGCAAAGAAATTTTCCAGATGCGGCTGATGCGGCGGCTTGTTGAAGAACACCGGGATCTCGTATTGCGCGAGCTGGGCGGTTTCGCGCACGTCCACTTTGGTGGCATCGGTGACCGGTGTTTCCTTGAGGCGCACAAAATTTTTCGCCACGAGATCGTCCCAGGAAGTGGAAGTCGCGCGCGCTTCACGATAGATCGCGCAGATCGACGGATCCTCGGACATTTTGATCGTGCCGTCGTCGCCCATGAACATCTCGAAGTAACCACCGCCGGCGCTCGTCGTGGTCTGCACCTGGTAAAACGCCCGCGCCACGCCCTGCGGCAGCGGGAATTCATAGATCACCATCGCATTGTCATACCAATCATGGTTGCTGTAATAATCCAGGCCGCCGCTGGCCATCACCGACGTGGCCGTGACGCCGAGCCACCAGTTGAAAATATCGATTTGATGCGCGCCGAGGTCGGACAACGGCCCGCCGCCGAGCCCCTTGAACCAGCGCCAGTTGCGGAACTGGTGCATGTCCTTGAAACCATATTTCGCCAGCGTGTCGGCGGGCATGTCTGAATGCTTCGGCCAGCCGAAATCCGCCGCGACCGCGCGGTTCCATTGCGCCTGCGCCGCCGTCAGGCGACCGCAAAAATTCGCATCACCGAGCAAACGGTTCTTCGTGAAGAGATAACGCGGATTGCTCCGGCGCTGATGGCCGATCTGGAGCAGCTTGCCCGTTTGGCGCATCGTCTGCACCATCGACCGCGCGCCGTCCACCGTGTTGCTCATCATCTTTTCGCAATAAACATGCAGGCCCGCCTTCAGGCAGGCGTTCGTGATCGGCGCGTGCCAGAAATCCGGAGTGGCCACGATCACCGCCTGCAAATCCTTTTCCTTCGCGAGCAGGTCCTCGTAATTCTCGTAATCGTTCAGTTCAAAGCCGTTGGCCTTGTAGGTGTTCCTGCCCTTCTTGCGCGCGTAATCCCAGATGTCGCACAGCGCGACGACCTTGATGTCGCCCGTGTTCATGATGTTCATCAGCGAATCCGATAACACCGAACCTTCCGCGCCGTAGCCGATGAGCCCCACGTTGATCGCGTTCAATCCCGATTTTTTGGCGACCGGCGCCGGGGCATTGTCATTGCTGCACGAACTCAGCAGCAGGCCCGCGCCCGCAGCGGCCGTGGTGCCGAGAAATTCCCGCCGCGTGATGGATGGTTTTACCATTTTTTGAGGATCGCAAGTTTGTTGTGTTTCACCAGCATCAACGCAAACGCCACCAGCGCCACATGGATGCCCAGGAAGGAAACGCCGTCGTCCTGGTGGATCAGGATCAATCCCGCCGTCAGCATGATGTAGATCAATCCCTGCACGAACAGCGATATCCGCGTGCCCAGGCCGAGCAACAGCATCACGCCCGTGGCGATGAACGCCGGGCCGAGCAGATGGTCGAACGCCGCCACTGCCGGTTTCGGGAGCAGCGGTTCATAGGCGAATTTGTCCATCAACGAGGCCGGCACCCCGTGATAATTCGCCAGCGCATAATGCTTCACGTTCACGTTCACCATCACGCCGCTGGCATCCGGCTGGCCGGTGGCCGGATCGATGAGCGGCTTGGCCACCGAATCATACGTGCCGAATTTTTCAATGCCCGTCAGGATGGCGCGCACCGCCAGCCAGCCACGCAGCACGAGAAACGCCAGCGTGAAGTCGCAATTGCAGCATGATTTCGTCTCGCATGCGTTGTCCGTTTTCTTGTCGTTCGAGTCATTCATGGATTCAAAGATTTCAACCGACTGTGAAAAGTTAGGCAATCTCAAAAAAATATCATTTCTTTGACAAATGTAACCCGCACAGGTGTGCGACCATCGGACGCACAAAGAACGGCGCGGGTTTCAAAAACAATTTGGCACCCCGTCTTATCATAAATATTCCCGGAGTACCGCACCCGTTGCCTGTCGGTCCTTGCGAGATGCAACGTGAACGAGTTCCCTCTCCCCGCCCAACGGGGTTAGGTCAAACAGGTTTCATACTCGTTTTCAGACCACTGATAACTGAACACTAAAAACTTATGTTTTGTCCGTGCCCTTCCGTGGTTGAAAACCGGGAGTGTTTTATCCCGTAAATCCTGTTCATCCTGTCCTCACAGCTTGAACCGCCTGACCACCTCTTCAATCCACCCCGCCTCCGGCGGCGAATAAGGGCGGAACGTTTCCAGCGCGCCTTCGCGTTCATTGAACAAAACCGCGCGATGCAGGCCCAGCGTTGAGGCCGTCGGCGCATCCACCAAGCTCGCGGAATCGGCGGCGCTCATCTGGAACAGCACCCGGTTCTCGAATTCTGCCAGCGTCTTGCGACCGATAAAACGGCCCGTGTTGTTGAATGTGTCACAGGCCGCGATGATATGGATGCCGCGCACCGGCCCCTCGGTGATGAGGCTGGTGAAGATCGCCGCCGGATTCGGCCCCTCGCTGCTGCTCGAAAAACTAAACTCATCCTCCTGCCGCAATTTCTTGAAATTTTGCAGACCCTGGACCAGCACAAAAATCTCCGGACCGCCGGATTCGCTGTCCGCGCGTTGTTTCAATTCCTCCGCCAACGCCGTCATCAATTCCGCCACATTGCCGTTGTTGCCCGTGACGATTGTTTGCGGAATGGTTTTGCCGATCTGTTCCAGCATTTCGCGCTGGGGAAATCCCGGCGGCGTGCCGTCGAGCACATAAAACTTCGCGCCGTCCTTCGGGTACTGCGCCGCCAGCGCCACGAGCGCCACGGACAAGATCGTCCCCGTGCGTTCCTCGCTCTGGCCCACGATGAGCAGGTTGCTCCCGCTCTGACGTTGAAAAACCACCTCCGACGGGCCCTTGATGGAATTCGGCGCGCCCAGCCAGATGCGCGCTGACGCCGGAATTTCGGTCGCCGGTTTTTCCAGCGCGGCCGCCAGCAAAAGATTTTCCCGCACGTCCGCCGGGGCGTTGCCCTCGAACACGATCGGACCCGGATACTTTTTTTCATCCGCGCGCGCCCGGATTTTTGCCAGATACTCGTCCCGTGTCCGGTCCGAAAGCCACACGGCCTGGAACGGCGAATTGCCTTCCAGCGCGCCGGCCGCGTCGTTGTAGATACCTTCGCCCGGACGCGACAGCAACCGCGGCGCCGGGTTGTCCTGGTCCATGATGAGATACGCGTCGGCCTCGTTGCATTGCAGCGCGATGCGGATGACCATCTGCCCGATGGTCGCGCGCGCGAGCGTATAGGCGCCGCCGAGCGTCTGCGAACCGAGGATGACGTGGATGCCGAACGCGCGGCCCTGCCGCACGATGCGGTCGAGCAGCACCGCTGCGCCCTGCGATACGCGGTCTTCCTCGGTGAAAAATTCCTGAAACTCGTCGATCATCAGCAACGTGCGCGGAACGGATTCCGTGCCGCCCAGTCGTTTATAACCCGCCAGGTCCTGCGCGCCCACCTTGCGGAACAGGTCGCCGCGCCGGCGCAATTCATCATCCACCCGCTGCAGGACGCTCAGGCCGAATTCGCGGTCGCTCTCGATGGCCACCACGCGGGCGTGCGGCAACCTGCGGCTCCCGTAACACTTGAATTCCACGCCTTTCTTGAAGTCCACCAGGTAAAACTCCACCTCTTCGGGGCTGCAACGCATCGCGAGGTTCGTGATGATGACGTGGAACAGGGTGGATTTGCCGGAACCGGTCTTGCCCGCGATGAGCGCGTGCTGGCGTGTGCCCTTGCCGATCTCCAGATACTGGAACTTGGTCGCGCCGCTGCGGCCGATCGGCACCCGCAAAACCTCCCGCGTCTCCTCCTGCCACATGTCCGCGTCGCCGGGCGCGACGCTTTCAAACGGCACTTCCACGCGGTTGGCATTTTTCCCGAGGTCGCCGACGCGGTGCAAAAATTCCGTGGCCTGTTCGGCCGAAGGCGGTGTTTCAAGCAACAACTTCGTACCCGCCGACTTCCAGTTCGCGACTTGAAAATCGTGGTCGCCACGCAGGAGGCACACCGAATTTTGCCGCAATTCATCCGGCACAAATTCCTGCGGCGGTGCGTTGCGATGATCCCAATGGATCACCGTGTACACGCCGCAGCGTGCGCCGCTGGCCGCGATGTTGCGCAGCCGCCGCGCCGCGACATCTGAAAAATTCACCGGGAACGAGGCGATGACCAGTACATGGTATTTCTCCGCCGTGCTGCCCGCCTGCGCGTTATATTCCGCGATGGTCGCGTACTCGTTGCGCAGGTACATCTGGATGATTTTTTCCATGTGCTCGCCCAGGTCCGCGAGCTTTTCCTCAAACTGCGCGCTTTGCGTCCAGATACGGCTGTTGATCGCCCCCGCCTCGTAATCCGCCAGGTGCATCAAGGTCGCAAAATTCTGACCGAGACCGACCGGATCAAAGATGGTGAATTCCACGCGTCCCGGCGGCGTCGTGGCGAGCAGGCGCAGAATCACATTATTCATTGCCGCGACCGCTTCGGTATCACCGGTCTTTTCGGTCTCAATCAACAACGAACCCTGTTGCGGATGCGCGAGCAGCAGCGGCAGGGAAAGATGCGGCGGACATGGCAGCGCCAGGCGCTTGTCCTTCGGCAACATCGCAAAAAACTTTTGCGTCTCAAGTTCCAGTTGCGCGAATTTTGCCGCGTTCAAAAAACCCTGTGGCGGCTGCCACTCGTGGGGATTCAACGCCGACCAGGCCGGAAAACATTTTTCGGCCGCCGCGCCGGCGGCCAGGATTTCCTCGCACAGCGGCACCGCGTCGCGCCGCCAGCCGGCCTCCAGCTCGCGCCAGCCGCTTTGAAAATCCGCCTCCAGCTTCGCCAGCCTTTGATTTTGCTTGTCTTGCAAGACCGCCGATTGGCCCGCCGATTCCTCGCGCAGCCTGGCCGTGTTGTTGTCGTACGCCTGCTGCCGGCGCGTCAGCCCGGACTGGAAATATTGTTCGTTCCGCTTTTGCAGGGCGGCGACGCGCGAATCCAGCTCGACGGGACGTTCGTTGCGGGATTCCGCGATTTCGCGCGTGGCGCGTTTCCACTCCGTGCTGACGGAGTTTTTCGTGGCCAGATATTCCCCCGCGATCCGGGCCTTTTCCGCCTCCAGCCAGACGGCGGAATGGTCGGGCGCTGCGACGATCAGGCTTTTGGCCCGGACAAAATCCGCAGCGATCATTTTTGCCTGCGGCGCAGGGATCGCGCAAAGAATGAAACTTCCCTTGTATTTTTTCAGTTCCGCCTCGATGCGTTCGCTCAGGGTCCGGACTTCATCCAGCATTCCATTGCCAACGTCCGCGGGATTGGTTTCGACGGCGACGGAAGAATCCAATTCGCGCCGGAAACCGCCGACGCCGCCGGCCGCGCTGCGTACTTTCTTTTCCAATGCCTGAAATTCCGCGGTGTCATTCGCCAGCCGTTGCTGAAAATTTTCAAACGTCTCGTTCGCGTTCGCCAGGTTCTCGTTCCGCTGTCTTTCCGCCGCGATCCAGGCCTGTTGCGCGCCGCTTTCGTTGCTTTTATCCCGCTCTTCAATCCGCGCGGCGTGGTTCGCCCGGATACGGTTTTGCACCCGGTTGATGCGCGCGCCGCGCCGCGTGTACGCCGCTTGCAGTTGCGCTTTTGCCCGGGCGAACGCGTCCGCCTCCTCTTCGAGCTTGCGGGTGGAGCCGGTTAGAAGTTCATTGCCCGCCGTTTCAAAAAGCAATCGTTCCTTCGCGGTCTGGTCCCGAAAAAGCGTGTTCAATTTTTCCTCGCGCGCGGCGTAGTCCTGGGCGACGGCCTTCAACGTGTCGAGCCGCGCGATCAGATCTTTTGTCCCGATGAGATTATTCACACTCTTTTTTGATGCGTTGAAAGATTTCGTCAAGTTTTTCGACGGCGGCCACGGCCTGGTTCACGCGCGGGGAAAGCTCCTGCATATAGCGGCGCCCGAAATCCGTGGCGCGGGGGTCGCGCCAGTGCGTGCAGGTGTTGTCCCAGCGGATCGTCAGTTCCTTGGCCAGGCCGGCGATGCGGCTTTTGCTGCCGTTCAAATTTATCATAAGTGCGGTTTTGTTTCCGTCGTCGGCAAGGCCGTCATCTTGGTGTAGGCCTCCAGCTGGCGGATGATTTCGGCCAGTTCAATGACGGCCCGGCCCAGGTCGGTGGTCAAAAACCCGCGCAACTGCTCGACCTGTTTCAATTGCGGCTCGACGATCTTTTCCAGTTCGCGCTCCCATTTTTTCAGCGCGGCGATTTTCTGTTCCGCCCCGGTGACGGCGCGTTGCGCCTTTTGCACTGCCATCTGCGGCAAGACGCACGAATCCTGCATGTGCGATAGCCGCGCGCTGAACAGTTCCGCCTGCGCCTCCTCGAGTTTGCGGCGGCTTTTGCGCAATTCCGCCTCCCAGAAGCCGCGTTGCTCGCCTTGCAGCCAGAGCCGCACGCGCATGACCTCGCCGCTGATTTCGTCGATCACCGGCTGCATCTGCGAGATGAACAAGATCACGTCCGAACGAAACGCTTCGAGCGACTCAACGGAACCGACCTGGGCTTGCGCGGCCATTTTATTTCATTCTCATCTTAGTCCCCGGCGCTTTCCAACGCCAAAACGTTGCGAGCGTTTCCCCCTCTCCGCGTTTTGCGGAGTCCGCGGAGCAAAATGGGGAGAGGGCCGAGGTGAGGTGTGCGTTCCACCATATTTGGGTTCAGAGGGGTCAAATTCAATGCTGGTTCAGGTATTCCTCGATGCGCTGCGCCTTGCGAAGCAGGTAAGGCCCGTGCGTCTTGGAGATTTCGGTGAATTTTTTCAGCGCCTTCATGGCCTGCTTGAACTCCTCGGAAAACTTTTCGTGCTCCTGGTCCTGCCAGGAGTCGCCCAGGGCGGCGAAGCGGGCGTGCAAAAGCTGCAGCCGGCTTTCCAGGTCGGCATTGAAGCGGTTCAACTCGTCGGCGAACCGCCGCACCTTTTCGGGATCCATGATTGCCTGCGCCATAAATCAATTTTCGGTTATGCTGTAAATTGACATATCCCCAATGGTTGCGCCACTGCAACCGCGAAAAAAAATCCCCGCGTGGATTTTAACGCGGTCTTAATGTTGCCGCTTCGCCCCCGCCGCATCGGGGCCGCCGTCCAGCGCGAGAATGCGGTCAAAGATCATGATTTTCTGCCAGATTTTACGCGAGATGCCGTTCGTGAGATTTTCGATCTCGTTCACCGCCGACAAGGTCACCGGGTCGTCAAAATTTTGCACATAGAGAGCGGCGATCTTGCTCAATAGCGCCAGCAGGTCGCCGCAATGATCGAGGTAGCGGATGAGTTCCGCCGGGTTTTGGGGATGCCGCACCTCGCCGGCGGGCGTATCCGCCATGTGCTCGGGATCCTTCGTCAACTGGTGCATGTCGATGATGTGCGCCAGGGAACGCAATTCATGGATGGCCTTCAGCGCGCGCCGCCGCTTGAGGCGCGTCTCCAGCGTGAGAAAGAAAAACGTCGTGACCCCGATGCATACGACCTCGTTGATGGCGGCATCCGTTCCCTGAAAAAATTCCGATAGGCTGCCGACCGTCATTTGCACTTTCAGATGGACGGCGACGCTGATGATGATCAGAAAAATCGCCGCAATACCCAGTACTGCCAGCGCCCGCAGCCAGTACAACGGCCGCGCGAGCCATGCGGCCAGGGCGGCCGCCTCCTCGCTGACGATGACGATCTCGCCCGCAACCTTGCTCAAGCCGGAATTAGTGAACCGCTCCGCGATCCGTTGCTGCGTCGCCCGGCTCGTCTCGACAATCAGATCGGCATTGAGGCTGCGATACATGATCGTTGTGTCCCGCGTTCAGATCAGCTTTTTCAACCGCGCGTCCTCGGACATTCTTTTGACGAGTTCCTTCACCTTTTGCGCCTGCGATTTATGCGCAAGCAAAACGGCATCGTCCGTCAGCACCAGGATCGAATCGCGCAGGCCAACGACAGCGACGGGCGTTTTGTTTTTGGTGCGGCCGTCGTAGATGAGGTTGCGCGCGGCGTCCACGTGGATGAAATCCGCCATGGCGGCATTGCCCTCAGGGTCCTGCTTGATGTGCCGCGCGAGCGCCGGCCACGCGCCGAGGTCGTCCCATTCGAATGCACCGTCGGCCACGATGACGTTCTGGGCCTTTTCCATCAGCGCGTAGTCGATCGAGACTTTTTTGATCTCCGGATATTCCCTGGCCAGCACTTTCGCCAGCTTCGCGGGATTGTTCGCTACCTTGAACCATCGCTGGCAGGCGGCGAACATTTCCGGCTGATGTTTTTCGAGTCCGTTGGTCACGGTGATGAAACTCCAGACGAACATGCCGGCGTTCCAGCGGTATTGGCCGCTATTGACGTATTCCAGCGCGGTCTCGAAATTCGGTTTTTCGACGAAACGTTCGGCCTTGTAAAACATGGTTTTGGTTTTCACCCCGGGCAATTTCGGCAGTTCATTGCCCGTCTGGATATAACCATAGCCGGTCGCCGGTTCGGTCGGTTTGATGCCGATGGTCACGATGGCCTGTCCCTGCGCGGCCATGTCAAACGCGTCGGACAAGATCTGCTGGAATTTTTTGGCATCGGGAATGACATGGTCGGCGGGCAGCACGGCCATCACGCCTGTGGTGGAACGTGCGCCGACCAGCGCCGCGCCGAGCGTCACCGCCGCACAGGTGTCCCGGCCCACCGGCTCGGCGACGATGTTGTCCTTGGGCAGTTTCGGCAGTTGCTTGCGCACCAGCGGCGCCTGCACCTCGTTGGTGATGATAAAAATATTTTTGGCCGGCACCAGGGGCAGCACGCGTTCGACGGCCTCCTGCAGGAAAGATTTTTTGCCGAGGATCGCAAGCAATTGTTTGGGAGTCTGTTCACGGCTCAACGGCCAGAACCGCTCGCCTCGCCCGCCGGCCATGATGATGACAAATCGATCAGCCTGAGGATTTGATGATGTTTTTTTCATTTTGAGCCTGAAATTGGAGAATCTTACCGGTTGCGGAGAAAATAACATTCTACGGAAGCAAATGACAAGCCAAGTAGGTTCATAATTATTTTACGATTTGCGGTTGACTGTTTTACGAACATAAGGCAAATGAAGTCTCGTCAGCGGTTTAAAAACATATAACAACGGACTAAACGGACTAAAAAGGACAAACCACCAAATAAAACCATGAAAATCACCAAACTCATATTAACTGCTGCCGCAGCACTTGGCTTCTGTGCGCTCCAGGCCAATGCGACCATCGTCGGCGTCACCACCAATTACAGCAAACTCAACGTTTCAATCACGGTCACAACCAATAAAGCGGAAAAAACTTCAGGGGATATTGAAACCACAGATACTGCCAGCGCCAAACTCGGCAACAAACAGTTGCTTGCATTGTTTGCCACATACAATGGCATTGATTCCCCCTCCACCGATCCCGTTTGGAAAAATGCCATGCTCGTAATCGGCTGGGACGAACCGTGGGACAATGATGTTCTGGTCGTGGACAAGACCGGCACCAACGTCTTGTTTGATGCCACCACAACCGAAGACAGCAACTTCTATTTCGAAGTCGAATTCGTCTCGGATGGGGACTATGGCGTCGGCTCTACCGTTTATAAGGACGCCAGCCCGGGTTACTGGGATGGAAAAAATACTGATTCCGCATATTATCAACTATTCGTTGACGAAGACCCCTTCTCTTATATCGACATCTGGGGTGAAGGCGGCAGCACCCAAAACTTCCATCAGGATTGGAATGCAGAGATATACACGACATGGTCGGACACTGAAAGTGCCATCTTCCCGTTCCAAGGCTCTCAGGATTTTGAGGACTATTCGGCGAGCGCCAAAGCCACAATCACTGCCGACGGCCACGGCAAAGGTTTCAATTTAGTCAACTGGGCTATTGAAAATTGGTGAAAACTTGATCGGCCACGCCGAAATAGTTCTAATTGCCATAAAAGCGCTTCAACTGGTTCGATACATCAAAGTATCGAACCAGTTTTTGCTTTTTCATGTGACAGCTTTCTCCGAAATGGTTTAATGTGGGTTGAATTAAATATGAGACCGAAAATCGTATTGATGGTTCTAGTTGTAGCTGGCTTGATCGTGGCGGGTGCAATTTTTTTGAAAAGGCCGGCACCCACATCGGAACCAGTGGCGGAAACCAGCCCGGTTCAAAAAACTGTTGACGCTGTCCAACCGGAGACAAATACGGTTGTACTGCCACAACCGGTCGCATCTCCCACCAACGCAGTACCACAGGCGGTTGCAGTGGTGACGAACGAACCAGCTCCTGCTTATGCCTCCGAGGCCGAACATCAGGCGGCGATTGATGCCGAGAAAAATCTGCTGGCCGGTTTGGCCATGAATAACGATCCCGAATCATTGTCAAACATTCTGGCTGCGTTGCAGTCGCCGGATAAAGAAGTCCGCATGGCCGCAATCGATGCCGCCCGGCAATTTGAGGATACAAACGCCATCCCGGCTTTACGGGCCGCCGCCTACAACGCGCCGCCGGATGAAGCCATAGCCATGCTGAACGCTGTCCAATGGCTCGAAACCCCGACAGCAGACCTTACGTCCGCCGCTGGCACCCACCCGGATCTGACCGCTGCACAAGCACAAGCCATAATTGCCGATCAGGCTAAAAACACCGTCAGGCAGACAGCTGTGCTAAACAATAGAGCCGCCCAACTCAACGGACAGAATTCCGCTCCCGGTGGCCAGAACAACCAATCCCAGCCCGGTGCTGCTCCCGGTTCAGCACACGCCGCACACGCCAACGTGATCCCCACGTCGAACCAGCAGTGAGGTTTGGCCGGCCCTGATTTGCCGGTCAAATAGTTTTCACCGCGTCGGCCAGCGATTTCACGAACGCGCCAACCTTTGCGACGAGTTCCGGCGATTTGCCGTGTTCGGCAATCTGGTTCACAATCGCGCTGCCGACCACGCAGGCATCGCCTTCCTTTGCAACGGTTTTGGCCTGGTCGGGGTTGGAAATGCCAAAACCGATGGCGATGGGTAAATCCGTATGTGCGCGAATTTTTGCGACCTGCGTCGATAGATTCGACGCGACCTGCGATTGCATGCCGGTGACGCCTTCGCGCGAAATATAATAGATGAACCCGGTGCCGCGTTTGACGATCAGCGCCATGCGGTCTTCCGGCGTCGTCGGGGCCACGAGATAAATATGGCAAAGGCCGTGTTTCTGCATCAACGTCTCGTAGTTGTCCGATTCTTCGGGCGGCAGGTCCAAAACCAGCAAACCATCCACACCGGCCTTGGCGGCATCGGCAATAAACTTTTCCAGGCCGACCTTGTGGATGAGATTGAAATAAATATAAAGAACGATCGGCACCTCTGATTGCCTGCGGATGGCGGTGATCGTTTCCAAAACTTTCGGCGGGGTGGTGCCGGATTCCAGACCGCGCTGCGCGGCGAGCTGGTTCACCAAGCCGTCGGCAAGCGGATCGCTGAAGGGAACGCCGAGTTCCACCACGGCCACGCCGGCCCGGTCAAAGGCGAGCGTCAGGTCATGCGTGGCCTGAAGGTTCGGGTCGCCCGCGCCGATATAAACGACGAGGCCTTTTTGATTGGCGGACTTCAGTTGCGCGAATTTCGCGACAATGCGGTTCATTCAGGATAGTTTCGAGTTTCAGGTTGCAAGTTTCAAGCTTCAAGCCAGTTTCGCCCAAATGCTTCCAAACGGGTTTTTGACGCAAAAACAAATCCCGCCGTCGCAAAAGCTGAATGTTAAATCAAAAGAGCGCCAATTTGCCTTACCAACTTTGTCCAACGGGTGCTAAAATATGAGTGCTCAAAAATAGTGGAATGAAGACAACCTTGAATATCTTATTTGCTGCGGCCATGACGGCATTGGGCTGCTCCATGGGCAGCGCGCAAATTATTTATTCCAACAATTTTGCCCTGGGGGGCACAGTAAACATCTCGGGAACCGCACCGACGGTGGCCACCAACTTCGCCGGCGGCATCAGTTCTGCGACTTGGAATGACGCTTTAGGATATAATAACACCGGTTCCATGTTGGCAAACGGGAACAACAGCACAACGTTGGGTGACAGCTGGCTTTTGCCGTTTGCACCGCAGAGTGGATATATCTATACCCTGACAGGTTCGCTGACTTTCACGGGCAGTCCGGGCAATTGGGTCGGGCTTGGATTTGCAGAATACGCCCCGGTTAATCTATCTTCCGGCGGCCGGTTCGCCGACAATTTTGTAAACGGTTATGACCATATTATTTTCACCGAATCGAGTGGAAACGTGCAGTATTTTTCGGGCCCGAGAGGGAATAGCCCGGCCATCTACAATGCGAACAGCACTTTTACCGCCAACACGCCGCAAACAATCTCCGTGCAGGTGATATTGAATACGACGGGCAGCGCCTGGACGATCGCTGCTTATGTAAATGGCGTTCAAATGAGCAGCACCTTTACCTATGCCAGCAATCCGTCAATCGGTGCCGTTGGAATTACGCAAAACAGCTTAAGCACTCCAGGTACCGCCCGCTGGAATTATTTGTCGCTTACAGCCGCCGGGACAGGTCCCGTGACAGGCACGGTCAATGCCACGGTGACTTTTTCATCAGCGAACGCAGGCAGACCGTTAAATCCGTCATTCGACGGGTTGAGCTACGAGAAAACGCAAATCACTGAATTCTTTTTCAATTCCAACAATATTCCGCTGGTAAAGTTGTTCGGCTTGATCTCCACCCCCGCTGTTTTGCGCCTCGGTGGCGGCACGGTGGACCAATCGGGCTGGAATGGAATATCGAATACCGTTCCAATCACTTCAACTCAAGTGGACACCCTGGCAGGGTTTATGAAAGTGCTGCCGGGAAACTGGAAAGTGATTTACGGCATTAATTTTGTATCCAACACTCCCGCGAACGCCGCCGCCGAAGCAGTTTATGCGGCAAACGCGCTGGGAACCAACCTGCTCGGGTATGAACTCGGGAACGAACCTGAATATTATCCCAATTTTAGTTATAGCTCTTATCGTTCTAGCTGGCGTTCGCTAGCCGCCGCCATTACCAATGCAGTCCCGGGCTGGGCCGGCACCAATGGCGGCACTGGCTGGGTTTTTGCCGACGCGGACGCCGGCCAGGGCCAGTTAGCGGCCATCACGGACCCGTTTGCCAGCGATGAATCGGGCGTGGTTTCGCTGCTGACCCAACATTATTATCGCGCCGCCGGTGGATCAATCAACGACACCATGCAACTGTTGTTGCAACCCGATCCGTCAATTCTGGTTCCGCTGGTTACCAACATCGTGGGGGCGGCCAATGGACATCAATCGCTCGGCGCCCGCATCACTGAAACCGGCTCGTACTCTGCCGGAGGTGTGCAAGGCGTGAGCGACGCTTACGGCGCGGCCCTCTGGTCGTTGGACTTCATGTTCACGATGGCGGTAAACGGCGGCGCAGGCGTCAATTTTCACGGTGGTTGGATTAGTCCCTATTCGCCGCTGATAGATGACCGGACGAATGTCTGGCGGGTGGGGCCTGAATTTTACGGGCTGAAAATGTTTTCACTGCTGCCGCAAGGCAACGTCATTCCGGCCGCCATTACGGTATATTCAGGCACCAATCTCACAGCCTATGGCGTACGACAGGCAAGCGGTGCCATCAGCGCTCTGCTGAATAACAAAGATGCGAATAACACGGTGGTGGTGACCGTCAGCTTGGGGACGAATGTCGTCAATGCACAACTCATCAAGTTGACGGGGCCATCGCTCTCCAGTTCCAGTAGCTACACACTCGGCGGCGCGATAATCAACGCGGCTGATGGCACCTGGAAAGGCGGTGTGCAAGCGGTGCTCCCAGCAACAAACGGGCAATTAACTGTGTCTGTGCCGCCCATGAGCGCCTTTTTGTTGAACCCCGTGTTGCCCCCCCCCGCAATCTTGTCCAGCGTGAGCGGCAATCAGTTGACCTTGAACTGGTCGACGAACTACACCGGCTGGCTGCTGAAATCGAACTCCTTCGGCTTGACCACCACGAACTGGTATACGGTACCCGGCTCGGGCAACACCAACCACGTGCAGATCACGATCCAACCCAGCCAAAGCAACGTGTTTTACCGCCTGTCGTCACAATAGCCTGATTAAACGAGGACACAGGACGTTCACGGCAGCGTGAGCCGGTAAAACTCCGCTGTTGCCGGGGTCGGGAGTGTAATCTGGCTGTTCGTGCCCGTGTTCACCGGCGTATTGCTCAAGGTTGCCCAATTGGTGGTCAGCAGCGACGCATTGGTTTGCAGACGATACGGGCTGTTCGTGTAAGGCCAGCGAAACACCAGCGAAGACGGCGGGGAAAAAGTCAGCGTCAGCGGCGGATATGCCACCGTCACGGAAACATTATCCAAAAGAATGCCGTTGGTGACGGCAACTCCGTTCGTGGCGTTGATGCCGTGGAACGAGAGGATGGGCGAGGCGTTGGTGGCAAACCAAACGGCACTGAATTTCTGGTAGGAAATCGCGTTGGCGGAATGTGGGAAAAAGGAGGGCAACGCCACACATACCGGACTGAGTCCAAACTGCTGGCCGATTTGGATCCATATCGCGGCGCCGTTGGTGAGCGGTCCGTCCGTGCCCAAATAATAGCTGATGTTGTAGAGCGCGCCGATTTTCGAATTGAAGGTGGTTCCGAGGCAATCTTGCGAGTCGTCGGTGGGATGACCGCGAAAATAGGCAAAATAACTGCCTTGCTCCGCGACTTCGGGCGGGGAGCCGGCCTGAGCCACGCCAAAAATGCTGTCATTGTCCGCCCCCGCCACCCAGCCCCACCTAGTGAATACATTCTGGCCGGCCGGCCCCGCCTCAAAACTGCCGTTGACCACGAGATTTGTCTGCGCCTGCGCCGTCGCGAACGCAACAAATGCCGTCACGGCGAAAATTGCCTTTGCGAAACGGCGGATGTGACATGAACGGTTCACCGTGTGAATTCATCAGACCATTGGCCAAAGTTTAATCGCGCATTGTAGCACAAAAGCCTGTCCGCCACAAATAACGGTGGCAGGTATGCCGTCAGCCGCAGCATCGGCCAGCCGGTATGGCTACACAATTGACCGCGCGGATAATTTACCGCATCATTGCGGCGGGTTTTGTGAATACTCCAACTCCAAGAATTGCCATCATCATTCCCGCCTTCAACGCTGCGGCGTACATTGCGGAAACCCTCGATAGTGTGCTGGCGCAGACGCTTCCCCCGGCGGAAATCATCGTGGTGGACGACGGCTCGGCCGACAACTCCGCGGAAATCGCCGCTACTTTCAGCCCGCAGGTCAAGGTGCTGCGTCAAAAAAATTCCGGGACGGCCGGCGCCCGGCAGGCCGGCGCGGGGGTCACGAATTCGGAACTGATTTTGTCCGTCGACGCCGATGATGTATTGCTGCCGTCCGCACTGGCAACGCTCGCGGCCGCGTTGCGCGCGAACCCCGCTGCCGTGCTGGCCGTCGGCGCGGCGGAAATGTGGACCCCCGGCGCAGCGAACCCGACCGGACCGGACCCGGACGTGGTCTGGCCGGGTGAAAAAAACTTCTGGCGCGACCTGTTGCTCGGCAATCGCATCCGCACCACCGGCTGCGTTTTGATGCGCCGCTCGTCGCTCGTCGCCGCTGGCGGATGGGACCCGGACCGGCGTCTGCTCGGCACCGAGGACTGGGAATTGTGGCTGCGACTTGTGGAACAGGGACCGTTCGCCCGCGTGCCCGAAACGGTGTTGAAGTATCGTCTGCATCCCGGCTCGTTTATGGTGGTCCAGCGCCGGAAAGTGTTGGTCAGCGCCTTCGCCACGCTCGCCAAGCACCGCGCGCGCTGGCGGCATGACCGCGACCGCTCGGAGGCCGTGGCCAATGCCGAATGGGCTAACTGTGTCAAGGTCGCACACGCAACGCTGTCGGATGCGCGGATGGACCTGGCGCGGGGAAAATTCGGTGCCGCGTTTGGCGCGCTCGCGGAAACGGCGCGGCTGGGAACGCGCCCGCTCGCGGAGCGAATCCTGACGATTCCCCGACGCCACGCGACGCGTGTCATACGCGGGGTTTGACCCCACGGCAAATTTTCCGCATCATCGCCGTGGATTTTGTGAACACTCCGGCCCCAAGAATTGCCATCATCATTCCCGCCTTCAACGGCGCGGCATTCATCGCGGAAACCCTCGATAGCGTTCTGGCGCAGACGCTTCCGGCGGCGGAAATCGTCGTGGTGGACGACGGCTCGGCCGACAACTCCGCAGAAATCGCCGCCGGTTTTAACTCGCGGGTCAAGGTGCTGCGTCAAAAAAATTCCGGGACGGCCGGCGCCCGGCAGAGCGGCGCGGGGGTGACGAATTCGGAACTGATTTTATCTGTCGATGCCGACGACATATTGCTGCCGGACACGCTGGCAAGGCTCACGGACGCGCTGCGTGCGAACCCCGCCGCCGTGCTGGCCGCCGGCCCGGCGGAACTATGGACGCCTGGCGCCCCCAACCCGTCCGTGCCGGACACGGAAGTGCTCTGGCCGGTTGAAAAGCACTTCTGGCGCAGCCTGTTGAGCGGCAACTGCATCCGCACATCCGGCTGCGCTTTGATGCGCCGTGCCGCGCTCGTAGCGGCGGGCGGATGGGACGCAGACCGGCAGCTGCTGGGCTCCGAGGACTGGGATTTATGGCTGCGGCTCGCGGAGCAGGGGCCGTTCGCCCGCGTACCCGGCACAGTATTGAAATACCGCCTGCATCCCAACTCGTTTACGGTGACGCGGCGCAGACAAATGTTCAGCAGCGCCTTTATGCTGCTCGCCAAGCACCGCGCGCGCTGGCGGCATGACCGCGACCGCTCGGCGGCCGTGGCCGATGCCGAATGGAATAACTGCGTCAACGTCACCCGCGCAACACTCCAGGATGCGCGGACGGATCTGGCGCAGGGCAAGTTCGTCGCCACGATTGGTGCTCTCGCGGAAACGGCGCGGCTGGGAGCGCGTCCGCTGGCGGAACGATTCCTGTCGATTCCCCGCCGGCACTGGACGCGCGCCGTACGCCGGATTTGACCGCGCGGCAAATTTTCCGCATCATCGCAGCATGGCTAGCACCTTCGGACACATTTTTCGCATCACGACCTGGGGCGAATCCCATGGTGGTGGCGTGGGTGTGGTCGTGGACGGCTGTCCCCCGCGTCTGAAACTTTCCGAGGCGGACATCCAGCCCGACCTAGACCGTCGCCGTCCGGGCCAGTCCAGGATCACCACCCCGCGCAAGGAATCTGACACGATCCAGATTTTGTCCGGGATTTCGTCCACCGGCCTCACGCTCGGCACCCCGATTTCCCTGTGGGTTAAAAACGAGGACCAGCGTTCCGAGGCCTACAATGAGATGAAGGACAAGTTCCGTCCTTCCCACGCCGATTTCACCTACTTTGCCAAATACGGCATCCGCGCCTGGCAGGGCGGCGGCCGCGCGAGCGCGCGCGAAACGGTCGGCCGCGTCGCCGCCGGTGCCATCGCCAAAAAAATCCTGCGCGAAAAATTCGGCGTGGAAGTCCTCGCCTACGTCAAGCAGGTGCAAAAGATCATCGGCAACGTGAATCCTGAAAAAGTGAAACTGAAGGACGTCGAGTCGAATATTGTCCGCTGTCCCGATGCCAGGGCCGCCGAAAAAATGATCCGGCTCATCGAAAAAATGCGCCGCGAAGGCAACACCGTCGGCGGTATCGTGGAAGGCATCGCGCGCGGCGTGCCCGCCGGCTGGGGCGAACCCGTGTTCGACAAACTCGAAGCCGATCTGGCCAGGGCGATGCTGAGCCTGCCCGCCTGCAAAGGCTTCGAAAGCGGCGACGGTTTCGCGGGAATTTTGCTGACCGGCCTGGAACACAACGACCCGATCCGCGCGAAACATCAGAAAGCCTACACGACCACGAACCGCTCCGGCGGCATCCAAGGCGGCATCTCGAACGGCGAGACGATTTTTTTCCGCGCGGCGTTCAAGCCCGTCGCCACCGTGATGCACGCGCAGGATACGGTGGATGAGACCCTTCATAACACCACGCTCAAAGGCCGCGGCCGGCACGATCCCTGCGTGCTGCCCCGCGCCGTGCCGATGGTCGAGGCGATGACCGCGCTCGTATTGGTCGACCACGCCATGCGCCAGCGGGCGCAATGCAGTTGATTTTTTCGAAACCCGCGCGAAGTTGTCACCAACATAGATTCTTATGGCTGAAATCACCATCAACCAATTGCCGCCGGAAGTGCGGCGTTTACACACGAAGGCTATCGAAGCCGCCCAACGCGAAAATCACGATTACGCCATGACGCTGTTCGCCCAGGTGCTGTCCAAGCATCCGGGCTTTTTTGAAGGCCGCAAACAGTTGCGCGCGGCGCAACTCGCCAAGGCCGGCGCACAGAACACCGGCTTCTTCAAAAAAATGCTGAGCGGCGCGGGTTCTTCCCCGCAGATCGCCAAGGCAAAAATGGCGATGAGCAAAAATCCCGCCGAGGCGATGGCCATTGCGGAAGAAGTATTGAATGCCGACCCGCACACTTCCGCTGCGTACCGCATCATCGCCGATGCGGCAGTCGGGCTCGAACTGCCGCAGACGCGGGTCTTTGCGCTGGAGTCGCTTGCCCGGATTTCGCCGAAGGACAAGGCCGCCGTCATGGAGTTTGCGGAAGCGGCCTCGGAGACGGGGGCGAATACGGATGCGGCGGAAAAAGTCTTGAACGAACTGATTCGCGCATCGGGCTACGACCAGGATCTGCTGCAGTTGCAGAAAAATCTTTCCGCGCACAAGACGATGAAGGATGGCGGCTACGACAAGGCCGGGTCTGAAGGGTCCTCCTTCCGCGATATGTTGAAGAACAAGGATGAGTCCGTTGCGCTGGAGCAGGAAAACAAAGTTCAAAAATCCGAGGATCAGGCGGCGCGGCTCATCGCCGAATATGAATCGCGCCTGCCAAAAGAACCGGAAAATTTCAAGATGCTCCGTTCGCTTGCGGAACTTTACACCCAGAAAAGCCGCTTTGACGAGGCCCTGGAAATTTACGCCCGCATCAAAAACTCACCGCACGGCAATGACCCGTCGCTCGACCAGGCGATGGCGGCCACGCAGGTGCGGAAATTTGACTTTGCCATCGCGCAGGTGAACCCGTTCGCACCGGAACACGCGGAACAAGTGACGCAGATCACCGCGCAAAAAGCGGAATACCAGATCGCCGAGTGCAAACAGCGCGTTGAAAAATATCCGACCGACATGGCCATCCGTTTCGAGATGGGGCAACTCTATTTTCAGGCCGGAAAAATCAACGAGGCTATCGGGGAATTCCAAAAAGCGCAGGGCAACCCGCACAAACGCCTGGCCGCGATGAGTTTTTTGGCGCAATGCTTCGCGAAGAAGGGCATGAATGATTCTGCCGTGCGCACGTTGCAGAACGCCATCAAGGAAAAACCGGGGTTCGACGAGGAAAAAAAAGATTTGATCTACAACCTCGGCAGCGTTTTGGAACAAATGGGCAAGAAGGCGGAAGCGCTTGAACAATTCCTCATCATCTGGGAATCGGACATCAGCTACCGCGACGTGGCGGCGAAAGTAGAGTCGCTTTCCGCCGGGCAATAGATTGTTTTAAAATAAACTGCGGTCATCACGGCTGTTACTCTCTCTCCCTCACCCTGACCCTCTTCCGCTGGGAGAGGGAACAGCCATGTGGGCTTTTTCTTTGGTCGAGTGCAGCGTACTCCAATCCAGTCGCAGGTTTTCATATAAAACCGGGAGCGCTTCCCCCTCTCCCAGCGGGAGAGGGCGGGGGTGAGGGAGAAAATTAATGAAAATCAACAGGTGCCGGTTTTCTTAAACCGCTTGATCACTTCATCTGCGAAAGAATCTGGTCGGTGATGGCTTTCACCGCCGCTTCCGCCTCGGGGTCGACGCCGCCGCTCGGTTCACCGGCACCCGGCACCTCGCAAGTCGCGCCTTGCCGCCATTCGTCACAATCGCAGAGTTCCGCTTCCTTCATGTTGTAGCGCGGATCCACGTAGCCGAGGGATTTCTTGATGTTCAAGATCTCCTTCATCTGCGGGCCGGTGAAGGTGTTGATCGGCTTGCCGAGCTGGCGGGCCACGATGATCGTGCGGCAATAGGCCTCGATGATTTCCATCCGCCAGTAGGCTTCCTCAATGCTGTTGTGGCTCCAGGACACGACCCCATGGTTGGCCATCAAAATCGTGTTGTACTGGTCGGTAAGTTCGGCGACGAGCTTGCCCATCTCCGGGGAACCCGGCGTGCGATACGGTGCCACGCCGACGCTGCAAAAAACCTCATACTCGGGCAGCATGCACGTGGGCGGCGCCTCGCCGACGATGGCAAAAGCCGTCGCGTAGGGCGGATGACAATGGCAGGTGGCCACCGCCTTCGGCTGCTTTTTCATCATCTGCAAGTGCATCAAGATTTCGCTCGTGCGCTTTTTCGTGCCGAGTAGCTGGTTGCCCTCGAAGTCCACGAGGCACATGTCCTCGGGCGTGAGCGAGCCCTTGCTGACGAGCGTTGGCGTGCAGATGGCGATGTCCTCGCCGGCGCGGATCGCCATGTTGCCGCCGTTGCCGTCAACGTATTCGCGCTGCCAGAGACGCTTGCCCATCGCGCAAATCTGTTCCTTCAAGCTGTGCGCGTAGGGCGAATTGAAAAACGCCTCGAGTTCCGGCTTGGGCGATTTGGAATTGAGAATTTTGACCGGCGGCGAAAGTTTGTCGGCGGCCTTTGCGGACGGCACGACGGAATTTTTTCCGTTCATTTCCGAATCCTGGATCATTTCGCGCGCGGACGGCGTGAGGATGGCGTCGGCGGGAAGATTGTTCAGACTCTTCCCGTCACGGATCATCTCCTGAATTTCCCGGACACTGATGACTTGTCTCATAATAGATTGATTCAACCTTTCCACGGACTGTAAAACATCTCGTCTACCAACGCGCAGTTGATGGCGTCGACCGGCGTCGGCTGCGGGAATGCCTGCGAGGCTTCCGCGCCTTCTTCGTAACCGATCACCTCACCGACCCCGCCGCCGAGGTCGTCGTACACGACCAGGCTCGGGTCTTTGCCCATGCCGGCACCGGCAACCAGCCCCTTCGCAAACTGCTCGCGGCTGAACGGGCTGACGACGAGGAAACGTCCGCCGGTCAGCGATTTCTCGCCGCGGCTCAAGGTCACCCGACCGATGACGGTTCCAAGTTTCACAAATCAAATGCGTTTTCCCGGCTCGTGTTCATCCACGATGCCGGTGATCAGCCAGCGAACAGGGCTGCGGTCCACCCCGACCGCCCGGCGGGCCGCCTTGCCGTCCGATGAAATCACCACCTGCTGGTGCATACCCGCGCCGTGCGAATCGATCGCGATCACCGGCGCGCCCTCCGGTTCGCCCGCATTGCTGATCGGCTGGCAGATCACCAGACGCCACGCGTCGTAACTCGGATGTTTCCGGGTCGCAACGAGGTTGCCTTCGACACGCGCGAGTTGCATAAATCAAAATATCCTCAACTTATCCACCATCACGCAGCGCCGCACGCGTGTGAACGTGCGCGGGTTGCAGATGCCCTCGCCGGTCGTGGTGGCGATGGAGAAATTCGAGTAGCCTTCACCGCCATTTCCCAGACCGGCCACACACGCCCCGTTTTTGATAAATATGGTCGTTTCGAGCGCTTTGCCCATCGCCGTCATGTTCTCCACGTCGTGCGAATGGATGATCGCGGAATGCTTGTAACCGTGCTCGGCCTTCTTCGCCTCCGCAATGCCTTCCTCGACGGTTTTCACCCGCACCACGGGGAGGAATGGCATCATCTGCTCTTCATCGACGAACAGATGGTCCGCTTTCGTTTCCGCAAAGAGGAGTTGGGTGCCGGCCGGGATGTTCACCCCGGCCGCTTTCGCGAGCACCGCCGGATCCTTGCCCACGAAATCGCGATTCACCACCGGATGCGGACAACCCGCGCCTTGTCCCGGCGGAAACACAAATGCCGCCTTGGACAGCCGCTCCACCTGCGCGTCGTTCAGCCGGTACGCGCCATGCTTTTCTAGCATCGCCATGAACTTGTCGAAGAACGGCTCCAGCACAAAGACTTCCTTTTCACCGATGCACAGCAGGTTGTTATCGTACGCCGCGCCGAACACGACACACTTCGCGGCGTTATCGAGGCAACTGGTGCCATCCACCAATACGGGCGGGTTGCCGGGGCCGGCGCACACCGCGCGTTTGCCGCTGGCCATGGCCGCTTTCACCACGGCCGGACCGCCGGTGACACAAAGCAGCCGCACGTTTTCGTTCTTGCCGATCGCGCTGAAGGACTCCAACGTCGGCGGCTCCACAATGCAGGCGAGATTCTCAATGCCCAGCTCCCGGTGGATGGCCTGGTTGAAAAACCGCGCCGCCGTGACCGCACACTTGTAGGCGCCGGGATGGGAATTGAACACGGCCGCGTTGCCGGCCGAAACCATGCTGATGATGTTACATGCCATCGTCGGGATGGAATGCGTGCTGGGCGTGACCGCGCCAATGACGCCGAACGGCGCATATTCCTCCAGCATGATGCCGTGATCGCCGCTCAGGCTGTAAGGGTTCAGAAAAAACTCCACGCCCGGGATGCCGCGCTGGCCCTGGAGTTTCTCGATCTTGTGATCCAGCCGGCCAATCTTCGTTTCCTCAAATTCCAACCGTCCCCACTCATCGGCCTTCGCAAAGCAAATCTCCTTGATGAGTTCGACAACTTTCTTACGACCCGCCACGCCGGCCTTGGATAATTGCTGGTAGGCTTCATCCGCGGCGGCGCAGGCTTCATCCGCGTCCTGGAACACGCCGAACTTGCCGCGCAATGCGACATTCGCGGAAGAAGTCTTAATGTTGGCGCCACCATACGAATTGGATTTCGGTGCGGGCGCGGGCATTGGCGCGGGGGCTGATTTTGCGGTGGCGGTCGCGGTGTTGCCGAGCTTGCCAAGCACTTCGGCCACCACGTCGCGGATCAAACTTTCGTTCACGGCACTCATAATTCAATCACTGGGATTTCGCACTAAAGATTTGTTTTCCAAAAACGTCCACGCTGTCCACGATGCCGATGATGACGGCATCCACGGGCGCTTCCTTCATGCCGCCAGCCAGCCGCGCGCTGCTGCCCTGGCAGAACAGGACCATTTCGCCCTCGCCGCAGCCGACGCTGTCCACGGCCACGATGGTGTTCTGGCTCGGACGGAATTTCGTCGGGTCCTTCTCATCCACGAGTTGCGGGCGCACGAGCAGGAGCTTGCGCCCGTTCATGGCCGGGTCTTTCTTCGTGGCGACCAGGGTGCCTTCGACTTTGGCTAGAAACATAGATTTTAGGCAGGGCAGAGCTGCGGCTCTGCCCAAATGAGTTGGCGGCGCGGCAGCGCCGCCCTACCACAATTATTTCTTCTTCGGCAATATCGCCTCGACGTCGTTGTGCGGGCGGGCGATGACGTGAACGCTGACCAGCTCGCCCTTGATGGCTTTGATGGCCTGCGCACCGGCGTCGGTCGCGGCCTTGACGGCGGCGACATCGCCGACGACGCACGCGGTCACGAGCGCGTTGCCGACCTGGGTCATCGGGCCGACGAGCTCGACGTTTGCGGCCTTCAGCATGGCGTCCGTGCCCTCGACGAGGGCGACGAGTCCGCGCGTTTCAATGAGTCCGATTGCTTGTGGCATATGATGTATGATTGTTGATGGTTATTAAGTTGACGGTTGTTGGAAATATTACCATGCGTGAAGCATGATCGGGTTGCCGTGCGGGCGGCAGATTCCTTTCAGCATAAATTTATAGGCCGGGTTCAGGCTGCGCAAAAAGCTGACGATTTCACCGGCATGTTCTTTTTTGTGGTACGTGGTGATCGCGATCTTCGGCTTGTTGGCCTTGATCGAATTGGCCGCCCCGGCGAGGAGGTTCATCTCGTAACCCTCCACATCGGCTTTCAGGTAGGACATCCGCACTCCGCGTTGCCCGCAGAAATGGTCGATGGAATCGATGGCCACGGAATTACCAGTGGGTTCGGTGGTCAGGAACGAACTGGGACCGTCTTCACGCACGTAGGCGCAGCCGGGTTTTTCCGCGAGGGCGGAACCGACCACCTCGATATTTGAATCCTGTTTAAAAGTCCGGTGCAGGGACTTTACAAAGACCGGCAACGGCTCAAAGGCAAATATCTGGCGCGCCTGGCGCCGGTTCAAGAACGTAAACAGACCCTCGGCGGAACCGCAGTCAAAAACCACGTCGCCGGCCTCAATGCGAGTCTGGGGAATCTGGTAATAATGCCAGTGCCACTTGTAAAGCTGCTCGATCAGAAGCGGGAATAAACATTCAAGGGTCAGCACTTGCGGAAAGTAAAACCGGCCTTCATGGCCCTTGAGTTGAACCGCGAACTGGGAATCCGTCTCCTGGTTGACGCTTTCGATGTGGCGTTTGGCCAGATAGGTCTCAACCTTCCCGATGGCGCGCAGGCAATTCATGACCCAGGCGGTGGGCGACCCAAACGTCCAGGGCTCATTGGTGCTATGTAAGAAACGGGTCATGGGTCAGTTTTTCTTCGTTTCCAAAAAACGTTTCGTTTCGCGCGCGACGACAAGTTCTTCGTTCGTCGGGATCACAAAAATTTTGACCAGCGAACCGGCCGCGCTGATGACGCTCTCCGCGGCGCGGCAGGAATTATTTTTATCCGCATCCAGCTTGATGCCGAGGTTCTCGAGGTTCGCGCAGATCGCCGCGCGCAATTCCGCGCGGTTCTCGCCCGTGCCGGCGGTGAACACGATGGCGTCCACGCCGTTCAATTGCAGAAAATAGCTGCCGATCCAGTGCCGCGTGCTGGCGACAAAGACATCGAGCGCCAGCTTCGCGCCGGGATTTCCATTTTTCGCGGCCTCGGTGACGTCGCGCACATCGTTCGACACGCCGCTGAGCCCGAGCAGGCCCCCTTGTTTCGTCAGTTGCTTTTGCGCCTCCTCGACGGAGATCCCCAAGGTCTTCACCGCGTAGGGAATCGCCTCGGAATCAAGATCGCCGACGCGATTATTCTGCGGCAGGCCGGATTGCGGGCTCAAGCCCATGCTCGTGCCGATGGATGCGCCGTTCAAGATGCCCGTCACGCTCGAACTTCCGCCGAGATGGCAGGAAATCACGCGCAGCGGGTCGCGGAAAATTTGGGTCGCCCCCTGGTTGACGTACAACTGGCGAGCGCGTTCAGCCACATCGGGGCGGCAGAGCAATTCCGCCGAGCGTTCGGCAATGAACTTGTGGCTCGCGCCGTGGAAGCCCCAGCGGCGCACGCCGATGTCCAGCCACGTCTGCGGCACCGCATAACGTTGCGACGCCTCGGGCGCAAATTGATGAAACGCCGTCTCGAACAACCCGATGAGCGGCACCTTGGGCACACGCTGCGCAAACAGTTTGATGCCGGTGATGTAGGGCGGATTGTGCGCGGGCGCGAGCCCGTTGTAATCCGTCATGGCCTGCAGCACACGTTCATCGAGCTGCACGCAACCGGTGACGTTTTTGGCGATGACGGTCTTGAAACCGACGGCGCTCAATTCGCTTTCGTTCGCGATGGCATTGGCCGTTTTCAACTCGGCGAGGCAGTCCTCGATCGCCTTGGGATAATCGGTCACGCGCTCAAAGCCGCCCTTGTGCAAAAGGCGTTCGGCGTTGTTCGCAAAATCGAACAACCGCCACTTGAGCGACGTCGAACCGATATTGGCGACGAGTATCTTCATATTTACGATTTGCGATATACGATTTACGAGTTCAACGGCGCATGAAAAAAATTTTGGCGCGAAAATCGTAAATCGTCATTCGTAAATCATTCGAGCCACTTGCCCAGGCCGCTCAAACCTTCATGCGGACGGGGAATCACCTGGACGCTGACGACCGAGCCGACCTGCGCGGCGGCGGCGGCCCCGGAATCCGTCGCGGCCTTGACGGCGGCGACATCGCCCTTGAAGAACACGGTGACATAACCGCTGCCGACCTTTTCCCAGCCGGTGATGTGCACGTTCGCGGACTTCAGCGCGGCATCCGCGGCCTCGACGGCGGCGCAGAAACCCTTGCATTCAATCATTCCAACAGCTTGTTTTGACATAATTTTGGTGCGTTAAATTGTTTGGCGGTTAATTTATTTTTTCACGCCGTTGCCGAGGAAGGCTTCGAGCAGTTCCTCGTGCGGACGGGCGATGACGTGCGAGCTGACCAGTTCGCCGACCTTGGCCGCGGCCTTGGTGCCGGCGTCCACGGCGGCCTTGATGCTGCCGACGTCGCCGCGGGCGATCACCGTAATGAGGCCGCCGCCGATGGCCACGGTTTTGACCAACGTGACGTTGGCCGCCTTGACCATGGCATCGCTGGCTTCCACGCTGCCCACGTAGCCCTTGGTTTCGATCATTCCTATTGCTTCGCTCATATTTTTATTTTTGGTTGATGGTTGAGAGTTGAAAGAAATCGTTATTTCATCAGTTCGACGGGCGTGTTCGGTCGCAGGTCGCAGGCGTTACCCTCGTCGGTATCTATATGCACTTCCAATTTGAAGCCGGGATCCACGCGCACCAGCAGTTGGTCCAGCGTGATGGCGCAGGGGCCGCCGGTTTTTAATTTCATGTGGTCGCCGGCCTTCACGCCGTAAAATTCCGCGTCGGTCGGATGCATGTGCACGTGGCGCTTGGCGCGGATGACCCCGATGGGCATCTCGAAAAATCCGGCCGGCCCCATCAACATGCAGCCGGGCGTGTCCTTGATGTCGCCGGAACTGCGCAAGGGAATCTCGAACCCGAGCGAGACCGCGTCGGTGTAAGCGAGTTCAACCTGGTTCAAATTGCGGCACGGGCCGAGGATGCGAAGATTGGAAATGACGCGGCTGCGCGGTCCGATGAGCGTGACGGATTCCTTCGCTGCGAACTGGCCGTCCATGTACAGCCACTTGTGAACATTGAGCTTGGCGCCCTTGCCAAAAAGGGCTTCCACCGCCTCGGGCGTCAGGTGGCAATGGCGCGCGCTGACATTCACGACCAAGGGACTCGGCGCGGCTGCCACTCGCGGCAAGGGCTTGCCGAGTTTGGCGTAAACCGCCTGACGAACGAGATGTTCGACGACGGCACGATGCGGTGCGGGAGCAGCAACTGACATATACTTTGCACGACTTTGACAAATTAAAGAATTAAGTCAACATTTTTCTTGCAATATCTACCACAATCTATCAATCTAATGCAAAATTGCTGTCAAATTTGAACTTTTATCAAATTTGCTCACATTTGCGGTTTTTGAGTCCTGAAAGGATTCAAATCATTGAACCATGACTGCCGAAGAGCGCAAACACCGCATTGAAGAGTATCTTCAGCGTGTTGAATTCGCGTCGCTGGAAGAACTCTCCCAGCACGTCGAAGCGTCGGTTTCCACGGTGCGGCGCGATTTATCGGTGATGGAAGTGTCGGGCAATTTGCGGCGCACACACGGTGGCGCTCGCATCATCGCCCCCAAATCGGACGAATTTGCGTTCACCGCGCGGGACACCAAGCAGCTTTCAGAAAAAGAACTCATCGGCAAGGCGTGCGCGGAACTCATCGGCGCGCAACAAAGCGTGATCCTCGACGCGGGCACGACGGTGTTCCACGTCGCGCGCCATCTCGAGGATAAATCGCCGCAGATCGTCACCAACTCCCTGCCGGTGGCGAACCTGTTCGCCTCGGCCAACAAAGTGGAAGTCATTCTGGCCGGCGGCGTGATCTATCCCCGGCTCGGTGTGCTGGTCGGGCCGATGACGGTCGAGGCTTTTTCCAGGATGCGCGCGGACGTGGCCATCATGAGCGCCGGCGGCATCACGCTGGAAGGCGTCACCAATTCCCACGCACTGCTGATCGACATCCAGCGCGCGATGCTCAAGGCCGCGCAGCGCATCATCTTCTGCCTCGACCACACGAAATTCGGTCGTCAATCCGTCTCGCCCTTGTGCGGCCTGGACATGATCGACGCGGTGGTCACCGACAGCCTGGCGCCGCCGGAGTTGGTGAGCGCCCTGCGCGAACGCGGCGTGGAGGTGGTTGTCGCGCCGCCGCCGCACGCGAACGGCGCGGAAAAAATTTAACATGAACCTAGCAGACTAAGTCAGGCTGGCCGGTGTCGTAGGCGCGGGCGGCGGCGGATTCCCGACGCACGTGAAGCTCGGTGCCACGGCCGCGGTGACCGCCGCTGTCGAGGCGGGCTGCGTCGAGGCCAGCGGCTGTTTGATCGATAGTTTCGTCATTACCAACACCCATCCGGATGTTTTTATCGCACTGGGCCGTTCCCAACCGCCGGAAACAAACGGCGCGCTCGGCATCATCGAGTCGTTCAACGTCGCGACCCTCATCCAGGCCGCTGATGCCGTCGCCAAAACTTCCAACGTACAATTGCTTGAGGTCCGCCTCGCCATGGCGATGGGCGGCAAGGCGTTTTGTTCGATGACCGGCGATGTTTCATCCGTGCAATCAGGTGTGGCCGCCGGGCGTGCCGTTCTCGCCGATGCGGGCGTGCTGGTGAATGCCGTGGTGATATCCCGCCCGCACCCGGACGTTTACCGCGAAGTTGTTTAACGACGGCCGGCAATCGTCAGCACGATGCCGATCAAAATTCCGATGACGGCGGGCAGTTTTTTCCAGCCGTTCACTTCCTTGAAAAAGTAAAGCCCGCCGGCGAAAGCCACCAATGTACTCGCGCGGCGCAGGCTCATCACGACGGACACCAGCGCGTCCGGGTGCCGCAAGGCGCTGAAATAAAGATAGTCCGCGACCAGCAGGAACAGTGCGATGAACGGGATGCTCCAGCGCCAAACGAAGACATTGCGCGGCCAGAGTTTCAATTTCCAGCCCAGCGTGAACGGGGCGAAAATCACGATCAGATAGATGGAAAACCAGCATTGCACCGTCGGCACGGAAAAATTTAGTGTGTGAAACAGGTAACGGTCGTAAATCCCGCTCATAGCACCAAAAAAATTGCCGACGATGAGGGACCAGAACCATTTGTTCCGATGAAAGTGGATCCCCTCCCTGGCACCGACCACGGACAGCCCGACGAACGAAGCCAGCGTGGTCAGGATGCCGATGGTTTCCAAAAAGTTCGGGCGCTCGCCCAAAAATAAGACCGCGCCGAACAGCGTCAGCAACGGGCTGGTCGCGCGGATGGGCGCGCCCAGCGAGAGTGGCAGATGTTTCAGCGCGTAGTAGGTCCCCATCCACGACGCAGCGACGACGGCAGACTTAAGGAAAAGTTGCAGGTGTTGGTGCAGCGTGAGCGGATCGGTGACGAGCGACGGCGGCAATAAATGCGGTTGGAAATAATTAACGAGGAGGAGCGCGGTCCAGACCAGCGCGCCGGTCAGCGTGCTGAAGAAAAAGACCGGCGTCACGGCATTATGGCGCACGGACTGTTTCGTGCACAGATCGTAGATGCCGAGAAAAAACGCGGACAGCAATGTGGCGACCACCCAATTCATCAAAGCCATGCAGGGTAGTTTGTCCGCACCTTAAAAGCGAACCTTTACACGGCCAGATGGCGGGCCTGGCGTTTGGGCAGAAGAGTTTTGCGGGGATGGACCAAAGCTTCTTCCGGCAGAAATTCGCGCAAAAATTCCGGCGCATCCCGGCGTCCGGCACGTTGCCAGTCACGGGCCAGAACTGACGCGACGGATTCCTTGTCCTGCTGCAATTCGGCGGTGAGAAATTCAAAAATCAATTCCGCCAGCCGCGCGAGCGCGATGGTGTCAGTGCGATTCAGTCTGACATAGAGCCAGTCGCTGAACTTTAGAAAATTGTTGAAGGGCGATGCGTCTTGCCAGATCAATGGCACGGTCTCGACAAAATTGCCGCTGTTGCCTACCAGGTCCCAGTATTTTGCAAAACGGCGCAGCCGCTGCATCGTGGCGAAATCAATCAGCTTGTTCTGCAAAATTTCGTAGGGCGGATGCGCGCCGTAGGCCATCTGCCATTCCGCATCGTGGCGGACAATGGGCGTGCCGCGCAGGCGCTTCAGGATGCCGACCTGAATCTCCTGCGGCGCGAGCGCAATCAACCGGTCAAAGCCGTCGCCAAAACTTTCGATGGTTTCGCCGGGCAAACCCACGATCAAATCTGCATGGATATGGACACCGGTTTCACGGCGTAAAAAGTGAAAATTGTCCGCAAGCTTTTCGTAATTCTGCCGGCGGCTGATGTTTTTGCCGACCTCGGGATTGAATGTCTGGATGCCGACTTCAAACTGCAGCGAGCCGGCGGGAAACCGGGAAATAATTTCGCGCAACTCGGCCGGCAGCCGGTCGGGAATCATCTCGAAGTGATAAAAATTCCCCGGCTGGTGCCGTTCGAGAAAGAATTCCAGGATGGTTTTGCTCGTGGCTATGTTCAGGTTGAACGTGCGGTCGACGAACTTGAACTGCTTCAGTCCGCGGTCCAGAAGTTTTTGCATCTGGGCCAGAAAGGTTTCCAAGGGTACGGAACGAACGGGGATGTCGAGTGACGACAGGCAAAACTCGCACGTGAACGGACATCCGCGCGAAGCTTCCACATAAATGATGCGATGCGCCAGATCGGCATCGGTATAAAAGTCGCAAGGCAGGATGATTTTTGAAAAATCTGGCAGCTCGGCGGGAATGATTTTTGGCAAAGCCGGCTCACCATTCCCGGTGAACAACAACTTCCCGCATACTTCGCCGAATTTCAGGTCCCCCTCGCCGGTGATGACATGGTCGGCCAGCGCGACAATCCCCTGCCCCTCCGTTTCATAGCTGACTTCCGGACCGCCGAGAATGATCTTTATTTCCGGCCGCACGCGTTTGATGGCCGAAACGACTTCAGCCGTCTCGGTGACATTCCAGATGTAAATTCCGAAGCCGATGATTTTTGGATTCTGCGCGAGAATTTTCTCGGCAATTTCGAGCGGACGCTGGTTGATATCGAATTCGCAAATCTTGGCGCGTGATTGCAATTCGCCGAGGTTGGCAAAAAGATAGCGCAACCCGAACGCGGCGTGGATGAACTTCGCGTTGAGCGTGGAGAGCACGATATCCGGCATCACAAATAAACTAGCAATTTTCGCCACCGGGCCAAAGGCAAACTAACTTCAGCCGGTTAAGGTTCAGTTCAGCCAAGGAGCTTATACCTCGCTAATTATTTTAATATTTAAAGTGACATCTACCCGCATTGATGCCATGCAATGCGGGTAGATGTATTTTATAAATCTCCAGTCGGGTTGTCGAGTATTAATGCACTCAACTGCTAACGGGTGGCATCGCGCCAAGTATAGCCGCGAGACTTGTAGGCGCGTATTCGTGGCGGGCAGGCGGGCGGTCTTTACAAGGTTAACGGTGCTACATTATCGGCGATTGCCTTGATTTGTTTTGAACTTTTCGGCTTGGCGGCAATCATCTGATAATTCTTATGATGCTCATCGAGACACGCGTGCAACCGAGCGCAATCCATGGGGCCGGTTTGTTCACGCTTACCCCGGTGCCGCGCGGGATGGCGATCTGGAGATTTCATGAGAACTTCGACCGCGAGTTCACGCTGGAACAATTTTCCGCGCTGCCGGCGGAAGCACAAAAACATCTGCGCTGGTTCGCATTTTTTGACACGGCGAAAAATTGCTGGGTATTGAGCGGCGACCATGCCTGTTTCATGAACCATTCCGCCAAGCCCAATACGGGAGCGGCAATAGACGCAAAACACCCGGTCTCCACCGTGGCGTTGCGCGATATCGCGACGGGCGAGGAATTGACGTGCGATTATTTTGCATTTGATGCCGAGGTGAAAAGCAAACTAGGAAAGTAGAAAAGTGGATTTTTCATTTCCGCTTGCGTACGGATGCAGGCTGCGACATTGTTGCCGCGTCGCACCTCAAACCAAACCAAAGGAAATATTATGCGCATGCTGATGATCGTCTCCCTGCCCAACGCCAAGTTCAATGCCGCCGTGAAGGATGGCACCGCCGCCGCCAAGATGGGAAAAATCATGGAAGCCATCAAACCGGAGGCCGCTTATTTTGCGGACGCCCATGGCCATCGCACCGGCTATCTCGTGGTGGACTGCCCGGACGCATCCAAGATTCCGTCGCTGGCCGAACCGTGGTTCCTGACCTTTGACGCCGACATCCACATGCATCCCTGCATGACCCCGGACGATCTGAAAAAAGCCGGACTCGACGCGCTCGGCAAACAGTGGGGTTGAGCTTCAACGGCGGCAAAGTTACTTCCCGATGCAGAACGTGCTGAAGACGATGTCGAGCAGGTCTTCCGTCGTGGTCTTGCCCACGACTTCGCCCACGGCGTTGGCGGCGATGCGCAAATCAAACGCCACAAATTCCAGCGCGGAACCTGCCGCCAATGCATCACGCGCGGTCTGCGCCGCGATGCGCGCGCGGTTCAAGGCGTCCTGGTGCCGGGAGTTGATGGCCACTTGCAGATTCTCCGCATTGACCGCACCCGACCACACGAGGTTTTTGATGGCATCCTTCAATTGCTCGATGCCATTGCCGTTGGTGCAGCAAACGGTGGCGAGTGAGGGGTGATGCGCGACGAGTTCCGGCGGCAATTCGAGTTTCCCCGGCAGATCGATCTTGTTGAGAACAAAAATCCTTTTCTTGTTTTCGAATTCGGCGAGGAACTTTTTATCCGCGTCAGTCAGGGGCTCGCTGGCGTCGAGGACGTGCAAAATGAATTCGGCACGTTGCAGCGATTCGCGGCTGCGGCGGATGCCTTCCTGCTCAATCTCGTCGCGCGCCTCGCGCAGGCCGGCGGTGTCGATGAACACGACCGGCAACCCACGGATGTTGGCGGTTTCCTCAATGGTATCGCGCGTGGTGCCGGCGATGTGCGAAACGATGGCGCGGTCGTGGCCGAGCAACTGGTTGAGCAGGCTGGACTTGCCCGCATTCGGACGGCCGACGATGGCGGCACGGATGCCGCGTCGCAAAATGCGGCCTTCGTTCGCGGTGCGGAGCAGTTCGTCCATGAAGGCAATGCCTTTGTCGAAGCGTGAAAGGAGTTCGTCCTTGGTCTCCTCCTCCAGGCCTTCCTCGGGAAAATCAATGTAGGCCTCGATATGCGCGAGCGCGTGCATCAGATCGTCGCGCAACAGATTGATGCGTTGCGAAAGTTTGCCGGCAAGCTGCTCATTGGCGGCGCTCAGCGCGAGTTCCGTGCGTGCGTGGATGAGGTCGGCGACGGCCTCGGCCTGCGCGAGGTCGATGCGGCCGTTCAGAAAGGCGCGTTTGGTGAATTCGCCCGGTTCGGCCAGTCGCGCGCCGCCGGCGAGCGCGGCGTCGAGCACAAGTTTCGCAGGCAAAATGCCGCCGTGACAGGATATCTCCACGGTGTCCTCCCGCGTGAAGGTACGGGGCGCACGCAGGACGGAAAGCAAGACCTCGTCAATGGTTTTACCGTCGCGAACGATTTTACCGTACTGGATGGTGTGCGTGGCGGCGGCGGATGGTTTGGCGGAATTTTTTCCAGCCGGCGCGAAAATTTTATCGGCGATGGTGAACGCATTCGCGCCGGAAAGCCGAACGACCGCCAGCCCGCCTTCGCCGATGGGCGTGGCAATCGCGGCGATGGTATCGTCAGTCAACATGGCGGCAATTCCCGGCCTGGTTTTCTGCATCGCGACCGATTAAAAAGAGCCGGGCCTTTTCGTAGCTTTTCTTGTGCAGGTAATGCAGCAGCGTGGGGTCGGTGTCGCGCGGAAGCTGGCGGGTTAGTTCATCGAGCCGCGCGAAGTGTTGCAACAGGTCGGGCTTGGGATTCATTGTCGGCATCGATTTTACGATGGCGTCGAGCTGTGTGAGTGCGGCCAGGATTTCTTTTTCGACGGCGTGCATAAAATTTTACTGGCCGAGCCAGTGGCCGAGGGCGCGTGTGGTGGTACTGTGGCTGAAATTGATCTGTCCCATGAGGAACATCGCGGTGAACGCGCGCACGAGCCCGGACAACAGCACCACAATGGCCGCGGCGGACAGATAGACGCCGAATGCGTGCACCGGCAGCGATTGCATGACCCGTGGCACGCCGGAATACATGACCCATACGGTGAGCGTGATGCCGATGCCCCACCCGACATAAAGGTTGAGGGCCGGGATCAAATTCAAAAACTGGCTGAGCAGCAGCGGACTGACGCCGTAGGCCATGATCGTGAACGCGGAAAGAAAACTCTTTTTGCCATGGAACGTCTCGCTCGCGAAGTGCAGCGACAGTGAACCGACCAGCACGACAAGCAAAAATAATGCGGCCTGGAGGATTTCAAAATGCCAGACGATCCGGGCATCGGAAAAGACGTGGATTTTTTGCATTCGCGGCTGCCAGCGGCCCCAGTGCATCAAGCCCCAGCCTTCGGCGACAGTCACGGCGGCGATGAACGGCAACAGATGCAGAACAAGGATGAATACATAGCCACGCCGCGCCTTGGCGATCTTCAGCCATGACTCGGCGGGTTCAAACAGCAAAAAAAATACGCGTAACATCCGGTGGAAGGATAAAAAATTTCCACGCCGAAACAATAAAATCCGCTTCCACCATCATGCCCCGCCTGCTTAACTGGCGGCGTGAAGGAAAAAGTCGATCTCGGCATCTGGACCTGGCTCACGCAGGCGGTTGTGGCGCTTATCGCCATCGCCGCGCTGCTGCTCATCATGATGGCCTACCTGCCGGAGATCAAAAAAAACCAGCGCATGCGCACGGATCTCGACCGGCTGGAGACCGAGCTCGCGCAGCAGAAACAGGTTTCCGAACAATTGCAGATGCAGTTGAATGCGCTGC
>Ga0210388_10000279_pt1 | contig 44489 bp, 44 predicted proteins | sample IncBWC19OmetaG_FD_155485 | JGI IMG/M metagenome (GOLD analysis project Ga0210388, IMG submission 155485) | Forest soil microbial communities from Barre Woods Harvard Forest LTER site, Petersham, Massachusetts, United States - Inc-BW-C-19-O ...
GCGGGCCTGGTCGTCTACTTCGTGCATCCCGCCACCAAGCACGACGACCCGGTCGTGACGTTGCACTCGTTGCTCGACCGCGACGTGTACCGCGGCGGCGCGATCGTCGTCGGCCCGGTGCGCCGGGGTCGCGGCCGGCGGATGCGCGTCGAGCGCCGCGTGCTGCCGGTGTGCGCCGAGGAGGAGCGGCGCTTTCAGGTCTTCGAGCGCGAGCTCTGGCGGATCGCCGTCGAGCACCTCGACTACGGCGAGCAGCACCTGTGGGCAGCGCTGGCGGGGGCGCGCGTGGCGCCGAACGGCTGGCGCCGCGCGCGCGCGATGCTGCACTTCGACCGCACCGGCGAGCTCAAGAGCCGCTTCCTGATCACGGCCGTCAAGCGCAACAAAAACGCGCAGCTGCGACTGCGTGCGCTGACCGACATCGCCGCGCTGCGCGACCCGGACGCGTTCGACGAGGCGATCGACATCATCGGCGGTTGGCCGCGCGAGGAGCGCAAGGAGGCCACCAAGATCATGCTGCGCGCGCTCGTGGAGCGCAGGATCGGTCGGCGTGACCAGGCCAACGCGTGGATTTGGCGCCTGGCCGAGTACACCCGTGACGTGCACGAGGAGTACGCCGTGCAGCGCTGGCCCGAGACCAAGCGCCTGCTCGGACTGCTCGTCAACTCGGCCGGCGGCGCACACGCCCGCAACGCGCGCCGCCTGATCCACGCCGCGCGCAAGCAGGACCGCCGGCTCGCCGCTGCGCTGCTCGCCGCCGCCCTCGCGCATACGCCCGAGGCCGAGGAGGCGCTGCGCGGAGCGCGCACGCGAATGGCGCGCAAGCCCCCGGCGCTCGCGCGCGAGCTGCTGCGCAACTTCCCCAAACGCCGCGCGCGCAACGCCAGGCGCAGGCGCAAGGGCGCCAAGGGCACCAACAACGGGTCGACGCCGGACGCGCAACCGACTACCGCGGCCGAGCGCGTGCACGAGGATGCGCAACCCGAGGCGGCGCTGACGACCGCCACGGCCTCGCCGAGCTCGGCCGGCGCACAGGGGTCTGAGCTGGCCGACGAGCTGCGCCGCGACGTACGCGACTCGCTCGATCAGCATCCGGCCTAGCTGCTCCTAGCCAAGCGCCTGCAGATGCACCTCGCCGGCGGCGATCGTCGTGCGTCCGCCGCCGTCGAGCGCGACGAGCAGCCGTCCCGTGCCGTCGATGCCCTCGGCGCGCCCGCGCCCCAGCTGCGCCTCGCTGTCCACGGCACCCCACACGATCTCGCGGCCGCGCAGCGCGTCGCGGACGCGCCAGGCCTCGAGTGTCGCCTGCGCCGGCTCGCTCAGCCGGCGCTCGAGCGCCAGCAGCACCCGGCCGAGCGTCGGCTCGACATCGCTTGCCTGGAGGCCGAGCGTGGCGGCGGGCAGGCCGGTGCGTGCGCCGGTACGCTCGGCCGCTCCCGGACGCAGCTCCGGTGGAAGCTGATCGAGGCGGACGGCGACGTTCAGCCCGATCCCGAGGACGGCCCAGCGCTCTTGCGGGCGGCCCTCGATGAGGATGCCCGCGAGCTTTGCTCGCCCGCGCTCCGGCGCGGGCTGATCCACGACGATGTCGTTGGGCCACTTGATCTGTGCCTGTGTCCCGGCGACCTCGCACACGGCCACTGCCGCGGCCAGCGGCAGCAGCGGCGGCGGGTCACGCATCACCAGCGACATCAGCAGTGCGCTGGCCGGCGGGGCCGACCAGCGCCGCCCGTGCCGGCCGCGCCCCGCGGTCTGCTCTGAGGCGGTCACGAGCGTCCCATGTGGCGCTCCCGCGAAGGCGAGCTCGCGTGCGCGCTCGTTGGTCGAGCCCGTGCGGCGCAGATGCACGCGCGGCCGGCCGAGGCTCACACCGGTCGTACTGTCATCTCGTCGTCGGGAACGGCGCCGAGCAGCTCCGCGGCAGAGCCGCGGTTGACCGCGAGCGCGACCATCCGCGTGGCGTCCTCGTAGATCAGGAGCTCGCCGGGGGTCACCTCCGCGAAGGTGGCTGCATAGCGCGCGGTGCGCACGGCGCCCGCGTGGCTCACGGTCAGCGCGTCTCCCGGCATCGCACCGAGCGCGACCAGCTGCTCGTTGGCGGCGTCGAGGATCAGGTTGCCGAACGTGTCGCTGCGCAGGACGTGCACGGTGAGCACGCCGTCTCCCATCTGCGCCGTTGACAGCCCGATGCGCCGCAGCTGCTCGACGGGCAGCTCCTCGCCGACGGAGCTCAGCGACTCCCCCGCGGCAAGCGCAGCGGCGACGGGCGCGAAGATGTCGCGTCCGTGGAACGTGCGCGACACAGGCCGCAGGCGCTCGGGCGATTCGCCGATGTCGACCGCCTCGGCCACTCCCGCAAGGCGCTCGGCCGCCGGCATCAGCAGCCCGTTGTCCGGACCCACGAGCACGTGATCCTGCTCGACCGTGCGGATCGCCACCGCTCGGCGGGCGTGTCGGCCGATCGCGCTCACGCCCGGGTCGACCACCGCCAGGTGCACCCCCGCGGGCAGGAACGGCAGCGCCGAGCGCAGCACGATCGCCCCCGAGCGCACATCGTGGCGTGGAATCGCGTGCGTCAGGTCGATCACGCGTGCGCTCGGACAGCGGCGTGCCATGACGCCGTGACACACACCGACGAACTCATCGAGCTGCCCGTAGTCGGAGAGGAAGGTGATGACGGGTGGGCTATCGGCCATTGCTTGCCCGTGCTGCGGCGTCGGCGAGCAGCGCCGCGATCATACCCTCTACGTCGTACGTCGCCGCCTCGATGTCGGGCTCGAGCCCGTGCTCGCGCAACGTCTCGCTGGTGATCGGGCCGATCGACACGATCCGCGTCGATGCCGCAAGCGCCGGCTCACCGCCTGCGGCCTGCACGAAGAAGCGCACCGTTGACGACGAGGTGAACGTCACGTAGTCGGCCGCGCGCAGCGCCTGCAGCGCGCGCGGCGAGAGCGGCTCCGCGACGGTTTCGTACAGCGCCAGCACGTCGACCTCGGCCCCGCGCGCGCGCAGCGCGTCCGGGAGCACATCGCGCGCCTCGCCGGCTCGCGCCACGAGCGCATGTCTCACCGGCAGCTCCGCGAGCGCCTCCACGAGCGACTCGGCCACGAACCGCTCCGGCACCACGTCCGCGACGACGCCGCGCTCCGCGAGCGCGCGCGCCGTGCCCGGGCCGATCGCCGCGATCTTCGCCCGCGCGAGCGCGCGCGCGTCGCCGAGCGGGTGGATGCCGTCGTCGAGCCGCTCGAACAGCCCCGCAACCGCGTTGGGGCTGGCGAGGCAGATCAGGTCGTAGGGCGAGGGGTCGAGCGCCGGGCCGGGCAGCTGCTCGACGCGGATTACCGGCGCCTCGATCACGCTCGCGCCGAGCTCCTGCAGGCGCCGCGCGAGGCCGCTGGCCTGTGTGCGCGCGCGTGTGACCGCGACGCTCAGGCCAGTGAGGGGACGCGGTGGCAGCCACGCGAGCTCTGCGGCCAGCGAAGCGACGGGCCCGACGATCGTGATCGCCGGCGGACGCACGCCCTCCTCGGCCGCGACCGCCGCGATCGTCTCGAGCGTCGCGGTCACGGTGCGCTGCGCCGGCAGCGTGCCCGCTTCGACGATCGCCGCAGGCTGCGAGCCGGGCCGTCCGGCCACGATCAGCGCAGCTGTGATCTGCGGCAGCTGACGTACGCCCATGTACAGCACGAGCGTGCCGGGGAAGCGCGCGAGCGCCGGCCAGTCGATCGCGCCCTCCTCCTCCCTACCGGCGGCATCGACGGCGTCCTCACGCGCATGACCCGTCACCAGCGCGACGGCGCTCGCGAGGCCCCGATGCGTGACCGGGATGCCCGCATACGCGGACGCGGCGACACCCGCCGTCACGCCGGGAACGACCTCGAAGGGGACGCCCGCCGCGCGCAGCGTCAGGGCCTCCTCGCCGCCGCGGCCGAACACGAACGGGTCGCCGCCCTTCAGGCGCACCACCGTTTGTCCCGCCTGCGCGCGCGCCAGCATCAGCGCCTCGGTCTGCTCCTGCGGGACCGACTCACCGCCTCCCTCCTTGCCGACGAACAGCAGCTCCGCGTCCGCGCGGGCGCCGTCGAGCGCGGCACTCGGGATCAGCCGGTCGTACAGGATCACGTCCGCCGTCGCGATCAGCTCGAGCGCTCGCGCCGTCAGCAGTCCGGGGTCGCCGGGTCCGGCGCCGACGAGGTACACGCGACCGCTCATGTTCCGACCGGCCAGTGTTCGACATCGAGCTCTGGCATCGGAAAATCCTTGGGGTTGCCGGTTGCAAGACGCGCGCGAACACCGACGGCGGCCGCTGCGATGAGGCAGTCGGCCTGCGAGAGCGTTATCCCTCTGCCGGCGAAGTCTTTGCGCCATTCGCCGGCGCGGGTACCCGCTGTGCGCCCTAGCGGTGCGAGCTGCAGTCCACGAAGTAGGCGAACGGTCGCGTCACGCTCATGCTCGCGTACGCCCCGTATGACCTCCTCGACATTCACCGCACAGATCCATGGGATCTCTTTGGCCTCGCGCAGGTCGCGTAGCCGCTCGGCGGCTGTCCGTCCGCGGAGGGCGTCCACCAGGACCGTCGTATCGAGCAGAACGGGCAACAGCTGGTTATCCGACCAGGGCGCAGCGGGCGTGACGGCTAACCAACACGGGCTGGGTCGCTGCGACGCTGTGCCCTTACCCAGCCTGCGGGGTCATCGTCCCACTCGTGGCCGCCATCGGAGACCGCCCCAAGCCCAGCCTCGATGTCTTCCCATCGTCGTTCGTCGTCGAGCGCCCGGCGCAGGGTTTCGCTGATGAACGTGCTGCGACGCCGTCTTCCGACACGCTCGTCGAGCTGCTCGACGAGATCATCATCAAGGCTTATGTGCAATCGCATGGCCACAAGCTAGCACACAGATATCTCCCGCTTTGTAACAGCTCGCTCACCCACTTCGTTCTGCCATCTTCGCCGCCCGCCGCAGCATCTCCCCACCGCCCACCGCCTGGAGACGCTCGGCGACGCGTCGCCCGAGCGCCTCGGGGTCGTAGAAGCCGCCAAGCAGCTCATCGCTGACCCACTCCGAGCCGTCGGGCAGGCCAATCCAGGCGCGCAGCTGCAGGCAGCCGCAGCCGGCGGGCACTGCGTATGCCCCGAGCGGCGTGTGGCAGCTGGCATCGAGCTCGGCCGCGAGCGCGCGCTCCGCGAGCAGGCACGCGAAGGCATCCTTGTCCGTGATCGCCTGCGCCGCCTCGCGCGCGTCGTCGTCGTCCTCGCGTCCCTCGAGCGCGATGATCCCCTGTCCGGGTGCCGGCACGAAGCGCTCCGCATCGAGCACGCCGCCGATCTCGGCCTCGAGTCCCAGCCGCTGCAGGCCGGCGCGCGCCAGCACGATCGCGTCGAGTCGCTGATCGGGATCGGCGAGCTTGCGCAGCCGCGTGTCGACGTTGCCGCGGATCGCCACCACCTCGAGATCCTCGCGCGTCGCGCGCAGCTGTGCGAGGCGCCGGACACTGCTCGTCCCCACCCGGGCGGCGCAGGCGAGCTGGTCGAGGGCGCCGGCGCCGCACAGAACGTCCTCGGCTGCAGCGCGTGCCGGCGCGCCGTGCAGCGCGAGCCCGTTGGCCAGCTCGCCGGGGACGTCCTTGGCGGAGTGCACCGCGAGGTCGATCTCGCCAGCCACGAGGGCACGCTCGAGCTCGCTCACCCAGCGAGACTTGTCGTTCGCGCCAGCGCCAGCGCCGGCGCGGTCGCCCGCCGCCAGCTTCGGCACCAGCTCGCCGCCCTCGTATCCGCTCGCCGTCAAACGCTCGAGTACAAGATTGGCCTGTGCGAGCGCGAGTGCGCTACGCCGCGTGCCGATCCGCATCAGTCGCGCGCGCGCAGCGGTCCGGTCATCAGCCGGGCCGGCGTCGCCGCGAGGACCTTCCGGGCACACTCTCGGGAGCGCGCGCGGGGAGGTCGTGGACCTCCGCCAGCTCGTTCGCCGGGCGCTCAGGAGCCGGCGCGTCCTCACGCAGCCCGAACAGCTCGCGCACGAGCTCGAGGCTCGCGTGGCCGCGATCTTCGCTGAGGCTGCGCAGGCGGATCGTCGGCTCGTGTAGCAGCCGGCTCATCACCGCGCGGGCGATCGCCTCGACGCGCGCGAGGTCACGCTCGGAGGCGGCCTCCCAGCGGCCGGAGTTCTCGGCCAGGACCTGCGCCACGATCTCCTCGCCGTGGGCGCGCAGCGCGCTGACGGTGGGCAGCGAGTCGAGCTGACCGAGCCAGCGCGCGAAGCGGTGGATCTCCTCCTCGACGATCTCCAGCGCGCGCGGGGTCTCCTCCGCGCGCGTGCTCAGGTTGCGCGCGATCACCGCCTGCAGGTCATCGATGTCATACAGGCTGACGCCCTCGAGCTCGCCGCACGCGGGGTCGACGTCGCGCGGCACCGCGATGTCGATCAGCAGCAGCTGACGCCCGCCTGTGCCCCTCAGGGTCTCGCGCTCTCGCATCACCAGCTCGAGCTCCTCGCGGCCGACGATCGGGTGGGGAGATGCGGTCGAGCTGAGCACGATGTCGGTGCGCACCAGCTGGTCCGGCAGTTTGTCCAGACCGACGACCGTGCCGCCGAAGCGCTGCGCGAGGCTGAGTGCACGGTCGGCGTGGCGGTTGGCGACAAAGATCGTGCCGGCGCCCTGCTCGGCGAGCGCGCGAGCGGTCAGCTCGCTCGTCTCGCCTGCGCCGAGGATCACCACGTGGCGATCCTCCAGACTGCCTAGCACGCTCAGCGCGAGATCGACGGCGACGGAGGGCACGCTCACGCGGCTCGCGCCGATGCCCGTCTCCGAGCGCACGCGCTTGCCGGTCGTCAACGCCGCCGCGAACAGGCGGTTGGAGAGCGGCCCCGTGGCGTTTGCGCGCATCGCCACCTCGTGCGCGCGCCTGACCTGCCCCTGGATCTCGGCCTCGCCGAGGATCATCGACTCGAGGCCCGCGGTGACGCGGTAGAGCTGGCGCGCGGCGTCGCAGTTGCGCGGCGAGTAGATCGCGTCGGCCAGCTCGGTCGGACGGATCTCGGCGCGCCGCGCGAGCAGCCCGAGCACGTCGGCCTCGGCGCGCACCGGATCGCCGACGACGAGGTACACCTCGGTGCGGTTGCAGGTCGAGATCACGACCGCCTCGCGCACCTCCGCTGTGGCGGTCGCCTGACTCGCGAAGTCCGCTGCTTCGCGCTCGCTGAAGGCGAGCCGCTCACGCAGTGCCACGGGCGCGGTCTTGTGTGAGATGCCCAGTGCCAGAAGCTCGCTCATGCCGGTGCAGACTCCCGGTCCGGATCGTGGCTGGCCGGCGATGCCGGCGCGGGCGGCGGACCGTCCGGCGCCGCGCTCTCGGAGACGCTCAGCAGCTCGCCGAGGTCGCGCTCGATGCGGCTGAGGCGGATCGCCATGATCGCAACGTAGATCAGCACGAGCACGAACAGCACGATGTATGCGCCGGCGACGTACTTGCCGGCCGTGTGCAGCGGCAGCGCCGGGACCTCTGCGAGCGCGGCGGCGAGCATCAGCGCGCCGAGCTTCCGGCCGCGGGGGCCGACACGACCGGGCCGGCGCCGCTCGTCGTGAGGTGCTGCAGGCTCGGCACGGCGCTGCGCGCGCGTGCCGGCGCGCCGGCATCGCCGCCGTCCAGGCGCCTGCGCAGCGCGCGTATCTGCGAGCGCGTGTGCTTCGCCGTGAGCTCGTACTTGCAGAGGGTCGCGAACAGCAGCGACAGCGCCCCAAGCGAGACGAGGAACGTCAACGCCATCGAAGCGGGCAGGTTCGACGTGCTGCCGAGGACCCGCGGGTGCAGGTACGCGGTGGACAAGCGCACGGCGATGAAGTTGGCCGGCACGAAGGCGCCGGCGGTGATCGCGAAGACCGACGCGTAGCGCGACTGGCGCTCAGGGTCTTCGATCGCGAAACGCAGTGGCTGGTAGGTGGCGTACAGCAGGAAGACGATCAGGAAGGACACGAGCGTCGGCTCGCTCCACACCCACCAGTGCCCCCACGAGCCCTTCGCCCAGATCGAGCCGGTGATCAGCGTGCCGACGGCGAAGATCAGGCTCATGTGGATGACGACGTAGGAGCGCATGTCCCAGCGCGGGTCGCGCGTGCGCAGATGCTGGATCGCGAGCAGGCCGCCGAGCACGAAGCCGCACAGCGCGATGATCGCCAACGGCACGTGCACGTAGAAGATCTTCTGCAGGAAGCCCTGTTCGGCTTCCAGCGGCGCGTAGAAGAAGACCAGGCTGAGCGAGACGGCGATCGCCACCACGGTGGCGATGCTGAGCGTCGGCAGGCCCCTGCCGTACATGACGGCACCGTCCCGACGGCGGTTCTTGGTCTCAGAAGAGCCGGCCACACGCCGGCTTTGGGCTTCCATCAGTCCTCCAAAAGGAAGTCGAACAGGGCGTAGGCGATCAGCCCGAACAAGAGATCATAGAGCCCGAGCGTGAGCAGCCAGCGCAGCGCCGGCGTACCAGGATGGACCGCTACGAGCAGCGGTGAGGTCGCTCGCGCGCCGCCGATCACGATCGGCACGAACAGCGGCAGCGCCAGCAGCGGCCCCAGCAGGTCGCGAGCGCGCGTCTGCACCGCCATCGCGGCGACGAGCGTGCCGATCACCGCTACGCCGAGATCGCCCAATGCGAGCGTCGCGAGCAGGCCGGGCAGCGCCGGGCCGAGCGGGGATCCCAGCAGCAGCAGCGCGAACGCGGGCACGGCCACGAGCTCGAGCACGACCAGGAAGGCGAGCAGTGTCAGCACCTTCGAGAGGAACATCGCGCTGCGATCCACGGGCGCGAGCAGGAACCCGTCGAAGCCGCCCTGGTCGGCATCCGCGACGAACAGCCTGTTGACGCCGAGGATCGCCGCGAACAGCAGCGTCACCCAGAGGATGCCGGCTGCGAGGTCGCCTTCGACGCTCGAGCGGTTCAGGGCGAAGTGGAAGAGCACGAACGTCGTCACGGCGAACAGCGACATGCCGGGCACTGACTCGAGCGTGCGCAGCTCGACGAGCAGCTCCTTGCGCAGGAGCGCGCCGACCGTCGGCCACAGCCGCGGCGGGCGCGCCGGGCGAACGCTCGGCAGCGCTCGCGGCGGGGCATGCACGCCGCTCACCTGTACAGCTCCGCGATCTCGTCCGGGTCCACCTCGGCGGCGGCGCGCAACAGCGCCGGGCGTCCCGCGCGCAGCCCCAGCACGACGTCGGCCTGCGCCAGCCCGCCGCTCGGGTCGTGGCTGCAGATCACGCGCGTACGCAGTCCGTTCGGCCCCGAGCCGCCGGCAAGCAGCGGCACGACGAGCTCGATCGCGGCCGGGTCGAGGTTGGCGTTCGGCTCGTCCAGCAGCAGCAGCTCGGGATCGTGGAGCACGGCGCGCGCGACGGCCACGCGCTGGACCATCCCGCGCGAGAGCGTCCGCAGCGGCTCGTTCGCACGTCCGTGCATCGCGACCGACTCGAGTAGCTCGTGCACGCGTTCGTCCTCGATGCCGTACAGGCGCGCGTAGAAGCGCAGGTTCTCGCGGGCGGTCAGCTCGCGGTAGAGCAGCGGCTCGTGCCCGAGCAGCCCGATGCGGGCGCGCACCGCCCACGCCTCTCCGGGGAGGCTCGAGCCGAGCACCCGCACGCTGCCCGCGTGCGGGCGCAGCAAGCTCGCCAGCACTCGTAGGAGCGTCGTCTTGCCGGCGCCGTTGGGACCGAACACGACCAGTGTCTGGCCCGCGTCGAGCGACAGCGAAACGTCGGCGAGCGCCTCGCGTTCGCCATAGTGCCGGGTCAGCCCCTCGACCTCGAGCGCTGCCACCTGTGTGCTCTCCCTAGACCTGCAGCGCGTACGCGCTCTGCGCTCGCGCGATCAGCTCGCGCACAGCCTGCTCGCCGTCGTCGCGCAGCAGCGCAATCGGGTCGGGCTCGCCGCCCACGATTCCCTCGAAGAAGTCCTTTCGCTCTTGGTATGTGGGCAGCGTGCCCTTCGCCCACCCACGCACCTCGTTGAGCAGTACTGCCAGGCGCGCGTATGGCTCGCCGAACTGCGCTTCGATCTCGCGCTTCATGCGCTTGGCCAGCGCCGGCGAGGCGCCCGCGGTCGAGATCGCGATCGCGAGCGGGCTCATGCGCACGATCGCCGGCAGGATGAAGTTGCAAAGCGGCGGCACGTCGACGACGTTGACGAGCATCGCGCGCCGCTCCGCGTCCTCGTAAACGGCGATGTTCACCTCGGTGTCGTCGGTCGCCGCGATCACCATGAACACGCCTTCGAGGTCATCGGCGCCGGCGTAGGCACGCTGCTCCCAGCGGATCGAACCCTCTCGCGCATACTCCTTGAGCGCGGGCTCGGCCTCCGGCGCGATCAGCGTCACCTGCCCGTCGCACGCGAGCAGGCCCTCGACCTTCTCGAGGCCGATCTCGCCGCCGCCGACCACCACGCAGCGCCGGCCCGAGAGCTTCAGGCACGCGATGTAGAAGGGGGTGTCGAGCATCCCCTGGACGCAGCTCTGGTCGCAGATGCCTCTGTGGAGCTGACAGACGCACTCCTTGCCAGCGTAGGCCTGGGCGGGCATGCACTCAAGAGTAGTGCAGCCGCTGCGGGTGCCTACGGTCTCGGCAGCCCCCGCCCGAACGCGCGCGCGCCAACCCGCGCGAGCGCCAGCGCGCCTTCTCGCCAGGCGCGGTCGCGGTCGGAGTCACGCGCGGAGCGGAGCTTCGCGACGGTACGCATCGCGCGTGTGCTGTCGGCGTCGTATGGGCCCCACCACAGTCCGCGCATGGCCGGTGGGTCCCACGTGATCAGCTTCTCCTGGGCGCACGCCCGCAGCCCGGCCTGCCCGAGCGTGCGGCCGAGCCCGCTGCCGGCGGCGGCGCCCCAGGGTCCGCGCGAGACGGTCGGTCCGGGGAGATGGTCGTTGAGCCAGACCATGCCGGCGTGCAGCTCGCGAGCGATGCGGATTCCCTGGTAGCGGTCGGCGGTCCACACGGACGCCCCGAGGCCGTAGTCGCCACCGTTGGCGGCGGCGATCGCCTGATCGACCGAGTCGACGGCCGTCACCACCAGCACCGGTCCGTCGATCGGCTCGCGCACGATCCGCGTATCGCTGCGGACGTCGGTGATGACGCTCGGCGCGTAGAACGATCCACGGCATCCCGGCACGCTGACGGGCCCCCCGCAATGCAGCCGGGCGCCCTTGGCGACGGCCTCGTCGACGAGCGCGCCGACGTGCTCGGCGCGACGAGCGGAGGCGAGCGGCCCGACCCCGACGCGGGGATCGGCGGGGTCGCCGACGGTCAGCGCCCGCGCACCGGCGACGAGCCCCGCGAGGAAGCGCTCGTGCACCTCGCGCGCGACGTACACGCGCTCGATCGATCCCCGTGCCTGCCCGGCGGCGGCGCAGCCGGCCCACAGCGCGCCCGCAATCGCGCGGCGCAGGTGCGCGTCGGCGAGGACGAGCATCGCGTCCTTGCCGCCGAGCTCGACCGTGACCTCCTTCTCGCGCGACACGCACGCCCGCGCGACGACGCGCCCGACGGCGGGCGAGCCGGTGAACAGAACCTTGTCGACGCGCGCCTGCGCGAGCGCCACGCCGACGTCCGCTTCGCCGTGGACGACGCGCACGAGCCCCTCCGGGAGTCCGGCGCGTGCGAGCACCCGCGCGATCCGCTCGCCTGCCAGGCAGGCGCGCGCGGCGGGCTTGAAGACGACCCCGTTGCCCGCCAGCAGCGCGCCGGCGATCTGCCCGAGTGGCTGCGCGAACGGCGCGCTACCGGCTCCGATCACGCCGACCACGCCGTAGGGCTCGAACGCGATCCGCGCGCGCTTGGCGATCGCCAGCGAGCGACTGACCTCGACACGCCGCCCGCCGAGCGCGTCAGCCCCGTCCTCGGCGATCCATCTCAGCGCGTCGATCGCAGCGAGCAGCTCGAGCGCTGCGATCTCGGCGCGCGGGCGTCCCTGCTCGCGCCCGAGCAGCTCCTGCAGCTCGTCGAAGTCGTCGATCACCGCCTGGGCCATCCGGTCCATGTAGCGCGCGCGGTCCTTGACGCGCAACAACGCCCACAGCGGCTGCACCTTCGCCACGGCCTCGACCACCCGCTCGACCCGCTCCGGCGGTGTGATCGCGACCGCGCCGAGCGTCGCGCCGGTGGCGGGGTCGCACGCCGTGAGCTGTGCCGGTACGGCGCCGTCGCCTGTCTCTGCGGAGGCCTGGCTCGGGGACGCGCTCATCGCAGGCGATTATCGCGGCTCTGCGGCACGCGCCCGGCGAATTTGCTCGAGGCGCTCTGCGAGTGCGGCCTCCGCCTCGTCGGGCTCGTAGAAGCGCTCGCCGACGACGCCCTCTGGCAGCAGCTCCTGGCTCGAGACGTGGCCGGGATGCCGGTGGGGGTTGTCATAACCACCGCGGTCCTGACCTACCGATCGAAGACCGGCCAGCGGTCCGGAGCGCAACCAGCCGGGCACCGCGCCGGCTCCGTGCTCGCGAACGTGGCGCTGGGCCGCGGACAACGCGGCGCCGGCGGCGTCGGACTTCGGCGCGAGCGCGAGGTAGATGGCGGTCTGGGCGAGGGCATAGCGCGCCTCCGGCAGGCCCACGTGCTCGACCGCCTGCGCGGCGGCGCTCGCCAGCGACAGCGCCGCCGGGTCCGCGTTGCCGATGTCCTCTGAGGCGAGGATGATCATCCGCCGGACGATGAAGCGCGGGTCCTCGCCACCCTCGAGCATCACGGCCAGGTAGTACAGCGACGCGTCCGGGTCAGAGCCGCGCGTGGCCTTGATCCACGCGGAGATGTAGTCGTAGTGGCGGTCGCCGTTTTTGTCGTAGAGGACCGCCCGGCGCTGCAGCGCATCCTCGACACGGGCGAGCGTCACGGCCTGCTCTCCGAGCTCGTTTGCGGTCGCGAGCGCCAGCTCGAGGGCGTTGAGCGCGGTGCGCGCGTCGCCTTCGCTCCGTGCGGCGAGGAAGTCGAGCGCGCCGTCCTGCACCGGGAGCGCGTCCTCTGCGGCGCGTCGCAGCACCGTGCCCACCTCCTCGGGCGTCAGCGCCTGCAGCGCGTACACGCGCATGCGCGAGAGCAGCGCGCCGTTGACCTCGAACGCGGGGTTCTCGGTCGTGGCGCCGATCAGCGTCACGAGCCCCTCCTCGACGGCCGGCAGCAGCGCGTCCTGCTGGGCCTTGTTGAAGCGGTGGATCTCGTCGAGGAACAGCACCGTCTGCCCGGCTCCGGTCTCACGCCGGTGGGCAGCTCGCTCGATCACGGCGCGCACCTCGGGGCGCCCGGCCGCGACCGCGCTCAGCTCCTCGAACGCCGCGCCGGAGCGTTCGGCGACGATCCGGGCGAGCGTCGTCTTGCCCGAGCCGGGCGGGCCGTAGAGCACCATCGAATGGGGCCGGCCCTGCTCGATCGCGGTGCGCAACGCGGAGCCGGCGGCGAGCAGGTGCGCCTGTCCGACGAAGTCCTCGATGCTGCGAGGACGCATCCGTACCGCCAGCGGCCGCGCGGCCGCTCCCTCATCTGGATTATGACGTTTGGCCATGTCGGCGGCGGGAACTTTGTCCAAACCGCCACTTGGATCGTCGTTAAAAAGGGTATCCATCTACTTGAGTATCGCTCGCCTCTGGGCCTGCCCATCTCGCAAACCCGCGGCAGGTTGCGTGCGATGCCCGTCGAACCGTAGATCGGATGCCAAAGTCGCCCGCCCCCGATAACCCTCGCAGGATGAAGCGCCCAGATGAGCACCGGCGCCGCTGAGCTGCTGCCGTCCGGGGGGGATGCGCTCGAATTCCTCGACGCGGGCGGCGATATCGCCGGACGCTCGCCGCTGCAGCTGTTCTGGGGGAGGCTGCGCCAGGATCGCGTGGCGCTGGTGTCGCTCGGCTTCATCGTCTTCCTGATCTTTCTCGCGGTCGCGGCGCCGCTGGTCGTCAGCATCCTCGGCCTGCCGGGACCGAACGTCCAGAACCTGAACCTCACCGACTCGTTTGGCTCACCGCTCGGACCGAGCCTCGCGCACCCGTTCGGCGTCGACACGCTCGGCGAGGACGTCATGTCGCGGGTCATCTACGGCACCCGCGTATCGCTCGAGGTCGGCATCATCGGCACCGGCATCTCGACGCTGATCGGCGTCGTCGTCGGGATGCTCGCGGGCTTCTACCGCGGTTGGATTGACACCGGGCTCTCGCGCCTGGTCGACGTCGTGCTGTCGATTCCCGTACTGCTGCTGGGTCTCGGGCTCGGCGCCGCGTGCTCGGTGCGGGGCTGCGCCAAAGGTCTGATCCAGCCCGGCCTCAGCACGATCCTGTTCATCGTCGCGCTGGCGACCTGGCCGTACATCGCGCGACTCGTCCGCGGCCTGGTGCTTTCGATGCGCGAGCGTGAGTTCGTCGAGGCCTCGCGCGCTCTCGGTGCGTCGGACGCGCGCATAATGTTCAGGGAGATCCTGCCCAACCTTGCGGCGCCGATCATCGTCTACGCGAGCCTGCTGGTGCCCGTGACGATTCTGCTCGAGGCCGCGCTCTCGTTCCTGGGGGTGGGCATCCGCCCGCCGACAGCGAGCTGGGGCCAGATGATCGCGGCGGCGACGCCGATCTTCAACACCGCCTGGTGGTACATGGTCTTTCCCGGCGCGGCACTGCTGTTGACGGTGCTGGCATTCAACCTGCTGGGTGACGGGCTGCAGGATGCATTGAACCCGAGGAACGCCCGATGAGGGCCCTCGACACGACACAGGAGGCGTTCCAATGAGGTCCACGAGAGTGATGTTGTTTGCGGTGGTGGGGGTCCTGACGGCGCTGGTGCTGGCGGCGTGCGGCTCCTCCTCGGAAAGCGGGTCCAGCTCGAGCGCGACCGGCAACGGTGCGAGCGTCGTCACGCCGGCGGGCTACCAGAGCTCGGTCGACGAGTCGCTCTCGGGTAAGCGCGGCGGCACGCTCGAAGTGCTCCAGGAAGCCGACTTCGAACACCTCGATCCGGGCGTGACGTACTTCGCGCTCGACTACACGGTGGTGTTTGCGACGCAGCGCCCGCTGTACTCGAACGAGCCGAACTCGAATGAACCGATCCCCGACATCGCGGCGGGCAAGCCGGAAGTCTCTGCGGACAACAAGACGATCACGGTGCACCTCAAGGAAGGCATTCACTTCAGCCCGCCGGTCAACCGCGAAGTGGTGGCGCAGGACGTCGCCTACGCGATCGAGCGTGGAGCCAATCCGAACGTTGCGAACCCCTACATCCAGACGTACTTCAGCTCGATCGAAGGCATGCCGAAGGCCGAAGGCGGCCCGATCAAGGGCATCGAAACGCCGAACAAGCATGAGATCGTCTTTCACCTGACAGAACCGAAGGGCTTCTTCGTCGCCGAGGCCCTGTGCCTGCCGCTGACCGCGGCTGTGCCGAAGGAATATGCGGAAAAGTTCGACAAGAGCAAGCCGTCGGCGTACACCAACTACCAGGTCGCGACCGGGCCGTACATGCTCAAGAACAACGCCGAAGGCAAAGTCCTGGGCATCGGCTACGTACCTGGTAAATCGGCGACGCTCGTGCGCAACCCCAACTGGAACGCCAAGACCGACTTCCGCCCGGCCTACCTGAACGAAATCAAGATCCACCTCGGCGGCACGCAGGCCGTCATCGACCGCCAGGTGCTCGAAGGCAAAAGCGTCGTGCAGAACGAGCCGGTGGTGCAGTCGGCTGTGAAGCTCGCGGCCGAACACTACAAGAGCCAGCTCGACCTCTCGCCGGGCGCCGGCAACCGCTACATAACGCTCAACAACAAGGTCCCGCCGTTCAACAACCTCGATCTGCGCAAGGCGGTGTACGCGGCCGTCGATCGTGCGGCGCTCGACCGCGAGCGTGGCGGCACGCTCGTCACCAACGTGGCGACGCACTTCATCTACCCGACGATTCCTGGCTTTGAACAGTCGGGTGGGCTGGCGGGCCCGAAAGTCGACTACAACGAACACCCCGAAGGCAACATGGCGGTCGCCGAAAAGTACATGAAGCTCGCCGGTTACCCAAGCGGCAAATACACGGGCACAAAAACCGTGCAGGTCGTCGGCGCGAGCAGTGCACCGGAAAAGGAAGACGCCGAAATCGTCAACCAGACGCTGAAGAACCTTGGCTTCAACACGAAGCTCACGCTCGTCGAAATCTCGACGATGTACGCCAAGTACTGCGATGCTCCGAAAGAAGAGATCGAAGTGTGCCCGACCGTCGGCTGGATCGCCGACTTCGCGGACCCGCAGACGGTGCTGAAGCCGACATTCGACGGCAACTCGATCGTTTCGACCGGCAACGTCAACCAGGGACAGGTGAACATCCCGAAGATCAACGAAGCGATGGCCGCCGCGGAACTCATCAAAGGCAAAGAAGAACGCGAAAAGGCGTGGGGGAAAATCGACGAGGAACTGATCGAAAACGCCGTGGCGATCCCCTATGACTGGGAAAAGTCGCCGCGGCTGGCGGCGAGCAACGTGCACGGTGTGGCGATGCTCTGGAACGAAGGCTCGTGGGACTACAGCTTCACCTCGCTGAAGTAGCGCGAGGGCGGCGACGATGATCCGCTACATAATCAGGCGCCTGCTGTGGGGCGTGCTGCTGCTGATCATCGTCGCCGGGCTGGTGTTCGTCCTCTTTCGTGTGCTGCCGACGACCAATCCGGCGGTGCTGCGCGCCGGGCGCGATCCACAGCCGAAGTTGATCAAGGAGATCGAAGTCGTGCTCGGTCTCAACAAGTCGCTGCCGACGCAGTTCTGGGATTACCTCAAGGAAGTGTTCCTGCACTTCAACCTCGGCTACAGCTACTACAGTCAGGAGTCCGTCAGGTCGCTGATCGTTGAACGCCTGCCGGCGACGCTGTCGCTGACGCTCGGCGCCGCCGTGCTGTGGGTTCTCGGCGGCCTCAGCGTCGGCATCATCTCGGCGCTGCGACGGCACAGCCTGCTCGATCGCGGCGCCATGGGTAGCGCGCTGGTGTTGATCTCGGTGCCGGAATTCTGGCTGGGGCTGGTACTGCTGTTCCTGTTCGCGTCGGATATCGGGAAATTCAAGATCTTCCCGGGGGCGGGCAGCTACGTGCCTTTGACGACCGATCCGTGGAAATGGTTCACCTCGTTGATCATGCCGTGGTTCGTGCTCGCGGCGGGCTCGGCCGCGATCTTCGCGCGGCTGATGCGCAGCAGCCTCAGCGAGGCGATGAAAGAGGACTACATCAGGACCGCGCGCGCCAAGGGCCTGCCCGAGAAAGCGGTGGTGCGCCAGGGAGTGCGCGCGGCGATCAACCCGATCGTCACGCTGTTTGGCCTCGAAGTCGGGGTGCTGCTCGGGGGCGCGATCCTGGTCGAGACCGTGTTCAACATCCCGGGGGTCGGTCGGCTCGCCTACCAGTCGATTCAGTCATCGGACTTCCCCGTGGTCCAGGGAACCGTGCTGCTCGCCTCGATGTTCATCATCCTCGCGAACATCGTCGTCGATGTCGCCTATGCGTATCTCGACCCGCGGGTGCGCTACTCATGAGCGCCGCCGAGCCGCTGCTGCGCGTCGAGGACCTGCGCGTCGAGTTTCCGAGCGAGGACGGCATCGTGCACGCCGTCGACGGCATCACCTACCAGGTGCAGAAAGGACGCACCCTCGGGATCGTCGGCGAGTCCGGGTCCGGCAAGACGGTCTCCTCGCTGACCACGCTCGGCCTCACGCGCCGTGAGGGGGCGCGGATCTCGGGACGGATCCTGTTCGAGGGCCAGGACCTGGTGACGCTGCCCGAAGAACAGCTGCGCGCGATCCGCGGCAACGACATCGCGATGATCTTCCAGGACCCGCTGTCCTCACTGCACCCGCTGTACCGCGTGGGAGCCCAGCTGGTCGAGGCGGTGCGCGCCCATCGCGAGGTCTCCAAGGCGCAGGCGCGGGCGCGAGCGATCGAGCTGCTGGGCCTCGTCGGCATCCCGGACCCGGCCCGGCGCGTGGATGAGTACCCGCACGAGTTCTCGGGGGGGATGCGACAGCGGGCGATGATCGCGATGGCGCTGATGAACGACCCGAAGCTGCTGATCGCGGACGAGCCGACGACGGCGCTCGACGTGACCGTGCAGGCGCAGATCCTGGCGCTGATGGAACGTCTGCAGCGCGAGCTGGGGATGGCGATCGTGATCATCACGCACGACCTCGGTGTGGTCGCCGAGGTGGCCGACGACATCGCCGTGATGTATGCGGGCAGGATCGTCGAGACGTCCTCCACCGGGCAGCTGTTCGCTGCGCCGGAGCACCCCTACACGTGGGGGCTGCTGAAGTCGATCCCGCGCCTGGACGGGCCGCGCGAGGAGGAGTTGGTGCCGATTCCGGGCACGCCGCCGAGCCTCATCAACCGGCCCTCGGGCTGCCATTTTCACCCGCGCTGTCCATATGCCCAGCCCGATCACGCGCGCATCGATCCGCTGCTCGCGCCGGTCCCGGGCGCGCCCAACCATCACGTGGCGTGCCTGCTCGAGGCTGAAGTGCGCGAGCGCCTGTGGGCAGAGCTGGCGGCAGGTGCGACGCCCGAGCAGGCGCTCGCCGAGGTTGGCGTGCCGGGAGCTCCTGCGTGAGCGCGTTCGAGCAGGGCATCCCCGACGCGCCGCTGGCAGCGAGCACCGGGACGCCCGCCGCTGAGCCCCTGGACGCGTCAGCCGACGGACCGATCCTGCGGCTGCGAGCGCTCGTCAAGCACTTCCCGCTGACGCGCGGCATCATCTTCCGGCGCACGATCGGCGCGGTCAGGGCGGTGGACGGCATCGACCTCGAGATCCAGCGCGGTGAGACGCTCGGCCTCGTCGGCGAGACCGGCTGCGGCAAGAGCACGACTGCACGGCTGATCATGCGCCTGCTCGACGCGACCGCGGGCGAGATCGTGCTCGAGGGACGTGACATCACGCGCCTGAAGGGCGCGGCTCTGAAGGCGACCAGACGGGAGATGCAGATGGTCTTTCAGGACCCGCACTCCTCGTTGAACCCGCGCAAGACGATCGGCTCGATCATCGCCGAGCCGTTCGCGATCCACAAGCTGCTGCCCGACAAGGACGAGCGCAAACGCGAGGTTCAGCGCCTGATGGAGACGGTCGGGCTGAACCCGGAGCACTACAACCGCTACCCGCACGAGTTCTCCGGTGGCCAGCGCCAGCGCATCGGCGTGGCGCGGGCGCTCGCGCTGAGCCCGAAGCTGCTGATCGCCGACGAGCCCGTGTCGGCGCTCGACGTCTCGATCCAGGCGCAGGTGCTGAACCTGCTGCGCGACCTGCAGCGGCGCCTCGGCCTGACGCTCGTGTTCATCGCGCACGACCTGTCGGTGGTGCGCCACATGTGCGATCGCGTCGCTGTCATGTACCTGGGAAAGATCGTCGAGATCGGCCCCAACGAGGCGTTGTACAGCTTCCCTCGCCACCCCTACACGGGCGCGCTGCTCGCGGCGGTTCCGGTCGCCGATCCCGCGCTGCACGGGCAGGAGCGCCGCCCGCTCGGCGGGGACGTCCCGAGCCCGGCGAACCCGCCGAGCGGCTGTCGCTTCCACACGCGCTGTCCGAAGGCGCAGACGCTGTGCGCCGAACGCGACCCGCCGCTCGAGGACAAGGGCTCGGGGACCCTCGCTGCGTGCCACTTCCCGCTCACCCGCGAGGAGGTCACGCAGATGGGCGTACGATCTGCGCGATGAGCGCGCACCCCGTCGAGATTGGCCGTCCGGGCGCAGAGGCCGAGGAGCTGCTGGCGCGCCTGATCCGCTTCAACACCGTCAACCCGCCGGGCGATGAGCGCGCGGCGCAGGAGTACCTCGCCAACCACCTGACGCAGGCCGGCTTCGAGTGCGAGCTGCTGGGCGCCGAGCCCGGTCGTCCCAACCTCGTCGCGCGTCTGCGCGCGGCGGACCCCGAGGCGGCGGCGGGTCCGACGCTGTGCTACCTCGGCCACGTCGACACGGTGCTCGCCAACCCGGACGAGTGGACGCACGATCCGTGGTCGGGCGAGATCGCGGACGGCTTCCTGTGGGGGCGCGGCGCGCTGGACATGAAGTCGCAGGTCGCCGCGGAGATCGCCGCGGCGGCGTCGCTGGCGCGCTCGGGCTGGCGTCCGGCCGCGGGCGAGCTGTTGATCGTGGCGGTCGTGGACGAGGAGACCGGTGGGTCGCTGGGGGCGGAATGGATCACCAAGAACCATCCCGAGAAGGTTCGCTGCGACCTGCTGATCAACGAGGGTGGCGGTGCGCTGTTCGAATACGGAGGTCCGCCGGCGCGCCACTTCTACGGTGCGTGCTGCGCCGAGAAGGGCGTTTTCCGCTTCACGGTGATCACCGAAGGCGTCGCCGGCCACGCGTCGATGCCGGCGATGGGCGTGAATGCGCTGTTGAAGATGGGGCCGGTGCTCGAGCGCTTCGCGGCGCGCCAGCCGACGTATGAGCTGACCGACGAGCCGCTCGAGTTCCTGCGCGGCATCGGCGAGGACCCCGCGGACCCGCAGGGCGCGGTCGCGCGCCTGCGCGCAGCCGACCCGCGCCTGGCGATCATGTTCGAGCCGATGCTCGGCGTCACGTTCACGCCGACGCGGATCAGCGCGTCGGAGAAGATCAACGTGATCCCGAGCCGCGCGGAGCTGAAGGTCGACTGCCGCGTGCCGCCGGGGCTGGGCGAGGAGGAGGTGCGCGCGGGCATCGCGGAGGTGCTCGGCGACGAAGCGCAAGCGAGCTGGCGGATCGAGTTCACCGAGCGTGTCGTGGGCAACCGCTCGCCGGTGAATTCGCAGCTGATGGACACGATCTCGACGTTGATCTCCGAGCGCGACCCCGGCGCTGAGGTGGTGCCGGTGGTGCTGCCCGGCTTCACCGACTCGCGCCACTTCCGCGTGGCGTTTCCGGAGTGCGTCGCGTACGGCTTCTTCCCGCAGCGCCACCAGTCGCTGCTGCAGGGCGCGCCGCTGATCCACGGGGCGGACGAGCGGATCGACGTGCGCGACCTGGCGTTCGCGGCAGAGCTTTACGTGGAGCTCGCGCTGCGCATTCTCGGCTAGCCGGCCGCGCACCGTAACTGCAGCGCTCGACAAGCGCTTGACAAGTACGGATAATGGAACCGATGCCAAGGATGGTGGTTTCGCTGGAGAGGATCGAGACATGAGTGCGCAGGCCAGGACTGTGCCGGGCGTGCATGGCGGCACAACGGCGGCTGCGCACAACGTGGCCCACCGTGTGGTTGCCGCGCACCCCGCGCTCACACACGCCGTGCTGACACATGCCGCGCTGACACACGCGGCGACACGGCATGCCGCGGTCGTGCACCCGGCGCCCGTTCAGATCGCGGCGCCGCAGGTGTCCTTCGCGCAGGAAGTCCAGAACTTCGCGCTCAACTGGGAGCCCGTGATCGCGATCCTGTTCTTCACGGCGCTGATTTTCATGATGTGGCGGATGTTGAAGGTGATGCCGCGGATCAAGCCGCAGCGCATCAAGCCGACCTCGGATCAGTCGGTGACGTTCGCGGACATCGCCGGGGTCGACGAGGCAAAGGCGGAGCTGGCGGAGATCGTCGAGTTCCTGCGCGAACCGAAGTCCTTCCACGCGCTCGGGGCGAAGGTCCCGAAGGGGATCCTGCTGCACGGGCCGCCGGGCACCGGCAAGACGTTGCTGGCGAAGGCCGTCGCGAACGAGTCGGGCGCGCAGTTCTTCGCGCAGTCGGCGGCATCCTTCGTGGAGATGTTCGCGGGTCTGGGCGCGGCGCGGATCCGCCGACTGTTCGCGATCGCGCGCAAGCACGAGCCGGCGATCATCTTCATCGACGAGCTCGACGCTGTGGGCGGGCGCCGTGGCATGGACGTCTCCGGCGAGAAGGATCAGACGCTCAACCAGCTGCTCGTCGAGATGGACGGCTTCTCCTCGAGCGGGCGCGTGGTCGTGATCGCCGCTTCGAACCTGCTCGAGAAGCTCGACCCGGCGCTGCTGCGCCCGGGCCGCTTCGACCGCCAGGTGTTCGTCGTCCCGCCCGACGTGAAGGGCCGCGTCGGCGTGCTCGAAGTGCACACGCGCGAAAAGCCGCTCGAGGATGTCGACCTGGGGCTGGTGGCGCAGCAGACGAGCGGGCTCACCGGAGCGGACCTGGCGAACATCTGCAACGAGGCGGCGATCTTCGCCACCAGGCGCGGCGCCAAGGCGATCGGGATGATCGACTTCGACTCGGCGCTCGAGCGCGTGATCGCGGGCGTGCAGTCCAAGCGCGTGCTGAACGAGCACGAGAAGCGCGTGGTTGCCTTCCACGAGGCGGGGCACGCGCTGTGCGGCGAGCTGCTGCCGTCTGTCGACCGTGTGCACCGGATCTCGATCGTGCCGCGCGGGCGCGCGCTCGGCTACACGCTGAACCTGCCGGCGGAGGACCGCTACCTGAAGACACGCGAGGAGCTGCTCGACTACATGACGGTGCTGCTCGGCGGCCGCGTCGCCGAGCAGGTTGTGTTCGGGGCGATCACGACCGGCGCGTCGGACGACCTCAAGCGCGTGGCGGAGATCTCCCACTCGATGGTGCACGACTTCGCGATGGGCACCGCCGGCGTGGGGCGCTCGCCGGAAGGAGACGTGCGGCTTTCCGAGCGGACGTTGCGGCTGCGCGACGAGGAGCGCCAGGACCTGATCGAGGAGGCGCGCCGCGCGGCGCAGAAGCTGCTGGTCGCGCACCGCACGCAGCTCGACGCGCTGGCGCACGAGCTGCTCGAGCGTGAGGTGCTCGAGCGCGAGGCGATCGACCGGATCATGGCGGGCATTCCGCGCATGGAGCGAGCGCCGGGCGTGGGGCTGCGGGTGGTGGCCGCCGCCGAGCCCCCTGCGCCGCTGATGGGCCCGCGCCCACCCGCTCCGATCCCGTTGCCGGAGCTCGGCGGCGGGGACGAGCCGGGACGCATATAGACTGCGGCTGGTGTTCAGCCGTATCGACCACATCGGCGTCGCCGTCGAGGAGATCGAGCCCGCGCTCGAGCTGTACCGCGACAGCTTCGAGTTGACGCTCGCGCACCGCGAGGTCGTCGAGGACCAGGGCGTGGAGGCCGTGCTGCTGGACGTCGGCGAGAACCACGTGGAGCTGCTGGCGCCGCTCGGCGCAGACACGCCCGTCGGCAGGTTCCTCGCCAAGCAGGGGCCCGGTCTGCACCACGTCGCCTACCAGGTCAAGGACATCGACGCGACGCTCGAGAGCCTGCGCCAGGCGGGTCTGCAGCTGATCGACCAGGAGCCGCGCGCGGGCATCCGTGGCTCGCGGGTGGCGTTCATGCACCCGCGGGCGACCGCCGGCGTGCTGACCGAGATCGTCGAGCCGGCGAGCGGGACGGCGAGTCACTGATGCCCTCGACAGCGCGCCGCGTGACGCTCGGCTTCCAAGGTGGCCAGGTACTGGCGTTGCGCGTCAGCGAAAAGCAGCTGGAGGGCCTGTACGGGTCGCTCGGCGGGAGCGGCTGGTATGAGCTCGACAGCGAGGAGGGGCCGGTCCGCGTCGAAGTCGCACAGCTCGTCTACATCAGCGCGGATAGCAGCGAGCCGCATGTAGGTTTTGGCTAGAGCCTCGTCCGGCGCAAACCTCGACGAGCGGTTGCTGCGCGTGGCTCGGACGCATGGACACACGCCCGCGGCGGACCGGCTGGTTGCGCGGTTCTCGCTGCTGGGGGAGCACGCGGGCGTTTGGCTTTTGATCGGGGCCGTTGGGACGGCGCTCGACCGCGAGCGCAGAGGCGAGTGGCGCCGAGCGACGGCCACCGTCGCCGGGGTTTACGCGCTGAACACCGCGATCAAGCTGGTGGTGAGGCGTCGGCGGCCGGAGCTGGCCGGTCTGCCGCCGATTACTCGCACGCCGACCACGCTGAGCTTCCCAAGCGCGCACGCGTCCGCGGCGTTTGCCGGCGCTCGTCTGTACTCCCGTCTCGGGCTGCCGGCGGTGCCGCTGTATGCGTTGGCGACGGGGCTCGCGCTGTCGCGGCTCTACCTTGGCGTGCACTATCCCTCTGACGTTCTGGCCGGGGCGGCGCTCGGCGCGGCCGCCGCGTCGACACATGCGCGGAATCGCCCCACGCCTACCGCATTGCGACAGGAGGCCCGGCGGCTCGCGAGCGATCCGGCAGATCGCTCCGAGCTGGCAGAGCTTCGCGACGAGCTCGACGGGCTAACTCCGCCTTGGCCTGCCGATTGACGGGCTGTAAGGCCTCACGCCGGTATGCCCTCGGGCCTGCTCGGTCTGGGTAGCGCGTTGAGAATCGCCTGGGGCATGCGTTTGCTAGCCGCCCAGATCTCGACGGCCACAATCTCGTCGGTAGTAGCGTCGTGGTCGATCAAACCCCATTCGACCTCCTCGCTCACAACGTGATCTGAATCACCAGTTGGAAGCCAAGCTATGTCGGCGTCGGGGTCGTAGTACGCGTACATCGTCGGTATCGAGGATACGCCCCACGCCTCAACGCCTGATCCTGGGAAGATCCCGCCCGTGAGCACGCGCATCGGAATCGTCGGCATGCCCAACGCGGGCAAGTCATCGCTGTTCAACGCGCTGACGAAAGCGGGCGCGGAGGCGGCGAACTACCCGTTCACGACGATCGAGCCGAACGTGGCGGTGGTGCCGGTGCGCGACGAGCGCATGGAGGAGGTGGCGAGGACGGTGGGCGCGTCGGAGATCGTGTGGGACACGGTCGACTTCCACGACATCGCGGGCTTGGTCGCGGGAGCGCACCAGGGCGAGGGTCTCGGCAACCGTTTCCTGGCGAACATTCGCGAGACGCATGCGATCGTGCACGTCGTGCGCGCGCACAACGACGAGAACGTGATCCATCCCGAGGGCCGCGTGGATCCGCTGTCGGATATAGAAACTATTGAGACGGAGTTGGTGATGGCCGACCTCGAGGCCGCGGAACGCCGCGTGGACAAAGTCGGCAAACAGGCCCGTGGAGGCGATCGCGTTGCCATCGCGGAGGAGGCGTGGCTGCGCGAGGTGATCGCGGCGCTGCAGGCCGGTCGCCCGGCGCGCACGGTGCCGGTGCCGGATGAGGCGCCGAACGCTGCCCGCGACCTCGGCTCGCTGACGAGCAAGCCGGTGCTGTTCGTGGCGAACGTCGACGAGGGATCGGAGGAGGTCCCCGCGGCGGTCGCCGAGCACGCGGCGGCGCAGGGCGCGCGCGCGGTGGCGGTGTCCTCGCGCATCGAGTCCGAGCTGGCGGAGCTCGACGACGAGGACGCGGCGGCGATGCGCGAAGAATTGTATTCCCGCCCACCCAGCGAGTCCGGCCTGCAGCTGGTCGTGCGCGAGGCGTTCGCGCTGCTCGAGCTGATCTCGTTCTTCACCGCCGGCGAGGCGACGATCGCCCAGTCCTGGCACCTGCGCCGCGGCCTCACCGCGTGGCACGCCTCCGGCGAGATCCACACTGACATCCAGAAGGGCTTCGTGCGCGCGGAGGTGATCGGCTGGAAGGAGCTGGTCGACGCGGGCGGCTACGCGGGCGCGCGCGAACGCGGCACGCTGCGGCTCGAGGGCCGTGACTACGTGATGAACGATGGGGATGTGATCACGGTGAAGTTCACGCCGTGATCACCCGACAGGACGCCACTAGACTGAGCGCATGTCGTCTGCCGAGGTCGATCGGTATCTGGCGGTCCTCGATCCGGCGCCGCGAGCGGTGCTCGAGGAGTTGCGGCGTACGATCCTCGAAATCGTCCCTGAGGCTGAACAGGTGATCTCCTACAAGGTGCCCGCCTTCAAGGTGAACGGTGAGGTCGTCGCTGGGTTCGCGGCGTTCAAGTCTCATCTCAGCTACCTGCCGTTCAGCGGCTCGGTGCTCCCGCGGATGGGGGCGGGCCTGGCGAGCTACGAGATGACGAAGAGCTCGCTGCACTTCACGGTGGAGCGACCCCTGCCAAAGGAGCTGGTGGAAAGATTGATCGCGGTGCGTCGGGGCGACCTGGACCGCTGAGCAGCGCGTCAGCGCTCGTCCATCTGCTCCAGCCGGTCTGCCAGCCGCCTCATCCCAAGCTCGCGCGCGGCGCGCGCGCCACCGGCGAAATCCGTCGCGCGGCTGCGTGGCGGCTCGACGTCGATCCGCTGCAGCGTGGCGATCTGCTTGAACTTGCGCAGCAGCTCCGCGTTCTCGCACAGCGTGGCGGCGACCCGCGGGCGCATCACGCGGCTCGCTCGCACGGCCGCTGCGTCAGCGTCGTCAGCGCGTGCGTCGGCGCCCGCAGCGCTGAGGAGCGCCTCGAGCGTTCCGTGCGCGCGCAGCAGCTCGGCGGCGGTCTTGGCGCCGATGCCGGGCGCGCCGGGCAGGCCGTCGGATGGGTCGCCGCGCAGCGCGATGAAGTCGGGCACCTGGTCGGGCTCGACGCCGTAGCGCTCGCGCACCCCGTCCGGGCCGATCTCTCCGTGCGCCCCGCCCTTCAGCAGCTCAGCGACGGCGACGCGGTCGCTGACGGCGCCGTACAGGTCGCGATCGCCCGTCAACAGCAGCGCCCGCCCGCCGCGCTCCTCCTCGGCGTGTGCGTGCGAGAACATCACGTCGTCTGCCTCGAGATCAGCGCTCGTCGCGTAGGTCCAGCCGAGGCGCTCGAGCAGCGCGGGCGCCTGCTGCCACTGCGCCGCGAGCTCCGGCGGCATCGGGTCGCGGTGGGCGTGGTAGGGCGGGTACAGGCGCACGCGATAGTCCGCCTGCTCGGCGCCCATGCACGCTACGACGCCGTCGGGTGGCCGCGCCGGTGGGCGCGCGTCGTAGAACGTCAGCATCGCGTTGACGGTGCCCAGCAGCGCGTTCACCGGCTGCCCGTCGGCGCCGACGATCGATTTGGGCAGCGCGAAGTACGAGCGGTACAGCAGCCACGGGACGTCGGCGATCAGCAGCGGCGCGGGCACGAGCTCAGCGTACGCGTAGAGCGGCCTCAGCTGCCTGACCCGTAGCAAGCGGCGACGTGCTTCGAGGCCAACAGTTGCGCGTCGCGTGGCCCTTCGGTGATCTTGTGCGGCGTATCACACACTGGCGACGGCGAGTCACGTAGGTTCAACCTCGAGCGTCCACGCGATGGCCGTGGGTGCCAACGACGAGGATAGGTGGGTGGAGCAATGTTTAGGCGGATACTTCTCAGTGGTGTGGCGTGCGCACTCGCCAGCTTGGGGTTGGTTGCGGGAGCGGCCCAGGCCAGGGGGCCCAAGCCGAAGCAGTACGAAATGCACCTATGCGTCCCGCCAGAACCCTGCGGAGTGACGGCCTTGGACCTCTTTCCCAAAACGGGAACCTTCACAGATGGAGGGCAAGCCGGGAGCTATTCCACGCACAAAATCGGCCACAAGACCTACGGTGTCTTCTTGTTGTCTCTTGGTGGGGGTATGAACATCTCATACGAATGGGAAGGCGTGAAGGACGCCACGGGCTACAGCTCGCAAGCCAACCCGGGTACCTTCTTCATCAATGCGCGCGGTGAACACACGGCCGTGGGCACCTTCTGGATGATCAAGATCTGAGTGGAAGGGCGCTCAGCCGGCGAGCATCCAGCAATTTTCAGTCCAGAGGAAGCGATTCGACGCGTTGCCCATCAGTGGCGTGGGCAGCGCGATCGTTGCCCAGTTGCCGTGGATGACGACCACCGCCGAGGAGATCGCGTGCTCCTGCGAGCGCAAGCGCGCACGAGAAGTGGTTTCGTGGTGCAGCTTGACGAGCCTCGAGTTCCAGCGCTGCGTGCATGTCCGACCGTGCTCGGTGGCGCGTAGCGGCGCGTTGAGAATCCCACACACGCTCGCGCCGTCGCGGGCGAGCTCCGCGGTGACGAACCTGGTGGCCGCGCTCCGCACCCACGCAACCTGACCGGGCGTGCCGACCGAGTGCGCGGCGGACGCGCTCGGCGCCGTCAGCGCTGCCGGAGCGAGGAGCGAGACCGCGCACGCGATCCCGCCGACCGTCGAGCGAAAGCTCATCCTCATATCTTCGGCCCTCGACGGCACTTGCACGAGCTGTGAGGGCGATGGCGTGCTGGCAATGGACGAATATCGTAGGCGCGGAGCAGGCGGCTATCGGGCCTCGGCGCCGGCGGTGGCGGACGACGACACGCCGTTCGACGCGGCCGTCGCTGGCGCTGAGGAGCCGCCCTGCACTCCAGGAGTCGGTGCGGGGGCTGGCAGCGGCGGGCTTTCGGGTGCAAACGGCGTGAACGGGCCGCGTCCGCTGCGATCGGGCTCGCGTGTTAGGTGCGTGCCGCTCTTCACGCTGAAGTACGCCCACGTGCTGCCGAGCCCGAGACGAGCGGCCAGTTCCGGTCCGCTCACCGGGGTTGCGCCGCGCGTGCCGAGCACCTCCGCATTGACGATCCGCGGCGAGGCCCCGCGGGTCAGCACCTCGACGCCGCGGAGGGATCCTTTGACGAGATTGCGCAGGCGAGCAGTGGCGGAGGCGAAGCTGATGCTGCGCGTCCAGTCCGAAGCCGTGGTTTCGTAGGCGTCGGCGACGCCGAGCAGCCACGGCTCAGGCGTCGAGCCGAGGAACGAGTTCTGGACGTCCTCGGTCATGCCCCCGGAGCTCGCGAAGTAGTACGTGATCGCCGGCTGTCCGGCGTAGGTCACGACCTGTCCGGCGGTCGCCGCCACAGCGGCGTTGGTGCTGGCGGTTTCGGCCGCCACACCGCGGTACATCTGCGAGCGCGTGTCCGAGTACACGTCGAAGCGCGACCCGCCGGCCTCTGCGGTGAGCGCGTAGGTGCGGCTCGCGATCGCCTGCGCCTCGAGCGCCGCGGCCGGCCAGCTCGACGGCATCTCGGCCGATACGACGCCGCGCACGTAGCGTTCGAGCGGGACCTTCTCGACCTTGGCGCCGACGAGCACCTTCACCTGATGGCCGGCCGGTGCCTGGCCGAGCGCGGTGCCGCTGTAGTAGTGCGCGAGGATCGCCGTGTCGGTCCAGCCATGCTGGGCATACCCGAGCGCACCGTCCTGACTCATGCCGACGCCGTGACCTTCGCCGGCGCCTTCGATCACGAGCGTCGACGCGCTCGCAGGCGCTGCCGCCAGCGCGAGCACCGCGAGCGTCTGCGCCAGCAGCGCGCCCGCGCGTCGACGGGCGCCGGCGGCGCGGCCACGCAGGCGTCGATCGGTACCGAGTCCAGCCACGATTGAGTGCTGCAACACGCGTACGTGCCCACGGTCGCGGGCGATGGCCGAGAGTTCCATACCCACTCGGTCGGGTTCGCAGCCGCGGCGCGTGAGCACTGCACGAGACGTCCCGTTTTGCGCAGCGCTGACGCGGTTTGGACACGCCGGGGCGGTGGTAGGTTGAGTGCATGAGCACCGTCGGCCCAGCCATTCGTTCGGACGCCGAGCGCGCGGTGCTCGAATGGGTGCCCACCGACCTGTTCATCGCTGGGCAGTGGCGCGCGGCCGGTGGCGGCGGGACCCTTCCCGTCGAGAATCCCGCGACGACAGACGTGCTCGTCGAGGTCGCCGACGCACAGGCGAGCGACGCGCTGGCGGCGCTCGCGGCAGCCGCCGACGCGCAGCCGGAGTGGGCGGCGTACGCGCCGCGTGAGCGCGGCGAGATCCTGCGCCGTGCGTATGAGGCGATCGTCGAGCGCACCGACGAGCTGGCGCTGCTGATGACGCTCGAGATGGGCAAGTCGATCGCCGAATCGCGCGCCGAGATCTCCTACGCGGCCGAGTTCTTCCGCTGGTTCTCCGAGGAGGCGGTGCGGATCCACGGGCGCTACATGGTCAACACCACCGGCAAGGGCCGCCTCCTGACGATGCGCCAGCCGGTCGGACCGTGCGTGTTCGTCACGCCCTGGAACTTCCCGACCGCGATGGGCACCCGCAAGATCGCGCCGGCGATCGCCGCGGGCTGCACGATGGTCGTCAAGCCGGCAAAGCAGACGCCGCTGTCGATGCTCGCGCTGGCGAAGCTGCTCGAGGAGGCGGGCCTGCCCGCCGGCGTCCTCAACGTGATCACCGCGCAGCACGCGGGCGAGGTGATAGAACCGCTGCTGAAGGACGCGCGCACGCGCAAGCTGTCGTTCACCGGCTCCACGGAGGTCGGGCGCTCGCTGATCGAACAGTCGGCGCAGCAGGTCCTGCGGGTGTCGATGGAGCTCGGCGGCAACGCGCCGTTCCTGCTGTTCGCCGACGCTGACCTCGACGCCGCGGTCGAGGGTGCGCTGACGGCAAAGATGCGCAACATCGGCGAGGCGTGCACAGCGGCCAACCGCTTCCACGTGCACGAGTCGGTAGCAGAGGAGTTCGCGCGCCGGCTGGCCGAGAAAATGGGTGCGCTGAAGCTCGGTCGCGGCACCGAGCCCGGCGTCGACGTCGGCCCGCTGATCGACGAGGCCCAGCGCGCCAAGGTCACGGAGCTCGTCGAGGACGCCGTCGACCGCGGCGGGCGCGTGCTGCTCGGCGGCCACCCCGTCGATGGGCCGGGCTACTTCTTCGAGCCGACCGTGATCGTCGATGTCCCCGAGGATGCGCGCCTGCTGCGCGAGGAGATCTTCGGCCCTGTCGCGCCGATCGCGACCTTCGTCACGGACGAGCAGGCGCTCGACGCCGCCAACCGCACCGAGTACGGCCTCGTCGCCTACGTCTACACGCGCGATCTCGGCCGGGCGTTCCACGTCTGCGAGCGACTCGAGTCGGGCATGGTCGGCCTCAACCAGGGCGTAGTCTCGAACCCGGCGGCGCCGTTCGGAGGCGTCAAGCAGTCCGGCTTCGGCCGCGAGGGCGGCTTCGAGGGGATCGACGAGTACCTGGAGGTGAAGTACGTGGCGATGGGGGTTTGAGCGAGCTCGCTAGCATCAGACCGCCTACGGTGACCGTTAGATGGAACAAAGGGGGCGTGTGGACTTTCTCGAAGCCGTCGGGGAGCATCTCGTTGCGGACCTAATCTGGCTTACGCTGGCTTCGATCGTGGTGGCGCGCGGTGTCTTTCGCACGGCGGCATGGCCGGTATTCGTGACGACCGTCCTCCGACGTGGGACGACAATCCGTTTCTCAGCCTCTGCTCTGCTGCGCGTTCAGCAAGGCGACGATTTCGTTCTCGTCGTGACGCAGGCCCAGGGGCATGCGCCAGCGTTCTGGGGACCTCTTGGCGGGGTTGTCAAGTGCAAGTCCTCGGCTCTATCGACGCTCTACGCGATTGACGTCGAGACGGACTGGCTGACGGTGTGTGGGGAGGACATGGATCGTGACCTGCGGGTAAAGATGCGCGGGCGGACATTCTGGCGGTTTGTCCGCTGGTTCTGGAGCGGCAAAGAACGTGAGTCTCCGTCCGAAGCAATTTGCCGAGAGCTCAAGGAGGAGTTGGAGGAAGTCGGACTTCCCTTACTGGCGGCGCAGGTCGACTCGCTTGAGTTCGATCTGGTGAAGACACGTACCACAGGGCTTTTCCGACAGGACGACATTCTGCACTATCGGCTTTTCTACATTCTCACGGCCGCTGGTCCACATGCGGCCAGATTCACCGCACGACTTCTCGATCATACTCGGCCCGGAAAACTCGAAACGGTCCCCGTCGCAGATATTGAGCGCGGTGCGCACAAGTCCGTCAGCGTTGGTGGCCACAGTGCGTTTCTACTCGCCGACGGGAAGTACCGACACCGGACGCCCTCTTATCAGTAGTCGCACTAGGTTCGCGGCTCGGCGATAGTGCCGCTGAAGGCGAACAAGCCGTCGCTGGTTCCAGAGGTCGAAGTTCAAGGTGGAGAAGAACCCGTGGAGGCCAACGCGCGCGTTTAGCGCGGCGGGAGGCGCTCAGCCGCTGACGAGCTGCAGCGCCAGCACGGCAACGATCGACGCGAAGCACAGCATGTGCTGGCGCAGGATCGCCCTCGCCAGCGCGCTCTGATCAACGGCGCTGCCGCGGCCGCTGCCGAGCCGCACCGCGCTCGGCACCGTGCGCACCCCCGCGAGCACGATCGCAAAGGCTGCGAGCGCGAGCGACGCGTAGGCGATCCACGACGAAGGCTTGCCGTTGATGATCTCGGCGATGATCGCGGCGAGGGTGGCGAGCATCACCGTGGCGATCAGGCGGTTCATCGGCCGCGCACCGGTGGTCACGCGTGCGTAGTAGCCACCGATCGAGTCGAGCACCGGCCGGGGCAGCTCGCCGCTGCCGTGGCGGAGTGTCTGCACGTCGAACATCAAATCGAACCACAGGACCGCCAGCAGGAACCCTGCTCCTGCGGCGACGAACGCGTTCACCCGGCGACGAGCACGCGCCCGACGCTGTCAGCTACGCAGACCGGCTTCTCGCCGCCCTCGATCTCGACGGTGAAGCGCGTCACGACCTGGTGCCAGCCGCCGCCGATGTCCGACAGCTCGACGATCTGCGAGTAGCCATGGACTCGCGAGCCGACCGGCACGGGCGCCGGGAAGCGGACCTTGTTCCAGCCGTAGTTGACGCCCATCACAAAGCCGCTCGACTCGCTCAGGTCTTTGCGCATCCCGTCGATCAGCGACAGCGTCAGGTTGCCGTGCGCGATCGTGGTTCCGTACGGGCTCTCGCTCTTCGCACGCTCGACGTCGGTGTGGATCCACTGGTCATCGCCGGTCAGCTCAGCGAACTGATTGACCATCTCCTGCGTCACCTCGCGCCACTCGCTGGGGCCTACCACCTGATCCTTGAGCGCTTCCAGGCCCCCGATCCCGTGGGCGACAGCCTTGGGCATGCTCGCGCTGATAGCCATCAGCACTCCTTTCGCGTTAGCCGAAACTGGAGCGCAATGCTAGACGCTTGCGCGCTGTTACAGGCTCTGCGGGTCGGTGCGCAGCGTGCTCTGGGCGTCGGCGTGCACCGTCGGGATGCTACCCGTGAGTACGTTCTCGATCAGGTTGGCCGTCACCGGTTTGCCCATCAGGGCCCCTTGGGCCATCGTGCAGCCCATCGACTGCAATGCGGCCATCTGCTCGTAGCTTTCGATGCCCTTGGCGATCACCGTCAGCGACAGGTCGCGTCCGACGATCAGGATCGCCTCCAGCAGCCACGTCCGGTAGTCCTCGTCCTCGGAGGCGGCGAGCGAGCCGCGGTCGACCTTGAGGAAGTCCAGCGGCAGGCGGCGCAGGTCCGAGTGGTAGGCGTAGCCGCTGCCGCCGAAGTCGTCGATCGCGATGCGCACGCCCAGGTGCTTGATCTCCTCGAGGCGCTCGACGGCTGCGTTGACGTCGTTCATGACGGTCGTCTCGGCGATTGCGAGTGTGAGCATCGCCGGCTCGAGCCCGGACTGCTGCAGCGCGCGCCGCACGTCCGTGACGAAACCTTCGCGGTTCAGCTGGTGTGGCGCGACCTCCACCGTGACGCCGACGTTGTGGCCGGCGACCGTCCACGCGGCGGCGCGGGCGCACGCCTCTTCGAGCACCATCCGCCCGATCGGCACGCTCAGCCCGGTTTCCTCGGCCAGCGCCATGAAGTCATCGGGGAGCACGACACCGCGCTTGGGGTGCGTCCAGCGCACGAGCGCCTCGAGGCCAGCGACCCTGCCCGTGCCGAGGTCATAGATCGGCTCGTACAGCACGAAGAACTGGTTCTCGGCGAGCGCCGTGTTGAGCTCGTTCTCGAGCACGCCGCGCCCCTCGATCACCGAGCGCATGTTCGCGTTGAAGAGCGTGTAGCGATCCTTGCCGGCAGTCTTCGCCGCGAACAGCGCCAGCTGTGCGTCGCGCAGCAGATCATCGGCGGCGGCGTAGCGCCCGAAGGCGAGGCCGATGCTCGCCGTCAAGAAGAAGTTGGGTGCGTAGTTGTCGAGGTCGAACGGCTTGTGCAGCGCCTCGACGACGCGCCGGGCGAGCGAGTCCAGGCGCGCGCCGCGAGCGGCGGACTCGACGAGGATCACGAACTCGTCGTCGCCGAGGCGGCCGACCGTGTCGCCGGCGCGCACGACGCCTTCGAGTCGCTCGGCGACGATCGTCAGAATCTGATCGCCGGCGGCCTGCCCGAGGCGCTCGTTGACGTCTTTGAACCAGTCGATGTCGATGAACAGCGCACCTACCAGCAGCCCCGACTGGCGGCCCGCTCGCGCGAGCATGCACTCGGCGCGGTCGAGCATCAGCGGACGGTTGGGGAGCCCCGTGAGCGGATCGTGCAGGTCTTCGACCGGCGCGCTGCTCGCGGGCGCCTGCGGAACTCGCACCCGCACCAGCAGCGGCGTGCGTCCGCCGCCGAGCACGAAGATCAGTAGGCCGAGCATCGCGCTCAACACACAGCCCACGATCAGCAGCGCGAGCGCTGGGCCGTCGCTGAGCACGCTTGTCGCGGTCACCGCGGAGAAGGTCCGGACCGTCCAGCCGTTGGGCAGCGCGAGCGTGGTGCTCTGCGAACCGGGCTTTGCGGTGCCGCTCGCGAAGGCGAGGCTCGCCGAGCCCGTCTGGTAGGCGATGCTCACAGCAGATGCTTCGTGGCCGCGAAGCGCTTCGCGCAGCATCACAGACGGCGCGAGTACCTCGCGCAACCAACCCACCGACGCGGCCGTGCGCCCGAAGACCGAGTGCGGCGTGACGTTGCCCCGGTACACGGGCACGTCGATCGCCAGGGCTTGCGTGCCGTCGACGCTCACCGTCCTGTAGGTGCTCTGTCCCGAGTCGCGCGTAAGCAGCAGACCGGGCGTCAGCGCGCAGTAGTCGGTTCCAGCGCGCGGAGCCTTTGCGGGGCTGCGCACGAGGTTCGCGATCGCCAGGCAGTAGTAAGCGTGGTTCGTGGCTGGGATGACTCGCAGAGCGGGCCGCGTCGGCTTCGACGGCTTAGGGGTGGGTGTGCTCGTCGCGGTCGCGGTCGCCGTTGAGGACGTCGAGGCATGTGTGGCCGCTGTGGGCGCCGCCGGCTTCAGCTTCTGACCCGTGATCCGGGCCTCGAAGGCGGCGAGTTCACTGGGGTGCACCAGCGTCAGCAGGCTGAGCCCGCCCAGCTCCGGGAAGCGCCGCAGCGTGCGCGCCCATTTGACCCACGTGGCAAATTCCTTCGGTGAGGTCTTCGAGTTGCCCGCGAAGTAGGTTGCGGCGCCGACGGCGATGTCTTCCTCGTGGCGGAGCGAGAGCTTGACCGTGTTGGCGATCGCCGCGGCACTCTGCTGAGCGCCCTGGCGTCCCTTGCTGGAGTCGCTGTTCGCGACCGCGTGTGCGCCGAGGACCGACCCGACCGCGCCCGCCGCCGTGCACAGCAGCGCCACTCCCGCCCACGCGAGCTTGCGGTGTGCGGGGCTGTCCTGTGTCGGCTCCGCAGCACTCGGCTGCGGCGAGTCCGCCACTGCAGGCGCCGCGATCGGCTCGGCGGCGTCCTCGCTCCCTGGAGTCTCGTAAGGGATTTCGCTGTCAGACATTGCGTTCTCGTACCCAGGCAGCGCGTGGCCGTGCGCTGTCCTGGCTTGATCGAGCTCGACTCGGGCGAACGATCTGCATCGTGGGTCCATCTCGACGAAAAGCCGACCATTGTTTACGGTGAAGCGCCCCTTGCACGCGTTCTTGCAGCATCACGGGCGCTGAACGCGCGCGGGCCCGCGCGCGGCAGTCGCTGCGAGCACTAGGGTGTGTGGCGCCCGATGTCCCGTGGACCGTCCACCACCCCACCAAGCGCCGCGCGACGGGTGTTCCCGCCGCCGGTGCCTCCGGGCGAGGTGCGTGCGCTCTACCGCAAGCACTTCAAAGACCGGCGCAAGGAGCGTCAGCTGATCTCGACGGGGTCGTTCTTCGTGACGTTCGCCGCGGTACGCGGCATCACCCACGCGATCCGGGCCGAACGCGGACCGTTCAAGAACATCACGCCCGGCGGGCGCCACATACATCACATGACCTTCGGGATCGCGGGCCTGCTCGCCGTCGGCTACCTGTGGCTGCTCGAGATCGGCGTCGACGAGCGCCGCCGGGCGTCGCGCATCACCTCGATGGTGTTCGGCAGCGGCGCCGCGCTGACACTCGACGAGTTCGCGCTGTGGCTGAACCTCGCCGACGACTACTGGAACAAGCAGGGTCGCGAGAGCATCGACGCGGTGGTGCTGTTCGGCTCCCTGCTCAGCGTGAGTGCCATCGGCAAGGGATTCTTCCGGGAGCTCCTGCAGCACGCACGCACGGGAGAGCGCACGCCGCCCGAGTTCGACGGCGCGATCTCGAACGGGCGCAACGGCGCCCATCCGTAGGGCTATCCTGCGCACATGACGGTCGATGCGCGCGCGGCATGGACGCGGGCTCGGGTCCGCACCTTGCCGGCACTCGCACTGGCGCCGGCATTGGCTGGATGCGCCGGCTCCTCCCCCGCGGGCAACGGTGTCGCGTCGAAGTCTCCCGCACGAATCGTTGCGATCGCGACCGCGGCTGCCAGCGCCGCGGAGAGCGTTCACGTTGCGGGCTCAATTCTCAGCGAAGGCAAGCCGATATCTCTCAATATGGAGCTCGACGCGGAGAAGGGCGGCATGGGCCGGGTGACGCTGGGCAATCTCAGCGTCGATGTCGTGAACGTCGATCGCGCCGTTTACGTCAAGGCCGGGAGCGCCTTCTACAGCCACTTCGCCGGGCCGGCCGCGGCACGCCTGCTGCAGGCCAAATGGCTGCGGGGCTCGAACGTCAGCGGGCCGCTGGCTTCGTTCACCGCACTGACCGAACTGCGAAAGCTGCTGGGCAGCGCGCTCGCGGGCCACGGCGCACTGTCACGTGGTCCGACCACGACAGTCAACGGGAAGCCGGCCGTCGGCGTCACCGACACAGCTGGAGGCGGCACCCTATACGTCGCCAGCACCGGCACCCCGTATCCGCTCGAGATCATCAAACGCGGGACTGGCGGCGGCAAGCTCGTCTTCGACCGCTGGAATCAGCCCGTCTCGCTCACCGTGCCGCCGAATCCGGTCGACCTCCACGAGCTGCAGAACGGCCGCTGAAAGTCCTGGCTCATATGTCTATCGACGCACACAACCGGTCAAGCCTCGCGGCACGCGCGACGAACGTGCATGCATCGGGCAGCGGGGATCTGGGAACGGAACACAACGCGAGGTCTGTCAGTGAGCGGTGCAATCGAAGCGAGCCTTCTTCAGCGACCGGTAGAGCCGGGAGCAGACCCAGAGGATCGCGCTATAGGCCTGGGGATCGGTGCCCGCATGCGTAAGCTCGCTGGAGCTGAGCGCCAACCGCCGGGGCGTCGACCTCCCCGCCGCAGGCACAAGCGCAGGAGCAAGGCCGTCGCGCTTCTGCCGTGGGCGCTGCTCGGCCTCGCCGCAGTGCTCGCGGCTGTGCTCGCGGGAGCCTCCGCGCCGGTCACCGGCTGCCTCGTGGTGCTCGCATGCGCGGCAGTTGGGCTCGGTTGGTATTTCGGAGAGACCACGAGGGTCGCGCTCGAGGAGGAGATCGAGCATCGCACGAGCGAGCTCAAACGCGCGCTGTCTGAGCTCGAGATCGCGCAGGCCGAGACGGTTCAGCGCCTGTCGATGGCGGTCGAGTTTCGCGACGAGGACACGGGCGCCCACATCGAGCGCATCGGACGCTTCTCGGTGCTGCTGGCCGAACACATCGGCATGGACTCCGACTTCTGCGAGCGGCTCAGGCATGCCGCGCCGCTTCACGACGTCGGCAAGGTGGCAATCCCCGACGCGATCCTACTGAAGCCGGGGCCCCTGACCCCCGAGGAGCGCGCGATCGTCGAGACACACGCAGAGGAGGGTCATCGACTGGTACGCGGGTCGTCCTCGTCGATCCTCGACATGGCTGCGACGATCGCTCTGAGCCACCAGGAGAAGTGGGACGGGAGCGGCTACCCGCGCGGTCTCAAGGGCGAGGCGATCCCGATCGAGGGGCGAATAGTGGCCGTCGCTGACGTGTTCGACGCGCTCACCAGCGACCGCGTGTATCGCAAGGCGTTCTCGATCGAAGACGCCGTGCAGATGATGCGCGAACAGCGCGCGCGCCACTTCGACCCGGTGCTCCTCGACGCTTTCATGGAAGTGCTCGGAAGGACCGGTCCGGACGCGCGCGAACAGCTGCGCTCAGACCCGATTGCGCTCGTGGAGAGCACGCTCGAGACCTTTGCCACGGCGCTCGAACGCGGCGATGCCGAGATGGCCGAGGGCGCGATCGCCACCGCGATCGAGGACGGCATCACGCCGACGACGCTGCACGCGGAGGTCATCGGGCCGGCGCTACGCCGCATCAGCGTGCTCTCTGAAGCCGGACAGATCGACTCCGAGCGCGAGCATCGTGCGACGACCATCACCAGGCGCGTGCTGGCGACGCTGTACCGCTACATGACCGGTACCACCGAGCCCACGCGCGAGCGCGTGCTGCTCGCGGGCGTGGAGGGCGACGAGCACACGCTCGGCCTGCAGATGGTGCACGACCAGCTCGCCGCGGCCGGCTTCCAGACGATCTTCGACACCGACCTGTCGGCGGGACGCCTGCTCGAGATGGTCGACAGCCAGGCGCCGGATCTGATCGTTGTGGGAGCCACGGTGCCGAGCGCATCCGAATCCTTCGAGGTCGCGCTGCGCGATCTGCGCTCGCAGCGTCCTGACCTGCCGATCGTGCTCGGCGGCCCCGCGGTCGGCGGCAGCCTGCCGCGCGAGCGCGGCGGTATGCGCGTGCTCGAGCGCATCGACGAGTCGGTGGAAGCGGTCGAAGGCCTGCTCGCCACCGCCCGCTCGGCCGCGCCCGTATAGATTTCCCTCGCATGAGCACTCCCGCGATCGTGACCGGCGGCGCCGGTTTCATCGGCTCGCACGTCGTCGACGCGCTGCTCGCCGCGGGCGATCAGGTGACCGTGATCGACGATCTCTCCTCGGGCGACGCCGCGAGGGTCGCCGCTGACGCGACGCTCGTGGAGCTGGATATCACCGACGCCGCTGGGCTGCAGGCGGTCTTCGACGAGGTCAAGCCCGGTGCGGTCTTCCATCTCGCTGCGCAGGCGAGCGTGGTCGTCTCGGTCGAGAACCCCGCGCGCGACTGTGAGGTCAACGTGCAGGGCACGCTGAACGTGCTCGAGGCCGCCAGCCGTTTCGACGCGCCTGTGGCCTTCACGTCGACCGGGGGAGCGCTGTACGGGGACGACGCGCCGAGGCCCACGCCGGAGGACCGGATCCCGGCGCCGCTGTCGCCGTACGGGGCGTCGAAGTGGGCCGCCGAGGCGTACGTCAACACCTGGTCGCTGTCGTCCGGCATCCCGCACGCGGTCTGCCGGCTCGGCAACGTCTACGGTCCCCGCCAGAACCCTCACGGTGAGGCGGGCGTGGTGGCGATCTTCGCCGACCACCTCTACACCGACAGAACGCCCAAGCTGTACGGCCACGGCACCCCCACGCGCGATTACGTGTACGTCGGCGACGTCGTCAGCGCGCTGCTGGCTGCGTCGGGGCGCTCCGGCACCTACAACATCGCCACAGGCGTCGAGACGGACGTGCTGAGCATCTGGAACGAGCTGAGCCAGATAGCGGGCAAGCACATCGAGCCGGAGCTCGCCGACCTGCGGCCCGGCGAGCTGACCCACAGCTGCCTGGACATCAGCCGCGCCGAACGCGAGCTCGGTTGGCGAGCGCAGGTGCCGATCGAGGAGGGGCTGCGGCTGACCTACGAGGCGCTCGTCGAGGAATTCAAGAGCCGGTAGGCCTCGGGAGCCTTCATTCGGACCGGTCCGGCGACTGCCGCGAGCGGCGAGCGAGTCGGTAGCATCGGGTCTCGATCGAGGCCGATCAGCGGCGAGATAGCTCAGTTGGTAGAGCACACGACTGAAAATCGTGGTGTCCCCAGTTCGAATCTGGGTCTCGCCATTTCTCAAGATGCCTGCGTGGCCGAGTAGGCAGGCGCTGTTACATCCCCCGACCTCCCGAGCTCCTCAACAGCGCTTTGCGAGCACGAGGGCACCGGCCCGATCCGGGTTGGCCATCGCTGCGGGCTCTGCGACTCTGTTGCTATGCCCATGCGTCGATCCCGCCGCGACGCCGCTCGTCGCATGTCGGGCCCATCGTTCGGTACTCGCGACATGGCGATCGACCTGGGAACGGCGAATACCCTCGTGTACGTGGACGGCCGAGGGATCGTTGTCTCAGAGCCTTCCGTCGTTGCGTCCGATTCGGCATCGGGCCACGTCCATGCGGTCGGTGACGAGGCACAGCTGATGATTGGGCGGACGCCCTCGACGATCTCGGCGATCAGACCGCTTCGCCACGGGGTGATCGCTGACTTCGCTGTGACGGAGGCGATGCTTCGCTACTTCATTCGCAGGGTGCTGGACCGCCATCGAGCCCACCCGCGTCTGATCGTCTGTGCTCCGTCGGGTATCACGCAGGTCGAGCAGCGCGCAGTCGAGGAAGCCTCGCTCGCGGCCGGAGCCCGCCGGGTCCACCTGATCGAGGAGCCGATCGCGGCGGCGATCGGCGCGGGCGTGGAGATCGAGGAGCCGGTCGGACGGATGGTCGTCGACGTCGGCGGCGGCACGAGCGAGACGGCGGTCATCTCGCTCGGTGGCATAGTGCTGTCCCGTTCCCTGCGCGTCGGCGGCTACGAGATGGATGAGGCGTTCATCCGCTACCTACGTCTGGCCCATTCGCTCGCGATCGGGGCGGCGACGGCCGAGGCCATCAAGATCGCGATCGGCACGGCCGTCGCTTTGAATCCTGAAGAGGTCTACCCCGTACGCGGCCGTCACCTGCTCACCGGCCTCCCCACAGAGGTCCTCCTGCGAAGCGGCGAGGCGCTAGATGCGCTGCGCGGCCCAGTCGTGGAAATCGTCGAAGCCGTCAAGGAGACCCTCGAGCAGACGCCACCCGAGCTCACCGGGGACATCGCACGTGACGGCATCCTGCTCGCCGGCGGCGGGGTCCTCCTGCGCGGCTTCCGTGAGCTGATCGCGTCCGAGACGGCGCTTCCAGTAGCGCTTGCCGGCTCTCCGCTGACCTGTGTCGCCGAGGGTTCCGGTAGAGCCCTCGCGCACTTCGACGACCTCGCTCGTCCCGCGAACAGGAGCCGATTGCGGTTCGGCGGCGGCAGTTAGCCGCGAGCGGTGTCCGCGCGTATTCCTTCGGATCGACGCCATCTGTGAAGCACGCCCACGCCGGGTCGAGCAAGCAGTGCTCGCACCTCGTGTCATAGCGCCTTATGATCGCTGTCGTGAGCGGCACGAGGCCGAATGTCTTTGCTGAGAGGTTCAGTAGGGAGCGCTCCGGCCTGCGGGCCGAGCCGGTCGTGAGGGCCGCGGGGGGCGAGCTGCTCGGCGGGACGCTGTACGAGCTCGCTCCGCGCCACGAGGGCGTTCCGCTGCACATCCACCATGGAATGGAGGAGCTGGCGATCGTGATCTCCGGCCGGCCGACGCTGCGGACGCTTGAGGGCGAGTCCGAGCTTGCGCCCGGGGACATCGTTGCCTTTCCTCGGGGCCGCCGGGGCGGCCACACGCTCGCAAATCGGACCGGCGAGCCGGTGCGGTACCTGATGGTGTCGAACAAGGCGATGCCCGAGCTTGTGGAGTATCCCGAGGATGGCACGATCCGCGCGCTGACCCGAGGCCGGTTCGACCCGCCCGGGGCGGACGAAGACCCGGCCGACAGCCTGAATCTGCGGTTCAAGCGCTCAGACGCCGAGGAGCAGTAGCTCGGCCACCCCACCACGGGGACGCCTTGAGGCGCGTCGCCTGGCCGGTAGGCCGCATCTCGGCGCTCTCGCAGCGGAGCCACTCGCCGGGTCATAGATCGCAAGGCCCGAGACGTGGCCGTACGTGCGTGCGTCGGTGAGGCGCGCGCCTTGCGCTCGCTACGAGCGCTCGGACGCTGCCGGCGGGGCCGCCCGCAGCGACGCGTCGAGCGCTGCCGCCTCGTCGGCGGTGAGCGTACGGCGAACGCTTTTTGCGTCCTCGCCGAGCGCTGCAAACATTTCGTTCGCCTCCGCGGGCGAAGCGATCAGGACTATCGCCGATGACGAGCGCGGCACTGTGGCGCGCAGCCGTTCGGCGAGCTCCTCGGCGTCGGCCTCGGGCTCCGTGTCGGTGGGTGGACCCAGCTCCGCGCCCGCGATGCCCCCCACCAACAGCCCGACTGCGATGCCCGGCGGTCCAAGGAGAATGCCCACGATCCCCCCCGCGGCAGCGCCAATGCCGGCGCCCTTCTGCGAGACATGGTCGCTCTCATCCACATCTAGGTAATGGCCCGCGAACACCCCGCGCAGCACGAGGCGGCCGCCGTGGTGATGTTCGACGAAGCCCACCTCGCGCATCCACGGTGCGTCACCGCGCTCTTTGGCGGCTGCGTAGCGCTTGACGGCGGTGTCCTCGCCGTTGAACTGAGCGACTGCGAGCTCGAGGCTCATGCGCGGAAGTCTACCGCCGCCGGGCCGCGCCCTGCTCGACCGAGAAGCCGTCTCAGCCGACGAGGTTGACAGGTCCCCGGGGCGGGGAACCTGCGAATCTGCGGCCGACTGATAAGCCATGTCCGACGCTCTCGAGAACCTCCACATCGTCGACTTCTCTCGCGTCTTGGCGGGGCCGCTGGCGACGATGGTGCTGGCGGACTTCGGTGCCGAGGTGACGAAGGTCGAGCGCCCGGGCACCGGCGACGACACGCGCGCGTGGGGCCCGCCATATGACGAGACGGGCATGGCTACGTACTTCCAGGCCGTCAACCGCAACAAGCGCAGCGTCGCGCTCGATCTGCATGCGCCCGCGGATCTGGAGCGCGCGCAGCAGCTCGTGGCCGGCGCCGACGTCCTGGTCGAGAACTTCCGCCCCGGCCTCATGGATGCGCTGGGGCTGGGCTACGAGGACATGTCCGCCGTCAATCCGGCGCTCGTCTACTGCTCGATCACGGGGTTCGGTGCGGCCCCCGCGGCGGCGACGCTGCCGGGCTACGACATCCTCGTGCAGGCGCTCGGCGGCCTGATGAGCATCACGGGCTCCCCCGACGGTGAGCCGCTGAAGGTTGGCGTCGCGCTGGTCGACGTCATCTGCGGGCTGTTCGCCGCCTGCGGGATCCTCACTGCGCTGCGCCATCGCGACCGCATGGGCGCAGGCCAACGCGTCGAGATCGACCTGCTTTCGTCGTTGCTCGCAGCGCTCGTCAACCAGGGCTCCGCATTCACGCTCGCGGGTGAGGTCGGCGGACGCCTCGGCAACGTCCATCCGAGCATCGCCCCCTATGAACTGCTGTCTGCAGCCGACGGCCCGATCGTGATTGCGATCGGTAACGACAGGCAGTTTCGCGCGCTGACGGAGATCGTAGGCTGCCCGGAGCTCGCGGACGACGCGGACTTTGCCACCAACTCCGACCGCGTCGCCAATCGCGATCGCCTCAGAGAGCAGCTTGAGGCGCGCCTGCGCGAGCAGCCGGCCGCGAGCTGGGTTGCTGAGCTCTCGCAGGCGCGCGTTCCGGCCGGGCAGGTCAACGACATCGCCGGCGCGTTCGCCCTTGCCGAGAGGCTCGGTCTCGAGCCGATCGTCGAGGTGCCACGACCCGCAGGCGGCGTCGCTCGCCTGACGCGCAACCCGATCCGCCTGTCGGTGACCCCGGCGAGCTACCGCACCGCACCCCCCGTGCTGCCGGAGAACGCGCCCCCGCCGGCAGCAGGATCGCAGCCGTAATCTCAAGGGATATCTCGGAGCGCTGGTGGCCGATCCGGTGGTCGCGCGCGCGTTTCAGCTGGAGATGGACAGCATCGGCGGCAAGGCGCGAGACCGACGCAGGGAGACCGCAGCATGGTTCGCGGAGGAACGGCTGAGCGCACAGGAAAGGCTGCACAAGACCGACCCCCAGCTCAAGCGCCGCCCGCTGAGCAGTCATCTCGCCGCGGTGCTGGGGATGCGCGAAGTCGCGTGCGACCTCCTCAGCCTCTCCAGGGAACCGGACTTCAACAGCATGGTCCCGAGCTGGTGGACTGGGTCGTGAGCGCGTGGTACGACACCGAGCCACCCGCCGGCGCCCCGGCAGGCGGCTCACGGCCCCGCAGCAAAGCTCGGCGCAGCGGCAGCGCCGCGGCTGCCCGACGCCCCGCGAGGGGCAGCGTTGACTGCTCGGGCTAGGCGGCTGCGGCGTCGCAGCCGTAGAGGTGTTCGCGCAGCTGGTCGCAGCGCTCGGCCGACCAGCGCTCGCTGGCCTCCAGCGACTCGATCAGGTCCTCGGCTGCTCGCAGCAGGCGCCGGCTTTCGGGCTCGGCGAAGAGCAGCGCATCGGCGGCCTCGAGCAGCTGCTCACGCTCTTTTGCGTGCAGCTTCGTAGCGCCCTGGCGGTCGATCGTCTCGAGCAGCGCCGTGTAGTGCGCGCCGCGCGCGGTCATCTCGTCGGTCGTCGTCATCGCTTCCAGCTTAGCTACCCCTCGGCGAGGGCTTCGAGCGCCGGCTGTGATGCGTCGAGCCCGGCTGTCTCGCCGCCTGTGCCGTTCAGCGTGTCGGCTGGCTCGTCAGCCTGAACGGCCGTGCCGTTCTTGCGCGCGTCCTTCCGTGCCTGCTTGTCGATGCGGCGCTCGCGCAGCCTGCTTTCGCGCGTGAGCTTCGCCATCGTCGTCTTCTTCTTGCCGCTTGAGGCCATGTCTGTCCAATCGCTGGGCGTGGAGAGCCGAGTGGAGTCATCCGGCAC
>Ga0210388_10000280_pt1 | contig 44486 bp, 43 predicted proteins | sample IncBWC19OmetaG_FD_155485 | JGI IMG/M metagenome (GOLD analysis project Ga0210388, IMG submission 155485) | Forest soil microbial communities from Barre Woods Harvard Forest LTER site, Petersham, Massachusetts, United States - Inc-BW-C-19-O ...
ATTATGAGTCGCCTGCTCTAACCAACTGAGCTACGGGTCCGTGAAGGGATTTTATCCTGGAAAAACTTTGAAGGACATGCTTTTTCAGCTCCGATGCCGTCCGGTAGCTCGCGCTGTGCTGAGCGATTCAAAAGGCTTTCCGCTGCCAGCCTATGCCGTCTTTTCCATATTTCCCTGCGAGGTCTTGGAGTCGTGGAACTTCATCCTGGCTTCCGTGGAAGTCTTATTATAAATAACCATAAATAGTAAATTAAGTTCAAAAATGTAAGATTAATGATATTATATAGAAAGTTAATTACATAGGAGGCCTGTCCCTTGGATCCCTATCGCCAGACCGACAAAGCGTTACTCAAAGAGCTCGGGTCCAGGCTTCGGACGACCCGTTTGAATCAGAACATCACCCAGGATGACCTGGCCAGACGTTCGGGCGTGGGCAAAGGGGCTGTGCGCGCTGCTGAGCTGGGCGGCAATCCCACCTTGCTGAACCTTCTGCGCATTCTGCGGGCCCTAGAGAAACTGGACCAGTTGGACCTGTTCCTGCCCGAGACGGGACCCAGCCCTTTGCAGATGGTGAAGATGCAAGGCAAGCAACGGGTGCGCGCGCGGCAAAAGGGCGAACCTGTTAAGCAGGGAGCTTAAATGGCGGCGAAAGGCAAAGTCGATGTCGCCACCGTCCAGCTGTGGGGCCAACTGCTTGGCGCCGTCCGGTGGGATTCAAGGGCAGGCCTGGCCGTCTTCGAGTATGCCCCCAAGTTCACGGCTGGCGGCTTGGAGGTCTCCCCGATCCGCATGCCGCTCCGGCGGGCACCGTACGATTTCCCGGCCTTGAGGAAGAGCGAGGATTTCCAGGGTCTGCCGGGCCTGCTGGCCGATGTGCTGCCGGACCATTGGGGAACGGCCCTGTACAAGCTTTGGCTGGCCGAACGGGGCCGCACCCTGGAAAGCGTGACGCCCGTGGAGCGACTATGCTATATCGGCAGCCGGGCCATGGGTGCCCTTGAATTCAAGCCCGCCTTGGACCATCCTGGGGCGACGGCCAGCCCGGTCGATATCGCCGAGCTGAGCGACTTTGCCAGGAAGATCCTCAATCACAAGCAAGGCATCCGCGGCACGCTCAATGCGAAAGATAAGCATGCCCTGGCTTCCATCCTGCGGGTGGGAACGTCAGCCGGAGGCAACCGGGCCAAAGCCATCATCGCGGTCCATCCCGAGACCCATGCGGTGGTCTCGGGTGAGACCCAGGCTAAGGAGCCCTTTGAGCATTGGATCTTGAAGTTCGACGGCATGGGCAAGGGAGGGAGCGCCCAGCCCCAGGGTTACGGCCGCATCGAGTTGGCCTACCATACCATGGCCCGGACAGCGGGGATCGAGATGACGGATTGCAGGCTATGGGAAGAGAACGGAAGGGCCCATTTCATGACCCGCCGTTTCGACCGTTTGAAGGGAGGCGCGCGCCTGCATTACCAGTCCCTGGCGGCCCTCATGCATTTGGACCACAACCTTGGCCATTCCTATGAGCAGGCTTTCGAAGCCGCTTTGGCGCTCAAACTGCCCTATCCGGACATGGAACAGCTGTTTCGACGCATGGTGTTCAATGTGGCCGCACGCAACCAGGATGACCACACAAAGAACTTCGGGTTCCTCATGGACCCAGGCGGGCGCTGGGCGCTGTCTCCGGCCTTCGACTTGACCTTCAACTACAATCCCGATGGTCAGTGGACCCATTCCCACCAGCTCTCGGTGGCGGGTCGGCACAGGGACATAGGTCGGGAAGACCTTCTGGAGGTCGGGGACGCTTTCGGCATCAAGCGCGCCAAGAATATCTTGGACGAAGTGATAGATGCCGTGGCCCATTGGCCCCAGGCGGCCAAGCGCGCAGGTGTGGAGAAGGCGCGGGTCACGGCGGTGGAAAAGCTGCTAAGGGTGCAGGAGCTAAAGGCAGCGAGGCTAAACTCTCACCTTCGACACGGGGAAACACGACGGCTGGGGTTGCGACTACCCACGGAATGAAAGAGGATGATGCCATGCAGACGCCAAATGTTGATACCGATTTTCAGTGGGCTGTGACGCCCGATAAGGTGGATGCCGTTGTGCGGCGGGCCGTTGAGGTCGCGCGTCCCAAAAAGGTTTATCTGTTCGGTTCCTGTGTCCACCCTAAGGCGGATGGCAGTCTGCCAAATGATATGGACATGCTGGTAGTGGTGGACGATTCCATCGAAAAAGATTATGTCGAAGCCGCCCGGATAAGGCTGGCAATGGATGGGATCCAGATGCCTATGGACATTCTGGTCGCCCGGCAAAGCACTATGCAGCGTTATGGAACGATCCAAGGCTATATTTACAAGGAAGCCCTGGATCATGGCCGTTTGGTTTATGACGCAGGATGACGGAGCTTCGGCACACCGCGACGCGGTGGCCAACTGGCTATTTCTGGCCCAATCAGATCTCGATTACGCGGTTCTTGGTTCGTCGGCGGGGCACATCCATCCCAATCTGATTTGCTTCCATCTACAGCGATGCGTTGAGAAGGCACTCAAGGCCGTTCTGGTCCACCGCGGACTTGGGGTTCCCAGGACCCATGACCTGGCGGACCTGGCCGTCGGCGTCAATAGGAGCTATTTTTTGCACAAAGGAGAGGGAGAATTTCATGGAAAATTCCGGTACCCTCGGCCTGGAAATCCGCGGTGAGAAGCAACTGCGTCAGAAAGACAATATGGACAAATTTAAACTAATAAATTAAAATTGTCCATGTCTCTGACCCCACGACTTCTTGAAAAACGTCTACTTCAGGCGTCCCGCGGCTTTGGCGCGGTCCTGCTCACCGGACCCCGGCGCAGCGGCAAGACCACGCTTTTGAAAAAGCTGTTTCCCAAGGCGGACTATCGCCTTTTGGAGGATCCGGACATCATCGGACAAGTCCGCCGTGATCCCCGTGGATTCCTAGACAGTCTAAAGTTGCCTGCATTGCTCGACGAGATCCAGAACGCGCCTGAGTTGTTCTCGTACATCCGGTCTCGCATCGACGTCCATCCCCAAACCAAAGGACGTTGGTTGCTCACGGGATCTCAGGAGGCTCCCCTGATGAAGGGGGTCAGTGAGTCGATGGCAGGACGCATCGCGATCTTCGAATTGCTGCCCTTCTCGATCCAGGAAAACGCCAAGGTCAACGAGTTCAGGGGAGGCTTTCCTGAGGTGCTTGCAAGACCGAGGCTGGCCGACGACTGGTTCCGATCCTACCTTCGCACCTACCTTGAGCGGGACGTGCGGGCTGTGGCGGCGGTACGCGACCTGGCGCAGTTTAGGCAGTTTCTTGCCCTGCTTGCGGTTCAGGCAGGTCAGACCCTTAACCTAACCGACCTGGCCGGCCCTTTGGGTGTTTCCGTGACCACCATAAAGCAGTGGGTGGGCATCCTGGAGGTGACGGGCCAGATCATTCTGGTCCAACCTTACTTCAAAAACTTCGGTAAGCGACTGGTCAAGGCACCCAAGGTCTATTTTTCCGATTGCGGTCTGCTCTGTCATCTACTGGGATTGCGCAGCCATGCGGAGCTGGACCGCTCACCGTTTTTGGGGGCCATTTTTGAAAATCTGGTGGCCAGCGAGATTGCCAAGGCTCAGCAGCACCACGGTTTGCGCCGGGAGTTTTACTTCTTTAGGGACAAGCTCGGGCTTGAAGCGGATTTCGTGGTGCCTTTGGGAGGCGACCGCTGGGCACTCATTGAGGCCAAGGCCACCCACAGTCCAGGGCTGCGTATGACGGCCGCCTTGGGCAAAATATTGGCATTGTTCAAAAGCAAGGAGTGTAAGGCCTGGTTGGTCCACCGCGGCCCTGGATTGGAAGTCTATGCTGGGTTAGGTTCTGGCATTCAGGCCGTAACCGTGGGCGAAATGGCAGAAAAGGTGCTGGGTTTATAAATTGCGATGAGTGTGTAGCTTTGGTCAGAACGTAATGCATTACGTTTATCGCTTATACCCACTGTGAGACTAAACTGAGCCGAGCCGTGTCGGTGCCGTCTCCCACTTTTTTCGGGAGCCTTCGCTTTGTTCTGCCAGGAATGAGTACATTGGATTTTCACCGAACTTTACCCCGAACTTTACTCCGAACTTTTCACCGAACTTTTCACCGAACTTTTCACCGAACTTTTCACCGAACTGGGCTTCTTAGAGGAGTGCTATGGATATCCAATTAGCTCTTCTTGGCCGCTTTTAGCCGCCGCACAACCTCCAGGGACTTGATCACATGCTCCATGGGCGACAGATGGTCGGCGTCTGAGGAAAAGGTAGCCACGATGCGGCCGTCTTGGCCGATGACAAAGGTGGTACGTGGGATGAAGCCGTGCCCGATCTCCGTGCCCCGGACGTCGGTCAATCCGGGCCTCGCCGCGGACACCTTGAGGCCGTAGGAGGCGGCTATGGAGCCATCGGCATCCGAGGCCACCGGGAACTTTCCCGCGCAATAGTTCGGATCGGACGAGAAAGCGTTGAGGCGCTTGAGGCTGTCGGCGGAGACGCCGAGGATGGTCGCGCCGGCTTCGTCGAACTGCCCCTTGTCGGCCGCGAAGGTGTGCGCCTCCAGGTCGCAGCCCTTGGTGAAGGCCGAAGGGTAGAAGTACAGCACCACCGGGCCTTTTCTCAGGACCGTTTTGAGGGTGAAACTGAAATCCTTGCCGGCCAGGCTGGCCTTGGCTTTGAAATTAGGGGCCGGGTCGCCGATCTTGGCCGCGGCGAAGGCTGGAGCGGCCAGAAGCATGGCGGCCAGCGCCGCTGCGGCCATTGTTCCTGCGAAGTTTTTGTTCATGGCGTTTGGCCCCATTAAAAATGGAAAGGGAAGATCCTTGGCATTGAGGTGTCGGAAACGTTCAATTTTGGAACGGATGCTTGAATCCATGCAAGGGCGCTTTCCAGTCGTTACATTTTAGGCTTGAACTTACATAAGCATATGCTTATATTTAGACGCAGAAACGAATTCACTTTAGGAGCTTGGACATGAACATCTTCTTGTGGGTCATCCAAGGGCTGGTCGCCTTCCAATCCATCTCAGGCGTGATCTGGAGGCACAACAACTACGACCATGCCGCGCAATCCGTGGCCTCGCTCAAGGCGCTGCCTGAAAGCGTATGGTCCACGATAGGGGTTTTCGAGCTGGTCTTCGCGCTGGGGCTCATCCTGCCGGGCCTCTTCAAGCTGAGCCCCAAACTGACCCCCAGCGCCGCCCTGGGCCTGACCCTGGTGCTGCTCATCGAGACCGGGATCCACCTCTACTATGGGGTCCCTCTGGCGGCCCTGTTCACGGGCTGGGCCATGCTTGCGTCGCTTTTCATCGCGTACGGAAGGTTTGTCCTTAGGCCCCTCAAATAGGGGGGGCTCTGCTGGTCCTGGAATTTTATTTCAATTTTATATTAGTTCGTATATATTATTGATATGTCTCTCTCCCTTCAAATCCGGTCCTTGCGCCTTGCGCAAGGCTTGACCCAAGCCGATCTTGCCGCCCGGACGGGCATCGCCCAGCCCAATCTGGCGGCGTTTGAAAGCGGGTCGCGGCGGCCAAGCCTTTATACGCTGGGCCTATTGGCGAAAGGGCTTCAGGTCGAAGCCGCCCGCTTGCTGCAGGACAGGCCGGCCATGGTGTTGGATCGTTTTCAAATGGATCGGGTGGCCAGGGCCCTGGTGTCAGCTTCCTCAAAGCCCGATGGTCTGTCGGATGCGTTGTGGAGGGATCTCCAGGCGGTTTTTTTCTCAAAATTGAAGGCCATGGCCCCGACTCGACTGCGGACAAGGGTCCGTGTCAGCCCTTATGCAGCGGAGCGCCGGGCTAGGGCATGGCTGGGCGTCGGGGCTTTTGACGAGCTTACCAGGCGTTTCGAGAAAATATATCCGGAGGCCGTTTCATGAGAATCAAGGAAGCGGACGCCTACTTCAAGGCCCTAAGCAAGGAGGTTCAGACACCCCTTGTCCTGGTGCTGACCGGAGGCATAGCCGCGGGCATCATGGCGGCTGAGCGGGCCACGGATGACATCGATTTCGCCATCCTCCGTTATGCGCGCAAGTCCCTGCCGGAAATAGAGGCTCTGCTACAAAGGCTGGCGGAAAAACGCGGAATACTGATCCAATATTCGTCTGACATAGGCCGTTGGTCGTCGGTCAGCTTTCTTGACTGGAAAAAACATTCGCGTCCCTACACCCGCCAGGGATTTCTCGAAGTCCGGGTTTTGGACCCTTACTACTGGTCCATCGGAAAGATTACGCGTGGAACCGACCGCGATTTGAAGGATCTCGAAGCGGTCATACGGAGACAGACATTGGACTGGAAAAAACTGGCGGCTCTTTGGGCGAAGGCCTTGCGCAAAAGTCCACCTTCCACCGCGCTGTTCAACGTCCGCAAACAGATGGAAGGATTCTTGGTTGATGCCCAGGGGGGTATTTTTAACGGCGACTATGACTCGGACGAAGCGGTGGCTTACTTCCGGAAATTGTTGATCCCCAAAAAGAGATCCAGGGGGTGATCATGCGGACCCTTGTCTTAGTTTGGCAAGGACGTCCGCCTGTGAGAAACTAGCTCGCCCTCCCCTTCGGAAGCGAGCATGCCCCAGGAAGCCCCCTCCTTTTACGACGCCATACCCGCCTTCTCGAAATTCGGCGACTTCACCGAGGAAAAACACTTCCACCGCGTGCCCCGCGACTGGTGGGTCCTGCTTACCGACGTCAAGGGCTCCACCGCGGCCATAGAGGCGGGCCGCTACAAGGACGTCAACCGCGTGGGCGCCTCGGCCATCGTGTGCGCCCAGAAGGGAATGGGCGGCCGCGACTTCCCCTACGTCTTCGGCGGGGACGGGGCAACCTTGCTGGCCTCTCCGGAGCGCCTGGAGGCGGTCAGCCGTGAGCTGGCCGTGCTGCGGGCCCATTCCCATAAGCACTTCGGCCTGACCCTGCGCGTGGGCCGGGTGGCCGTGGCAGAGGTCGAGGACGCCGGCACGCCCATCGAGGTGGCCCGCTTCGCCCTGGCCGGCGGCAACAGCATCGCCATGTTCCGGGGCGGCGGCTTGGCCAACGCCGAGCACCGCATCAAGGGCGACGAGGCCCGCTACAGCGTGCCCGACGCCATCGGCGAGCCGGACCTGGACGAGCTGTCCTGCCGCTGGAACGCGGTCCCGGCAAAGCGCGGACGTTCGGTGTCCCTGCTGGTGGTCGCACGCACCGCGGATCCCGCCGCCACCTACCGCGCGGTCACGGCGGGCCTGGATTCGGTGCTGGTGCAGGGGCTCGACGGCTCCAACCCCATCCAGCGGACCTCCATGAGCTACCGAAGCTGGTGGTCCATCGCCCGAGACGAGGCCCGCAATTTCAACAGCATCTGGTCCATGGCCTACCTGAAAAAGCTCCTGGGTGTCACGGTCTCGGTCCTGACCCTGCGCTGGGGCATCAAGCCGGGCTTTTACGACCCGGTGGCCTATTCCGAATCCATTCCCGCGCACTCCGACTACCGGAAATTCGACGACACTCTGCGCCTGGTGGTGGACTGCTCCCCGGAGCAGATCCTGCCCATGCGGGAATTCCTTGAGGGCCTGCGCCGCAAGGGCGAGATCCACTACGGCCTGCACGTGTCGGACAAGTCGCTCATCACCTGTTACGTCAAGAGCACGGACCCCGGCCAGCACATCCATTTTGTCGACGGCGGCGACGGCGGATACGCCATGGCGGCCAAGGAATTGAAGGCCCAGATCAAGGACACAGCCCAAGCGCCCGCCTGAGGCGGCCCCTGGATCTTTTCTTGGTGTTTATGCCTCCCCCTGCGTCATGGTTCGTTTGCTATGCGCTGCTCGCCGCTTCCGCGTCTAGCCACGCCGGCGCCCTTCCTTTGTCCTCCAATCCCGGCTCCCGGACCCCCACGGCCCAGGCGGGCCCCCGGGACCTTTCCACGGCGGGGTCCGCCCCGACGGCCCTGGCCCTGGACCTTTCTCCCACGTCCGGCGGGGACAGGGACGGCCTGAGGCCCGAGACCAGCGCGCTTTTGGACGCCTGCTTCGACGACTACAACCGCCTGCTTTTTGACCGGGCAGAGGCGGAAGCCCGCCAGGCCATGGCCCTCCAGCCGGAATTGCCCCTGCCCGTGGTCTACCTCCAGGCCGCCTTGACCGCGGAGATCCAGGAACTGGCCACGGCCCACGCCAATGACGCGGCCGTGCGGGCGCGTTTTGACGAGGCCACCCGCCAGGCATTGAAGCTGGAGGCGGCCTGGGAAGCGGCCCGCCACGACGGCCGGGGACAGAACTACCTGGGCATCAGCCTGGGGACCCAGGGCCTAGTGAACCTGTACCGGGGCCACCTTTTGGCCGCCTACCATGAGGGCCGCAAAGGCGCCGCGGCCCTGCACCTGGCCCTGAAGCGCGATCCGAGCCTGGTGGACGCCGACCTGGGGCTGGGGCAGTACCTCTACTATTGCGGCCGGCTCTCCGGCCTTCTGCGCTTTTTTTTGGTCCTCCACGGCGACGTGCCCGGCGGCATCGCCTTGATGGAATTCTGCGGCGCCAGCGACTGCCGCAGCGCCCTCCTGGCGCGCCTGATGCTGGCCGACATCCTGGTCGAGGAGACGGCGGACTACGAACGGGCCCTGCCCTATGTCGTGGAGGCCCAGGCCCTTTACCCGCAAAACTGGTCCTATGAAAAGCTGGCCTTGGAGGAGGCCAAGGGTCTGGGTCTGGACCGTGCCGAGGCCCGGGACCTCATCGAAGCGGTGTCCGCCCAATGGGACCAAGGCTGGCGTCCCCCGGCCTACGTCAAGCTCGATCCCGGCCCCCTGCGCCTCGAACTGGCCCGCTGGTACCTGGCCAAGGGCTGCGTCGCGGACGCCCTGCTGCAATTGCGGGCCCTGGACCAGGCCAAGGGCGCCGAGGCCAACGACGCGCGGCGCATGGAGGCGGGCCTGGAGAGCGCGACCGCGGCCGTCCAGCCATGAGCCCCGTGGTCCGGCCCATTTTTTTCCGATGGGATCGCACGGCCTTCTGCGGCACAATGGTCGTATGAGCTTAAAATGCGCTGTTTGGTTGGGGGCGCTTTTGTGCGCCCCGGCCCTGTGTTTCGGCGGCCAGGGGACGCGCCCGGACGGGGCGCCCACCTCCGTGCCCCGCAGCGTCACGGTGCAGAACGTCAAGGTCCAGTGGTTCGCCAAGGGGGAAGAGGAGCTGCCCGCCTGGATCAACGCGCGCTTGAGCGTGGGGCCCATGGGCGTGGTGACCGGGACGGTGACGGAAACGGATTTGGACGCGGACGGAACGGACGAAGACGGCGACCCGACGGGCTTTGACACCAATGTTTACGACACCATGGACGGTTCGCTGACGGGCCTGACCGTGGGTCTGGACGCGCTGACCTTCACCTGCGTCGGCCCGGACAAGGACTCCGGCAGCGTGGTGTACGCCCTGCGCCGCAGCGCCACGGCCCGCGGCGGCTGGACCCTCAGCGCGGCGGGCAGGAACTCCAAGGGCCTGTCCTACGGCCACAACCGCTTCCCGCTGACCGCGGACGAGAAGAAGCCGGGAGTGCTGGCCGTCTACACGGCGCCGGACGCGGACACGGACAGCCCCTTGCCGAGCCTGTGAGCGGCTAAAGCAGCTTGTTGGTGCTGCGCAGGCGCTCGCTCATGATCTTCATGACTTCCAGGGCGAAGTCGGGGTGCTGGCGGATCAGGAATTCGAAGCGGGGCCGGTCGATCTGGGCGAAGATGCAGTCCGTGATGCAGCGCACGTCCGCGCTGCGGGGCTCCCCGTCGATGATCGCCATCTCGCCGATCACGGCGCCCGGGAAGGCCGTCTCAACGGCGATGTCGTTGACGATGATCCTGGCCTCGCCGGAGATCAGCACGAACATGTAGACGCCGGGATCGCCCGTCTCAAAGAGATTGGCGCCGGCCGGAACAATTTTCTTGGCCCGCTCGTTTTGGAATAAGGTCAGGTTGAACGTAGACAAGGGAGACTCCATAGGCGGTTTCACGACGGTGTACCGTAGACACTAGGGGGCCGGGAACAAGCCTGTCAAGCGGCTTGGCGCCGGCCCGTCACCGATGAAGGCAAGCACACAGGGGGAGGTTACCATGAAAAAAACGCTTATCGCGGCCGCGGTCGCGGCGGTTTTGGGGCTGGGGGCCGGGCTCAGGGCGGACGACACCGTCACGCTCAAGGACGGCAGCAGCCTCCAGGGCCAGGTCATGGAGGAGACCGACGCCCAGGTGGTGCTGATGGACCACGGGGTGCAGCGCACCCTGGACCGCAGCCTGGTGGCCAAGGTGGATTTCAACACCTCACCGTCCTCGGACGCGGCCCCTGCCGGCGCCGCCGCCGCCGCGGGCAACAATGTTCCCCAGGCCCAGCCCGCGGCCAACCTCGCCGAGGGGGGCGACTCCGTGCCGCCCTCGGGTTCCGTGGACGCCTCCGCGTCCGTGGACGAGGGCGGAGGGGAGCCTCCGGCCCCCACCCAGGACCAGATGGACTACGCCAACGGCGTCTCCGACTATTACCAGGTCGCTCCGGACCAGGTCTGGGGTTTCGAGCAGCAGGGCATCCCCATGGAGGAGCTCCCGGTCGTCTTCTACGTGGCCCGGCGCGCGCAATGCGCCCCCGGCCTGGTGGTGGACATGCGGATGCAAGGCATGTCCTGGGCGGCCATCTGCATGCACTTCGGCCTTGGGCCCGGCATCTTCTACTGGCATGACGTCTTCGCCGTGGACCTGGGCGGACCCTATGACGGCATCTACTGGGGCTTCCGCCGCCATCCCCACCGCTTCTGGCGCTGGAACGTGATCGCCCTGTCCGACGCCGACATCATCAACTGCGTGAACCTGCGCTTCTCCACCGCCTATTGGCACTGCGCGCCCTACCAGGTGGCCCAGTGGCGCATCGGCGGCCATCCCTGGTTCTGGGGCGGCTACAGCCGCGGATACTTCCACCGGGGCGGCGTGCACGTGAGGATCGGCGCCGGCTACGGCGGGCATGGCGGCTATGGCCATGTCCACGGCGGATACGGCCACGGCCACGGCGGATATGGCGGCGGGGGATACGGCGGAGGCGGCCACGAGCACAACAACGGCGGCGGACCCAGCCACGACGACCACCAGTGGAACCATAACTGAGCGCAGGCATGAAGGTCTTCATCATCGGCGGCACGGGCCTGATCTCCACGGCCATCCGGGAACACCTGGCCGCCCGCGGCGACAGCGTGGTCCTTTTCACCCGCGGCCGGAGCCCCCTGCGCGGGGCCCCGGCCGGCCGCCGGATCCAGGGCGACCGCAACGACGAGGGGGCCCTGACTGAGGCCCTGCGCCAGGAGAAGCCCGACGCGGTGATCGACATGGTGGCCTACGAGCCGGAGCAGGCCGCCGCCCTGCTGCGCGCCTGCGCAGGGAACAGCCCCCAGGTCGTGATGTGCAGTTCGGTGTGCGTGTACGGCGGCCCCTTGACCAAGCTCCCGGCCACGGACGAAGAGCCCCACCGCCCGGTGGGGGATTACGGACGTAGGAAATCGGTCATTGAGGGTTTGGTGCTGGCCTGGGAAGGCGCCGACCGGCACGCCACCGTGATCCGCCCCAGCTACACCACGGGCGAGGGGGCCACTGCGGGCGGCTTGGTCTTCGACGACAGCACCGTGGACCGCCTTCGCTTGGGGCTCCCGGTGGTGGTCATGGACGACGGCAGGGCCGCCTGGGCCATCAGCCACGTGAGCGACGTGGCCCGCGCCTTCGCCGGCGCCCTGGGCAACCCCCGCGCCTATGGCCAGGCATACCACGTCACCAGCGACGAACACACGGACTGGAACGGGGTCTTCGCGGCCATGGCCGCCGCGGCCGGGGCCCCGGCGCCCAAGCTGGCCCACATCCCCAGCGGATGGATCTACCGGCAGGCCCCACGCCGCGGGGTGAGCATCCAGTACATCCTGCGCCACCCCTCGATCTTCGACAATTCCAAGGCGGCCCGCGACCTCGGCTTCCGTACCACGGTGCCCCTGGTGGAGACATTCCGCCGCCAGATCGCCTGGATGGAGGCCGAAGGCCTGCTCAAGCCCGCGGCCTCGGAGACCGTGCAGGACGAGATGGTCGAGGCGTACGCCGCCGGGCGCGACATGGACCCGGCCCGCTTCGTGGACAGCAACATCTGGGGCAACAGCACCACCGGCTGAGGCCCCTTGAGTAGGTGGCAGGATTTGGACCTGAAGAACGGATAGCCGCGCACCCAAGGGCGCCCCCTAGGACCAGCCCCGAAAAGCGGATGCCGCCCCCCGGAAATAAAGGCTTGCAATATATTCAACCATTTGGTTGAATATATCCATGCCTGATCTGGACCAGCTTCTCGTCGCTGTTTCGCACGGCGCGCGCAGGGCCATCCTGGCCCGGCTGAAGCAGGGGCCCCTGGGGGTCACCGAGATCGCGGCGCCCTTTGACCTGTCGCTGAACGCCGTGTCCAAGCATCTGAAGGTGCTCGAGGCGGCCGGCCTGATCCGGCGGGAAAGGCAGGGCCGCGAGCACCTGATCAGCCTGCAGGCGGGGGCCCTGCGCAACGTCGCGGACTGGGCCCGCGGCTACGAAGCCATCTGGAACCATCAACTGGACCGCCTGGAAGGGCACTTCCGGGCCAAGAGGAGGAGCAAACCATGAGCCAAACCAAGACCCTGAGCGTCGACGTCAAACGCGTGATCGCCGGCAGCCCGGCGAAAGTGTTCGAGGCCTGGCTGGACCCCAAACAGCCCTGCAACCCCTGGAACTACGGCAAAACAGCGGCGTTTGAGGCCAAGGTCGGCAGGGTCTTCTGCATCCTGATGGGCAGCGCCGGCGCCCACTTCGGCCGCTTCCTGAAGCTGGCCAAGGGCAGGCAACTGCAATACACCTGGATGTCGCGATACACCCGCGGCATGGAATCCACGGTGACGATGCAGTTCAAGAAGCACGCCGCCGGGACCCTGGTGACCCTGCGCCACAGCGGCCTGCCCAACGACGAGGGCGGCCGCGGGCACGAAGGAGGCTGGGGCCAGTTCCTGGAGATGCTGGAGGCCCATTTCTCCGGGAAAAAATAAACGGGACAGGCGGGCATACAACGAAAAAGGCGGGACCCGAGGGTCCCGCCTTTTTCGTTGTGGAGCTTTTGGGGCCTCAGGAGCCGAAGCGCTTCTTGAAGGCCTTGAACATCCCGCCCAAAACACCGGGCGCTCCCGGACCCGCACCCGAGGGCCCGCTCTCGCGCTTGGGGCCGCCCTGGCCGCGCCTGCGGCCGCCGGCTGCGCGGGATCCGCCCGCGCGGGGCCCCTCGTGCCTGGCGCCCGGGGAGCTTTCGTGCCTGCTGCCGATGCCCGTGCCCGCGGGCCGCGAAGGGCGCTCGCCTTCGTGCCGGGGACGGTCGCGCCGTCCGCCGGCGTCCTGGGAACGTTTCTCGCCGAAATCGCTGCGCAGGTTCTCGGAGGGCGGGGAGGAGAACGAACGCTCCCTGCCCTCGCCGCCTTCGCGGTGGTGGCGGCTCTGGTGCTGGTGGCCGCCCTGGGGCCGGCGGAAGCGGTCGGCCCTTGAGGACGGCGTGGAGGAACGGCCCCGCAGGGCCATGCGCTCCAGGCGGATCGCGAAGGGATGGCCGGCGTCGACCTCCAGCTCCGTGCCGATGATGCGCTCGATGTCGCGCAGCTGCTCCAGCTCCTCGGAGCAGCAGAACGCGATGGCCGTGCCTTCGCGCCCCGCGCGGGCCGTGCGGCCGATGCGGTGCACGTAGCTCTCGGGCTCGTCGGGCAGGTCGTAGTTGAAGACGTGGCTGACGCCGGGGATGTCCAGGCCGCGGGCCGCGATGTCCGTGGCCACCAGGACGCGCAGCTGGCCGCTGCGGAAGGAGCGCAGGGTGCGTTCGCGGTGGTTCTGGGCCTTGTTGCCGTGGATGGCGCCCGCGCCGATGCCGGCGGCCGCCAGGTCCTCGCAGACCCGGTCCGCCCCGCGTTTGGTGCGCGTGAAGACCAGGGCCTGGTAGATGGTCGTGTCGGCGAGCAGGTGCTTCAGCAGGTCGCGCTTGCGGCTCTTGTCCACGAAAAGGAGCTTCTGGGCGATGCGCTCCACCGTGGTCGCCTGGGGGGTGACCTCCACGCGCACCGGGTCGTTGAGCTGCTCGGCGGCCAGCTCAGCGATGGCGTCGGGCATGGTGGCGGAGAACAGCAGTGTCTGGCGCTTGGCCGGTATCGCAGCGGTGATCTTCTTGATGTCCCGGATGAAGCCCATGTCCAGCATGCGGTCGGCTTCGTCCAGAACCAGGATCTCCACCTGGTCCAGGCGCGCATGGCGCTGCTGCATCAGGTCGAGCAGGCGGCCGGGGGTGGCGATGAGCACGTCCAGGCCGCGGTCCAGGGCCTTGACCTGGCGGTCCTGGCCCACGCCGCCGAAGATCACGGCGCTGCGCATGGGGGTGTAGCGGCCGTAGGTCTTGAAGCTGGCCTCGACCTGGGCGGCCAGCTCGCGGGTGGGGGTCAGCACGAGCACGCGCACGCGGCCGGGGATGGGCTTGGCGGCCTTGCGGGCCAGCAGCTCGAGGATGGGGAGGGCGAAGGCGCCGGTCTTGCCCGTGCCGGTCTGGGCGATGCCAAGCAGGTCGCGCCCTTCCAGGATCGGGGTGATGGCCTGGGCCTGGATGGGGGTGGGGGTCTTGTAGTTCGCGTCGTTCAGGGCTTTCAGCACGTTGGCGCTTAAGCCCAGGGATGTGAATTCGGACACAGTTTCTCTTTTCAAAACGGGGATACGGCGCCCCGTATAATGCGCGGACATTCACTAAGGGTCTGTCGCCGCGCGGGCGCAGGTGAAGCCTGGAGTCTACTTGATCGCCGGGTGCAGGGGAAGGCGCTAATGCTCCCCATCAGGTTGATTTTTCCGTATGTTCACGGCGCGGCCTCGGTTAGACTCTGCGCCCTATGGCCGTCCTTCTGTCCCTGCAAAGCTTAAGCAAATCCTATGGCGCCCGGCCCCTCTTCGAGGGGCTGAGCTTCGGCCTGTTCGACGGCGAACGCACGGGCCTGATCGGCCCCAACGGCTCCGGCAAGAGCACGCTCATGCGCATCATCGCCGGCGAGGACAGGCCCGACGAGGGCAAGGTGGCGGCGCGGCGGGGCCTGCGCTTCGGCTTCCTGGCCCAGACCGACCGCTTCGCCGAGGCCACGGCCTCCGTGTTGGACACGCTGGAGGCCGCCTTTGACGGCGCCCATTACGACGCCGACGAGCGCCACCGCCGCGCCCTGTCAGCCTTGGACTCCGCCGGTTTCGACGACACGTCCAAGGCGGTCAAGGCCCTGTCGGGGGGCTGGCGCAAGCGCCTGGCCGTGCTGTGCGCGGCCTGCGCCGAGCCCGACCTGCTGCTGCTGGACGAGCCCACCAACCACATGGACCTCGAGGGCGTGCTGTGGCTGGAGCGCTTCCTGGCGCGCTGGCGGGGCAGCATGCTGATGGTGACCCACGACCGCGCCTTCCTGGAGAAGGTCTGCAACCGGGTCATCGAGATCAACAAACGCTACGCCACGGGCTTCTTCAGCGTCGACGGCACCTACAGCCGCTTCCTGGAGAAGCGCGAGGAGCTTTTCTCGGCCAGCGCCGTGCGCCAGGCCAGCCTGGCCAACGTCGTGCGAAACGAGATCGAATGGCTGCGGCGCGGCCCCAAGGCCCGCGGCACCAAGCAGCAGGCCCGCATCGACCGCGCCGGCGGCCTGATGGAGGAGCTGGGCGACCTGAAGTGGCGCAACGCCCAGTCGCGCGGCGTGGCCCTGGACTTCAGCGCCAGCGAGCGCCAGACCAAGCGCCTGGTGGAGTTCTTCGGCGTGGAGAAGTCCATGGGCGGACGCAAGCTCTTCGGCCCCCTGGACCTGCGCCTGGGCCCGGGCTCCAAGCTGGGCTTGCTGGGCGCCAACGGCGCCGGCAAAACCACCTTCCTCAGGATCCTGGCGGGCGAACTGGAGCCGGACTCCGGCAGCGTCAAGTTCGCCGGCGCCCTTCAGGTCGTCACCTTTGACCAGCACCGCGAAGTCCTGGACCCGACCTGGACCCTGCGCTACGCCCTGGGCGAGGGCAACGACACGGTCCTCTTCCAGGGCCGCAGCATCCACGTGGCCGGCTGGGCGGACCGCTTCCTCTTCGACAAGAGCCAGCTCGACCGGCCCCTGGGGACCTTCAGCGGCGGGGAGCAGGCCCGCGTGCTGATCGCCCGCCTCATGCTGCGCCCGGCCGACCTCCTGCTCCTGGACGAGCCCACCAACGACCTCGACATGGAGACCCTGCAGGTCCTGGAGTCCAGCCTGCTGGACTTCGCCGGCGCGGTCCTGCTGATCACCCATGACCGCTGGCTCCTGGAGTCCGTCAGCCAGCGCCTGCTGGCCCTGGACGGCAAGGGCGGGGCCGAGTATTACGCGGACCTGGCCCAGTGGGAGTCGGCCCAGGCGGACCTGGAAGCGCGGCCCGACGCGGGCGGCGCCGCCAAGGGCAAGGCCAGGGACGGCGCCGAGGCCCAGAAAGGCCCCTCCACGGGCGCGGAGGGCCGTTCGCGCCTGTCCACGCGCGAGCGCCAGGAGCTCGACGGCATGGAAAAGGCGATCGAAGGCGCCGAGGCCAAGATCCACGCGGCGGAACAGGCCCTGGAGGACCCGGCCGTGGCCTCGGACGCCGCGGCCCTGGCCCAGCGCCAGCAGGCCTTGGATGCGGCCCATTCCGCCCTGGCGGACCTCTATGTGCGTTGGGAATATTTGGAGAACAAGCGCCAGAACAAGTCCTGAAAAACCCTTTTTGTGTCACGATTTTTAACCAATCCGTGACAGGCAAAGCCCGGCGCTTGGGTTAAACTTTTCATCTTGCCTCCCTCATTCGGATCCGGACGCATGCGCCTTTTTGTACCTGCCGCAATCCTGTTTTCCTGCTCCCCTATCCTGTGCGTGGCGGCGTCCCAAGGTGCCCAAAGCGGCGGCGACCAGGCCGTGATATCCATCGCGAACGCGCCCAAAAACGGCTTGATGCGCCAATACAAGGCCTCGGTCAAAGTCGACCTGAGCATCGGCGACGCGTCCCCGGCGGACGGGCTGACCTGGCCCCAGGCCGTGGCCGAAGCCCAGCAGCACAATCCCAGCCTGATCGAGGCCAAGCTTTTCATCCAGCAGGGCGAGAAGCAGGTGGACATCGGCGACGCCGGCTTCCTGCCGACCGTCACCGCCAACGCCGGCATCAACCGGGGCCAGGGCCAGCAGATCGTCAACGGCGGCGTGTTCAACACCTCGGCCGGCAGCTACCAGGGCAGCCTCGACGGGACCTGGAACATCTTCGACGGATTCTCGACCTTGGCCACGCGCGACCTGAATCTCGCCGCGGTCCAGAACCGCCAGGCGGCCTATGACCAGGCCAGCAGCGCCCTCTACCTCAGCCTGGGCGAGGCTTTTGACCAGCTTCTCTACGACCAGAACAACATGGCCCTGCAGAAATTGCTGGTGCAACGCTACCGCGCCGACACCCTGTACCAGGAGCAGGAGTTCAAAGGCGGTCTGACGGCCCTGTGGACCTATGAAAAGGCGCAGTCCGACGAGGCCAGCCAGGTGTGGTCCTTCAAGCAGGCCAAGTACAGCCTGCAGTCCGACCAGGCCGCCCTGGCCATACTGTTGGGCCGGGACGCCGACGCCCCGGACCTGAGCGTGGCGGGCACCCTGACCGTGACCGCGGCGCCGGAGGACTTCCACGGCGACCTGCGGCGCATGCTCCAGGACAACCCCACCCTGCGCTATTACCGCAGCCTGGTGGCGGAGGACGACGCGGCCCTGTGGAACGCGGAATCCACCCGTTACCCGAGCCTGAGCGCCAGCGGCTCCTGGGGCACCTCCGGCGAGGAGAATTGGGGCCCCAGGAACAGGGAGTGGCAGGGCAGCCTGAACCTCAGCTATGAGCTCTTCGCCGGCGGCGGCGCGGAGGCGGCCATCACCCAGGCCGACCAGGCTCTGAAGCAGGCCCAGACCACCGCGGACGACGAGCTGCACCAGTGGGAAGCGGCGCTGCTGAAGGCCTGGACGGCCTACATCGGCGGCTACGAGCGCCTGCCCTCCGCGGCCATGGCGGTGCGGGCCGGGGCGGACCGCTTCGCCACCGTGGGGGCCCTCTACCAGAGCGGCCGCGAGGAATTCCTGGACTATGAGCAGGCCGAGAGCATCTACAGCGGCGCCCAGTCCGGGCTTCTGGGCCAGCTGCTGGCCGCGGCCGAGGCGCAGGTCGCCTACAAGAACGCTTTGGGCATGACCCTGGAAGACGCCGCCGCGAGCCCAGCGCCATGACAAGCCCCATTCAACGCAAAAAAGAGGTCCCCATGAAGTCCGTTTTGAAGACAAGCCTCGCGGCAGCCTTGGCGGCGGCCCTGCTGGCCGCGTGCGGCCACGGCAACGACGCGTCGGCCGGACGCCAGGTCAAGGTGGCGCGCGGCAAGATCTCCGAGGTGGTCCAGGCCGCCGGGGAAGTGAACCCCATGAACAAGGTCTCCATCATCCCGCCTGTGACCGGGCGCATAGACCAGATCGTCGAGGACGAGGGCGCCACCGTGAAGCGGGGCCAGGTGCTGGCCTGGATGAGCTCCTCCGACCGCGCCGCCATCCTCGACAACGCCCGTTCCGAGGGCCCGGAGGTGTACAAGAAGTGGGAGAACGAATACAAATCCACGCCCATCGTCGCGCCCACCGACGGCCTGATCATCGCCCGCAACGTGGTCACCGGCCAGACCGTGGACGCGGACACGGACATGTACGACCTCTCCGACCGCCTGGTGGTCTTCGCGTCCGTGGACGAGACCGACCTGGCCAAGATCCACATGGGCCAGCTCGCCCTGTGCACCGTGGAGGCCTATCCCGACAAGGTCTTTCCCACCCACGTGACCCTGATCGGGCACCAGGCCATACGGGTGAACAACGTCATCAGCTACCAGATCAACCTCGACCCGGTGAAGGTGCCCGGCGAGCTGAGGGCGGGCATGACCGCGAACGTGAACTTCGTGGTCCAGGAGAAGAAGGACGTCCTGTGGATCCCCAGCTACGCGGTGAAGGGGCTCTCCGACGGCCCGGCCAAGGTCCAGGTCCTGCCCCCGGGCGGGGGCCAGCCTGAAAGCAGGAGCGTCGTGCTGGGCATCACCGACGGGGTCAAGGTCGAGGTGGTGTCGGGCCTGGCCCTGGGCGACACCGTGCTGATCCCCTCCTTGAACCTGCCCAAGGCCATGTCCGGCGGCCCCATGAGCGCGGGCGGCGGTGGCCACGGCGGCGGCGGCGGCGGCGGCCATTGATCCCCATCGGAGCCTATAGCGATGCCGCTTGAACCGCTCATCCGCCTGGTGGACCTGAGCAAGGTCTACCGGCCCCAGGGCAAACAGGACGCCAGCCTGGGCGTGAGGGCGCTCGACCATATCAACCTGGACATCTATCCGGGCGAGTACGTATCCATTGTGGGCCCTTCGGGCTCCGGCAAGTCCACCATGATGCAGGTCCTGGGACTCCTGGACCGGCCCACCGACGGCAAGCTGATCCTGGCGGGCCAGGACGTGTCCAAGCTCAACGACGACCAGCTGGCCATGCTCAGGAACCAGAGCATCGGGTTCATCTTCCAGTTCTTCAACCTTCTGGCCCGCACGACCGCCATGGACAACGTGGCCCTGCCCTTGATCTATTCCCGCAAGGCGGACCCCAAGGAACGCGCCAAGAAGATGCTGGAGTTCGTGGGCATGAAGGACCGCATGTACCACGCCCCCCACCAGCTCTCCGGGGGCCAGCAGCAGCGCGTGGCCATCGCCCGCGCCCTGGCCAACGAGCCGGTCCTGCTCTTCGCCGACGAGCCCACCGGGAACATATCGAGCCAGCAGTCCAACGAGGTCATGGCCGAGCTGGATTCGCTCAACCAGGCCGGCGTGACCGTGGTGCTGGTGACGCACGAGCCGGACGTGGCCGAGCACGCGCGCCGCATGCTGACCATGAAGGACGGCCACGTCATCTCGGACAAGCAGATCAAGCCCGAGCGCTTCGCGGAGAAGGCGCAGAACCGCACGGACGCCTTCAGGGTGAAGCCCATGTCGGCCCTGCCCAGCATGGCCTCGATCTTCGAAAACCTGCGCATGGCCCTGATCGCGCTGTCCCTGAACAAGTTCAGGACCTTCCTGACCATGCTGGGCATGATCCTCGCCGTCGTGGCCGTAATCGCCGTCACGGCCATCGGCAACGGCATGCAGGTGACCACCAAGGCCCGCCTGGCCTCCCTGGGCAGCAACCTGGTCATGCTGCGGCCCGGGAACGCCAACACCCGCGGGGTGGGCAGCGCGCCCCGCTTCCAGATGCAGGACGTGGACAAGCTCAGGCAGCTCACCCTCATCGGCGGGGCCGTCCGCCAGGTTGACCCCACCGTGCAGGGCGGGGTCCTGGTCAGCTACGGGGACAACGACTGGTCCACCGAGGCCACGGGCGCCGAGCCGGCCTACGCCGAGATGCGCAACGCCATGCCCGTCGCCGGCCGCTTCTTCACCGCGGAGGAGAACCAGGAGCGGGCCAGGGTCTGCCTGCTCGGCAAGACCGTGATCCAGAACCTCTACCCGGACGGCTTCGACCCCACGGGCACCCAGGTGCAGATCAACAAGACCAACTTCACGGTCATCGGCGTGCTGCCTGTGAAGGGAAGCAACGGCTTCAGCGACCAGGACGACACGGTGCTCATGCCCCTGCAGACCGCCATGTGGCGGGTCTTCGGCGTGACCGACCTGAACTCCGTGGACGTGGAGGCCGTGGACAGCGACGACGTGCAGGCCTGCATCGATGAGGTCACCCAGCTCTGCCGCACCATCCGCCACATCCAGCCGGGACAGCCGGACGATTTCATGGTCCGCAACATGGCCGACATCCAGCAGGCCCAGCAGGACATCGCCAAGACCCTGCAGGAGACCCTGCTGGTGATCGCTCTGGTGTCCCTGATCGTGGGCGGCATCGGCATCATGAACATCATGCTGGTCTCGGTGAAGGAGCGCACCAAGGAGATCGGGCTGCGCAAGGCCCTGGGCGCGCGCAACGTGGAGGTGCTGTTCCAGTTTTTGGTCGAAGCCCTGCTGATCTGCCTCATCGGCGGGGGCATAGGGATTTTCATGGGAGTGGTCTTTTCTTTTGTCCTAAACCATATCGGCTGGCTGGCCATCATTTCGTGGATGACGGTGTTCGTGGCCGTGCTGGTGTCCGCGGGCAGCGGCGTGGTCTTCGGCCTGTGGCCGGCCATGCAGGCCGCCAAGCTGTCGCCCATTGAGGCCCTGCGTTACGAATAGCATTGGAATTTTTTAATACAAAGCCTTGTAAATCGGGGTTTTTAAGCCTAGATTAGTCCAATAGATGAAATTCGTGCGGTATCCATGCGATCGTTTGTGCATAATCGTTCATAAAATATGTCCATTTAATTAACAAAAAACTTGCCAAAAAATACAAAGTACCTATAATTTAATGCTTTCAAGGACCTTAACCAGGATCGTAATGCGCACAGCTCGTTCCACCATCAAAGACGTCGCCTTGGCCGCTGGAGTCACGGCGGGAACGGTCAGCAGGGCCCTGAGGGGCGATCCGCGCGTGATCGAAAGCACCCGCGAACGCATCCTCGGCGCCGCCCAAAGCCTCCACTACCGCCCAAATTTGCAAGCCCGCGGCCTGCAGACCGGCCGCACCGGCATGGTCGGCCTGGCCTGCGCCGGCGGCCCCTGGATGCTGGTGCATCCCTACTTCGCGCCCATGCACGCCGGCTTCACTTCCGAGGCCTCCAAGGACGGCGTGAGGGTCCTCCTGTATATGCCCCCGGCGGAGGCCCAGCGGGAGTTCGAGGCCAACGACCTCCAGGCGCGGGAACTGCTCGACGGCCGGGTGGACGGCGGACTGATCTACCAGGCCCGGAATTTTTCGCCCGAGATCCTGCGCGGGCTGCAGGAGATGGGTGTGGCCGTGGTCCTGATGGACGCGGACGAGGAGATCCCCGGCTTCTTCCAGGTACTGTCCAACACCGAGCAGCGCGTCCGCGAGGGCCTGCGATGGGCCCGCGAACTCGGGGCCCGCCGCGCGGGGGTGCTGGGCGTGCAGGACGGCCGGCCCGCGCACGCCATGGTGGAGCCGGGCGCGGAAGCGGCCCGCCTGCCGGCGCTGGCCCTGGCCCACGAGCTCGGCCACGACAGCGGCGGAGACGCGCTGGACTTGGCCATCGCCGCCCTGATGCGGGACAAGCCCGACGCGGTGATCTTCAACAGCGGCGTGCACGCGGCCCATTTCCTGGGGCTCCAGGCGCAGGGCGAGCTGCCCCAGGGCCTGCACCTGTTCTCCTACGGCGGCCTGCGCTCCGGCGCCCAGCCCTTTTCCCCGGGCCTGCATTACCTCGAGACCGACCTGTGGGGCGCGGGCCGCAAGGCCTACCTCATGGTCAAGGAAGCCCAGGACCGCAAGCCCCCGCGCACGGAGCGGCTGGCCTGGACCCGGCGGGCCTGAAGGGCCTGCGCGTTGACGCCCAAGGGCGGATGAGACAAAATCAAGGCAACTTCAAGGAGGCGCCATGACGGAAGACCCCAATTCCGATTTCCTGATCGCGGTCCGCAAGCTGCGGGACTGCCTCCAAGGCGTCGATTTCCTCTACCAGTTGAAGGTCGACGAGCTCGACAAGCTGATGGGGGCCATGAAAAAGCGCCGCTACCCGGCCGGCTTCACGGTCATCAAGCAGGGCGACATCGGTGACGCCTTCTACATGATCGCTTCGGGGAAGGTGTCGGTCGCCGTCAAGGGCAAGCAGGTCAAGATCCTGCAGGCCGACGAGTACTTCGGGGAGAGCGCCCTGGTCACGGAAGCCCCGCGCAACGCCACCGTGACCACCGAGACGGAGACGGAGCTCTACATCCTGTACAAAAAGGACTTCAAGAACATCCTGATGCAGAACCCGTCCATCGCCGCCGCCATCAAGGAGCACGTCGCGAAGATAAAGATGGAGAACCACTGAGCTAAAGGCCCGGCTGGCCCCTTAACGGTTCGTAAAGGGGGCCTTTCGGCGCGAGCTACTTGGCCCAGGTTGGGTTCAAAAGCCGGCGGAAGTTTTTCGTAAGACTGATTGATTTGGGGACTGCCAACAGCTATTCCGTTTGAACGCAAAGAATTCGGGATCAGAACGTAAAAAATAAAAAGGAACGCCGTTAAATTTAGGACGGCTTCACTTTGCCGTCGAGTTCCAGGCAAGGCTCTGTTGCCCCCCGTGGATCTCAAAGGGAATTATATACTTAACTCCATGGCTTAGGCCGCGAAGTCGAGTATGACCTGCTCGTCCCTGTTCCAAGCGGGGCGTTCCGGACGGACCTGACCATATGGACTAGGCCTTGCAGAAATAAAGGTCATTCATTTAATTAGTACATAGTATGAAATGGCCGATCAGGGAAGAAAAGAGCCGCTTTGGAACCGGCGGACAAAGGACCTAGGATTCCTTAGGCAGATGCCCCATCCGCCGCAAGGCCACGGACGCGGGCTCATAACGGCCGCGCTCCCTGGACATGAAGTAGGAATAGGCGGCCCCCATCGAATCATGGAGTTCCTCCTGTATCCTCCCGATCCAATACCATGGCTCCGGCCTGCGCAGGTCGCGCACCGCGGCTTGGCGCAGGAGATCCAGGGCGCGTTCGTGCCGGCCGGAAGACCGGGAGGCGAGGGCCTGGCCCAGCAGGGTCTCCAGACCGCCCGCTTGCGCCGCCTTGACGTCTTGGGTCCCTTGCGTCGCGTTCCGAGGAAGGGTCTTCATGTTCGCCTTCATGGCGCCCTCCTAATGATTTCCCACGGCTTTCGGTAAGGCTCAGTCCTTATCGATTCAAGAATAAAATACATTTTTGGACGTAAAAAATGCGCCCAATAGGGACCGGCGGGTGTAAAGGCGGCGTCAAATTCGTTTTTGGCATACGTACAAAGAAGGCTTTTCGCGGACGCTATTTCTCCACGCTTTCCTTCAACATGGCCCGCACGTCCTCCTTGGCCATCTTCAGCCGGGCTTCGTCGATGACGCTGCGCATCAGCTTCGAGCCCAGCTTGGCCGTCAGGGCCGCGGACTTGACCCCCAGCTCCTCATAAAATTCGGCTTCCGAGGCCGGCATCAGGCCTTCGGACAGGATGCGCTCGCACAGCAGGGCGAAGTGCAGGGCCTCCAGGTGGCGACCCTGCTTCTGCATCAGCGCGGCCAGGCCCAGCAGGGCGCCCAGGCTGTAGTCGCCGGGCTTGTTCTGGCGGCTGAGCTTCAGGGCCTTCTGGTACCAGGCCTCGCCGCCGTCGGTCTTGCCCTCGGCGGAGTCAAGATCCCCCAGGCGCACGCAGAGCCGGGCCTCGCCGTCGCGCAGGCCGGACTGGCCGAAGAGCTGGCTGGCCTGCTGGAAAAGCGTCCGCGCGGAGCCCGGCTGCCCCTGCTTGAGGTGGGTGCAGCCCTGGCTTTCCAGGGCCAGGCCCTGGCCGAGCGCGGAGCCCACCTTGGAGAAGTCGGCTTGGGCCTCCTGCATCAACAGCAGGGACTCGTCGAACTTCTGCTGGCGGGCCAGCAGCTGCCCTTTTTGGAGCCTCGCCCCGGCCTGGCCTGCCCAGTCGCCCGCGGCGTGGGCGTCGGCGATCACCTGGTCCACGGCGATGAAGGCCGTGGTGAGGTCGCCGAGGCCGGCGTGGATCTCGCAGAGGCTGCGCAGGGCCTGGGCGCGGCCCCGGAAGTGCCGGATCATGCCGAAGAGCTTCAGGCTTTCCTCGACCGAGGGGCGCGCCTCCGCCCAGAGGCGGCGCTTGATGGCGGCCTGCCCCAGGGTGTTCAGGGTCCAGGCCGCGTTCTCGAGGTCGCCCAGGCCCATGAAGAGGTCCCTGGCCTGGCGCAGGCCCAAAGCCCCGGCCTCGGTCTGGCCCGCCTCCAGGGCCAGCTGCCCCAGGGAATTCAGCGCCCAGGCCGTCTCCCTCTGGTTGCCGACCTCGCGGAACACGGCCAGGCTCTCCTCGACCATGGGCTTGCCTTCCTTCAGGTTTCCCTGGCGGCAGAGCTGGTATCCGAGGTTGCGTCGCGCCCAGGCCACGCCGTTGCTGTCGCCCAAGCCCTGGTACAGGTTGGCGGCCTCCTCCAGGGCGGGCCGTCGGCGTTCGTCCTCCGGGCCGAGGAAGATGGCGATGCGCACCAGGGCATAGGCCGCGCCGGAGCGCATCCCGGCCCGCCTGAACAGGGCCAGGGACTTGTTCATCTTCTCCAGGGCCTGCGCGCCGTTGCCGAACTTGAACAGGTAGTTGGCCTGGTTGGACAGCAGGCTGGCGAGCGCGCCCAGGGACTCCTCCCAGGGGAGCCCCTCGAAGGCGCGCACCTCCACGTCGTCGAGCAGGTGCATGGCCCTTTCCATGCGCGCTTCCCAGTCGCGGGCCAGCCCCTGCATGTCCGTGAACAGGCCCAGGCAGCGGGCCGCCTGGCCGATCTCCCTGATCCAGGCCTGCTCCACGGCCCGGTCCCAGGCCCTCTGTATGTTGGCGAACTCAAGGCGCGTTTCCGTCAGGGCGCGGGCCTGGTCGTATCCCATCAGGCCGCGCTCGCGTTCCTTGAGGAAGGCGCAGAAATAGCGGGCGTGCAGGTCCCAGGCCTGGTCCCGTTTGGCCGGGTTTTCCTCCAGCTTTTCCGCGGCGAAGCAGCGGATCGTTTCCGGGATGAAATAGCGGCCGGCCTCGCCGACCTGGAGCAGGCTCTGGTCCGCCAAGGCCGACAGGGTCTCCGGGCGCACGCGCAAAGCCCCCTGCGCGGCCGTCATGCTGAAGCCGCCGTGGAAGGCCGACAGCCTGGCCAGGGTCTCCATCTCCAAGGGGGAGAGGGGGGCCCAGGATGAATCAAAAAGGGCCTTGAGGCTGCGGTGGACTTCGGGCATGTCCTGGCGGGTGCTGGACAGGAAGCGCGGATCCTTCTCAAGGCGTTCCGCCAGCGTCTTCAAGGGCAGCAAGCCGACCCAGCCGGCCGCGAGCTCCAGGGCCAGGGGCATGCCCCGGAAGGCGATGCAGATGCGCAGGAAGAGGGGACGGTCCTCCGGCTTCAGGCTGAAGCCCGGCTGCAGGCCCTGGGCCGCCTGCACAAAGAAGCGGCCGCAGGCGCTGGCCTCCAGGCCCGGGCCGAGCGCCTGAGGATAGTCCAGGCCGCGCACCTCCACCACGGACTGGCCGCCCAGGTTCAGGCGGCGGCGGGAGCAGACCAGCACGCGCAGGGCGGGGCAGGCCTCCAGGATCTCGGAGATCAGGCCGGCGCCTCCCCCCAAGTCCTCGCAGGAATCCAGGATCAGCAGGAGGTTCTTGTCCTTCAGGTATTCCAGCAGCTGCTCTTTGGGGTCCTTCTGGCGGTACACGCCGACTTTGAGGGCCTCCAGGATGCGCAAGGGAAGCTGGTCCGGGGCGCCCTTGCCGCGGAGGTCCGCGAGGTATGCGCCGTGCTTGAAGGCCTCCAGGTTGTCCAGGCCCGCCTGCACCGCGAGCCGGCTCTTGCCCATGCCGCCGCCGCCCAGCAGGGTGATGAGGCGGCTGTGGGATCCGGCGACGAGGCCCGCGATCTCCTTCAACTCCCGTGCGCGCCCCACAAAGGCGGACAGCTGTTCAGGCAGGTTGTTGGGCCGGTTGGACAGGGACTTCAAGGGGGGGAATTCGTGCAGCTTCAGGCTGGGATGCTCCAGACCGAAGATGTGCTGGGGTTCCGGCAGGTCCTTCACCTGGTGCAGGCCGAAATCCATCCATTGGGCGCCCTCGGGCAGGTGGGCCGTCTTCCTCAAGTCCTCGGAGACAAGGATCTGGCCGCCCCAGCCCAGGGACATGAAACGCGCGGTGCGGTTGGCGGTGGGTCCGTAGAAATCGCCGTCCATCTCCTCGGCGTAGCCGCAATGGAAGGCCATGCGCACCCGCAGTTCGCCGATGATCGGCCAGGTCTCGGCCTGGAAGCGGCGCTGCATCTCCAGGGCGGCCTCCAGGGCCGCCTTGGTGCTGTCCCCGTTTTCGTCCGGAAAAAACGCGAAGATGCCGTCCCCGGTTTTTTTGACGATCCTGCCGCCGTGCTTGGCGACGCTTTCTTCCAAAATGGTGTAGTGTTTGGCGATGATGGGGCCCATCGCGTCTTTGTATTTTTCCCAAAGCCCGGTGGAGCCTTCAATGTCCGTGAATCCAAAAACCGGCATGCGGCCTTCCTTGGATGGATGAACAGCGCGCGGGTTCGGCCGCGGCGCCAGCGCACTCATGATACGGCCAAAGTATGGTTTTTTCCACCCGCCCGGTTTTAGGCTCCGGCGGGCCGGTCAAAAAAGCCTTGGGACAAAAGCGTTTTCAGAATCCCTCGTGCAAAACCCTCAGGCGCGGCGCCAGGACCACGGACGCGCCGCCGGCCAGCGGCGGGTGGTGCTGGGCCAGGACTTCCGCGGTATGGGCGATGGCCTTTTCAAAGCCGCCTGTCAGGTCGCCGTCCGCCGCGCCCGCGGTGAGCAGGCTGCAACTGTGCTTCCAATGCGCGGCCCCGGCCAGGTCGGCGATGCCGGGCCCGGCCAGCACCACGGCCTGGCGCTCCTCCAGGGACACGTACAGCAGCACCCCGGCGTCGTGGCGGGCCCGGTGCAGGGCCAGGTGGTGGAAGGCGGCTTCGGCCGCGCGGTGCACGGCCAGCAGGCGGTCCGCCTTCGGCGTCAGGGCGCGCCTAAACGAAGGGATCTGCGCTAGGAGCCAGCCCGCCGCGGCCGAGAAGAGGGCCAAGGTCAGGGCGAAGATATCCGGGTGCTGGTGCACCGCCGGGACCTCCCGTCCCAGCCCCAAGCTCTCGACCAAGGCCAAGCAGAGAGCCGCGGCCAGCCAGGACACGTGGCCATAGTGGGCGCTGCGCCGCGCGACGACCGGGATGATCTCCCCGCAGCTGCGTATGTCCGCCGCCCTCAGCGCGGCCTCGATGCGTTCACGCTGGGCATGGTCCAGAAGATGCTTCAGTTCCGACATTCACCAACCCCCTGAGGCGCCGCCGCCGGAAAAACCCCCGCCGCCGCCGCCGAAACCACCGCCGCCAAAGCCGCCACCCCCGCCCCCGAAACCGCCTCCGTAGAAACCGCCTCCGCCGTAGAACCCGCCCCGCCCTCCGCCGCCCGCGCCGCGCAGGAGCACGACCAGCAGCCAAACCAGGACGATCCAGAAGATGGGCTGGCCCAGGAACCAGAACAGCAGGCCCAGGATGCCGCCGATGGCCAAAGCCTTGCCCGGACTGTCCCCCGCGCCGGAATCCTGGGGCTGGCCCGCGTCCTGGGCGTCATTGGCGTCGGGCGCTTCCGCGGCCAGGGGATCCTGCGGCGCGAGGACCGCGGTGATGGAGGCCGCGCCCGCCAGGATGGCGCCGTCCGCGTCGCCCTGGCGCAGGCGCGGCGCCATGACGTCGGCGATGATGCGGCGGCAGATGATGTCCGGCAGCTCGCCCTCCAAGCGCGAACCGACCTCGATGCGCATCTGGTGCTCCTGGGCCGCGACCAGGAGCAGCACGCCGTTGGAGGCCTGCTTGTCGCCCAGGGCCCAGCCCCGCGCCACCTGGATGGACAGGTCCTCGATGGGCTGCCCGTCGAGGGAGGGCACGGTGAGCACGGCCAGCTGGAAATGGCCCGCCTGCCACTGGCTGCGCAGGGCCCCGTTGAGGCGGGCGGTGGCGTCGGGGGAGAGCAGGCCCGCCAGGTCCGTGACCGGGTCAGCTGGCTGGCTGGGCACCCCCTTGGGCCAGGCCGCGGCCCAGGCCCGGGGCTGCCCGACCAGCAGCAGCCCCAGGACCGCGACAGCCGCGCAGCACAGCGTCTTCATGCGCACTTAGAACTGCACCTTGGGCGCTTTTTCATCCGCCTGTTTCTCGTCCGCATCCACGTCCCACTGCGGCATCTTGGCGTAATGGTACATCCACTGGTTGGTCAGGCTGTCTGGGAAGACCGTGACCAGGTCGTTGAAGGCCTGGATGCTGGTGATCAGGTCCTGGCGGGCGATCTTGATGCGGTTTTCCGTGCCCTCCAGTTGGGCCTGCAGGTCCAGGAAGGCGTCGTTGGCCTTCAGGTCGGGGTAGTTCTCCGTGACCATCATCAGGCGCCCCAGTGCCTGGCTGAGCTGGCCCTGCGCGTTCTGGTACGCGCGCAGTTGGTCGGGCGTGGCGTTGGCCGGGTCCAGGGTGATGCTGGTGGCCGAAGCGCGGGCCTTGACCACGGCCTCCAGGGTGTCCTTCTCGTGCTTGGCGTTGCCGGACACGGCCCCGATGAGCTGGGGCACCAGGTCGGCGCGGCGCTTGTATTCGCTGGTCAGGTTCGCGGTTTTGGCTTCCACGTCGTTCTTGGCACGGGGGATGTCCTGCACACCGCAACCCGCCAGAACGGCGAGCGAGGCGAAAGCAAAGAGCAAAGCGCGGGCTTTCATGCTCCAACTCCTAATCTCAAGGGGAATTCGGATGGAAAAATGTTAAAATCTGTTCCTGCCTGAACCATTCTAGCACATCCTTGGGAACCCATCTTGAGGGAATCCATGAGCAAAGCCGCCAAAGGGGCGCGCGTCGCGAAGTCCAAGGCCGTCCCGGCCGCCGGGAAAAGAGAGCAGTTGGACAGCCTTCTGGTCGAAAAGCGGCGTTTCGAGCCGCCCGCGGACTTTGTGAAGCGGGCCAACATCAGCGACCCCAAAATCTGGGCCAAGGCGGCCAAGGATCCCGACGCCTATTGGGCCTCCTGGGCCAAAGAGCTGTCCTGGTTCAAGCCCTTCAAGAGCGTCCGCAAAGGGACGATGGGCACGGCCCGCTGGTTCCAGGGCGGCACGCTCAACGCCTGCCACAACGCCGTGGACCGCCATCTGGAAGGCGCCCGGCGCTGGAAGACGGCCCTGCTCTGGGTCGGGGAGGACCAGAAGCACCGCGCCCTCACCTATTACGAGCTGCGCGAGGAGACGGCCCGCGTCGGCAACATGCTGAAGAAGCTGGGCGTCAAGAAAGGCGACCGGGTGGCCATCTATATGGGGATGATCCCGGAACTGCCCATCGCCGTGCTGGCCTGCGCCCGCATCGGCGCGATCCACTCCGTCATCTTCGGCGGCTTCTCCGCGTCCTCGATCCGCGACCGGGTCAATGACATGGGCGCCAAGGCCATCATCTGCGCCGACGGCGCGCGCCGAAAAGGCGGCGTGGTGGACCTGAAAAAGGCCGTGGACGAGGCCCTGGCCGGGGGCGCCTGCCCCAGCCTTGAAAAGGTGCTGGTCTTTGAGCACGCCGGCAACGCGGTGCACTGGGAGCCCGGACGCGACCTGGCCTGGAAACAGCTCGCCTTGGAGTGCGGCACCGACTGCCCCTGCGAGCCCATGGACAGCGAGGACACGCTCTTCCTGCTCTATACCAGCGGATCGACGGGAAAGCCCAAGGGCATACAGCACAGCACCGCCGGCTACCTCAGCGGCGCCCTGGCCACCTCGAAGTGGGTCTTCGACCTCAAGGACACGGACCTCTACTGGTGCACCGCGGACCTCGGCTGGGTCACGGGCCACAGCTACCTGGCCTATGGGCCTTTCCTCAACGGCGCCACCTGCTTCGTGTACGAGTCCACGCCGGACTTCCCGGACAAGGAGGCCTTCTGGCGCCTGATCGACCAGTGGAACGTCACGGTCTTCTACACCGCCCCCACCACCATTAGGGCCTGCATGCAGTGGGGCGACGAGCTGGTGGACCGCCACGCGCTCAAGAGCCTGCGCCTGTTGGGCAGCGTGGGCGAACCCATCAACCCCGAGGCCTGGATGTGGTACCAGGCCCATGTCGGCAAGAAGCGCTGCCCCATCGTCGACACCTGGTGGCAGACCGAGACCGGCTCCATCATGATCACGCCCCTGCCCGGCCTGGTGCCCACCAAGCCCGGCTCGGCCACCAAGGCCTTTCCCGGCACCTTCCCCGAGGTCGTGGACGACAACGGCAAGACGCTCAAGGAAGGGGCGGGCTACCTGGTCTACCGCCGGCCCTGGCCCAGCATGCTGCGGGGCATCTGGGGAAACCCGGAGCTCTTCCAGAACACCTATTTTTCGCGCTTCAAGGGCGCCTACTTCGCCGGCGACGCGGCCCGTTTGGACAAGGACGGCTACTTCTGGCTGATGGGACGCGTGGACGACGTGGTCAACGTCTCCGGGCACCGCATCGGCACGATGGAGGTGGAGTCGGCCCTGGTGGACCACCCCGCGGTGGCCGAGGCGGCCGTGATCGGGCGCGACGACAGGATCAAGGGCCAGGCCCTGGCGGCCTTCGTGATCCTGAAAAGCGGCCAGGAGCCCACGGACCTGCTGCGCAAGGAGCTGCGCGAGCACGTGGGCAAGATCATCGGGCCCATTGCCAAGCCCGATGACCTGATCCTGACGCCCGGCCTGCCCAAGACCCGCTCCGGCAAGATCATGCGCCGGCTGCTGCGCGACGTGGCCGAGGGCCGGCCCCTGGGCGACGTGACCACGCTTAACGATCCCGGAGTGGTGGAGCACATCAAGACGGAGTACGAGAGGCTGAAAAAGGCCTGATGCTTGTGGGCTAGACCTGAATCTTTATCTGTCTTTTCTTGAATCCGGAATCGAGGAAAGCCATGATCACCACCACCTTCACGCATTTCAGGAACACGGCGGCGAGCTATTTCGACAAGGTTGAGAAGGGGGAATCCGTGCAAATTTACCGCCACGGAAAGCCTTCGGCTTTGCTGGTCAAATTTGAACCCAGGGTCGAGGCCAAAGCTTACTGGAAAAACGCGAAGCCACTCATTGATTGGGGGGACGACCGGGCCAGCCGCATGTTTCTTGAGGACCGGAGAAAAAGCCGTTGATTGGGAATGTTTATAGGCTGGCACTTCCAGCCTTTGCTTTGGTGATGGGCTGAATCCGCAGATTCAGCTGTGCCGTTTGAAAGGGATCCCATGGAAATGGCCGAGAAACACGTTCTTCTTGGGGCCGGCGGCTCCATCTCCAAATGCCTGAATCAGGAACTTTTGGCCCGCCATAAGAAGGTGAAATGGGTGTCGCGTCGCGGCGTGGGACAGGACGGGGTGGAGGCGCTCAGTGCGGATCTCCTGGACGCCGGCGCGGTCTTGGACGCGGTCGAACCTTCGTCCATCGTCTACCTGCTCGCGGGCCTGAAATACAAGGTGTCGGTCTGGCAGGAGCAGTGGCCCAAAATCATGGCCAATGTCCTGGCGGCCTGCGAAGCGAAAAACGCGCGGCTGGTGTTTTTCGACAACGTTTATATGTACGGAAAAGTGCGCGGCCCGATGACGGAGTCCAGCCCTGTGCAGCCCTGCAGCCGCAAGGGTGAAGTCCGCGCCGCCATCGCGGAGTCCTTGCTTGCCGCGACGCGGGCCGGCCGCGTGAAGGCACTCATCGCGCGCTCCGCTGATTTTTACGGCCCCTATGCCGACGCCACCAGCGCCCTCAACATGATGCTTCTCTCGAGGTTCGCGAAAGGCCAATCCGGAATCTGGGTGGGGGACCGCGGAGCCAAGCACGCCTTCACCTACACCGCGGACTGCGGCAAGGCCCTGGCGCTGCTCGCCCTGGACGAGTCCGCCTACGGCCAGGTCTGGCACCTGCCGACCGCCCCGGCGATCAGCGGCAGGGAATTCATCGACTTGGCGGCCCGTTTGGCCGGGGTGAAGGCCTCCAGCTTCGCCATGACGCGCTGGATGTTCCATGCCGCCGGACTCTTCGACTCCAACATCAGCGAATTGGTGGAGATGTTCTATCAGTTCGATTCGGACTACGAGTTTGATTCGTCGAAATTCACGGAACACTTCAAGGGCTCACCGCTTCCCAGCAGCTATGAACAGGGCATCCGGGGGACCCTGGAGCAATTGCGTAAGGCCAAAGGCTGAAAGTTAGGGTCTTAGGGCCGTTTCGGAGCCCCGGCCCCGGCGCCCATGAGCAGGAGCCAACCGGCCAGCATGGCCAGGCCGCCCAGGGGCGTCACCGCGCCCAGCCAGAGCGGGGCGCCCAGGGCCATGGCGTACAGGGTCGCGCTGAAGACGAGGGGGCCGAAGAAGAAGGCTTGGGCCGCCCAGCCCGCGGCGCGCGGCTTCAGCTGGGGGGCCAGGGCGGCCAGGGCCAGCAGGGCCGCGGCGTGGATCAGTTGGTAGCGGGCGCCGGTGGACACCCAGTCCAGGCGCTGGGCAGCCAAGTCCATGGGCAGGTCGGCGTCCAGGCTGTGGAGCCCGTGCGCGCCGAAGGCGCCGAAGGCCACGGCCAGGAAGCCCTGCAGGGAAGCAGCCCGCAGGCAGAACGCTTGAAGTTTTTGCATGCCACCCCCATTGGCGCCGGGACGGCGGGGCCGCAGGATTCCCAAGCCACCCGGCCGTCTTTCACGTACAATAAGGGTAACGCTTTTGCGCCCGCGCGTAAGCCAAAAGTCCCAAAAGAGGTAAGCCCATGCCCATGGATTTTGAACGTTACAAAAAAATGAACGACGAAAAAGAGAACTACCGCGAGATGGAAGGCGCCACCGTGGATCACGTCTACCACAACGACGCCTGCGGCGACGGCTACCACATCTTCCTGAAGGTCAGCCCCCAGGGCCTCATCGAGGACGCCTCCTACACGACCACCGGCTGCGGTTTCGGCCTGGCCGCCTTGGCCGTGGTCACCAAGCTGGTCAAAGGCAAGACCCTGGCCGAAGCCGAAGGCGTCGGTCCGGCCGATATTGAAGCCGATTTCGAGTTCCCTGAAAAACGCCGCAATTACCCGGTCACCGCCGTGGAAGCCATGCGCCAAACCCTGGCCCAGGCCCGCGAAAAGCTCGCGGTGCATTGAATTTCCTCCCATTTAGGTTACACTAGCTGGCTGAAGCGCCTGAGCGCTTGAAGAACTATGGAACCAAAGGCTTTTTCCGTCCGTCTGGTTGGCATGGCCCCCTGGATCTGCGCATTCTTTTTGGCGTTCTTGCCGGCCTGGGCGTCCGCCGGCACATTTCAATTGAGCGCCGGCGCGGACCACACCGAGCTGGAACTGGGCGACACCCTGCAGTTCACCCTGAATTTGACGGTGCACGGCAGCCTCACCTTCCAGCCCACCGTCTCCACCCCCACTTTTGACGGCTTCGACGCCCAAGGCCCGACCCAGAGCTACAGCAGCAGCTGGATCAACGGCGACTCCACCATCGTCTATACCTGGACCTGGGAACTGGAGGCCAAGAAGCCCGGCCGTTTCGTGCTCGGCCCATACACGGCCTCGGGCAAGGACGCGCTCAACGGCGACATGGCGAGCGCCACCCGGCCCCTGGTCATCACCGTGCGCCGGCCCAAGGGCATCAACTATCCCATGCCGGCCCAGGCCGCATCCAACACCGAGCCCGGGCCCGACGCGGGATCCCTGCGCGGCATCAAGCCCGATCGGGGCATACCCTGGGCCCTGATGGCCGAGGTCTTCGCCGGCCTGCTGGGCCTGCTGGTTGTGCTGGCCCTGGTGGCCCAACACAACCCGCCCCAGGTGCTCGAGGAGCCCCTGCCTTCGGACCCCGCCCAGGCCGCCATCGCCCGCCTGGACCGCGCCGTGCGGGACTACATCGGCGGCTCCGACGGCCGGGTCTACGCGGTGAAGGTCGGGGAGGCCCTGCGGCTGTACCTGCGCCAGCGCCTCGACATGCGCCAGGGCCTGACCCTGGGCGAGGCCATCCGCACCCTGCGCCAGCGCGCCCCCCAGGTCCAGCCGCAGCGGGTCAAGGCCCTGCTGCAGCGCCTGGAGCTGCTACTGTACGGCGGATCCGAGTTCCGCGCCGAGGACCGGGAGCTGCTCGACCTCGACGCCCGCGGCCTGATCCGGGGCCTGGAGGCGGCGCGCGCGCTGAACTCCGGACAGCAGTCCCTGTCCAAGACCCTGAACCGCATGGCCGAGTTGTGGAAGGAAGGCCAGGCCAAGAGCGCCTGGATGGGCATGCGCTCCGCGACGACCGAGCACCTGCGCAAATCCTTGGGCCTCGGCCCCGGCCCCCTGCCCAAGCTGGCCCTGGCCCGCGTCCTCAAGCCCCTCGACGCGCCCGACCTAGTCCGCAGCCTGGACACCCTCCTGCTCGAGCAGGTCCCCCGCGGCGCGGCGGCGGAGGCGATCCACGAGCGCCTCCTGCGCCTGGTGCAGGCTTTGGACGCGGCCGACCCCGGACTCTTGAACGGCGGAGCGGCCGGCAAAGACGATGACGATTCCAGTCCCGACGACGAAGGAGAAGCGTGATGGCGACAGAAAAAAAGAACCTCAGCGGCAAGGCCAAGGAATTGAGGGACGCCTACGCGGCCCTTTTGGACGACCTGTCCACCATCGTCGTGGGGCAGAAGGAGATGGTCGAAAGCCTGGCCCTGAGCACCCTGACGGGAGGGCACGTGCTCATCGAGGGCCTGCCCGGCCTGGCCAAGACCCTGGCCGTGCGCAGCTTCGCCCAGCGTTTGGCCGCGGTGTTCAGCCGCATCCAGTTCACCCCCGACCTGCTGCCCGCCGACCTGCTGGGCACGCGCATCTACAACGCCAAGACCTCCGAGTTCACCGTGGCCAAGGGCCCCCTCTTCGCCAACATCGTGCTGGCCGACGAGGTGAACCGCGCTCCGGCCAAGGTGCAGAGCGCGCTCCTGCAGGCCATGCAGGAGCGCAAGATCACCATCGGCGGCGAGACCTTCGAGCTGGCCGAGCCATTCCTGGTGCTGGCCACGCAGAACCCGGTTGAGACCGAGGGCACCTACAGCCTGCCCGAGGCCCAGGTGGACCGCTTCCTGCTCAAGGTGGTGGTGGGCTACCCCAACGCGGCCGAGGAAATGCAGATCCTCGAGCGGGCCGACGGCCTGGAGATCAAGGACGACCCCAAGCCCCTGCTCAAGCCCAAGCAGGTGCTGGAGGCGCGCGACGAGGCCCAGTCCCTTTTCGTGGACGACAAGGTGAAGCGATACCTGGTGGACCTGGTGCTGGCCACCCGCGACCCCAAGGCCTTCGGCCTGGCGGACCTGACCACTTTGCTGCGCTTCGGCGCCAGCCCGCGCGCCACCCTGGCCCTGGCCTCGGCCGGCCGCGCCCAGGCCTTCCTCGACGGCCGGGGCTATGTCACCCCGGACGACATCAAGTCCGTGGCCCACCGGGTCCTGCGCCACCGCCTGGCCCTCAGCTACGAGGCCGAGGCCGAGGGCGTGGGGCCGGACGAGGTGGTGACGCGGATCCTGGCCAAGGTCAAGGCCCCCTGAGGCCTGCGATGGAAGCCCAGGAACTCTTCAAGAAAATACGGCGCATGGAGATCATCGCCCGCCACCTGGTGGACAGCTCGCTCGCGGGCGAATACCTGTCCTCCTTCAAGGGCGCGGGCCTCGAGTTCTCCGAAGTGCGCGAGTATGAGCCCGGCGACGAGGTGCGCCTCATCGACTGGAATGTGACCGCGCGCATGGGCCGGCCCTTCCTCAAGGTGTACCAGGAGGAGCGGGAGCTGACCCTGGTGCTGGCGGTGGACGTCAGCGGCTCCCAGGCCACGGGCTCGGCCGGGGACAAGCGGGAGCTGGCGGCCCAGGTGGCCGCGGCCCTGGGGCTCGCGGCCACGAGCCACGGCGACCGCGTGGGCTTCCTTTTTTTCAGCGACCGCCTGGAGGGCTGGCTGCCGCCGAGGCGCGGCAAGGGGCACCTCCTGCGGGGCCTGCGCGAACTGCTCACCCTCGAGCCCAAGGGCCGCGGCTCCTCGCTGACGCCGATGCTCCAGCAGCTCGGCCGCGTGCAGAAGCGCCGGGCCACCGTCTTCCTCGTCAGCGACCTCCTGTTCAACCTCGAGGCCCCCTCATTCTCCTCCGTGGCCCTGCGCCACGACCTAGTGGCCGTGCGCACCGTGGATCCCCTGGATGAGACCCTGCCCGCCTGGCTGGGCCTGCTCGCGGCCCGCGACCCGGAGACCGGGCGCCGGGTCTGGCTGGACACGGACTCGCCCTGGGCGCGCCGGGCCTGGGCCAAGAAGAGGGAAGCGGTGCTGCTGAAGGCGCGGCAGTCCCTGCGCCGCCGCCAGGTCGACCTGGTGGAGACGAGCACCCAAGGCGACCTGGGCCTGGACCTCTTCAAGTTCTTCCGCACCCGTCAACGGCGGGGTCTGGCGTGAACCTGGACGGCATCCTGGGACCCTTGCGCGCACTCCCCGACGCTTTGGGCGCCTACCGCGGCTTTGACCTGGCCGAGCCCGGCTACGCCTGGGTGCTGTGGCTGCTGGCCGCGGGCCTGCTGTGGGGCGCCCTGCGCTGGGCCTTCGGCCAGGCCCTGCCCATCTCCGGCTCAGGCGCCTTAAGGGGCGCCGGATGGCTGCGCTGGCTGGCCCCCCTGCCGCGCATCCTGCGCTACCTCGGAATGGCCCTGCTCCTGCTGGCCCTCATGCGCCCCCAGAGCGTGCGCGACAGCAGCGAGAGCAACGTGGACAGCCTCGACATCTTCCTGTGCCTGGACATCTCCGGGTCCATGAGCACGCCCGATCTCAAGCCCAGCCGAATCGAGGCCGCCAAGGCCACCCTGGGCGCCTTCGTGGACTCGGCGCCCCAGGACCGCATCGGGATGGTGATCTTCGCGGGCAAGGCATTTGTGCAATGCCCCCTGACCCTCGACCACAGCGTGGTCAAATACTTCATCAGCCAGGTGGACCTGAGCACCATCGGCATCGACGGAACGGCCCTGGGCGACGGCCTGGCCCTTGCGGTGAGCCGCCTGGTGCAGGAGAACGACAAGAGCGACAAGGTCATCGTGCTGGCCACGGACGGCCGAAACAACGCCGGGATCGACCCCATGCAGGCCGTGGCCCTGGCCGCCGGCGCCGGGATCAAGGTCTACACCATCGGCATCGGGGTCAAGGGCGGCGCGATCGTGCAGGTCCCCAACGCCTTCGGGCAGATGGTCTCCTACCGCGAGGAGGAGCCGGACGAGGACCTCCTGAAGGCCGTGGCCGCGGACACGGGCGGCGAGTATTTCCGGGCCCAGGACGCGGACTCCCTGAAATCCATATACGCCACCATCGCCAAGCTGCAGCGCCACCAGGTGGCCGTGAAGCGCCACCGCGACGTGGACGAACATTTCTACCCCTACCTCCTGGCGGGGGCCATCCTCCTGTTGCTGGAATCCCTGCTGCGGCTGCGGATCCGGGTGACGGCATGAACCTCGGGCTCAACCCCTCGGACCTGCAGAACCCCCAGGTGCTCGCCTGGCTGCCCTGGCTGGCCGCCCTGGCCGCGCTGCACCTTTTGCTCTTCCTGCAGCAGTGGTGGTGGCAGCGCCGCCAATTCAAGTCCCTGGCCCTGCGGCGCTTCGGGCCGGGCCTGTCCCTGTGGCGGGGCCTCCTGAAGATGGGGCTGTGGTGCGCGGCGGCCTGGAACCTGGTCCTGGCCCTGGCCGTGCCCCTGGGGCCGCCGGTGAAGATCGAGGGCAAGCAGTACGGGGCCGACGTCATCCTGTGCGTGGACGTGTCCAGCTCCATGCAGGCCCAGGACGTGCAGCCCAACCGCCTTGAGGCCGTGAAGAAAGCCCTGACCGGCCTGCTGGACAGCGAGGGCATGCAGGGAGACCGGGTGGGCCTGGTGGCCTTCGCGGGCGGCGCGGTGGTGGCCTGCCCCCTCACCACCGACTACGACACGGCCGAGCTCTTCCTGGACAAGCTGGACGTCAACTGCGTCCCCCGCGACGGGACCGACCTGGCCAGCGCCATCGGCATGGCCCTGGACGGCTTCGGAACGGACAGCACCCGCGGCAAGCTCATCGTCCTGGCCACGGACGGCGAGGACACGGTCAACAGCGACGTGATCGGGGAGGCCCTCCGCGCCAAGGCCGCCGGGGTGGCGATCGAGTGCGTGGGCATCGGCACCGCCGCGGGCGCCCTCATCCCCGGCCAGACCGACGTCTTCGGCCGCGTCTACGCCAAGATGTGGCACGGCCAGCCCGTGCGCACCAAGCTGGACCGCGCGGGCCTTGAGCGCATCGCCGCGGTCAGCGGAGGGGAATACCTCAAGGGCGACTCCGAGGCCTCCCTGGGGCGCATGGTGGCCAGGGTGGAGAAGCTGAAAAAGGGGCTGGGCAAGGCCCCAGACCGCTACGTCCGCGAACCGCTCTTCGAGGTCCCGCTCCTCTGGGCGCTGGCCCTGCTCCTGGCCGACAGCCTCCTGTCCCTGCGCGGCCGCGGCTGGCTGCGGGTCTGGGAGGGCTTCATCAAGTTCCTTGGAAGGCGCTGGCATCCTGGCCGCGTCCTGCTGCCGCTCCTGTGCCTGCTGGCCCTCGCGGCCACGGCCAGGGCCGACCTGGACGACGGCCGCTCGGACTACAACGCGGGCAACGACGCCTACCGCAGCGGCGACTACAGCGCCGCGGCGGAGAAGTACCGCCAGGCCGCCGCCGCCGCCAACCTGCAGGAAGCCTCCGACTACAACCTCGGTAACGCCCTCTTCCAGCAAAGGGATTACCAGGGCGCCGTCAACGCCTATGACCAGGCCCTGAAAATCCAGCCCGAGGACCAGGACGCGCAATACAACCGCGACCTGGCCCAGCAGATGCTCGACAAGAAAAACAAGCCGGACAAGAAGAACAAGAAAAACGACAAGAAGGGCCAGAACAAGAACCAGGGCGGCCAGCAAAACGGGGGCCAGCAGCAGGGCGGCGGACAGCAACAGCAGAACGGAGGGCAGCAGCAGGGCGGCCCCCCGCAACAAAGCGGCGGCCAGCAGCCCAGCCCCGGGCAGGGGCAGCAGGACTCCTCGGGCCAGCCGGAGCCCTCGCCCAGCCAGGCGCCCCCCGGCCCGCGCCTGAACCGCGACCAGATCGAGACCATGCTCAACCAGCTCAAGAACGACCAGCACAAGTATGAGGGGGCCTTCAACCCCCTGAAGCACTACGGCAACAAGCCCCCGCCGGAGGACCCGGCCCAGCAGTTCCTGGAGCAGTTCGGCGGCCTCCCCAGGCCGAGCCCGACGCCCCCGCCCGACCCCGACTACAAGGACTGGTAGGCCGTGGCGCCGCAGGAGCATAAGCTGGTCTGGTCCAGCCATCCCAAGGAGGCGCCCCCGGCCGAGCCCGAGCCCGGCGGCCTTCCGCCCGCGGGCCAGCGCGTGTCGGTGCGCCGGGAGACGCAGGGGCGAAACGGCAAGACGGTGACGGCCTTGTGGGGCTTCCAGTCCTCGGAGCGCCAGCTCGAGGAACTGGGCCGGGCCCTGCGCAAGGCCCTGGGATGCGGCGGCAGTAAGCCTAAGGACGGGCGCGTGGAGATCCAGGGGGACAAAGTGGCGCCGGTGCTGGCCTGGCTGACGGCCAGGGGATACAAGGCCGTGAAGGCGGGTGGCTGATTGAACAAAGGGAACGTGTACTTCATCCTCGACGGCGCCCAACTGGCCTCCAACGTGGCCCAGGCCGCGAGGGCCCTGGGCAACTTCGGCTTCAAGAACCTGCGCCTGGTCAATCCCCTGAACCTTCCCAGCGCCGAACGCATGGCGCGCGGGGGCTCCGGGGTCGTGCGCGGGGCGGAGCTGTTCACCGACCTGGACAGCGCCGTGGCGGACCTGGACTGGGTGGTCGGCACCACGGGCAAGGACGGCATCGGCCAGGAGGAGCTTGAACGGCCCGAGACCGCCATGGCCGAGCTGGCGGGCCTCTCCGGCCAGGGCAAGGTGGGCCTGGTCTTCGGCTGCGAGCGCCACGGCCTGACCAACCTGCAGTTGAAGACCCTGGACCGCTTGGCCCACGTGCCCACCCAGCCGGACTGCGCCAGCATCAACCTGGCCCAGAGCGTGGCGGTCTTCGCCTGGGAGCTGGAGAAGCTCAGCATCGGCCAGGCCGAGACCCTGGACCTGGGGCTGCCCACGCACCAGAAAAAGGCCCAGCTCTTCGTGAAGGTGAACCGCATCTTCGACCTGCTGGGGGGCCTTCCCAAGGGCCGCAAGTCCGTGCTGGCGGACGGCATACGCCAGTACTTCAACCGCAAGCCCATGACCAACAAGGACCTGGGTTTCTGGCTCAGGAGCCTGAACCTGCTCACGAAAACCATCGACGGCAGCGCGCCACCGGCGGCGGACGACGGACCATGAAGTTTGCCGGATTAGGAGGACGCCATGAGGATTGAGGTTCCGGAACTCAGCGGGGGCTTCGAGATCGGTTTCGTCAACGATTGGGACGGGCGGACCAGGGTGTTCATCTCCCCGGGACGCATCGACGAGCGCATGGACGAGGAGACGAACGCCAAGGTGGAGCACAGCAGCCCGGAAAAGACGGCCGCCCTGCTGGCCCCCGCCTTCTTCAGGCTGTTCATCGGGGAGATCAACTCCGCCCTGGCGGGGGACGACAGGCTCTTCGAGATCTCCACGGACGAACAGTTCGAGCTGGCCGGGCGCTTCCTGCGCGGGGAGGAGGACCTGGAGGAGGACGAGGCCGACATCATGACCGAGGCCTACCTGGAGGCCTCCTATTCGAACATCTTCGCCTCCAAGACCACCCCCATCGACATGCGCCTGCTCATCGAGGACACGGGGCTGGAGCCGGGTTTCGTCCGTGCCTTTTTGACCGCGCACGCGGCGCGTTTCCGCCTCGAGCTGAAGGGGGGCCAGGAGTTCATCTGGGCCCGCAATCCCGCCGAGGTTTAGGCCCGCCTTTGCTCGTTTTTTGGTTTTTCCGGATTTTCCCGGTCCGCCGATTCCGGCCCTGAAGTGTGGACAAGGGACCTTCCTTGGCTATAATGTCGTCGGTCGATTTTCGGGAACACCCGAGCTGCGGGTTCGCAAGGACCGCAAATTTTCACTGGAGAAAAGCATGCGCAAAGTCGTTCTGGCCGCCATCGCGGCGCTTCTGGTCTGCGGGACCCTGTCCGCGGATGTCCTGGATTTCACCCCGCACGCCGGGTACACGAGTTTCGCCATGAACAGCTTCAACCGGGCCAACGGGAACGTCTTCGGTTGGGAAGGCGCGGGCGAAAGCATGGGCTACAACCAGGACATCCAGTCCGGAATCGTGGTCGGGGCCGACGAGACCACCAAGTGCCTGAGCCCTTGGAAGTCGCTGGATTTGGGCCTGCGCGAGGAGTATCTGGTGAGCAACCAGGCGCGCCTGGTGAGCGACCAAGGCAGCGACAACGATGGATTGGATTATTCGGACAAGGCCAGCCTCACCAACATCCTCGTCGGCGGCAAGGTCAGCGCGCCCTTCAGCGTCCCGGGCCTGAGCCTCGGACTGGGCGCGTGGGTGGGCTACGGCTACGCGACCATGGACCAGCACGTGAATTATGACGGCTTCGACGGCGACAATTTGATGCAGAGCGGGCTCTACACCGCCGGCATCCTGGTGGGCGAGCTTGAAAGCACCGTGACCTACAAGATCGGCTCCCATATCGGCTTGAATTTCACCGGCGGCTGGCGTTGGGCCGACGCCCCCGAGCTGAAGAGCCATGGCACGCCCCTGTACGACGCCGAACAATACTGGGAATGGAACATTTCGTCGCCCGTGAACGTGGATTTCAGCGGCGCCACGGCCCAGGGCAGCGTGGACCTGTACTTCTAAGCCTTCGCAAGGATCCGGCCCGGGATTTTATCGGGCAAAAAAAAAGAGGCGGCCCATTGGGCCGCCTCTTTTTTCGTCCAGGGTGCGCGGGATCCAAACCCTTATTTCGTCACTTTCTTGCTCAGCTTCTCGAATTTGTCGTAGGGGGCGCGGTCCGTGCTGACCCGGCCGTGGCGCGCCAGGACCTTCAGCTCCTCGCCGGTGGGCTTGCCGTTGTACAGGCTGGGCGTGAGGTGGTCGAGCTGGCCGCGCTTCTTCTGCATGGCCGCCAGGTTCTTTTCCATGCGCTTCAGGTCGATCGGCGAGGCGCTCGCCAGCCGGTAGGTCCAGCCCATGCCGAAGCAGGGCATGTCCACGCGGGCCGTGGCGATGTTCTTGAACACCGCGCCGAGGGTCTTGCGGATGGTGGCGAAGCTGTCCGGGAACAGGAAGTAGTTGTCGGTGTGGATGCTCAGGATGCCGCCCTGGTTCAGGCGCCGGGCGCAGAGCTGGTAGAATTCGTAGGTATAGAGCATCTTGCTGGGCCCGTGGGGCTCGGTGAGATCCACCACCAGCACGTCGAAGCTCTCCTTTTCCCGTTCCAGGTAGGCGCGGGCGTCCTCATAGACGATCTCGACGCGCGGGTCCTTGAGGCAGGTCTTGATGGCAGGGTAGTTGGCGCGGCAGAAGTCGACCACGCCCTTGTCGATCTCCACCATCAGGATGCGCTTCAGGGAGGGGAACTTCACCGCCTCCTCGATGCTGAAGCAGTCGCCGCCGCCGATGACGCACACCGAGCGGGGGTTGGCGTGCGCCAGCAGGGGCGCCGAGACCAGGTACTGGTGGTAGCGGTTCTCGTCGCCTTCGCTGATCTGGATCTTGCCGTCCAGGAATAGCAGCGTGCCGAAGGTGTCGCTTTTGAAGATCTCCATGCTCTGGAAGGGCGTCTTACCCTTGTAGAGGGATTTCCCCTCGTACACGTGCCCAAAGGTGTCCGTGACCCATTCGGTTTTGATCGCCATGCCGTTTCCTCGCTGAAAAGATGCCCGCGCTCTTGGCGCAGATTTTCTTCAATGCGGGATGCCCTGCCAAGGAAAATCCGTGTAAATCGGGGCGGTTTTGGCCCCTCGGTTTGAAGCCGGGCCTTATTGTTGTTGGTCTTGTTGCTGCTGCTCTTGTTGCTGCTGCTCTTGTTGCTGCTGCTCCTGCTGTTGCTGCTCCTGCTGCTGCTGCTGTTCCTGTTGCTCTTGTTCCTGCTGTTGCTGCTGTTGTTCTTGTTCCTGTTCCTGTTCTTGCTGTTGCTGCTGCTCTTGTTCCTGCTGGGCTTGCTCCTGCTGCTGTTGCTCTTGTTCTTGCTGTTGTTGTTCCTGCTGAGCTTGTTCTTGCTGCGCCTGCTCCTGCTGAGCCTGTTCCTGTTGGGCCTGTTCCTGCTGAGCCTGTTCCTGCTGGGCTTGATCTTGCTGTTGCTGTTCTTGTTGCTGCTGCTCTTGCTGTTGCTGTTGCTGCTCTTGGTCCTGTTGTTGCTGATCATCGGGCTGCGCCTGGGTGTCCGGCTGCTGTTGCTGGTCGTCGGGCTGGGCCTGGGTGTCCGGTTGCTGTTGCTGGTCGTCAGCGCTGGCTGGCGTGTCGGGGGCCTGGTCCGAGGTGGAGGCCCCGTTATCGACATCGGATGGCACGTCGGTGGGGACGTCCGTGGGGGATTGGTCGTCGACGCTGGAGGAGCTGTCGGGGGCCTGGTCCGTGGAGGCCCCGTTATCGACATCGGCCGGCACGTCGGTGGGGACGTCGGTGGGGGACTGGTCGTCGACGCTGGAGGAGCTGTCGGGGGCCTGGTCCGTGGAGGCCCCATTGTCGGTATCGGCCGGCACGTCGGTGGGGGACTGGTCATCGACGCTGGAGGAGCTGTCGGGGGCCTGGTCCGTGGAGGCCCCGTTGTCCGTGTCGGCCGGCACGTCCGTGGGTACGTCCGTGGGCTGGACATCGCCTGCGCTGGAAGG
>Ga0210388_10000281_pt1 | contig 44450 bp, 40 predicted proteins | sample IncBWC19OmetaG_FD_155485 | JGI IMG/M metagenome (GOLD analysis project Ga0210388, IMG submission 155485) | Forest soil microbial communities from Barre Woods Harvard Forest LTER site, Petersham, Massachusetts, United States - Inc-BW-C-19-O ...
GGATGGCGTGGATTCGGCTTCGATTAATGTGTTTGCCAGGATCACCACGTTGAGCGGACGTATCGTGCAGACGTTTGAAGACACCCTGCGCGCGGATTTCCCGACGGAACTGTTGGCGAAATCGGTGGGAACCTCTCGCATCTACCAGAAGGCTGTACCGCTCAGCCCTGGGCTCTACCGCCTGGACGTGGTGGTCAAGGACGTGAACAGCGGCAACGTCGGAGTGGTGAACACGCGGCTGGCGGTTCCGCGGTTTCAGGATGACGAGCTGAGCACCAGCTCCCTGATCCTGGCGGACGATATTCGCAGCGTTTCGACGGCAGACATCGGCCTCGGCCAGTTCGTGATCGGCGATGTGAAAGTACGGCCGCGGCTGGACGGGGCATTTGCGGAAAACGACAGCATCGGCGTATTCCTACAGGTCTACAACCTGAAGGTGGACGACAAGACGCACAAGGCCGACGCCTCGGTTGAATATCGCGTGACCAAAGAAAAGGAAACGCAGCCCACGCTGACCTTCAGCGTTCCGGCGGACAAAGTGCCGCAGCACGGCGAGGAAATGACCATCGAGAACCGCATCACGCTGGCGTCGCTGCCCCCGGGCAAATACCATCTGGCAATTGCGGTCACCGACAATCTGGCTAAACAAACGATCACGCCGACGGCGGATTTCACGGTAAAACCGCCCGCTGGAGGAGCGGCCGCAGCTCCGGCTCCGGCAGCGGCTCCTGCGCCGGCACCTGCACAAGCACCTGCACCAGCGGCAAACCCGCAGGGGAGGTAGAGAATTTGAATCTCCGCGCGCTTCGAATCCTTGGCTTTGGATTCGTTGTGTGCCTCCTCGCTCTGCCCGCCTCGGCTGCGCCAGGCGCGACCAAGATTTCCGGCGTTGTGGTCGATCCTACGGGCACTCCTCAGATGGGCGCGACCGTGGTGGTGTCGTCCGAACAGCTCGGCGGCGGATCGCCACTCGAGATTCGGACCAACGATCGCGGGCGCTTCTCAACCGCCGCGCTACCCGCCGGGCGTTACTCGATTCGCGTGACGCTGGCCGGCTACCTGCCTGCCATCGAACAGCATGTCGAAGTGAACACCGACCACGCCACGCTGCTTCAGATCGTGCTTGGCTCGGTGTTTTCAACCTTCGAGACGCAGCATGCGCCAAATCAGCCGGTTAATACGGATGACTGGACCTGGGTGCTGCGCGCCTCGGCTGCCACCCGGCCGGTGATGCGCTGGCAGGACGATTCGGCAGCGAACGACAGTGCCAGCGAAGTCTACTCGAGCGATGCTTCGGCCGGACCACCGCTGCGTGCGCGGCTGGAGTTGACCTCCGGCGCCGATCATCCGGGATCGATTGGAGACGTGGCGGATTCGCCGGGAACTTCGTTCGCCTACGATATAGGACTTGGCGGCAGCGCACAGTTTGTGCTGGCCGGGCAGTACAGCGAAGCCGACGGAGCAGTGGCAGGCGGTTTTGCAGCGGAGTGGCTGCCAACCGGCCAAGTGGGCGCTGGACCAGTTACGACGATTCTGGTGCGCGAGTCCCGGCTGGGCCCGGGCGGGCCGACATTCCGCGGTTTGCGGCTCTCTCACGAGGACGCGCTGGCGCTCGGGAATATGGTCAGCATCCGCTACGGCGCCGATTACGTGATGGCTGGATTCAACGGCTCGACTTCGGCACTGCGTCCGCGCGCTGAGGTGGCCATGCAGCTGTCGCCCGCCTGGCAGGCCGACGCCATCGTGGCGACGCATCCGTGGCAGGAAGCTTCCGCCGGCTCCGACGCCATGCAAGCGACTCTCGATACCATGGACGCCTTTCCCACGTTGCTGTTGCGCGAAGGGCATCCCGTGCTCGAGGACGGACTGCACGAGGAGCTGGCGATCGATCATTCGCTGAACTCCCATATCGATCTGATCGCCTCCGTTTTTCACGACCTTTCATCGCATACGGCGGTGATCGGGCATGGCGCGCCCGGCAGCAACCCTGACTTTCTGCAGGATTATTTCTCGGAGGCATTCGCCTACGACGGCGGATCGACCAGCTCGGGCGGCGCGCGGCTGGTTTACCGCGACAAGAGCAACCGGAACCTGACCACTACGATTATCTACGCATACGCCGGTGCTCTGGCCCCGAACGGCGTGATTTCCAATGCGCTGCGCGAGGAGCTCGCAACGCGTTATCGGCAAAGTCTGGCATCGGCCGTTACAACCACCCTGCCATGCACGAAGACGCGGATTACCACCAGCTACAAATGGCTGAGCGGCACGGCCGTTTCACGGCAAGATCCTTACGGCGAGTCGCTCTATCACCTGGAACCATATCTGAGCATGGAGATACGGCAGCCCCTGCCGAGCGTCTTCCCGGGACATATGGAAGTTCAAGCGGATATAGGCAACCTGCTCGCGCAAGGGTACGTGCCGATCAGCACAGGTGACAACTCCATTCTGCTTGTTCCCGCCTACCGATACTTCCGGGGCGGACTTAGCCTCCAGTTCTAGCCTTTTTTTGACTGGATCTTCGTTACTGGAATTGGAAATGCACCTCCCACAAATGGAATCCGTCGAACTGCCCACACATTGCATCTTTGTAACGTGCTGCCAATGCTTGACTTAACGTTTCCACAATTAATGATTCGCTGGAATCCTGCGTGCTAGACTAAAATAATAAAGGGTACGGGTGGTTGGATGAACGACCGTCTTCGATTACGTCTTGGGGCTGTAACCCTCGCGCTGCTGACGCTTGCGGCGGTGGTGTTCGCCTGCCTCAATTTCCGGCAGCGGACCCAATACGTAACCCCGGATGACGGAATCACGTGGGTTAATACCGCATCGGGCGTCACGGCGTGGTATGTGGCTCCTGGTTCTCCCGGTGAACGAGCGGGCATCCAAAAGGGCGATTTCGTTCAGACCGTTCGCGCGACCCCCATCCGCAGTGCCATCGACGTCACCAAGGTTCTCTACCATTCCGGCGTCTGGACCGAGGTGAAGTATCAGATTCGGCGCGGCGACGAATCGTTCGAGGTCCCGCTGATCACGGACCCGCAGGACAAGCCGCTTAGCATCGAAAACTACCTCCGCGTTACGGCAATCCTGTATCTGTTCATCGGGCTATTCATTCTTGCCCGCCGCTGGAATGCGCCGCGGGCGATGCATTTCTACATTTTTTGCCTGGTTTCGTTCATTTTCTACAGCTTCCATTACAGCGGCAAGCTGAACTCCTTCGACCACATCATCTACTGGACGAACGAAGTCGCATGGATGCTGCAGCCCGCTCTGTTCGTTCACTTCGCGCTGGTATTTCCCGAGCGGCGTCGGGCGCTTTGGACGAAATTGCTGGCCGTTTACATCGTCCCCCTGGCACTCCTGTTGACCCACATCTCGGTGGCCCTGGCGATGCTGGACTTGATGCCGTCGATTACCAACCGGCAGCAGCTGGACCAGATCGAATTCGCCTACATGGGCGCGTATTACCTGCTGGCGGCGGGAATTTTCCTGGCCAGCTATTTCCGCGCTCCCAGCGGCATTCTGCGCCAGCAGTTGAAGTGGGTGTCTGGCGGCACGCTGGCCGGCATTGTGCCGTTCCTGTGCCTTTACCTGATTCCGTATCTGTTCAACGCTGCGGTGCCGGAGTGGACGAAGTTTTCCGTCCTTTCGCTGGCTCTGATTCCGCTCTGCTTCGGCTACGCCATCATTCGCTACCGGTTGATGGACGTGGACATTATTTTCAAGCGCGGACTGGCCTATACGTTTGCCACCGGCGCCGTGGTGGCGATTTATTTCTCGGCCATTGCGCTGATCGGCGAGCTGACGCACACGACGCTCACGGCCGGTCCCGCTGGCGCGGTGATCGCCATCGTGGCCGCGGCGTTTCTGATCCAGCCGCTGCGCGATTGGGTGCAGGCGCGGCTCGATCACTTCTTCTATCGCGACCGGCTGGACTATCGACGCACGCTGATCGAATTCGGCCGGGCGCTTGCGAATGAGGTGCGCCTGGAGCCGCTGCTCGGCTCCGTGCTCGACCGCATCTCGCAGACCCTGCTGGTGGATCGACTGGCCGTATTTCTGGAGGACGGCGCGAATCCCGGGCGATTCGTGCTGTCGCGCTCGATGGGGCTGACGCATTCCGGCGAACTCGACTTGAGCTTTCTCGACCCGTCGCGGCCGGCGCTCGCGCGCGGCTGCCTGTTTTTCGAATCGGCGCGCGCAGCCACGGAAGAAACGGAGTCGGTGAGGCGCACGATCGAGGAACTGGATCTGAACTATTTCATCGCCTGCCGCTTTCACGACCGCACGGCCGCGGTCATCGGCCTGGGAAAGACGGTCGACGGCGACTATCTTTCAAGCGACGACCTGGAGCTGCTTTCAACCATCGCCGGTTACGTGGCCATCGCCATCGAAAACGCGCGGCTGTACCAGAATCTGGAGCAAAAGGCGCTGCAGATCGAGCGGCTGAAGGATTTCAGCGAAAACATCGTCGAATCGCTGCGCATCGGCGTGTTGACCGTTGACCTGGAGGATCGCGTCGAATCCTGGAACCCGCAGCTGGAAAACCTGCTGGAAATTCCGCGCAGCGAAGCCTTGCGGCGCAGGTTCGATGAAGTGCTGCCGCGCGACCTGGCCGGTGAAATCGCGGCGCACGCCGAGAGCGACCACGTCTCCGGAATTTACCGGTTCCATCTGAACACACGCAGCAACCGTCATCTGGTACTGAACGCGTCCATCGCTCCGCTGCTGGCGAAAAACGGCGCGCGGCTGGGCCGGCTGATCCTGCTCGACGACATCACGCAGCGCGTACGCTTGGAAGATCAGATGGTGCAGACGGAAAAGCTCACGTCGCTCGGATTGCTGGCCGCGGGCGTGGCGCACGAAGTGAACACTCCGCTGGCCGTGATCTCCAATTACATCCAGATGCTCGCGAAGCAGATTCCCACCGACGATCCCCGGCAAAAGACGATCGAGCGCATCGTGAAGCAAACGTTTCGCGCCAGCGAAATCGTCAATAATTTGCTCAATTTTTCGCGCACCGGCGGCACCGAACCCGTAGAGGTGGACTTGAATTCCGTGCTCGAGGAAACGCTCACGCTGGTGCAGCATCCGTTCAAGGCCGCGCAGGTGAACGTGGTGAAGAATTATCAGGAGCGGCTCCCGGTGATCTCCGGCTCGACCACGCGGCTTCAACAGGTCTTCCTGAATCTTTTCATGAATGCGCGCGATGCCATGCCCGGCGGTGGCATGCTCGAGGTGCGCACCGGCTCACGAAATGGTTCGGTGGAAGTCGAAGTAACCGATACCGGCGCGGGAATTTCGGCCGAGCATCTGCACCGGATTTTCGATCCCTTTTTCACCACGAAGGCCACCGGCCGCGGCACGGGCCTAGGCCTCTCCGTGAGCTATGGGATCATCAAAGAACATGCGGGCAAAGTAGACGTGCGCTCGACGCCCGGCAAAGGCACGTCGTTCCGTCTGGAGTTCCCGGTTGCAAGGAAAGCGGTTCATGCCTAGAGGAACGATCCTCGTCGTTGACGATGAGCTGGAAATTCGCGAAGGGCTGGAGGCTCTGCTGACGTCGGAGAGCTTTGACGTGAGTGTCGCTGAAACCGGTCAAGCCGGTTTGCAAATGCTCGAAGACCGGCCGTTCGACCTGGTGCTGCTCGACGTCAGCCTGCCCGATCGCAACGGCATCGATATGCTGCGCGAGATTCGGCAGCGCGATCCGAACCTCGCGATCATCCTGATCACCGCGTACGGCTCGATCGATATGGCTCGGGAGGCTTTCAAGGGCGGCGCGCAGGATTACATCACGAAGCCGTGGTCCAACGACGAGCTGATCGCACAGATTTCCGTGGCGATCGAGGGGCGGCGGCTGCGCGAAGAAAACCTGCACCTGAAGCGCGCGCTCAAGCAGCGCTACAATTTTCCGAACATCGTCGGCAAGAGCGAGAGAATGCTTTCGGTGCTTGATCTGGTGACGCAAGTAGCGCCTTCGCGCTCGACCGTTCTGATTTCCGGCGAGAGCGGCACCGGCAAGGAAGTGATCGCCAAGGCGATTCATTCGGCCTCGACGCGCGTGGACAAAGCGTTTATTCCGATCAACACCGGGTCGATTCCGGTGGACCTGCTGGAATCGCAGCTCTTCGGGCACGTGAAGGGCGCGTTCACCAGCGCGATCGCTTCCAAAAAGGGGCTTTTCGAGGTTGCCGACCAGGGCACGATCTTTTTCGACGAAATTTCCACCATCAGCCCGGAGACGCAAGCCAAGCTGCTGCGCGTGATCCAGGAGCGCGAATTCATGCGGCTGGGCGGCACGGAAACGATCAAGGTTGACGTGCGCATACTCGCCGCCTCGAACGAAGACCTGCGCAAGCTTGTGCGCGACGGGCGGTTCCGCGAGGATCTGTTTCACCGCCTCAACGTGATCTCGATCCTGCTTCCGCCGCTGCGCGACCGCAAGGAAGATATTCCCCTGCTCGTTGCGCGCTTCCTGGACCAGTTCTGCCGCGACAACGGCAAGCCGCAGCGAAGTTTTACCACCGGCGCGATGAAGCTGCTGATGGATTACGACTGGCCGGGAAATATTCGCGAGCTCGAGAACGCGGTGGAGCGGGCCGTGGTGCTTTCCACGCAGGAATTCATGGACGCGGACCTGCTGCCGGAAAGCGTGCGTACGCGCGAAATCGTGAAAGGCGTGCGATTGCAGCTGGCGGAATTTTTGCCGCCGTTGCCCGGCGAGATCGGCGCGCATGGAGCGGCGCCGCCGCCCTCGCTTTTCGAAATTCTCGAGGAGGTCGAGCGGCGGATCATCGTCGATATGCTCGAGCGGACGAATTGGAACCAGACGGAAGCGGCCGAGCGGTTTCAGATTCCGCTCTCAACGCTCAATCAGAAGATCAAGCGGCTCGGCATCGAGACACGCCGGCGTCCAGGCGCTCCGCGCATTCCTTATGGCGAAGATGCCGCGGAATTTTCCGCAGGGAAATAGCACCGCAGTCCGAACTGCCGCGTCAGGAATGTAACCCGATCGGCTCATCCACGGCCCCACGACGAAACCAGCGTTTGCTGGAATTCAGGATACCAGCGGGCGGCCGGCGATATTTTCCAGAATTCGACAGGGAGCAAAATCCGGGGCGACCAGCGCTTTCGGAGGCACCAGGAGTGTTTGCTCGAGCGCGTATTGGCCCGACATCGCGGCGTGCGCGACGCCGTCGGTGAACACCAGCCACGTGGAAAGCGGCGGAAATTCGAGAAGGTTCTTCGGGCAATTCTTCTGAAAGTCGACGTTCTCCTTCAGGTAATCGTGGAAGCCGAGCATGAACATATCGTAGGGCGTGCGGCCGGCCGCGCGAAACCCCAGCTTTCCGCCCAAATCGTGGACGGTGCGGCTGACCCAGGAATCCTCGGCAATACGATCAAGGCCCGCGTCGCGCGCCAATCGCTTCGCGAGGACTTCGAAGCTGTCAGTCGTGCTCCAGACGCGCGGTTTTGAGGGATTCAGGTTCGTGAAGACGCGCAGAATGCGCCCGCCGCGCGTGGGCCGGCTCGGGAATGCGTCTACATGCAGCAGGTCGTTGCGTTTGTGCAGAGGCAGACCGCGGCGTTCTTCCTCAAACGGGCGAAAGCTTGAAAAATCGACGGTCCATTTTCCGGCGTAGGGCATCAGGAAACTCTTCAGGAAGTCGATGAGGTGCGTACTGTAGTTTCGCAGGATCGAATGGACGCGCTCAACCGTCGCCGGGTCCCCCGAGACGCCGCGAAGAACATCTTCGCCCGGGCGGTAGGAGACGTTCTTGTGCATGCGCAACTCGGCCCACTGCTGCGCCACCAAAAAGTCGCGGTCCGCGGCGGGAAGCTCGAACGGCAGATCCCGGAAGAACAGTATCTGGCCGCGCTCAAGCAGTTCGCACCACGTGCGCGAGCGCGCCGCGCGCTGCTCGGGGTGCGTCCATCCCCCGGGCAGCTTGTAGTCCTCCACCGCGATCCAGTGCAAGTTCGCCACGCTCCGTCCGGGTTTCGTCTTCGTCAGGTCTCGATCAGGATTTCGCGGCGCCGGCCTGGCTGTATCCGCGCGGCATGATCGCGGTGTCCAGCCCTTCGGCGCGCGAAAGGTCCACGCCGTCGAGCTTCGTCTCGCGCAGGATCGCCGTGCGCAGCATGGCGCCTTCGAAATTCGCTCCGTGCACGTCGGCATCGCGGAAATTCGCGGCCACGAAATCACCGCGGCGCAGGACTGCCTGCACCAAGCTTGCGCGGAAGAATTCCGTGCCACCCGCCTGCGCTTCCGTCAGATCCGCTCCGTTCAGATGAGACTCGGTGAGATCGGCTTTGCGAAGATCGACGCCCTTCAGATTCGCCTTGCTCAGGTCCGCCGAACCCAGCTTCGCCTCGCGCAGGTTGGCTCCTTCCAGATTCGCGCCCTGGAGGTCCGCATACATCAGATTCGCCTTGCCCAGATCGGCGCGCGACAGGTCGGCACCCGCAAGCTCGGCGCGAACGCCACCGTCGCCGCCGCGCACGAAATTCCCGTGCGCCGCCAGGATGTCGGACAATCTCTTGCCCTTGATGCGTATTCTCTGCGGGGCTCGCAGGCCTCCGCTGCCGCCAAATAAGCTCATATTCACCCGCGGGATGAGATGCTTTCGCCTTCGCATTTTACTAGAGACGGGGGTGCTCTGCACCCCTATCCGGCGTGCCAGTCCACGGTCCGTGTGCTAAGTTAACTCGAATGGCATCCGTTGGGACACTTTCGCATCCTCGCACCGCGATTCTGGCTCTCATTGCCCTCCTGCTCGTGGCGCCGCGCCTGGCGCCGCAGCAGGAGCCTGGCGCTTCGAATGAGGAAACCGTCGCAAGCCTTGCGGCAGGCCGCGTTGTGATTGCTGTGGTGAAGGGCGCGATCCTGATCGGCACCATCGAGAATCCCATCGAGGCCGATACCCGCCCCCCCACTCCGGTGCAGATTGCCAGCGAGCGCGTCGGAGTGATACTCGGCACGGTTCGCTGGTCGTCACCTTCCTCGCAACGCGAAATCGCACGGCTGGACGAAGACTTGCCGCACCTTCGCAGTGCGGCGGTCACGCAGACGCCGCACCTTGCAACCGATGCCACAGGAGCCGAGGCTTCCGACCTCGAGATGGTCGGCCGGGGTTTGCTCGATCGGCTGAACGAGGTCGCACAGGATCTGCACAGCAGGGTCGATATGCCCGCGAACGAGCCGCTGGCCGAGCTGATTATCGCGGACTACTTCACAGGATACGGCCCGGAGGTTTGGCACCTTTCTTACGGGATGAAACAGCAGGAGGAAACGCCGGGATACTGGACCACGCGCGTGCTGCTGCCGAGCTACGTGCAGACGTACCCGCCGGAGAAGGGTCAGCCGCGGACGCTCGTGGAATTCGCGTACCCGCCGGAAAATCCGCCGCCGACCGTGCTCGATTTGCTGCGGCAGAAAGATCCGCGGCTGCAGAGTCTGATGGCGTCTGATCCGAAGATGGCCGGCGTCGGGCGTCTGCTGCTTGCCGGCGAAAGCACCAAGATTCTGCCGGCAGACGCCACGCAATTCCTCCGCGCTGCGCTCGACGCCATCGCGCCGCCGAGCACCCGCGAGACCATGGCAGTGATCAGCGAGGAAGACGGATTCTCCTGGATTCTCCCGCCGCCACACGAACAGCCGCTGCCGGGCATCGCCCCAAATCGCCCGCCGGAAGCGCCGTCGCTGCTGCATCCGCAGTAGGAACCGTGGCGCCGGCGCATGGCGGACTCTTTGAATCCTGGGTTTTCTTCGAGACGCCCTACGGCGGGAAGTGCGGCTACTTCATTTCGGCGATTTGCTTTTGCAGCTTGGCGTTTTTTTCGGCGACGGATTTCGCAAGGCCTTCTTTGTGAGCCACGAGCTTCTTCGCGATCTCCGCGTCGTTGAGGGCGAGTATCTCCGCTGCGAAAATTGCGGCGTTGACGGCGCCGGCCTTGTCGATCGCCATCGTGGCGACCGGAATTCCTCCGGGCATTTGCACCGTGGCCAGCAACGCGTCGAGGCCCTGCAGCGTGCTCGACGCCATCGGGACACCGATTACCGGCAACGTGGTGTTTGCGGCCATCACTCCGGCCAGATGCGCGGCCGCGCCGGCCGCAGCAATCACGACTTTCAGCCCGCGCTCGACAGCCGTGGTGGCGTATTCATGCGCGCGCGCCGGAGTGCGGTGCGCCGAGAGCACTTCCATCTCGAACGCGACGCCGAACTTCGCCAGCATTTTTCCCGTTTCGCTCATCACCGGGAAATCCGAATCCGAACCCATCACGATGCCAACGGCCGGTGCCTGTCCCGTCGCCACTTTATCCGTCTCCTTGTAGCTCACCCTTTGAATTTCTTGGCGGCTTTCGCGCCGATATCTTTGCGATAGTGCGAGCCCGCGATCTTGATGCTCCGCACCGCGTCGTAGGCCACTTTACGCGCACGCGTTAGATTCTCGCCCTTGGCGGCCACCACCAGCACTCTACCACCGTTCGTATAGCAGGTTGCTCCGCTGCCGCGCGTGCCCGCGTGGAAAATCACCGCGCCGGGCACGTTCGCCGCCTTGTCCAGGCCGTGGATCTCAACGCCCGTTTGCGGATCGCCCGGGTAGCCCTTCGACGCGACGACCACGCAGACGCTCGCGCCCGAATGCCACTTCGCTTCGAAATTTCCCAGCTCGCCCGCTGCCGCTAGCATGCACGCCTTCGCAAAATCAAAATCAGCCCGCAGCATCACGGCTTCTGTTTCCGGATCGCCCAGCCGGCAATTGTATTCGAGCACTTTCGGACCATCCACTGTCAGCATCAGTCCGAAATAAAGAAATCCGCGATAAGACATCCCGTCCGCGCGCAGCCCGTCGAGCGTCGGCCGCACGATCGTCTCGATGATTTGATTTTCGAGCGCGGGCGGCAGGATCTCGTCGATGGAATAAACGCCCATGCCGCCGGTGTTCGGGCCTTTATCATTATCAAACGCGCGCTTGTGGTCGCGCGCCGGTGCCATGCGGATGAAATTCGTGCCGTCCGTGAGAATGATGTAAGAAAGCTCTTCGCCCTGAAGCGCTTCTTCGAGCATTACACGCGAGCCCGCCTCGCCGAATTCGCGTTTCACCATGGCGCGCTCCACAAACTCAGTGGCTTCGTCCGCCGAGGACGTCACCAGCACGCCCTTGCCGGCCGCCAAACCGTCCGCCTTGATTACCAGCGGCCAATCGACGGAATCAAACGCTGTCAACGTCTCGAGCACCTCGATGTAAACGCCATAAACGTCCGCGGTCGGGACGTTATGCTCCTGCATGAATCTCTTCGAGAACACTTTGCTGCCTTCGAGCTGCGCCGCTTTCTCGCCCGGACCGAGCAGCTGCAGCGCGCGACGCTTGAATTCGTCGGCGATGCCAAGCACCAGAGGCAACTCCGGACCTACGATCGTGAGATCCGCGCCGAGCCGCTGCGCCAGGCTTGCCGCCGCGCCCACGTCCTTCACGTCCAGCGGCACGCACTCTGCGTCCGCGGCAATTCCACCGTTACCGGGCGCGCACCACACCTTCTCAACCGACGGGCTTTGCGCGAGTTTCCACACCATCGCGTGCTCGCGTCCACCGCCGCCAATCACCAGTATCTTCATGTATCGTCGCGTTGCGATTGCTTGAGGAACTCAGCACGATACGGCGCGCGGTCCGGCGCTGTCAATCCCGTTCCGGGCGATCGCCCTTCAAAATTTGGATGATTCGGTCGACTTTCCGTGAATTTCAGCCGCCGGCCGTGAGGCATCCGACACGCGCGATACGCGCCGACGCTGGATGAGCCGACCCCATGTTACGCTCGATCAGATCTTGAGCCTTTCGGGAATCTGCGGAGGCCTCCGTTGGCCGATCCAACCGATTTCAACTATCAGACGATGATCGACAGGGAGCACCTGAAACTGCTCTCGATCGGCTATATGATTTCGGCGGGCGTCAATGCTTTCTTCATGCTGTTCGGACTTTTCTACGTATTCATGGGAGTCGTGGCCAGCGAAATGATCGGTCTCTCGCCCGAGACAAACGCGAAGCCCGGTCAGCCGCCTCCGGCCTTTATCGGTTGGATCTTCGCCGGAATCGGGTTGGCCTTTTTCGCCATCGGTCTTACGTTTGCCATCCTGAAGTTCTGCGCGGCCTCGAACCTCAAGCGACGCAGATCGCGCATTTTCTGCATGGTGGTGGCCGGGCTCACCTGCCTTGAGTTTCCATACGGCACGGCCCTCGGCGTGTTTACCTTCATCTCGCTCAGCAAAGAATCGGTCGTCCGGCTATTTGAAACGCATGCGGCGCCCCAACCACAGGCGCCGCAGCCCTCTCCGTAATTTCAGCCAGCCGTTACTTCTTCGCCTGCCAGAGCTCGACGAATCCGCCGACGTCGGGGTCCTTCACCACGACCGCCCGGCCATCGGGCGTCTTCACGATCCCGCCCTCGGAGATCGTCGTCGCCCCGCCCGCCTTCACCTTCGCGTAGACGGCGTCGATATCGGTCACTTCGAATCCGACGTAGTTCGTGCCGATATCGGCGAAGTGCTGGTCGGGCGGTTGCTTGTCCCTATTCTGCGGAGAGCCGAGCAGTTCGAGCCGCACGTTCTGATCGGTCCCCGCCTGCGGGTACCAGCCATTGAGCATCGTCATCGCCGGACGCCCTCCCGGTGCTGCCGGCGGCGGTAGCGGCGGATAGTCTCCGCCTAGGATTCCCTGGTAGAACGCCAGCGCCTTCGCTGGATCGATCACGTTCAGCCCGATATGGTTGAAGCCTTCCCCCTTCCCCCACCGCTCGATGTTCTGCATCGTTGCGGAGGAATTCGAAACCAATGGTCCCGGAGGCGGTGCGCCCGGGGCAGGCTTCATCTTCGCGAAAAGTTCGATGTACCAGCCGTCCGGATCCTGAATGAAAACAAACCGGCGTGGGCCGTTCGGCGGAGGCGGTCCCCCCGGCAGCACCATGTTCGGAACCTTCAGCAGGCCGACCGTCTTGAGTTTGTCCATCACCGGATTGCAGTCGTCCATCACGGTCACATCCATGTGCCCGGCGCCCAGGTCTGAAGACGTCAAACTGCTCCAGTCCTTGCGCTCGATCCCGCGGTATTCGCGCAGAATCAGCGGGAACGGCTTGTCGGATACCGAACTTGGAACATTAATGATCGCCGTCCGCGACTCCGCGCCCTTCGTGCCGCCCAGCTCGTTTGCCACTTTATCGATTTTCCAGTCTGTCCGGCTGGCCACGGGATAGCCGAGAGTCTCGTAGAACTTCACCGTGGTATCCAGGTTTGCGGCCTGATGCCCGTCGAACGCCATGCCCATCACCATGGTATTGCCCAGGTCCGCTGCCGCGGCTTTCGCCGACGTGCGCGCCATGCCCACGCTGGCGATCGCGATCACCGCCGCCACAATGGCGATGATTTCGCCGATGTTCCGGCCGAAAAACGAATTCCCCGTTTGAATCCTCTTCATGAATGCTCCCCCTGTTTTTGTTGCCGCCGCGCAGAACGAGGCCGCGCGCTTCATTGAGGCGATCAATTGTCCACCCCGCCATCCGGAAGATGTGCTTCCGCGCCCACCTCGGACCGCTTCCCCAGCCGCTGGATTCTACACCTATAGGACGCTTTTTCCAGAATTGCGTTTCGCGGCGGCGCTCACCAGATCCTCTTCCGTGATTTTGTGTTTGTCGGTCAGCAGCTCGGTCACTTCCGTCGCTGCCGACGTGGTTTCACCTGCCAGGCTGCCGAAGACCGGCTCCAGCTCCTCGCCTTCGATCACGTCCGTGTATTTCCGGTCGCGCAGATCTTTGTCGGAATGCGGCGCGGCGTCGGGAATCAGGAACACGGGTTCGCCAGGTTTCAGACCGATCGAAACATCCACGGTTCGGCCGTCGGCCGCATCGATTCTGCCGACGAGCGCCAGCGGCCGGTTTCAGCATGCCATTGCAGTTCAGCGATCGTTCCGATCTCTTTCTTTTCGATTCGCACTCGCGTGAGTATACTGGCGCAGCTCGAACTGGCGAAACCCTTCGTCGTCTGCGTTCACATTACACGGAGGCCCGCCCGAACATGCCCATGTCCTTGCGCCTTCGCAGTCTGCTGCTTCTCGTCGTGTTTGTGGGCGCCGCCTCCGCCCAGCAAAATGTGCCACGCCCCCCACAGGTTCCCGACGACGGCAAAATGCACATCGATGTAGTTGTTACCCCGAAATCCGGTATACCCGTCGAAGGCCTCCAGCAGCAGGACTTTACGCTCCTCGACAACAAGTCTGCTGTCCCCATCGCGGGCTTTCAGGTCTTCACGGGACGTCAAGCGTCCCTGGAAATCGTCGTTGTCCTGGACGCGGTGAATGTCGGTGACCTTGGTGTGAATGTGCAACACGAAGCAATCGATCGATTTCTTCGCGCCGAGGGCGGGCAGCTGCCCTATCCCGTCGCGCTCGCCGTTTTCACCGAAAGCGGTCTCGAGATCGTCGGTAACTTCTCGCTGGATGGCAACTCGCTCGCCGGCGGGCTCGATAAATACAGCGCCGGTACTCGCGCCGTCGGCGCGGCCGGCGGCCGCAATGGCGCCGACGAGCGCTGGCTCCTGTCGCAGAATGCGTTACGCGCTCTGGTTGCATCCGTAGCCCCTCACCACCGTCGCAAAATTATTCTCTGGATTTCGCCGGGCTGGTCGGATCTGCCCGGTCTTTCGGCTCAAATCGGAGATAAGCAACAGCAACAGCTTTTCGGCGATGTTGTCAGCATGTCCACTCAGTTCGCCAAAGCTCGCGTCACCCTGTACAGCATCGATCCCGTAGGCGCCGCCGAATCTGCCGCGAGCTACACCTACTACCAGCAGTTCCTCGACCCGGTCACAAAGCTGAATCAGGTTGACGTCGCCGATCTCGGACTTCCAGTCCTGGCCATCCAGAGCGGTGGTCTGGCGCTGCACTCGTCCAACGATATTGCCGAATCCTTGCAACAGTGCGTCTTGGATGCCTTGCCTTTCTACGAGATCGCCTTCGATGCTGCAGCGGCCGATCGCCCTAACGAGTTTCATCGCCTCGAAGTTCAGCTCAAAACGCCGGGTTTGACGGCGCGCACTCGCCAGGGTTACTACGCGCAACCTGCCGCGCGAAAGTAGCCATTTTCGCGCAGGCTTCGCGTGCAGCTTGCTCCCGCAGGGCAAAGATGGTTTGATCTGTCGCGATGCACTGGGATTTCGCGCTGATTCTGATCGTCTTCGCCGCCGCCGTGCCGCTGCTCGGCCTGCGCCGGATTCGGCATCTGATGCGCCTGCCGGAAACGAGCAAGCGGAACCGTCTGGCTCTGTATGCCTCGACCGTTGCCTTTCAATGGTTCGCCTTTGCGGTAATCCTCTGGCGGGTTCAGGCACATCGAATTCCGCTGGTTGACTTGGGCCTTGCGCTCCCTCGCCCCGGCCTCACCGCCATCGTCACGATTCTTCTGTCGGTGTTTGTTCTGGCCTATCAGCTCGCCACCTTGAGAATGATCTCAACCCACCCCGAATTGGTTCGCGGCATGCTGCCCCAGATTGCCTTGAAGATTTTCCCGCAGGACTCTACCGAGCGGGGCGCGTTTTTCGCAGTCGTCGTCACGGTCGCGATCTGCGAAGAGTGGATCTACCGTGGATTCGCGCAAAGAGTGTTCGAGGATTCCTCCGGCGGTATGATCTGGGCGGGAATAGCTGGATCGGCTGTTTTGTTTGCTCTGGCTCACCTGTATCAGGGAGCGCGAGGCGTCTTCACTACATTAATAGTTGGTGTCCTGTTTTCGATTGTCCGAGCCTGGACCGGCAGTCTGCTGGCGCCGTTAGTTGCTCATTTCATTACAGATATCGTTGCTGGCTTTCTTGCGCCTCCACGATTTCGAAAAGCCCTGGCCGTCAATGTCGGTCAGACTGGGCGTTCCGGGCCTGATGTCTCTTCCGTAAACTACAACAATAGTATATAGAGATGCTCACAAATCCACAAATCGACGAGTTGCTACGCAATTACGGCCTGGCAGCGGCGCCTGAACTGACGGCCAAGATCGCTGCCTACGTCGAGCTCCTGATCAAGTGGAACCGCAAAATCGCGCTCACATCGGTTACAGACCCCGAGGCGATCGTCAGGTTTCACTTCGGTGAGAGCCTCTTCGCGGCTTCACGTTACAATCTCGAGAAAAGTCGGCTCGCCGACGTTGGAACGGGTGGCGGATTCCCGGGTTTGCCGCTGGCACTCGCCGTTCCAACTCTCTCGGTTATCTTGATCGAGTCAAATCTGAAGAAATGCGCATTCCTGGCGGAGATTCTGCGTGAACTTCGGATCCGGAATGCGACGATATTCTCTGGACGGATGGAATCCTTCCGTCCGACTCTCGAAAAGTTCGATTTTATTACAGCTCGCGCCTTCGGGCAATTTGACGAGCTGCGTGCATGGGCGCGAGTCCAATTGAGCGACAGGGGCCATTTGGTTTTGTGGCTTGGCGAGGAGGACGCGAAGGAGATCTCGACCAAGCCGACGTGGTCGTGGGGTAGTCCTGATTTGATTCCTGGATCGAAGCGCCGCTACCTTCTGGGCGGCTCGCCAGGGAAAGTCTGAGAATCGGATTGTTCCACGTGGAACAACCCCGTCCTGCCACCGTAGAGAATGTTCCACGTGGAACATCTCACGCCAAGCCATCCTATTCAGAATGTTCCACGTGAAACATCTTGCGTCTCACGAAAACTCTCTGATACATTCTCGCTTCGCCTAGGAGCATCGTTTGGCTCGCGTCATCGCCATAGCCAACCAAAAGGGCGGTGTCGGCAAGACGACCACCGCCGTCAATCTGGCCGCTTCTCTCGCTTCGTCCGAGAAACGAATCCTGCTCATCGATTCCGATCCCCAAGGTAATGCTACGAGTGCCCTTGGTTTTCCAAAGGATCCTGCCCGGCGGACGCTATATCAGGCACTGATCCTCGGCGAGCCGATCGAGCGCATTACGATCGACGCACAAGTCGACTTGCTGGACCTAATTCCTTCGGACAAGAACCTGGTCGGAGCAGCGGTCGAACTGATCTCAATGGAAGATCGCGAATATCGCCTGAAACAGATCATCCAGCCGATTCGCGAGAAGTATGACTTCATCCTGATCGATTGCCCACCATCGCTCGATATCCTGACGCTCAACGCCCTGGCCGCAGCCGATGCCGTCATGGTCCCTGTCCAGTGCGAATTCTTGGCACTTGAGGGGGTCTCGGAGCTCCTAGACACGCTTGCGAGACTTCGGCGAGCGATTAATCCGTCCCTCGCGATCGAAGGCATTCTCCTTACCATGTATGACGACAGAACGACCCTCTCAAGGCAGGTTGCCGCAGACCTCCGGGGATTCTTTGGCTCGCAGGTCTTTGAGGCAGTAATTCCGCGAAATGTCCGCCTAGCGGAAGCACCTAGCCACGGAATGCCAGTAATATTCTACGACATACATAGTAAAGGCGCGGAGAGCTACATCCAACTAGCCAAGGAGGTTATTGCCAATGACCAGAAACGCGCTGGGCCGGGGATTGAGCGCACTGATCCGGGAGCCGGAGCCCCAGCAGCATCAGCCGCAGCCGCCGGTGCCAGCGGCACAACCGGTGGGAGCGGCGGCGGCAGCCCCGGCCCTGGCTCCGAGTGAGATCTTCGCGCAAGTCGACATCGACCTGATCGATCCGAGCCCGTTCCAACCACGAACACGCTTCCGTGAAGAAGCGCTGGAGGAGCTTTCGCGCTCGATCCGCGCCAGCGGCATTGTTCAACCGGTCGTCATTCGGCGAATCGGAAACCGCTACCAGTTAATAGCCGGCGAACGCCGGTGGCGGGCCGCGCAGCGGGCCGGACTCGCTCGCGTGCCGGCAATTGTTCGCGATGTTCGCGATGAAATTGCGCTGGAGATGACGCTGGTTGAGAACCTCCAACGCGAAGATCTCAATCCCGTGGAACAGGCACGTGCCCTCCAGCGGCTCGCCGACGAATTCCATCTAACCCAAGAAGAGGCAGCGGAGCGAACGGGAAAAGACCGCGCGACGATCGCCAATTCCGTCCGCCTTTTGCGCCTGGAAGACGCCATCCTTGACCTCATCGAAGAAGGGAAGATTTCCGCCGGCCACGCGCGCGCATTGCTCGCGGTCGACGATCCCAAGGATCGGCTTGAACTGGCGAGGAAGAGCGCCCGGGGCGGCATGACGGTCCGCCAGCTCGAACGTCACGTCGCGCGTCACCGACACCCCAAGCCACCGGCGGCTACCGCCGCGTCGGCACCCGATCCGAACACGAAGTGGGCGATCGAGGAATTGCAGCGCAAATTCGGCGCGAAGGTCGTCATCCATCCGCTGCGGCCGGGCCATGCGGGTGAGTTGGCTTTTGAGTACTACGATGATGCCGATTTGACCCGCCTGTACGAACAACTGATGCGACAATAAGAACCGGCCGTCTGGGGGATTGCATGGGCTGGTTTGACCGCAAAAAGCAGGATCCAAGCGAATGGACCGGTTTCCTCGAGCAGGGCGTGAAGCTCGAGGGGAAGCTTGAGGCCTCCGGCACGTTCCGCATCAATTCCGCAATGAAGGGAACGCTTTCTTCCGACGACACGCTCGTGCTCGGCGAGCATGCTACCGTGGAGGGTCACATTCACGGCAATTTCGTGATGATCGCCGGCCGATTCGACGGCATCATCCACGCCCGCGGCCGGGTGGAGATCCAGCCAAACGCCATCGTCACCGGCGAGATTCACACTCCGTGCCTGGTGATCGAGCCGGGCGCGATCTTCGACGGCCAGTGCCACATGCTCGCGCCGACAGAAGCCGCAAAACCGGTCACGATTCCGATCCGTTCCTCCGCTGGTCAAGCTCCCCGCTAAACGCTGCCAAACGCCTTAGCCAAACTTCCTGAATGCGCATCGTGCGCATTCAAACCGCCTAAAAAACAACATGCACCTGATTCCGCAGCCTGCGCATTCGAGCCGGACGCTTCGCAAGGGACAAGTGGCACCGCAGAACTACACATGTAGCATTACGGCTATTCGACGACAATGCGGAGGAACTTCTTCTTGCCGGCTCGGAGCAGGAATTCTATCGGGTTTGAAAGCTCGACTTCGTGCTTCACGTCGTCCACGCGCTGGCCGTTGATCTCTACGCCGCCGTGTTTGATGAGCCGCTCGGCCTCGCTGCGGGAGGGCGCCATGTTCAGTTCCAGCAGCAGCGCTGAAAGTCGCTTCGGTTGGCCGCGCACGAGCTTATGTTCAGGAGCTGCTTCCGGCGCCTCGCGCTTGCTGAATATGCGCTCCCACTCCTGTCCAGCTTTCCGGGCTGCGTCCTCACCGTGAAAGCCGGCGACGATGTGGTGCGCCAGCTCGATCTTTGCTTTTTTCGGATGCAGCGTGCCGGTGCGGACTTCTTCGCGCAGGCGCAGGATGGCGTGGGGTCCGAAATCCGTCAGAAGGTCGTAGTAGGACCACATCAGCTCGTCGTTGACGGACATGAGTTTTCCGAACATTTCGCCGGGGGCTTCGGTGATGCCGACGTAGTTGCCGAGGCTTTTCGACATTTTGCGCTCGCCGTCGAGCCCGACGAGGATCGGCATCGTCAGCACGACCTCAGGCGTCTGGCCGTATTCGCGCTGGATCTCGCGGTGGACGAGCATGTTGAATTTCTGTTCGGTGGCGCCAAGCTCGATGTCGGATTGCAGAGCGACGGCATCGTAGGCCGTCAGCAGCGGATACAGCAGCTCGTGGACCGAGATCGGCAGGTTTTTTTCGAGCCGGGAACGGAAGTCCTCGCGTTCGAGCATGCGGGCCAGTCGATAGTGGCCGCAGAGGCGGACCACATCGAAGCTCGACATTTTGCCGAGCCATTCGCTGTTGTAGCGGACTTCGGTTTTTTCGCGGTCGAGGATTTTATAGACCTGCGCGAGGTAGGTTTGCGCGTTGGCGTCGACCTGTTCACGGGTTAGTGGCGGACGGGTCTCGGAGACGCCTGTAGGGTCGCCAATCATGGCCGAAAAATCGCCGATCAGGAAGACGGCCGTGTGGCCCATGTCCTGAAAATGCTTCAGCTTGCGCAGGACAACGGTGTGGCCGAGGTGAATATCGGGCGCGGTGGGATCCACGCCCAGGTAGGCGCGCAACGGTTTGCCGGTTTTTGCCGATTGTTCGAGCTTCGACTTCAGGTCCTCTTCGCGGATGACTTCAGCCGAGCCTTTTTTCAGGTAGGCCAGCTGCTCGTCAACGGGTTTGAATTTTGCCAAAGACACCCAGCTCTTCTCCGAGGCATGACGGAAACGAGCCAGTCTAAATGCTCCTCATGCGGGAGTCAAAGCATCGCGTATTAAGGTATGGCGCACAGAGGTACTCTACCTCGGTGCGGCCGGGAACGGAGCCGATCGCGAACATTCCGGAGGAGAACAAAATGCGATTTCCTGTGCTGATGTTCGTCGCTGTGCTGGCGACGGCGGTTCCCGCGGCGGGCCAGGACGCCTGCTCCTGGTCGCGCGACTTGCGCCTGGTCAACGGCAACATTCACACCATGGACTCGCAGGATCGCGTTGTGAACGAGGTGACCATTCAGGAGGGACGCTTCGCGTATATCGGTCGACTGGGGAATCGCAAGGTGAATCCCTGCACAAAGGTGATCGATCTGCACGGGAGGACGGTAATCCCCGGTCTGATCGACAATCACAACCATTTCGTGCTGTTCAGTCAGCGTCCGGGTTATGACGTGATGGTTGAGACCGCTACGAGCATCCCGCAGGCAATGGCTTTGATCAAGGAACGAGCCGGAACTGTACCAGCGGGAGCCTGGGTAACCGCGATCGGCGACTGGACTCCACGGCTGTTCGCGGAAAACCGGATGCCAACGCTGGCGGAATTGGATCAAGCTGTGCCGGATCATCCCGTTTTTTTCGCCGCGTTCGGCCCCGCAGTGACCAACAGCCTAGGGAAGAAATTCTTCGAAAGCCAGGGCGTCAGTGTTAACGCCACGTCCGGCGCGCTGGAAGGCCCGGCTGCGGCAGCTGCGCTGGGAGTACTTCGCAAGCTCGAGACTCCCGAAGACAGGATTCGCAGCGCCGAGGACGCGCAGGCGTATGTGCTGCGTTATGGCCTTACGACCAGCGTGGATATGGGAACGTTCGCTGACCCTGACAGTCCCGATTTGCAGGACAGCTTCACGTTTCCCGGCATCGCCAGCGCCAATCCCTGGACCTTCTATGACCAGATTCTCGCGCTCGACCACCAGCAAAAGCTCGACGAGCGCGTTCGGCTTTTCATCATCTCGATGGACAAGACGATGGCGCTGCCACTGCTGACCGAGCGCCTGCGGAACGTCTTCCCGGACTTTGGCGACGATATGCTCCGGGTCTCAGGGATCGGTGAATTTGCGACGCCCTGGTTTGTGAATTTTGCCGGCGGGCAACATCCGGATAACTACGAAGCGGCTCTGCAGATGGTCGCCAAGCACGGCTGGACCTACCAACAACATACCTTGTCTCTGGCGGAAGTGCAGTTCACCGCCCAAACCTATGAAAAGGTCAATGCAGTTACACCCCTTAGCGACTTGCACTGGTCAATCGCGCACGTGCCCACGATTGATCCACGGACACTCCAGGCCATGAAAGCGATCGGCGTGGGAATGGCGCTGCATGGCTGGAAATATCTTCAGGGCGGCCAGGGCACGCCTGCGGGGGAACCGGCGGGCCCTCCCTATCGCACCATCCTCGAAAGCGGAATTCACGCTGGCGCGGGATCGGACGCAGGCGACATTTCCGTGCTCGATCCCTGGTACGAGATCTATTACATGGTGACCGGCAAAGACTCGACCGGCGCACTGATCAATTCGGGCGAACAGGTCACGCGCGAACAAGCCCTCCGCATGTACACGGCGGACAACGGCTGGTTCTTCCACGAGGAGAGCGAGCTGGGGTCGATGGAAGCGGGCAAACTCGGCGATGTGGCGGTCCTGAGCGATGATTATTTCGATCGCCAGGGGGTCTCGGATGAAGGGATCAAGCAGTTAAAATCCGTGCTCACGGTGGTCGGCGGCCGCACGGTGTACAGCGATCTTCACTAGCAGGCGCCGGCGTCGCTCGGCCGGCGCGATCCTGATCCACAGTTAGTGCGACACGAGCACGCGGCGCCCTTCGATCCGGTAGCGGCCTTCGAGCACGATGTTTACTGCCTCGGTGTAGATGCGATGCTCCTCGCGCAGAATGCGTGCCGCGAGCGATTCGGGCGTGTCGCTGTCTTCGATCGGCACGACCGCTTGTACGATTATCGGGCCGGCGTCCAGGTTTTCGTCCACGAAATGAACGGTGCAGCCGGCGAATTTCGCGCCGTGTTCCAGGGCCTGACGCTGCGGCTCAAGTCCGGGAAACGCGGGAAGCAGCGACGGGTGAATATTCAGTATTTTTTGCGGGAATTCCCTGACGAAATAAGGAGAAAGCAGGCGCATGTAGCCCGCGAGGCAGACCAAATCGACGTTTTTCGCACGCAGCGCGGCGACTACCTGACGATCGTAGGGCTCGCGCTCCAACCCCTTCGACGGAATCACGTGCGCTTCGATTCCGCGGGCGCGCGCTTTGTCGATTCCCGGCGCGTTGTCGCGATTGCTGATGACGATGGGTATGTCAGCGTTGGGGATGCGGCCGGCCTCGATGCTGGACACAAGCGCTTCGAAATTGGAACCCCGCCCGGACAGGAGTACGCCGATGTGCTTTTTCATGAGCAGGCGAAATTAGCATAGTTCGTAAAGAGTGCCAAAGGGCGCGGTCGTATACTGAATCATGATTCCCGAATTCGTTGCGACGCTCGCGACGGGCACCTTTTTCGGCGCAGCCATTTACATCAATCTCGCCGAGCAGCCTGCGAGGCTTTCGTGCGGCGGCGCAACGGCCGTCGCGCAATGGCGGACGAGCTACAGACGCGGAACGCTGATGCAGGCTCCGCTTGCGTTGGTCGGGTCGTTGACGGCGCCCCTCGCCTGGTGGCTCGACCGGGATGTGCGCTGGCTGGCTGGTGGATTGCTGTTGTTTCTCGTCATTCCGTTTACCTTCGTTGTGATTTTCCCTACGAACCGGCGCTTGGAGAACCCGGGACTCGACGTGGCTTCGGAAGAGGCGGTTCGACTTTTACGGCGCTGGGGCCGGCTTCATGCTGTTCGGAGCATGCTAGGGGGATTTTCCTTCGCCGTATTTCTGTGGACACTCGTGGCCCCCCGTTGATCGTCGACGACGGGCCCCGACTCCCACAAACGCAAGGACGAAGATCAAAGGTTGACGGCGAGGGCGCTTGACACGTTGCGCGGCGCGGAGCATCTTCGTTCGCACCCTATGACTTCACGGAGGATTTACCATGCCGCGTTTCCGTTCGTTTTCGTTGATGCTCGCCGCCACGCTCGCGGCTGTCTCTCTCGGCGCTTGTTCCCGTCAACCCGCCGCGCTGCCCGATAATCGTGCGGCTGACGCAGCGGCGGTTCAAAAAGCCGACGCGGACTGGTCCGCAGCCGCGCAATCGAAACAGGCTGACGCATGGCTCGCCTACTATGCCGACGACGCTGTGGTGCTGCCGCCCAATGAGCCCTTGGCCATGACCAAGGACGATATTCAGAAATCCGTTACGGATCTGCTGGCGCTGCCAGGTCTTTCCGTGAGTTGGCAAACGACGAAAGCAGAGGCCGCACGATCGGGAGATCTCGCCTACACGTACGGCACCTACGAACTGACGTCGAACGATGCCAAGGGCAACGCGACGACCGACCATGGGAAATATTCCGAGGTCTGGAGGAAGCAGGCGGACGGGAACTGGAAGTGCATTGTCGATATGTGGAGCTCGGATTTGCCCCTGGCGCCGGCTCCAGCCCCCAAGACGAAGCACCGTGCGGCGAAGCATTCCCGGAGGAGAAAGCACCATGCGAACTAATCGCGCTCCTTCCCTGGTGGTTGCGGCGAGTTTTGCGGTTGCGCTGATTGCGGGATGTTCGCAGGCGCCTGGGCCGCCGATGGATACGCGGAAAGCCGACGAGGCGGCCATCACCGCTGCGGGTGTCGCTCTGGCACAAGCCGCCGAAGCGAAAGACCTGGATAAATGCATGTCGTTCTACGTGGATGATCCGGTGCTGTTCGTGCCGGGCGAGCGGGCGGTGATTGGGAAGGACGCAGTGCGCCAGGCGTTTGCGGGATTCCTTGGGGTGCAGACGTTGAAGCTCGAAACCAGCGGATTGATTATCGATGTGGCGCAGTCGGGCGATTTGGCGTTTGAGCGCGGGAGTTATTCGAACACGATTACCGACGCGAAAGGGAAGACTACCACCGAGACCGGGAAGTTGGCGCTGGTTTGGAAGAAACAGGCCGATGGATCCTGGAAGATCGCGGCGGATACGAATGCGAGCGATCAGTAGGAAATCTGAGCGACGCGCCCGTCGCAGGCTAGGGCCCTCGTTCCTTTTGGCGGCTTTTCTCCGAGCGGAAGCTCGAACCCCCTGGAAAGCGCCCATTGGGACACTGGCGTTTCAAGCGCGAACGTTGCAAGCGCGAACTTGACAGAGAGTCTTGGCAGAGGCATCTTCCTCGCACAGTCACACGATTCCAGGAGGGTTGCGATGTCCTACAGGAATTTCCGATTGATGTTGGCGGCAGTTGCCGCGGCTTGCGTCGCCGCTGGTTGCGGGCAGAATTTTCAGAAGCCGGCTGAGCCGGCGGCGATGCCTGACACCCGGGCGGCTGATGAAGCGGCGATCCGGGCAGGCGATGCCGATTTCGTGAAGGCTGCGGAGGCGAAGGATCTTGAAAAGTGCATGTCGCTGTACGCAGACGACGCCGTGTTTCTGGCGTCCGGCATACCTGCGGCGGTGGGCAAAGACAACATTCGGAAAGATATTCAGGGATTGCTGGCCGCGCCTGGATTGCAATTTACGGTGAATATCGCGAGCGTCACAGTCGCGCGATCGGGCGATCTGGCGATGGATCAGGGAACGGTGAGTGAGACTTCCACGAACAAGAAAGGCCAGCCTGTTACGGGTACCAGCCAGTATGTGCTGGTGTGGAAGAAAATGCCCGACGGTTCCTGGAAAATCGCGGCAGATACCAGCGCGAATCAGAAGTAGCGTGTTCGCCTGGTTAGAGCTGCAGGCTGCCGGTGTAGACGACACGGGACTTGGCGCGGTTGGCAGGCTCGATGCGACCGATCAGGTAGAACTTTTCGCGGCGGCGGCGAAGTTCCGATTCGACCTTCGAGATATGTCTTGCGGGCACAACCAGAATCATTCCCACTCCCAGATTGAATGTTTGCAGAAGCTCGTCGCGGTCAATTCGGCCGACTCGCGCGAGGTAGCGGAAGATGGGGAGGACTGGCCACGAGCCGAGTTCGATCGTCGCTTGCACGTTGCGGGGGAGAGCGCGGGGTAGGTTTCCGGTGATGCCGCCGCCGGTGATGTGCGCCATGGTCGAAACCCAACCGCGCGCGAGAATAGTTTTCAGCAGCGGCCAGTACGGGCGGTGCGGCTTCAGAAGCTCGGCGCCGATTTTGTTTTTCACTTCGGCGACGTAGCTATTGGGGTTGAGCTTGGCGACGCCGAAGACCAGCTTGCGCGCAAGCGAGTAGCCGTTGGTGTGCAGGCCGCTCGATGGCAGCGCCAGCAGCAGGTCGCCCGGACGGACGCGGCGCGGGTCGAGAATCTTCTTGCGCTCGACGGCGCCGACGATGAAGCCCGCCAGATCGTAGTCGCCGGGCGCGTACACATCGGGCATCTCGGCGGTTTCGCCGCCGATCAGCGAACAGCCGGCCTGTTTGGCGGCGCGGCTGAGGCCTTCGATCACCTGCTCGAGCACCCGCGTATCGAGCTCCCCCATGGCGATGTAGTCCAAAAAGAACAGCGGCTCGGCGCCCTGCGTGAGGATGTCGTTGACGCAGTGATTCAGGATGTCGGCCCCTACGGTGGAGTGAATATTCGCGGCGCTGGCGACTTTCAGTTTGGTGCCGACGCCGTCGCAGCTGGCGACAAGCACGGCGTCTCGCCAGCGCTTTTTGTCGAGTTGAAACAGAGAGCCAAAGCCGCCGATCGGCGCGAGGACGCCGCGGCGAAATGTCTTTCCCGCCATGGCGGCGATGCGTCGCTTGGCTTCGTCCGCAACCGTGATGTTGACGCCGGCATCGGCGTAGCGCATTTTGCGAGGTCCGTTTTCCGGAAGGGGGCGGGCCGCTTCGAGAATTTTACAGAGTATGGAACAGCCGCTTCCAGCGCACACGACTGGGGTGGATCAGGACGCTGGCATACGTTTCAAATCTTTCGATCGCGAAGCCTGGGCCCCAGACTTCGTTGGGGTCCGGCGCGTCGATCGACATGTAAATCAGCAGCGGCGTGCCGATGATGTTGGCGCGCGGGACGAAGCCCCAAAAGCGGCTGTCGCGGGAATCGTCGCGATTGTCGCCCATCATGAAATACTCGCCGGGCGGCACGACGAGGTCGCCGTTGACGACGTGATTTGAAAAATCGTCGGCCCACTGCTGGGTGACGCCGCCATCGAGCAACATGATGCTGGCAGGCGGGTAATTCTCGACCGCGGAAGTCTGGGAGCCGTACCCGTGCTGCGCGTAGGGCTCGTTGAGTTTCACGCCGTTGACGAACACCTGGCCTTCGACGACTTTTACATGGTCGCCCGGCAGTCCGATGCACCGCTTGATGAAGTCGGGATTGCCCTCCTCAGGCAGCGGCGCGCGGAACACGATGATCTGCTGGCGCTTCGGATTTCGCCATAGCGGGACGTGCCAGTCGGTGAACGGAATGCCGGCATCGAAGCCGAAGCGGCTGACGATCAGGTGATCGCCGACGAGAACGGTGTTTTCCATCGAGCCGCTGGGTATGACGCGCGCCTGCACCATCGTGCCTTCAATCAGCAGGAAGGCTACGATCACCCAGAACCACGAAACGACCTCGCGCCAGATTTTCTCGTTGGTAGTGGCTGCGGCGGGCCTGTGCTTCACCGGGGCTTCCGCCTCGGCCGTCTCAACTTTCACGATGAGCCTCCACTTCCAGCTGCACGAGCTCGGTCGGATAGTTGCCGGTATAGCACGAGGTGCAGAATTTTCCTTCGTTATCTTCCACGGCCGCGCGCAGGGCCGGGAGCGAGAGGTAGCCGAGCGAATCGGCGCCGAGAAATTCGCGAATCTGCTCGACCGAATTGTGCGAGGCGATCAACTCTTCGCGGCGAGGCGTATCGACGCCGTAGTAGCAGGGTGAAATCGTGGGCGGGCAGCTGATGCGCATGTGAACTTCGGTGGCGCCGGCTTCGCGGACCATGCGAACGATTTTGCGGCTGGTGGTGCCGCGGACGATCGAATCGTCGACCAGAATCACACGCTGGCCTTCGAGCATGCGGCGCACGGGATTCAACTTGAGCTTCACGCCGAAATCGCGGATGGCCTGCTCGGGCTCGATGAAGGTGCGGCCGATGTAGTGATTGCGGATCAGTCCCAAGCGAAATGGAATTCCCGATTCCGCAGCGTAGCCGATGGCAGCGGGCACGCCGGAATCGGGCACGGGCGTGACGATGTCGGCTGCGACCGGATATTCGCGCGCGAGCAAGCGGCCCAAGCGCTCGCGGCTTTCATTCACGGGACGGCCGAAGACAACGCTATCGGGGCGCGAAAAATAGACATGCTCGAAAATGCAATATTGATTGGGTTTGTCGGGCGCGAAGCGGATCGATTCGACCCCGCTCCGCGAGATGCGGACCATTTCTCCGGGCTCGACTTCGCGGACGTATTCGGCGTCGATCAGATCGAACGCGCAGCTTTCCGAGCCAGCTACCCAGGCGCCGTCGATTCGACCGAGGATCAGCGGGCGGAACCCGCGGGGATCGCGGATGGCGTACATTTCGTCGGTCGTGAGCAGCAGCAGCGAGTAGGCGCCTTCGACCTGGTTGAGCGCTTCGGCGAGCGCGCCGGGCAGATTGCGGGCGTTGCTGCGCGCGATCAGGTGCACGATCACTTCGGTGTCGCTGGTGGTCTGGAAGATCGCAGCGCGATGTTCGAGCTTGCGGCGCAGCTCGAGGGCGTTGGTCAAATTGCCGTTGTGCCCCAGTGCGAGCTTGCCTTTGTTGAAATCGATGGCGATCGGTTGCGCGTTGATCAGCGTGGTGTCGCCGGCCGTCGAATAGCGCGTGTGGCCGATGGCCGCGTTGCCGGGCAGGCGCTCGATGACCTCCGGCGTGAAAACTTCCTGGACGAGGCCGAGGCTTCGATGCAGGTGCAGGTTTGCGCCGTCGGAGGAGGCGATCCCTGAGGATTCCTGCCCGCGGTGCTGGAGCGCGTAGAGGCCGAGGTAGGTGAGCTTGGCCGCCTCCGGATGGCCGAACACGCCGAACACGCCGCAGTGATCGTGGAAATGATCGTCGGCGATTTGGATCAGTTTGCTCACGATGCGCTCTCGATGGCATGGGGCAGCGATTCGCTCCACGCCTGCCGAAACGAATCCGATTGTCCCTGGATCACGACGACACCATTTAGTTCGATGCGAAATTCGCCGCGCGTGACACGGCCGATTTGGCTGGCCTGAATATCATATTGTGCCGCAATTTGCTGGACGCGGGCAAGCGACGCGGGAGCGACTGAGACGACTGCGCGCGCGCCCCGTTCGCCGAAAAGCGCAGCTTCAGAAGGTGCGGTCGAGGTTCCGAGATCAATTTCTGCCGAGAGGCCGTCGCCTGCGAAGCACGATTCGGCAATGGTAACGGCGAGGCCGCCATCGCTTACGTCGTGCGCGGACGAAATAGCGCGCTCGGCGGCGAGATTTACAAGCGCGTCGATCAGGCGCCTCTCCGCGGCGAGATCGATGGACGGCGGGGCGCCGGCCACGATTCCCTTGGTCGTCTTGGCGTACTCCGAAGACGAGAACGCGCGGGGCGAATGATCGCCGCTGCGCCCGTTTTCAGAACTTGCACCATCGAGCAGCAAGATCCGATCGCCCTCATGCTGAAATCCGGAGCCCACGGCGAAATCGGCGTCTTCCATCAGTCCGAGCACGCCGAGAACCGGCGTGGGGTAAATCGGCTTGCCGAGCGTTTCATTGTAGAAGCTGACATTGCCGCCCGTGATGGGCGTATCGAGTGCGCGGCAGGCTTCGTTGATGCCGTCGATCGCCTCGGTAAACTGCCACATCACTTCGGGCTTTTCGGGATTGCCGAAATTCAGGCAATTCGTCGCGGCAATCGGACGCGCGCCGGTGCATGCCACGTTGCGCGCGGCTTCGGCGACGGCGTGCATCGCACCGAGCCGCGGAGAGAGGTAGCCCCAACGGCCGTTGCCGTCGGTTTTGAGGGCTATGGCGCGCTTCGATTCTTTCAGCCGAACCACCGCCGCATCGCCTGCGCCGGGGCCGACGCGCGTATTCGTGCGCACCATCGAATCGTACTGCTCCGTGACCCAGTATTTCGACGCGATCGAGGGCGACGCGAGCAACCGCCGGAAATTCTCGGTAAGGTTCGCGCCCGTGGCCGCAAATTCGATTAGCGGCGTGCTCGCTGCGGGAGGCGATTTCGGCGCGGCGATGTGCCGCTCGTATTTTGGGCCTTCCTCGGCGATGGCGTGGGCGGGAATTTCTGCGGCCACTTTTCCGTGATTCAGCACGCGCAATTTGCCGTCGTCGGTCACGCAGCCGATTTCGACCGCGTCCAGGCCCCATTTGTGGAAGACGGCGAAAACGTCACGCTCGCGGCCGCGCTCGGCAACCAGCAGCATGCGCTCCTGCGATTCACTCAGCATGATTTCGTACGGCGTCATTCCCGTTTCCCGCTGCGGCACGCGCGCCAAGTCGATTTCAATGCCCGCGCCGCCGCGCGAAGCCATTTCGGAGCTCGAACTGGTGAGCCCGGCCGCGCCCATATCCTGAATTGCGACAATCGCGCCGGTGCGCATCGCTTCCAGGCAGGCCTCAAGCAACAGCTTTTCCATGAACGGGTCGCCGACCTGCACGTTGGGGCGTTTTTGCTGCGATTCCTCGCTGAATTCGGCGGACGCGAGTAACGACGCGCCGTGAATTCCGTCGCGTCCGGTTTTCGCGCCGACGTAGATCACGGGATTTCCCGAGCCCTGCGCGCGCGCATAGAAAAGCTCGTCGCGGCGCGCGATGCCGAGTGCGAGCGCGTTGACCAGCGGATTTTTCGAATAGCAAGGCTCGAACATCACCTCGCCTCCCACGGTTGGGACGCCGAAGCAGTTGCCGTAGAAGGCGATCCCGCGCACGACGCCGTCCACGATGCGGCGATTCTGCGCAATCTCATCGGGTGTGACGCCGGAAGCTATGGCTGCTTCTCTTTCAGGCGGATTCTCGGAGCCGACATTCCCGACCCTTCCGGCGCCGTTGGCCATCGCCCGGCGCGCAGCCGGATTTTCGTCCTTGATCGGGCCAAATCGCAGCGAATCGAGAACGGCGATCGGCCGCGCTCCCATGGTGAAAATATCGCGCAGTATTCCGCCGACGCCCGTGGCCGCGCCCTGAAACGGTTCAACGAAGCTTGGATGGTTGTGCGACTCGATTTTGAAGACAGCGACCAGGCCATCGCCGATGTCGGCGACGCCCGCATTTTCCCCCGGACCCTGCACCACGTGCGCACCGCGCGTCGGGAGCTTTTTCAGATGCACGCGCGAGGATTTGTAGGAGCAATGCTCGCTCCACATCACGCTGAAAATTCCGAGCTCGGTAAGGTTCGGGTCGCGCCCCAGGATTTTCTGCGTGCGTGCGTATTCGTCCGGGGTTAAGCCGTGTTCGGCGGCGATCTGCGGAGTGACTTTGAGGTCGGTATCGATCATCGCCACCACGGCGGAAGGGTCGGAGCGGAAATTCTCGCAGCAATTTGCGTGCAGCGCAAGCGGACGCTTAAGCGGAAACGCGAACGGCCGATGGCCCGGCTTTGATGTGGAGCTCGGCGCGGGTGAGACTTTCAACCATGGAGCGCAAAATCACCAGGCCGTCGGCGGAGCCGAGCGGCAATTCCGCGGCGCGCTCCGGATGCGGCATCAGGCCGACAACGTTGCGTTCGCGGTTGCAGAGACCTGCGATTGCAGCGAGCGCGCCATTGGGATTGGCGTCGAAATCGTCGGGGCTGGCGTCGCGTCCGTCGGCGTGGACGTAACGGAAAACGATCTGCTTGTTGCCTTCGAGTTCGGCGAGTGTGGCCGCGTCGCAGAAGTAGTTGCCTTCCATGTGCGCGATGGGGATTTCGAGGATTTGTCCGGGTCGCGCGGCGCAAGTGAACGGCGTAGCCGTATTTTCGACGCGGATGTGAACCTGCCGACACAGAAAGCGCAGCCGCTTATTTCGCATCATCGCGCCCGGGAGCAGGCCTGCTTCCAAAAGAATCTGGAACCCGTTGCAGATGCCAAGCACGAGGCCGCCCGAGCGCGCGAATGCGCTGACAGCTTTCATCACCGGTGAGAATCGCGCGATCGCGCCGGTGCGCAGGTAGTCGCCGTAGGCGAAACCACCCGGGAGAATGATCGCGTCGAAGCCGGAGACTTGCTCGGATTGGTGCCAGATGAATTCGACGGGCTCGCCGATTACGGAACCAATGGCGTGATGCGCGTCGTCATCACAATTCGAGCCGGGAAACTGCACCACGCCGAATTTCATGCCGAGATTTTAGCATACAGGCGGCGCCGAACGTCGATGGACGGCCGGTTTCAATTGGCAGGCGATTTCTCGTACGGATAGCCGGGTGTAACCCAGTCGGTATAGAAGTTCGTTGGGATCAGCAGCGCCCGCACGTGCGTGAACCCCATAGCGCGCAGTGCAGTAAAAGCAGGCCGCAGGTTCGGGCAGTGGTCCATCGGACAGCAGCCGCAATAAATCACGATATTTGCCGAACGCGCGAGCGGTTGCGCCCATTTTTTCAGGTCGTCGATGCCTTCCGGCGTGCTGCCGGCGCCGTGGTAGAGCGCGCCGGGAATGTGGCCGCCAAGATAGAGTGCATGCGGTGCTACGCAAACGATGACTGGTTTGTCGGCGGGCTTTGAGTCGGCAAGTTCCTTCGCAAGCGCAGCAGGCTGAACGGTTTGCTCAGCAGTCCAGGGATCGACGGGACCGTCACTGGCGGCGACAATCGTGCGCCAGGCGGCCGTCGCCAGCAATGCCACGAGCAAAACCCCAATTCCACATGCCAATTTACGCGTGGTATAGCGTTTGGACAATCGCATCGATCGACTCCGCGCAACAGAGCGTTGCGATTTGAAGTGTAGCCGAAACGCGGATCAGCGGCGGCGTGATTTCGGTTTCCCGCGCCTTTTCGACCGCTTGGCCGGTTTCTTCGCGGCGGCCAGCGCACGCCGGCGCGCTTTGGCCCATCCGGGTTTGTTGACCTGGCGGCCTCGTGCGAGGGCGAGCGCGTCGGCAGGAACATTTTCCGTGATCACGGAGCCGGCGGCTATGTAGGCGCCGTCGCCGATGCGCACGGGCGCGACAAGCGACGTATCGCTGCCGATGAAGACGCCCTTGCCGACCTTCGTTTCATACTTGGCGACACCATCGTAGTTGCAGGTGATCGTGCCCGCGCCGATATTCGCGCCAGGGCCGATGGACGCGTCGCCAAGGTAGCTCAAATGCCCGGCTTTCGCGCCCTCATGGATCACTGATTTCTTAACTTCGACGAAGTTCCCGATGTGGACACCCGCGCGTATGTCGGATCCGGGGCGCAGGCGCGCGAATGGACCGACGTCAGCGCCGGGGCCGATGCGCGAATCGATCGAGTTGGTGTGAGGGCCGACGAGGGCGCCGTCGTCAACGCGGGTATTGTGCAACACGCAGCCGGTGCGGATCTGGCAGCGCGCGCCGATGCGCGTCGATCCCAAAAGCTGCACGCCCTGCTCGATCACCGTGTCCTCGCCCGCGGTGACATCCGGATCGATCACCACCGTCTCGGGAAAATAGATCGTTACGCCGGAAGTCATCAGTTCGGCGGCCTTGCGCGCGCGCAACACTCGATCGGCGCCGGCGAGATCGGCGCGGGTGTTACAGCCGAGCACTTCGTTCGCGTCGGCGGCGATCTGTGCGAGCACGCGTTCGTTCCGCGCCCGCAGCATGGCGATCGCGTCGGTGAGGTAAAGCTCGCGCTGCGCGTTTTCCGGACGCAGCGCGGCGAGGCACGGCCATAGCTTTTCGAGCGTGAAACAATAGATCGCGGAGTTCACTTCGCGAATGGCGCGCTGCTCGGGCGTCAGCGCACCCTCTTCGACGATGGCGACGACCCGTCCTTCGGCGTCGCGCACGATGCGGCCATACGCGCCGGGATCGGCCAGCTCGGCGCTCAGAATCGTGGCGGCAGCCTCGCCGCGGCGATGGGTGTCAATCAACGCCGCCAGTGTTTCCGTGCGCAATAGCGGTGCGTCACCGGGCACCACGACGGCGAGTTTGGCGCTTTTGCGAATCGCCCGCCGCGCGATCTGCATCGCGTGGCCGGTGCCGCGCTGCGGATTTTGCAGAATGGTCTGCGCGCCCAGACTTTCGGCCAGCGCGCCGACTTCCTCGGCCTGATGGCCTACAACGACGAGGGTCTGCGCGGCCCTCAGCGGCCGGCACGCACCCAGAACCGTCTCAAGGAGCGGCCGTCCGCCCGCGCGATGAAGCACTTTCGCCAGATCAGAACGGAGCCGCGTCCCTTTTCCCGCAGCCAAAATTACGATGGAAGTATCGCCGGCAGGCATGAATGAAATCATTGTCGCTCCGGGCGCAGCCGGACGCAATGGGAACAGCGGCGGCGCGTCCGCTGGGCGCCACGGGCGCTGATTCCTTGCAGGAGCGCCCGTTAGCTACTAACATGTCCGTCCCATGTCAACCGCGGCCTCTCTGATCGGCCAGACGTTTTCGCATTATCGCATCACGAAGCAGCTGGGCGCCGGCGGGATGGGTGTGGTGTATGAGGCTCAGGATTCCCAGCTTGGCCGACGCGTAGCGTTGAAATTTCTTCCCCCCGAGATGGAACAGGATACCCAGCTGCTTGAGCGCTTTCAACGGGAGGCGCGCGCCGCTTCGTCGCTGAACCATCCGAATATCTGCACGATTCACGCGATCGAACAGCATGAGCGCCGCCATTTCATCGTCATGGAGCTGCTCGAAGGCGAGACGTTGGCGCAGAAAGCAATTCGCCAGCCAATGGAAATGGAGAGGCTGCTGCCGCTATCGATCCAGATTGCCGACGCGCTGGAATCGGCGCACGCCAAGGGGATCGTGCACCGGGACATCAAGCCCGCCAATCTGTTCCTCACCGAGCGGGGCCCACTGAAGATTCTCGATTTCGGACTGGCGAAGATCACCGGCGGTGACCTGCTGCCGGTTGGCTCGATGACTCAGGCGCAAACCATCGCCGACAACATCGAATTGACTTCGCCCGGATCCGCAGTAGGAACCATTTCCTATATGTCGCCGGAGCAGGCGCGGGGGCAACTTGTGGACGCACGCACGGATATTTTCTCGACAGGGACCGTGCTGTACCAGCTGGCGACCGGAACCCTGCCCTTTCAGGGCGATACGTCAGCGGTGATTTTCGACGCGATCCTGAATCGTGAACCGCGGCCGGCGGGCGACCTGAATCCCTCGCTGCCTCCCGATTTTGTGCGGATCGTGGATAAAACGCTCGAGAAGGACCGCAATCTGCGCTGCCAGACGGCCACGGAATTGAAGACCGACCTCGGCCGATTGAAGCGCGACCTCGAATCCGGGAAGCGTCGCGCAAAAGAAAAGAGTGATTCCGATCCGGGCGTGCCGAAACAGACGGGCAAATCAGTCGCCGTCCTCTACTTCGAAAACCTGAGTGGGGCGAAGGAAGACGAATACCTGCGTGACGGCATCACCGAAGACGTGATCACCGAGCTTTCGAAAATCCGGGGCCTGAACACATTTTCCCGGCCGACGGTCCTCGCGTTTCGCGACAAGCAGGTGACGCCCGCACAAATCGGCCAACAACTGGGTGCCGCCTATGCGCTCACCGGGACGATTCGGCGTGCCGGCGCGCGGCTTCGCATCAACGCCCAACTGGTCGATACTCGCACCGATTTTCCGCTGTGGTCGGAGCGTTTCGACCGCGAGATGAAGGACGTTTTCGAAGTGCAGGACGAAATGGCGCGCAAGATTGCGGAGGCTTTGCGCGTGACACTTTCGCCGCAGGAGCTGGAAGCGCTGGCGGTGAAACCGACGGAAAGCCTGCAGGCCTACGACCTCTATTTACGCGGCAAAAGATATGCGCGGCGGCAGACCCGGCAGGATCTCGAGTTCGCGCTGCAGATGTTTGAAAACGCGGTCGCCATGGATCCGGCTTTCGCGCTGGCGCACGCGGCGAGCGCCAATGCCTGCGCCATGTTCTACAGCAACTACAGCCGCGATACAGTCTGGGTAGAACGCGCGCGCGAAGCTTCGGGCAAAGCCGTGGCGCTGCGGTGGGACCTGCCCGAGGTGCAAGTGAGCCAGGCCTGGGTTCTGTATGCCGCAGAACTGCACGACGAAGCGGTGCGCATGGTGCGGAAAGCGATCGAACGCAAACGTGACTGCGAGGGCGCGTATTACCTGCTTTGCCGTGCGCTGTTTGCCGCAGGGCGCTATCAGGAGGTTGTGGATGTGACGGAGGCCGCAATCGAAGCCAGCGGCGAGGATTACAATGTCTACGTGCCGATCATGAATTCTCTCGGCGCCATGGGCAAGGAAGAGGCTCGCCGCAACATGGTGCACCGGGTTATCGTTGCGCTGGAGAACCACCTGAAACAAGTCCCCGAAGACGCTCGGGCGCGGGTCCTGTTGGGCGGAATGTATGCGGACCTTGGACGGACCGACGATTCCATGCGCGAACTCAATCTGGCCGTGACGTTGCGCGCCAATGAGGCTTCGATTCTCTACAACGCGGCCTGCGTCTACTGTGGGCTCAGGAAGAAACAAGAGGCTCTCGATGCCCTATCGAAAGCGTGGACAGCCGGTTTTCGGGACGCCGTGTGGGCACGGCGCGATCCGGACCTCACACCTCTTCACGGCGAGCCCGAATTCGAGCGCATGTACCCGGAAAAGCCCGCAAATCAGACCGCATCTTCTTCCAGTACCCACTAGCCGATCTGTGATTCCGGAGCTGTTGACTCGGAAACGTGCAACCCCGCATGTAAGCCTGCCATCGAAACCTGCAGTTCGATTCCATCGCTATCGCTCGAGCAAGGCCCGGGGGGCAAATTGCGAATACGGATCAGCCTGTGCGCGGTTCTTGTCGCTTGTGTTGTGGCCGTCGTGCCTGGCGGTGCGCAGAATCCGGATAGCACCCTGAAAACCATTGAAATTTCCGCCAAGAAATATGAATTCACCCCGAGTGAAATCCACGTCAAGGCCGGCGAACATGTGCGCCTGACGGTCCATTCCGTCGATGAAACACACGGTATCAAGCTGATCCTTTATCCCGAAGGCAGCAAAGACAAGACGATCGTCGGATTGAAATTCGATCATCCCGAAGACAACGGCAAAGTCGAAAAGAACGTCGACCAGGTGCTGGATTTCATCGCCGAAAAACCGGGGACCTACGAATTCCAATGTGCGAAAGTTTGCGGAATGCATCACGGCAAAATGAAGGGCCAGGTGATCGTGGAGGAATAGCACAACCCGGGGGCTGCACGATGCCGCCATTGTCGATTCCCTCAGAGTAGCCATATAATCAGGGCCTTCTCGGAGGACTCTGGTGCAGCCAGTGGCTCGAAGCGTCGGTCCAGTCAGCCTCACCGAACGCATCCAATTCATCGACGTGCTGCGCGGCATGGCGCTGTTCGGCATCCTGGCCGCCAACATGCGCGCGTTCGTCGCCCCGCTGGACACCTACGACAATATTCACGTCCTTTTTCACAGCCGCGCGGACGTCGCCGCCCAGTTCCTGATCGATTTCCTCTTCCAGGGCAAATTCATTTCGATTTTTTCATTCCTCTTCGGAATGGGTTTCGCCATTCAGCTCAGCCGCGCCGAAGCGCGTGGGGTCAAGTTTCTTAGCTTCTATCCGCGCCGGCTGCTGGCACTCGCCATCTTCGGGATCATCCACGGAATCCTGATCTGGGCGGGAGACATCCTGCTCACCTACGCGATCACCGGCGCGATCCTGCTGCTCTTCCGAAACAAGCAGCAGAAAACGCTGCTGTGGTGGGCCGGCGGCCTGTTTTCGATTCCGATCGTGGTCGGCTCGACCTTCCTGACGCTCTACTACACGCGCTTCCGCCCGCATTTCATGAATCCCAAGCCGGCGGACATGACGAAGATTTACGCCATCATCCAGATCTACGCGCACGGCACGGTTCATCAAATCCTGAAGCAAAACTGGGTGGAATGGAAAGGCTTCCTGGTCGCCCAGCTGTTCTCGATTTACGCGGTCGGACTCTTTCTGCTGGGCATGTGGGTCTGGCGCTCCGGCATCGTACAGCGCCTCCCGGAATATCGACCCGTGTTCAAGCGCGTGTGCGCCTGGTGCGTTCCGATTGGGCTGGTCTTCAATTTTTTCGGAGCGTATGAAAATGCGGTTGTGCCCGACGGCAAGTTCACTTTGGCGTTGGCGGTTTCGTCGATGGTGCACTTTCTCGGCGCGCACATTCTGGCGGCCGGTTACATTTCGGGCCTGGCGCTGATTTTTCTCAATGTGAATTTGCGCCGGTTCATCGCGCCCTTCGCGGCAGTCGGGCGGATCGCGCTCACGGATTACCTGATGCAATCCGTGCTCTGCACGCTGTTCTTCTATCACTACACTACGGGGCTTTTCGGGCGCGTCGGACCTGCGATGGCGCTCATCCCGACCGTGGTCCTCTATTCCGCGCAGGTGGTGTTCAGCAACTGGTGGCTGCGGCACTATCGCTTCGGCCCCATGGAATGGCTGTGGCGCGGACTTACCTACGGAAAATTCCCATCGATGCGCAAAGGCGAGGCCGAGTCGGTGATCGACGCGCTGCCCGGCGATACGGCATCGCCGCTTCCCGCTTCGACGACTTCAGAGTAGCGTGATCGGCAGGTCGCGCACGCGCTTGCGGCGAGCCCGATTATGGAGCAGTCACAAACATGATTTGCTATCTGTGTTCGGCGGAAAATCCGATCGACGGGCGCTACTGCCAAAAATGCGGAGCCTTGCTGCAAGGCCAGCGGGGAATGCCGCCACCGCAGTCGGATTTTGCAGTTCCGCATTCGCCCCATACTGGCCCGGTCGAAACCAGCGGCAAAGCCATTGGCAGCCTGGTCTGCGGCCTCATCATTTTCTTTTTCCCCAGCTCGATCGTCGCGATTATTCTGGGCCACTGGGCGCTGGCGGAAATTCGCCGCTCCGGGGGACGCCTCACCGGCAAAGGCATGGCGAACGCCGGGCTGGTGCTTGGATACGCCGGCGTTACCATCGTTCCCATCCTGATCGTCGCGGCGATTATGGTTCCGTATTTGCGGCGCACGCGCACGGTCGCAGATGAACTTGCGACGGTTCGTTCGGTCCGAAAAATTATCTATGCCGAGTATGAGTTTAACGACTCCTATGCCAACGGCTTCTCTCCCGACCTGGCAACCATTGGCGGCGCCGGTGGCGGCGTTGACACTTGCGATCGCGCGAGATTGATCGACGATTCTCTGGCGTCGGGACGCTTGAAAGGCTACCGTTTGATGTACGACGCCACGGGCCCGAACGTTTCTCAGGAGGGTGCCGCGGCGCGAGGATGTACGCGCGCGGGCTCGAAGAACTTCGAAATCCACGCCGAGCCTTTTAGACGGGGCATCGGGGCGCAACCCAGCTTCTTCGCGGATCAGACGGGAGTGATACGCTACAATCGCTCGGGCCCGGCGACGGCCCAAAGCCCGCCGTGGCGCCTGCAAATTCCGGAGTTCCCTTTCGGGCCATCTGGATTGCCCTAGCTCAGGTGGCGGCGGTGGCGGGATCGTGCGACGATTGCCGTTCGGCGGCCAGGCCGGGCTCGTGGGCCACCGTCGTCTCTTTCCAGCAGGATTGATCTCCGAGCAATCGCGTGACGAGCTGTGTGTGCAGCGCGTGGCCCGCCTTGTGCGCCACGATGCGTCCTTGAATCGGCCGGCCCACCAGCGCCAGATCGCCGATCAGATCCAGCGCCTTGTGGCGGCCGAATTCGTCGGGAAATCGCAGCGGGCCGTTCAGGATCGAGTTGTCGTCCATCACGATGGCGTTCGCGAGTGAACCGCCGCGAATCAAACCCATCTTTTGCAGGGCCAGCAGCTCTTTCACGAACGTAAAGGTCCGCGCGGGAGCCAGCTCCCGGCTGAACGATTCGCGCGTAACTGCCATCTCGATTTCCTGCGGCCCGGCGCAGGGATGGTGATAGTCCACGAAACAATGAATGCTGAAATCGTCCGCCGGGTAGATTCCGATACGGCGGTCGCCGTCTGAAAATTCCAGCGGCTTCACCACGCGGATGTAGTGCCGCGGGCGACGCAAGCGGCGCGTGCCCGCTTCGGCCAGCATTTCGATGAACGGCCGGGAAGAGCCATCGAGAATCGGCAGCTCCAGCGCATTGATTTCGACGTAAATGTTGTCGATGCCGCAGCAGTAGAGCGCGGCGAGCAAATGCTCGGTGGTCGAAATCAGCACGCTCTGCTTCATCAGGCTTGTGGCGTAACTGACCCGCGCCACATTGGTGACATGCGCAGCAATTTCAAAATTGTCGAGGTCGACACGCCGGAATACAACGCCGGTATCGGCCGGGGCCGGCACCAGGCGAATATGGCTTTCGACGGCGGTATGAAGTCCGATGCCTTCGATCTCGACAGGGCGCTGTATCGTGGTTTGCGTAGGCATTTAAAGGGCGAGTGCTGGGCCTTATTATCAATAACTTACGGTCATGACTCCGGGCAAGCCCGAGAAACGTTGTAATTGTACAACACTTGAGCCCATTCCGACGTGGCTCAAATCGATCATGTTCCCGGTTCGCCAACCGGGAACGGCATTCCCCGGCGCCCATGTATCACGCCATCTCCCAATGCGCAAGGGGCACGATGCGACACGACATGCCTTACCCGGGAGGTGTTGCGCTGACCGAGATTGTCTGCACCCATGGAGACGGGTAGAATCGAATCAGCTTTGTCGAACAAAATGGCTGCCCCATTCAACATTCTGCCCAACGATCCCGCGCCGCCGCCCAGCGGGTTGGCGCGGCCCCCTTGGCTGAAGGTACGATTCTCGGGGGGCTCGAATTTCCGCATGTTGGACAACATCATGCGCACACTCAGTCTCCACACCGTGTGCGAAAGCGCCCGCTGTCCCAATATGGGCGAGTGCTGGGAGCATCGGACGGCGACGTTCATGATTTTGGGAGACATTTGCACGCGGGCTTGCGGATTTTGCGCAGTGCCGAGCGGCAAACCTGCGGGCCCGCCGGAAGAGGATGAGCCGGGGCGGGTAGCCGAAGCGGCGGCACGGATGGGATTGCGGTACGCCGTGGTCACATCCGTCAATCGCGACGATCAGAAGGACGGCGGGGCGGCGATTTTCGCGCGCACGATTGCCGAAATCCGCGAACGCGTGCCGGATTGCAAAGTGGAAGTGCTGATCCCGGACTTTCGGGGCGATTGGAACGCGCTTGGGATGGTAATGGCGGCGCGGCCGGACGTGCTCAATCACAATATGGAGACCGTTCCGCGGCTTTACCGGCGGGGTGGGAAGGGCGCCGTGTATGAGCGTTCGCTCGAGCTGTTGCGCCGGGCGCTGGAAATGGCGCCGGATGTTCCCACCAAGACGGGAATGATGCTCGGGCTGGGCGAAGCGCGCGACGAAGTGCTGGCCGCGATGGAGGAGATTGCCGCGCAGGGCACGCACATACTGACGCTGGGCCAGTACATGCAGCCGACGCGCGAGCATCTTCCGATCGAGCGCTACGTGCATCCGGACGAGTTCGCGGAATTCAAGCGCCTGGGTGAACAGATGGGATTCAAGCACGTGGAAGCTGGACCGCTGGTTCGTTCCTCCTATCACGCCTTCGAGCAGGAAGAAGCCGCGCGAAGCTAAGGCCCGGGAAAACCCGGGTTGACCACACGCAGCAAAAGTCCGCTCCCGCTCCTCAGCACGAGGTTTCCTTTCGCCGATTTCAGCGTGATCTCGCCAGTCGCGTCCGCCGGCGCATTGTGATCGGCGGGCACGATCGTGACGTCCGGCAGGCCGTAGGTTCCGCAGGCATCGGAGGAAAACAGCCACAGGGCTTGGGCGCGCTCGCCCGTGCCGTCGTTGCGGCAGCCGCGCGCGGGATTGGAATCCAGACGGACCAGGACGCCGCCCTCCACTGGCTTGCCGACGACGCCCGATCTGCTTCTCACGGGTCCCCCGCCTCGATACACCACGTCACCGCCGATTTGCACCGTCGTCCACGAGTTCGATGACGCGGTGGGATCGGAATTTCTCGGAAGCTGCGCTTGACGAACTTCCTGATCCGATGCGATGGCGCGCAATCGCAGCGTAAGCAGGACATTTTCGTGCGCCACATGGAGCGTATCGAGGCGGAAGGCCAAGCTGCCGCCCTCGCCGCCGGTCGCAACCTGAACGGCGGTGACTTTGCCGGTCAAGATTGATCCGGCGGGCGTCGTGGCATCGCCCAGCAGCGGAACGGCCTGCATGATGCGAGCCCTAATCAACTCCCCCACTTTCGCGTTCTTGGACGAGATCGATGTTTCCAGCCGCGCGGGGAAAATGCTGCTATCCGGCACAAGAGTGGTTCCGTACGCAGCACTCGCCACGAGCAGCAGTAGACCAAGAGTCCGGGTGGTTCGCGCGTGCCGCATGGCCACTCACTCTAACCCATTCGCGGCTGCGCAGAAAACCTAACGAAGGGGAGATCGACCGAGCTTCGCCGGGTCAAGCGAGCGCCGGAAAAGCGGCCGGTGCGAGGAATTTCGAGTACTTCAGAAACACATTCGTGCGACTTACCTCCTGCTCTTCCATCGTGCAGCCAAAAGCTGCGCCCACTTGGCCAGATGCCTTAGTGAGGGAGAGAGGCGAGAAAGCTGGAAGCTACTTCGCGGGCTCGCGACGCGCAGGCGGAATCGGCGGCCTGTGAATTTTGCGCCGCCCGAAAATAATCCGCGGCTTTACCGGTGTAGCCAAGCTCGGCGTTCAGGTTGCCGGCAAGCAGCTGGAAAACGGGATTATGCGGATTGCGCGTGGCCAGCGGCTCGGCAACCGCAAGAGCATCTTGGTAATGCTCATCGTATGTGCGGAGGTTCCTCGCGAGATAGAAACTCGAATCTACCGACATCCACGCGCCGTGCTCGATCCCGACGCGCATCTGGCGAATTCCTTCCTGCTTGTTTCCTCCGGGTAGTCCCATGAAGAATCGCAGCATGCGGGCGATGGCCGAAAGGGTGTCGATGTAATAGTTGTAGAGGCCGACTCCGGCAGTGGCGTCGGCCATATCGGGATCAAGCTCGAGCGCGCGCATGAATTCGGCGCGGCCGGCTACGCCTGCGTGGGCGATGGCGCGCTTTTCATCGCGGAGCGAATAGAGGCGCGCCTTCAGCGCGTAGCCAAGGCCGGCATAGACGTGCATGTCGGCCGTGTCGGATGTCGCCATCTGCGCGCGCGCGAGGTCGATGGCTTTGTCGGCCAGTGCGAAATATCCTTCGTCCTCGGGCTCTTTGGCGCGATGCCAGGCGTCAAACTGGCCCCATTTGATTTCGCAGGCCGCGCAATAGAATTTCCACCACTCCGCCTCGCCCTCCAACAGAAAGCCGACCGGGCTTTGCGGCTGCGCACGTTCGATGTCGCGAGCCGCAGCGATGCCGGCATCCGGATCGCCACGATAGATATGATCCAGTGCCTGCTGTGCCTGCGGAGAAAGCGCAAGTCCGCCGGCTTGCGCGGGAGTTGCCAGCAAGACGGAGGCTGCCAAGCAGAAAAATACGCGAAGCTTCATTTCACCCTCTTGAGCCATCCGGCGAGCCAGGCCGCGGTGACGTACATCGCGAAACATTCCAGCGCGAAGGGAATGAAGCCCAAATAACCCGGCGCGGGCATCTCGAAAATCTTCATCTGCTGGAACATCGGGAAAATGTAGTGCCATTTCGCTCGCGCCCATTCGTTCCAGAATTCCCAGAGCCAGCCGCAAATCCATCCGGAGGCCAGAAAACCATAGAAGCGCCGCGCGAAGCCATCGGAAAGATCCCCCAGGAACGAAGGCAGCCCCAGCCCGTGATTCAGCGGATCGAGCAGCAAGATAAATCCGAGCCAGACCAGCGTGAAAAGATATGGCGCGATGGCGTGCGGCACAACGAGCGGCACGATCAGGCAAGCCGCGCCGACGGTCATCACCACAATTTCGGCGGTCGCGGAGATTTTCCACCCCTCGATGGGCACCGCGGGCAGCAGCCCCTGCACCAAGTCGGCAGTTTCGAAAATTGCGGGCGTAATGGTGGCGAAGGACCACGCGTAGCCAAGCAGCGCGGCCGCCCATTCAGGCGGCACGCCGACGTAGGTCCAGTTCTGAAGCCGGGTGTTATAAGCCTCGAAAATCAGCCACAACGGAACTGAGAGAAACGCCATCTGCGCCAGAACCTTCGGCGCGTCGTGCAACCGCGACCGGCCGGTAATCGCAAAGACGGCGGCGTCGGCAATCAGGATGTACGCGCTCCAGGCGATCGGCGTGAAATACGTCGCCACCGGGTCGACGCCGCGAAAAAGGAGAATCTCGGCGCAGACGAGGGTGACGATTCCCAGCCACCCGTGAGCCGGGAATTCGCGGCGCCGCCGCACCCGGAAATATCGCGCGACCAAAATCCCAACCGTGGCTGCGGTGATGCCCAGTCCGACCGAGAGCCGAACCGGGATGAGCAGGGCGAATGCGTCCATGGGATTCGGCGAGTATGGTAGCGCAGCTGCGCGCAGTTTTCGGCGGGGGCGCGGCGTTTCTTGTTATGCTCGGCGGGCATTTCAGGCGGTCATCACCCAGACAGAATTGCCACAGCGGCACAGGGGGACTCGAACGTTTTGAATGGCACGGCAAAGCTCGAGCGCGGGCTGGGATTGGCGGAAGCAACTTCGCTGAACATGACGTTCATGGTCGGCATCGGCCCCTTCGTGGTGATTCCGATCGTGATCAAGGCGATGGGCGGCCCGGGGAGCCTGTTCGCATGGCTGGCCGGCGCAGCGCTCGCGCTCTTTGACGGCTGCATCTGGGCGGAGCTCGGCGCGGCGATGCCGCAAGCCGGAGGGAGCTACGTCTATTTGCGCGAAGCGTACGGAGCCGAGCGCTGGGGCCGGCTGCTCTCATTCCTTTATATCTGGCAAACGCTGTTTCAAGGACCGCTGAGCATCGCGTCGGGCGCGCTGGGGTTTGCAAACTACTCCACGTATTTCTTGAACAAGGCGTCGGGCGAATGGGCGGCCCGCGTCGGGCCGTACTTCACCAAGACAGTGGCGGCAATCGTGGTCTTGATCGTGGTCGCACTGCTCTACCGGCGCATCACCGAG
>Ga0210388_10000282_pt1 | contig 44145 bp, 48 predicted proteins | sample IncBWC19OmetaG_FD_155485 | JGI IMG/M metagenome (GOLD analysis project Ga0210388, IMG submission 155485) | Forest soil microbial communities from Barre Woods Harvard Forest LTER site, Petersham, Massachusetts, United States - Inc-BW-C-19-O ...
TGCTCGCCTTTCAGGATACCAACGGTTTTGTGCCGGTGCAGACCCCGGCCGGCTCGCCTGCCGATACCGTGGTGATCCTCGCGGCGCTGAACTGCCCGTCGGCGGCGGCCAAGCGGGCCGACACCATGGCAAATCGTCTGACGGAGTTGGGGATCCCGAACACCAGGGCCAACCACTACTCGGTTTCGATCTCCGATCCTGGGCAAATGCCGCTGCTGCGGCGGACCTCCGTCGTCATGGGCGGCGAAATTCCCGTCGTCATCATCAACGGCATGGCCAAGGCCAATCCGACCGTCGATGAAGTGGCCTCAGAATTCCGGCGCGGCAAGTAGCAACGGCCAGCCAGGTTAAAACCGTTCACCCACCATCTCTTCGCTCTTTGCCCATAGTGCTTTGGCGCGCTGTGGGTCGAGCGCATAGGTGCGCACGCCGCCGCGGAATCCTTCTGAGTTGACGATCTCTGCCACATGGCAGTCCTCGCAATAGCGGCCGCCCACTTGTTCCGCGGCCGCGACCGCGCCGGCCCAGACCGACGTGGCTGCGCCTTGTGGAATGCTTTTCCACTTGAACGCCGGAACGCCCGGCGGCTGGCTGGCATTGATCGAGGCGATCAGACTCTCTCTGACCGCCGGCGTCATGTAGCGGCCGAGCTCGGTCTGGATGCCGCCGGGATGCACGGCGGTGGCGCGAACCCCGCGCTCTTTATGCCGGCGGTCGAACTCGACGGCGAACAGGGCGTTGGCCGTCTTCGATCGCCCATAGGCGCCGAACTCGGTGTAACGGGTGCGCTCAAAGTTCGGATCGTCCAGATCGACATCGGCGAAGCGGTGGCCGGCGGACGAAAGATTCACCAGCCGCGAGCCAGGCTTGAGCAGCGACGCGATCCGGTTGACCAAAACGAAGTGACCGAGATGGTTGGTGCCAAATTGGGTTTCGAAGCCGTCTGCGGTTGTCCCCTTGGGGCAAGCCATGACACCGGCATTGGCGATCACGAGATCGAAGGGCTTACCCGCCGCGAGCAGGGCGTCGGCGCAGGCACGAATGTTCGCAAGCGACGCCAAGTCGAGCTGCACCAACTCCATCCCGCCGCCGCTGGATTGTGCGCGAATATGCTCGGTGGCCGCACGTGCCTTCGCCAGATCGCGCGCGGCGCCGACGATGAGCGCGCCGTGCGCGGCCAGTGCGCGCGCCGTCTCCACGCCGAGGCCGGACGATACGCCGGTCACAAGCACACGCTTTCCTCTTAGGCTGACGCCCTCGAGAACCTCATCCGTCGTCGACTCTGCCCCAAATTGCTGCGACATGGTTTCCTCCAAGCGTCATGGCCATCCGTTGGTTGATTATCGCCGATTCGGCGATGTGACTCGACATGAATGCGCGGTTAATCTACGGTAGCGGCCCATGAAATGGATCATCCGGCTTGTCGCATTGCTCGCGACGTTTTCGGCACCGCTCGCGGCCGTTGCGCAATCGGGAGCACCGCCGGAAAAGGCCGCTTCTCCCGTGGGCCTGTGGGAAACCATCGATGATAAAACCGGCAAACCCACCGCGGTCGTTGAAATTTTTGAAAAAGATCAGAGACTGTTTGGTCGAATTGAGCAGATTCTCACCGGCGCCGACGCAAACAGCGTCTGTGTCGCCTGCACCGATGATAGAAAGAATCAGCCCATCATCGGCATGATCATCATTCGCAGCATCAAACCCAGTGGGCCCGAATACAGCGGCGGTGATATTCTCGATCCGGATTCCGGATCGGTGTACCGCTGCAAAATGCATTTGGAAAAGAACGGCAGTGAACTGATCGTAAGAGGCTACATAGGCCTGTCGTTATTTGGCCGCTCCCAGACTTGGCATCGACGCACCTAGCCGCACCGCAAACGTAGCCGCACTGCCGCAACTCTGCGGCTGAAAGTCCACCGCGGGCAAGCCGCTACGCTAAAAACCATCAGGCGGTGCTGGACTGAAATGGCCGCGACTTTTCTTGCGCTCGCCATATCCATTGAACCCGGCAGCGGTACCTACTTGGACAAACACGATGCGCGTGCCATCGCCATAGGAGACGACCCCATGAATACTCAGGCGATCTCGCTTCGGCAGGGGTGCCAAACGACCCTGATGGCGCTGCTCGTGCTGTCGACCGGCTGCGGCGGAAGCGGCTATGGCGGCATGGGTGGCGGGATGAACATGACCACCAACGTGACCATCTCGGGTCCGATTCTGCCCTCCCTCGCTACCATGACCACCATTGGGTCGACACTCGATCCCACGGAGCACGGCGGCAACCCCTATGGCTTGACCGTGGCCACCGCGACCGCCGGGCTCGTCACAGCCGGTGATTTGATCGTTTGCAATTTCAATGACGGTGCTACCAACACCGAGGGCATGGGCACCACGGTGATCGGTCTGCACCCCGCGGCCGGCGCAATGCCTTATCGAATCGCACAATCCGCAGAGCTGTTGGGCTGCTCGGCGCTCACGAGCGTTCCCGACGGGAGCATCGTTGCAACCTCCAGCCAAGCCCAGGTTACGGTGCTCGTCGCGCCGAATGGCACGATCTCAACCCCCTTCTCGGGGGATCTGTTCGCCGAGCCGTGGAGCACCATTTATGCGACCCACGCCAGTGCCCCCTTCGTGTATGTCTCCAACGCAATGACAGGGACTATCGACCGCATTGCTCTTAACGGCGACGCGCAGACCTCGTTCACCGAGATCGCCTCCGGCTTCATCGCCAACCTCGGCGCTCCCGGATCGATCTCGGCACCCGCAGGCCTCACCTACGATGCCTCGATCGACACGCTCTATGTCGTCGATACCAACGCCAATCGCGTGGTCGCGCTGTCGAACGTCTCGGCGATCGGCGCGAATGGTGTCGTCGTCTCGGGCGCGAACTTTTCCGGCGCCTCCGCCGCTTCCGCCAAGGTAATCGCCTCCGGCGCGCCGCTCAATGGTCCGATCAGCGGCGCCCTGCTGGTCAATGGTGATCTGGTGGTGGGGAACACGCTCGATGCCAACGGTACGAATCTGTTGATTGAAATATCACCGATGTCTGGCGTGGTCGCCACCAAGAACGTCGACACCGGTGCGGGTGGTGCGATCTTTGGCATCGTCGCGGTCCCCAAAACCATCACCACGATGGGGGGTTACAACACGATGAACACGCAGACCAATGTGATTTACTTCAACGATGACAACTCCAATACGGTGATACTGCTCTCGCAATAATTACCGTAGTTGCCGTAGCCTGCCTGCGCCAACAGGAAACGCAGCATTGAAAAATGCTAGCGTGTGGCCCCTGCAATCTGTAACAAATCTCCGGAGTCCAATTCCTGCGCTGCATTGATGTCGTAATCTATCTGGCCGCGGCAGTGGTGGCCGCGGCGCCGGCTAATGTCGAGCGTGCACAGGCGGGCGAGTTATGTCCCAGCGGCTGGTGGGCGGATGTCATGGTCGGTTCCCATCACATCCATCCCGATCGGCACTTTGATGACTTCGACCCCGGCGCCGGCCTCGAGTGTTCAGTCACATCGCAATGGGCTGCATCGTTCGGCTATTTTCGCAATTCGCTGGACCGGCCATCATTCTACGGTGGCGCAATCTATACGCCGGAATTCGCGCACTGGGGGTGGTTCCGGCTGGGCGCAATGGGCGGCATAATCTCCGGCTATAACTACGGCCAGATCGGTCTGGGCCGGAGCAATCGCACCGGGCCATTGCTCGCGCCGACCGCGATTACCCGCTTCGGACGATTCGCCGCGAACTTCATCTTGATCCCGCCGATCCCCGCGGATAACCTGCCTTTCACCATCGGTCTTCAGCTGAAGTATAAAGTCCGCTAAACGCCTTAGCGGTTAGAATCCCTGCTGGCTCACAAAGGCGGGGAGACACAATGGCTAAAGCAATTGGCGAGACAGCGGTCGTGATCGGCGCAGGCATCGCCGGCCTATCGGCTGCGGCAGCTCTCTCCCAGTTTTTCTCGCAGGTCATCGTCCTTGAGCGCGACGAGTTGCCTGCGGGCCCGGCACCCCGCCCGGGCGTGGCTCAAGGCAGGCATCCACATCTGCTGCTGGTGGGTGGACTTAGGGCATTGGAGCAACTGTTTCCGGGATTCGGGGATGACCTCGCGGCCGCCGGCGCAGTCCGATACCAGGTGTCCAGCGACATCCGGGTCGAACAGCCCGGTTTTCACCCCTATCCGCAGCGCGACTTCGGCTTTTACAGCTATGCATTGTCCCGACCGCTGCTCGAATCTGTCGTCAGACGGCGCATTGCGCAAATATCCAATGTGTCCGTCCGGACTCCATGCCGCGTACTGGAGTTTGTCGCGGCGGCCGCCGGCTGCGTTGCCAAGGGAGTGCGCATCGAGAACGAAGGAAAAGGTAGCGAGACTTTGGCCGCCGATCTCATCATCGATGCCTCGGGCCGCGGCGTACCCACGCTCTCGTTCTTGAAGGCTTGCGGCCTGCCGTTACCGCAGGAGACTGAGATCGGGATTGACGTGACTTATGCGACGGCCACATTTGCCATTCCGGACCCGGCACCGGCCGATTGGAAGGTGCTGGCCGTAATGGGAGACCCGCGAGGCAATCGCAGCGGCGGCGGCATCTTCCCGCTCGAGGGGAGCCGCTGGATGGTGACTCTCGCAGCTGCGCACGGCGCCAAACCACCGGGCGACCCTGCGAGCTACATGCAGCTCGCGCAATCACTGCGCACGGCGACGATCTACAACGCCATACGCTCCGCCGAGCGTGTTGGGGACATTGAACGATTTGCCTTTCCAGCCAGTGTGCGCCGCCATTTTGAGCGCATGGAAAGCTTCCCTCGCGGCTTGCTGCCACTCGGCGATGCGATATGCCACTTCAATCCCATCTTTGGCCAAGGCATGAGCGTTGCCGCGATCGAGGCTTGCGAATTGAAAAGACTTTTGATGACGCTGTCGCAACAAGATGATCCTCTTGCTCGACTGGCCGCGCCCTACTTTGCCGCAATTACTCCGGTCGTTGACACGCCCTGGGGAGTGGCGAATCTGGATTTCGTTTTTCCACAGACCCGTGGCGTGCGCCCCGAAGGATTCGACGGCACATTGATGTTCTCGGCCGCGTTGAATCGGCTTGCGGCACGCGAACCTGAAATCCACAAGCTGACGTCGGAAATCCAGCATTTTCTGCGCTCGACGGCCGCATATCGGGAACCCGCGTTCATGCAAAGAGTCCAGGCAGAAATGGCGGCGATGCACGCGGAACTGCAGGCAGCGGCGAATCCCGTCTCCCGCGCCTGAGTCCTCGGTATTTGCCGGATGTCCCATCCGCACTTAGACTCCGCGAGGTGTACCGACGAGACGCCGATATGACCACGCAGTTGACCCCTTTTCATATCGCTGTGCAGGTGCGCGATATTGCCGAAGCACGTCACTTCTATGGAGAGGTCTTGGGCTGCAGCGAAGGACGCAGTGACCCGCACTGGGTCGATTTCAATCTCTTCGGCCATCAATTCGTCTGTCACTTGAACCCCACGCTCGGCAAGGCCGGCAAGCTGACATCTCATTACAACCCCGTCGACGGGCAAGGCGTTCCCGTTCCCCATTGCGGCGTTGTTTTGCAGATGGTTGATTGGAAGGCGCTCGCTGCGCGAGTCAAACGGCAAGGCATACCCTTTGTCATCGAGCCCTATACCCGATTCGAAGGTCAACCCGGTGAACAAGCGACGATGTTCTTTCTTGATCCCACAGGAAATGCGCTTGAGTTCAAAGCGTTCAAAGACATTGCCGGCCAGTTGTTTGCAACCTAAAAAGACCAATCCGCCTCGCTCAAGCGGCGGCCGCCTTGTTGGCGCGCGCCAGCAGGCGCTCGCCGAGCTGCGCAGCCAGGTTTGGGAAACTCGCGGTGGGACCGCGCCATTTGAGCTCCTCCACATCGGCGAATAGCTTTGCATCCGTCTTCAATGTGGCCAGCTTCTTGAACAGGAGCGCGTGCTCGCGCTGCTCGCCCAGAACCTCCGCGGGAAATTTCTCTATCGCGCCGTAGCGCGACACCAGGCCGGCGGCGCCCTTGGGTCCGATTCCGGCGATGCCGGGATAGCCGTCCGCGCTGTCGCCGACGAGCGCCAGGTAGTCGGGAATAAATTCCGGATAAACGCCGAATTTCTGGTGCACGCCATCGGCGTCCCGGATGGTCTTCCCCCGCCGATCCACCTGGACCACACGATCCCCGCGCACGCACTGTGCAAGGTCTTTATCCGGCGTCCAGATGCATACCTTGTCAACCCGCCTGTCCTGGGACGCAATGGCGGCGGCTGAAGCCAGTGCATCATCGGCTTCGAACTCGACCATCGGCCATACCACAACCCCCATGGCCTCGAGCGCGTTTTCCAGCGGATGAAACTGCGCCCACAGCGCGGGCTCGATCCCCTCTCCCGTTTTATAGCCGCTCCACATCTCGTTGCGGAAGGACTCGATGACATGGTCGGTCGCGACCCCGACATGGGTCGCCCCTTCCTCGATCATCTCCAGTAGGCCGTTGAGCACGCCGGCCACGGCGCCAAACGGCCGATCCTTATCCTTCGTGAAGCGACGCAGTCCATAGAAGTGGCGAAACAGTTCGTACGTACCGTCGACGAGATGAACGATCATTCAGCGGGCCGCGTCCAGCTCGGGGTAGTGCCGGAATATTCCCTCGTTGTTGAAGGCAATGCGCCGCGGCGAAGCGAGATACGCGGCAATTCGCGGACGATCCTGAATTCTCGAATGCAGTGCCAGCAGCCGCGGATATTTGCGCCTGGCCCCGGCCATCGCGCGCGGGAACGCGAAGTTGAGGCCGGATATTATCTGGAACAGTGAAAGATCCACGTAGGAGAGATGCGCACCCAGCGCATAGTGCTTGCCGGACGCTCTTTGCGCCAGCACTGTCTCGAAGTAGCCCAAGAATTTCGGCAACCGGTTCATCACAAAATCCGCGGCGCGGCGGCGTGCCTCTCTTCTCTGGTCCTCGTAATACAGGCCCCCGGCCACGGGGTGGTGGCTGTCGTGAATCTCCACCAGAAAATCAACAATGGTGAGTTGCAGTTGATGCGTCCAGAGCCGGCCGGCCAGAGCTTTGGGCGCAAGACCGTGGCGCGGACCCAGGAATTGCAGAATATTGGCGGTCTGGCCGATCAGCAGCCGCCCGGCCTTGAGAAACGGGGGCGCAAAGGGCGGCCTCGCCACGCGGCCGTTCAGCAGCCGCATCATTGCCGCCATCCCGGTCCCCTTGCCGGACTCACGTGCGACATCCCGGTACTGCGCGCCGCCCTCTTCGAGCGCCAAGCGCACGAATTCGCCGCGACCTTGAACGCTCGGCCAGTAGTAAAGCTCATAAATCATCGGATGCTCCGCGTTGGGTTTAGCGGATCATAGCGCGACCCGTTGGCACCTTGCGCTGACGGCGCAGTTTCGAGGCCTGTATCATTGCGATGTGGCGAACCAACGAGATCTGCATGCCTGATGTGCGTGATTTATCGCGCCGAACCTTCGTGCTCGGGGCATCCGCAACAGTAGCAATGACCGCCGCGCCGGCCACCTTCGCCGGCGGGTCGCCCGACGATGGTTCTGCGCGGCTCCTGAAGCTCAGCGCCAGTGAGGCCGTGGCTCACATGTCGCGGGGCGAGATTTCGGCCGAACGCTACGCGAGCGCATTGCTCGCTCGTTGCCAGTCGCTGCGCGCGCTCAATAGCTTCATCACGCTCGAACCGGAGAAAGTACTGGAAGCCGCACGCGACTGCGATCGCCGGCGGCTCGCGGGTGGCAAGACCGGACCGCTGTTTGGACTGCCGATTCCCATCAAGGACAGCGTCAACACCCATGACTACCCGACCAGCGCGGGCACCCCGGCGCTGCGCGGCTTTCGCCCGGCGCAAGATGCGCCGGTTGTGAAGGCATTGCGCGACGCGGGCGCCTTGGTCCTCGGCAAAACCAATCTGCACGAATTGTCCTTCGGTTGGACCAGCGATAACCACGCCTTCGGCGCGGTGCATAACCCCTACGAGCCGACGCGCATTCCGGGCGGCAGCAGCGGCGGCACGGCCGCTGCGGTGGCTGCGCACATGGCGCCGTTGGGAGTTGCAGAGGATACGGAAGGCTCGATCCGGGTCCCGGCGGCGTTGTGCGGCATCTGCGGCTTCAGACCAACTACCGGCCGGTACTCGACCCGCGGCTGTGTGCCCATCTCGCCGCTTTTCGACCAGATTGGGCCGCACGCCCGCACGGTCTCCGATCTTGCGCTGTTCGATTCGGTGGTGTCCAAAGACCGGCACGAGTTCGCACCGACGCCGCTCCAGGGCGTGCGTCTCGGCGTCGTGCGCGATTATTGGTTCACCGGTCTCGATCCTGAGGTCGAGCGCGTGACAGGGCTGGCGCTGCAGCGGATCAAAGCGGCCGGGGCGCAAGTCATCGAGACTTCGTTGCCCGGCCTGCAGTCATTGATCGATCTCACTACCAGCACGGTGCAGCTGCATGATGTGCGCACGGCGCTGGCCCGATACTTGAAAAAATGTGCCACTGGCCTTACGTTCGACCAGGTCCTGGCGCAGGCAAGCACCGATATACAAGAGACATTCCGCAGCTACGTGCTTCCGGGAGCTCCGAATTTTGTCTCCGAGGCGGCCTATGCGGCGGCGCGCGACACTCATTTACCGGCGTTGCGCCGCTTGTATCAGGAATACTTTGCGCGGACCGGAGTCGCCGCCATTGTGTTCCCCGCAACCATGATCGCCGCGACGCCGATCGGAGAGGACGTCACCGTGAGCATTCAAGGCCGCAAGGTGCGATTCGATATCGCCATCGCGCGTAACATCGCGCCAGGCAGCACCGCCGGCATTCCAGGCCTTGTGCTACCGGCCGGGTTGACCGCCGCGGGTCTACCCGTCGGCATTGAGTTTGATGCGCCCGCAGCTGCCGATCGGCCCCTGCTCGCGCTCGGTGCGGGCCTCGAGCGCGCGCTGGGACCGATTTCGCCGCCGAACATTTAGTCAGCCGAAGGCCGCGATCCCCGGGCCGATTGCGGCAAGGAGCCAGGCGATTGAGCATATTGGAAATTACGGCCAACGCGGTGATCACCGTCTCCATCTGGTTGGCGGCGCGAAACCACGTCTACACCTGGCCGACCGGCATCGTCGGTTGCGCGCTTTTCAGCGTCGTGTTTCTACGCAACCAGTTGTACGCTGACGCCACGCTGCAGCTCTTCTTTATTGCGACCTGCGTGATCGGTTGGTGGCAATGGTTTCATCCAGCCTCGCCCACCAGCACCGGCGAGCGCCCGATTACAACATCGAAGCCGCAAACGATCGTTTGGATGGTGATTGCCGGGATTGCGGTGATGGCCTGCTACGGCTGGTTGCTGCATAGATTCACCAACGCCTTCATGCCCTATATGGACGCCGCCGTGCTGGCCTTGAGCGTGATCGCTCAGTGCCTGCAAATGCAGCGCAAGATCGAGACCTGGCCCTTTTGGCTTGGCGTCAATACTCTTTCCGTCGGTCTATTTGCATCGCGCGGCCTGTTGTTGACCGCCGCCCTGTACGCCGCCTATTGGGTAAATGCCTGGTACGGATGGTGGCGTTGGCGGAAGGAACGATCTCAACTGCTGGCTGCAGCTGCCGTACCTTGATTACCTTCGGACTGGGGCTCGTGGTCGGCAAGTTCTCGCCATTGCATCTGGGGCATGAATGGTTGATCCGACAAGCCGCCCTGCGGTGCAATCACCTATTGATCCTAAGCTATGCGAATCCGGAGTTTGATCGCTGCAATGCCTCGAACCGCCGGCGCTGGTTCGCCGCAAGACTCCCGCAATACGAGACGCTCGTCATTGACTCGGCTTTACTGGCAGAGCTGTGCGTGGGACGCGGCATCGCCGTACGTCCGTTGCCACGAAACGATTCCAGCGACCAAGAGCAACAGAAGTTCTTGGCGTGGCTGCTGAAAGACATCTTGAAGCGCACTCCCGATGCGATTTTCTGCAGCGAGACTTATGGTCCGAGCTGTGCGAGCATTCTAACCGACGCTCTCGGCCACAAGGTTGCGGCGGTGGTCGTGGACCCGGACCGCAATCAGATCCCGGTCCATGCTGCGCAGATCCGCCAAGATCCTCATGACTTGCGCCGCTGGATGGCGCCGGAAGTGGCGGCCGCATTTGTGCGCCGCATCGTCCTGTTGGGCGGCGAGTCCAGCGGCAAGACCACCCTGGCGGCCGCACTGGCGGCTCACTATCAAACGACCTGGGTGCACGAGTACGGCAGGGAACTGTGGGAACAGCAGCATGGCGAGATGAGCGAGGAAGATCTGCTGAAAGTTGGTCACGAGCAAATTCGCCGCGAAGAAGAGGTGTTGAGTTCCGCGAACGGCTATCTCTTTTGCGACACCTCGCCACTCACGACCGCCGGCTACGGTCTGTGGATGTTTGGGCGCGTCCAGCCCGAACTCGCAAGACTTGCGGCCCGCGAATACGATGCGGTGATTCTCTGCAAACCCGATTTTCCCTTTGTGCAAGACGGTTCAAGACGCGAAGCAGCGTTTCGCGACCAGCAGTACGCCTGGTATCTGCAACAGACTGCGACGCTAAGCTGTCCTCTGCTCAAAGTCGCCGGCACTGTGCCCGAGCGTGTCCGGAGCGTGGCGCAGTGGTTGTCAGGGCTGACGTTTTAGGTTTTGAACTCAGCCCGCCCGCGCGCCATCGGGTACCGGCGATTCCGGAACCGCGAGAACCGGCGTGACGCCGTCCGCGTATCCAATATCAAACAGCATTCCTTCGGAGACAACTCCACGCATTTTCCGCGGCGGCAGGTTAACGACAAACAGCGCCTGCTTGCCCTCGATCTCCCGCGGATTTGCGCGTTCTTGTTTAAGACCTGCCACGATGGTCCGCTTGTGGTCCCCAAAATTGACGCGCAGCGCCACCAGCTTGTCCGAAGCCTCGAGTGGCGAGACTGACTCGATACTGCCTACTCGGACATCCACTTGATCAAGAACTGAGAGTTCGATCAGCGCCTTGACGGGTGCGGGCATACGGATCCTCTCCCAAACCTTGATTTCGGGATTCTAAACGGCATCATCGCCAAACGCTGGCCGCACGCGCCAACCCTCGCCTATTATGCATCTCATGAGCGCGTCCCAACGGCGATCGAAGACCTCACCCCGCCATCATCCTGAGCACGGCGCGCGCAAACCCGCCCGGCGCCGACTGGTGAAGTTGGGTGCGCGCGAAGTCGTCACCGAGGGCGCGATCGCAACGCCGCTGTTCCATGACCTATTCCACCATTTCATGACGGTGAGTTGGCCCCGACTATTCGCCACGTTGGCGGCCTTCTTTATCAGCTTTGACCTGCTGTTTGGCTTCCTCTACCACCTGGTCCCGGGATGCATCGCTAATTTGAATCCTCCCGGATTTGCCGGCGATTTCTTCTTCAGCGTCGAAACCCTCGCCACGGTGGGTTATGGAGATATGCATCCCCAAACCGCCTATGGGCACACCGTTGCGATGATGGAGATTTTCGTCGGCCTCATGTCGTTGGCCCTGATTACCGGCCTCATGTTCGCACGATTTTCCCGTCCTCGCGCGCGCTTTCTATTTACCCGCAATGCCGTCGTGCGGCCGATCGCCGGCAAACCGACACTGCTATTTCGCGCTGCGAACGAGCGACAAAATGTTGTTCAAGACGCCTCGGCGCGCCTGCGCATGCTTCGAGACGAGGTAACCGAAGAGGGCTTCCGCATGCGTCGCATCAGTGACTTGGCTTTGGTGCGCTCCCAACACCCCATGTTCGTTCTCGGCTGGACCATCATGCACGTCCTCGACGAGGAAAGTCCCTTGAATGCCGAGACTGCGGAGACGCTGCGGGATTCCAAAGCAACGTTTGTCTTGAGCCTGAGCGGCACGGATGAGAACACGGGACAGGTCTTGATGGCACGGGCCGAATACGGCAGTGAGGATATCTGCTGGAACGCGACTTTCCACGACTTCCTCGAGGAGGGACCGGACGGCAAGCTACATCTTGATTTCAGCAAGTTCCACGACGTCGAACCGCTTGCGGATTCCGACACGGACCCGCCGCAGCTCTGAACCGTTACTTGCACGCACCCGTTCCGCTAAACGCTCAAATCCGTTGCCAATGCCACCCGACCGATGCGGCGCAAGGGCACGCCAACGCATCCTTGTGCGATGCTGACAATTCGCTGTGCGCGGTTTGCCCCACTCCGATGAGCAAATCTGCCTGCAGCGCTTGATGCATCAGCAGATCACTTCGAGGGGCATCGTCGGCGACGCCCTGCACCTGGTGCAGCGGGGCGGAAGTCGGCGCAAAACAGGCGGAACTCGCTCGCCACGCCGCAACGCCAGCTACCGATGCGGTCACGCCAATGATCAGCGAGGTCACGATCATTGCTGTCAGTACTGGGTTGCGTTGCAACCTGTTTGAGATCGCGTCGAAATGGTTGGCGGCGTTGTTTTGCATTGCGGCAATCCCCCCATCGCTAACCATAGAACACCGCAGGACGGGAAAAGTTCAGTCGCTCTTGGTTGGCCACGTGTTTTTCGTCAAACAGGGTAGGCACGGCCTCAATTCGAGGACTTACGCCAGCATCGCAAACTGCAAGACCAACACGGTGGCACCCGTGGCCGTGACGGCAAGAAGCGCCTGCCCAATCCTCGCCAGGAAATTGACTTCGTTGCTCATGTGAGTGCTCCATTAACCGAAACCGATCGAACAGCCGACACAATGCGCCCCCGCCCAAAACACAACAAACGGAGTTCCTGACGGGCTGTTAAGTTAGGCTTAATTGGTCTGCGACAACCCTTTTGCTCATCCCGCATCTGCGCACCTCGAGTCGGGTTCAGGGTGCCCCAAAATCGCCCGCGGCTATTGAATCGGTGAAAACCCCTAAGGCCCGGAAACCGTTAAGTGCGTTCGTCACCGCCGGTTGAGGCATTTGTTAGCGTTGAGGCATGGCGACTCCAACCGTTCATAACGACTTCAAGAAAGCGATGGGTTCGATCGTGCTGACGGCTGCAGCAGCGCTCGCCGATGCCGAGCGAACGATCGACAAAGTGAGCAAATTCAGGCGCAAGCAGGCCCAACAGGAGCTGAGCCTCGCCGTGGAGTTCTGCCGCCGCCTCCTAGAGCCGGTGAATGAATACGGTCCCGGCTTCTCGCACATTCCGGGATTCGCAGAAACGTATTGCCGTAAGCACCTGGCAGGCGCAGCGCATTTCTTGAGACATGAGACGGCGATACGAGAGCGCAGCGCTCCGGAACATAAGCGGCTCAGTCACATTGGAGGTCTCGTCGAAGAGAGCCTCAAACATTACCTCGACGAGGAAACAGCGAATCTCTGCTGGTTGGGCGACGATGACACGATAGTCTTAGAGCTGGAAAAACACGGCAACTTTGGCTGAAGACGAGCCATTTGCCGCGCTGGCGGAAGCCACCGTTTGCGCCGATGTTAAGATAACGGCACCTTCTTAAGGTGACGCCATGCTGCTGTACGTCGACTCGAATCTTGCCAGCCCCTACGCATTGGTTGCTTTCGTTGGTTTGCTGGAGAAAGGGCTGAAGTTCGACATCAAACCGCTCGAACTGTATGCCAAGGCCAACCAGGAACCTGGCTTCGCCGCGACTTCAATCACCCGGCGGATCCCGACGCTCATACACGGCGACTTTGCGCTGTCGGAGTCCTCTGCGATCTGCGAATACATCGACGAAACCTTTCCTGGCACACGCCTCTACCCTTCTGACTCGCGCGACCGCGCCAGAGCGCGCCAAATCCAGGCCTGGACGCGCAGCGACCTCATGCCGATTCGCGACGAGCGGCCCACATCCATCGTGTTCTGCGGCGCGCGAAGACCTGCTCTGTCGGCGCAGGCGATCGAAGCCGCGAATAAGCTGTTCGCAGCGGCTCTCAGGCTGCTCGACGGGCGCACCGACAGTCTGTTCGGGCGGTGGTCGATCGCTGATGTGGATCTGGCCATGATGCTGCAGCGCCTGGTCGCGCATGGTGATTCGGTACCCGAGCCGCTGGCCGAATACGCCAACCTGCAATGGCGTCGACCCAGCGTACAACAATGGATCAAACACGAGCGTCCCCGTCTCGTTGAGTACTGATGGCGAACGGGCTCATGCTCAACCAGGACTCCATTCCGATTCGAGCGGGCCTTGAAAGCGACGCCGCGGCGTTGGCCGCCTTTGCTGCGCGCACCTTTGAAGAGACCTTCGGCGCGGACAATCGACCCGACGATCTGCGTGCGCACTTGAGCAACGCTTTCGGCATACGTCAGCAAACTCAAGAGTTGCTCAACCCAAACATGGTCACGCTGCTCGCGCACCAACGTGACGTGCTGGTAGCCTTCGCCCAGGTGCAGCGCAAAGATCCACCACCCTGTGTCACCGCGCCGCGACCGATCGAACTGCACCGCTTTTATGTCGACCGCCCTGCGCACGGCAAGGGAATCGCTCATCAACTCATGCGTGCAGTTCACGACGTCGCCCGATCCTTTGCCGGCACTCATCTGTGGCTTGGCGTGTGGGAGCGAAACCCAAGGGCGATCGCGTTCTACAAAAAGGTTGGGTTCGCGGACTGCGGCAGCACTGTGTACCACGTGGGTTCGGATCCGCAAATCGATCGCGTGATGATCGCGCCGGTTTTGCCCTAATCCTGATGCGGCAGCGCCCGAGTGGTTGATAACCATCGTCTTTGGCAAAAATTGGGACGCCGGTAGGCTGCGCGCAGAGTAACCGGCCTTCCGTCGCTTGGCTCGCTGGGTTAGAATGCCCGCCCTTTTTCGTGACGCCGCAATAGCTCAGTTGGTAGAGCAACGCATTCGTAATGCGTGGGTCCCCAGTTCGAATCCGGGTTGCGGCACCAATTCCACTGGCCGGGCGGCGACTTACGCCAGCCCGCTAGCGATCCGCCAAAGAACCTGATATTCCGGCATCGCGCGCTGCCAATGCACCGATCGCTGACCAGTCCAACGTCTCACCACCGAGCGCCACCAGCGTCAAGAAACGATCGCGGATTAGACCGGCCAGCGGCATCGGAACGGCCAATGCCTCGGCCGCGGCCAGCGCCAGGCGAATATCCTTTTGACCGAGCGAGGCCGCGAATCCGGCCGGTTCAAACTTGTCGTCGACAATCAGTCTGCCGTAAGTCTTGTAGACCGGCGCGTTGAAAAGCGTGGAAGTCAGCAGTTCAAGATACGCCTGACGATCCACCCCGCCCTTGCCGATGAGTGCAATCGCCTCGCCCAGCGCCTCGATTACCGCGGCGATAAGGAAATTGCCGCTGAGCTTCACGAGATTCGCCGCCTCGGGTGTTTCAGACATCACGAAGGTTCTTTGCCCGATCGCCTCGAACAGCGGCATGCACGATTCGATGATGCCGGCCTTGCCCGCGACTACGACAAACAGCTTGCCCGCCGCAGCAGCATCGGGGCGGCCGAACACTGGCGCGGCGAGAAAGTGTTGGCCGGCGGCCTGGTGGGCCTCCGCTAGTCGTTTCGAAAGCGTCACACTGATTGTGCTGCACGAAATATGGACGGCATTTATCGGCAAACTCTTAAGAACACCAGAGTTTCCGAAAACCACATCCTCGACTGCCGCGTCATTCGCGAGCATCGTGATCACGGCATCACTCATGCTTACCATCGAGATCTCGCCGGGTGCGTTCGCGCCCAGGCGCACCAGATTTTCTGTCTTACCCGCAGTGCGGTTATAGATCGATACTTCGTGTTTCGCCTTCAGCAGATTCCCAGCCATCCCGGAGCCCATTTGCCCCAGGCCTATGAACCCCACTTTCATGTGTTCACCCCAGATGTGTTCTCATGAACTCTATCGCGCTACGAATGATTTCTCGCGAACGTTCATCGTCGTTCTGATTGTCAAAGCCATGGGATCCCGATGGATGGTTGATGACAGTAATGGGCGCATTCACCGCCAGCGCTCTCGCCGTGAATCGATCCAGCGCCTCATTCAACATCGGAACCTCGTCCCGGCCCGCGCGTGCAACCCACATAGGTATCATGGTCGCCGAATCTTCCGCCAGAGCGGCAATCGCCGAAAATTCCTTGAGGAACTGCAGCGCCGCTGCGTCCCCGGCCGGGGCATACTGCTGCAAATCGAGCATCGCATAAAACGCCAGCGCGCAGCGTGCGGACCGGGGCTCCTTTGTCAGCAGCGGACGCAGCAATGCGCCGCCCGACGACCAGGCGCAGACCCCAAGGTGATCAGCGTTTGCGTGAATGGACTCTGCATTTGAACGAAGGTAGTTGATGGCGCTGTCTATGTCCGACGCCGCCTCTGCGAGGAGAGACTGGGGCGGCGGGCTGAACCGATGAGTGAATGCCACCGCAACCATTCCCGCAGCCGCAATCAAGCGGCCCCAGGACTGAAAAATGCCCCAATCCTTTGGTTTATTCTCAGGCCCCGCGCCGCCGTGAATCAGCACCACAACGGCGCGACGTTCCTGCGGCTTGAGACCCGGCGGAATGTACACATCCATCAGGAGATGCGGGTTGTCTACCTCACTGTACTTGAGATTCGAGATTACCCGGACCTTCTCCATACCCGGCAATCGATAGACGACCGGGGGATTGACCCTCTCAGCCAGGCTCTTAGCGACTGATTGGTTCGAATCTACCTGCTCGTTCATTTATCCGTTCCCTGGTACGCACATTCCGAGCGCCCCGCACGGTGCTTCGCCTGTCCCACACAACATATTCACCGCCGTTTCGTCGAGTCCATTCCAACAATGTGGAGCCGCGACGCGGGATTCTTGCTTCGGTCCGGCACTCGCTGGCATGTTTTCCATCATTGGAAGAACTTGGGGACGGTCGACTTATGTCCAAGAAAAAGAATGATAGCAAATCCAGCATTGGTCGCCCTGCGAACGCTGAACCAGCTCCGCCGCTCCTGAGTGAAAAGCTGATAGCTCAACTCCAACACGCTGTAGGGGCCGCGCGGCGCAAACGAATGCCCGCACTTAGTGACGGATCGGAGCACCGCGCGGAAAGGACTTCCGGGTTCGCAGATAAGCCGGCCGATAGCGCCTAGCCTGCTACTTCGGTCTCAGCCTTGAAGTCCGGGTATCGCTTCGCCAGCTCGCGCAGCCGTTGCAGCCCCACCGCCGGAAGAAAACGCCCGGCATCCTCATAGGGGATGTCCACCGGATCGTCGGCTGAACGCAACCCGGACAATAGCGCCGCTACTCGCGAGTGAAACGCAACTCGCCGGCCGAAGAGTCGTGACATGAATCGCTGCTGCGCGGTCTCCGAATTGCCTGGCAGCCCGTAGTTGTGCGGAAACTCGCCGTACGCGGAAACGAACTCCGAAAACGTCAGAGCGGAGTCGACGCACGCCTTCACCAACACATCGTGCGCATCCAGCAAAGCATTAATTTCTGCCTCGGTCATCACGTCTGGCTGCAATCCATGGAACTTGGACGAAGTTACTAAGTCATCCGAAAGGCCGTTCACGAACTTTAGCTGATCTGAAGCTATCGCATACTTCGGGTCGCGCAGGAGAGTGACTATGCAGGGGTTCCCCTCGAGTGCCGCGGCGACCTCCATGGCAGCGCTCATGGTGTTGAGCGTTTTGCCGATCGCCGCCCAAGCCCCTGAACGTCGAGCTCACCCAGCGATCCTCATTGCGAATCCCCACCTGGCATACTTTCGCGACTATCCGTATTCGCAAGTCAAACCCTGTTTGATTGGAATTGGCAGCTGTGCGTTGACGTACCCTGCGCCAAAACCATGTCTGGCGTCGATACAGCGATGTCCGGGCAACGGCTATTTTGAATTTATCCTTGCGGAGTCGCGTTAGACCGCCGGTCGCCAGTGTGTGAACCGCACGCGGATCATCCAGAAGATGAGCAATCCCAACGGCAGAAACTGAGGAAGGAAAAACAGCGGCGGTACGTGATAGGGACCGGGCAGAAGCCGTGCGAAGCCATTGGTAAAGGCCGACCCTGTGGCTAGCGTGAGCCCAACGCACATGCGCCACAGATGGCGCGCAACGCGCGGCGCGCCCGATATGCCGCCGCCAATGACGACTTTGGCGTCGCCAATCGTCGCGATGGCCAGCACCGATGTGAAACCATAGAGCGCGATGAGGACCGGGCCTTTGAACGGCACTGCGCTTTTAAACATGGGGGTCAAGCCAGTCGCCAGCTGAAAGGCCAAAATCGCAAACGGCGCGCAAAGACAAGCCGAGACGAGCAAGGCGATCTTTTCGGCAAGACCGATGGTGCCTTCTCTGCGGCGAACTGTCACCCAGGCGGTTGCCACGAGGTAGGCGGCAAAAGCGCTGATAAACAAATTCACGAGCTGGTCCGGGACAGCAACTGCAAGGTAGGCGGCGAACGTTGCCATGACCAGCATGGATACGACAAAAATGGTTCCGGCCCTGCGGTGGACACGGCCGCCCTTGCGGGCAAACGCTGCGATCGCCCCCGAGCCAAGGGCAATGAAGCCTGCGACGATGTGAACGACAAAGGCGAGGACGGTAACATCGTGAAACAAGGGACTGGCGCCGTGGCGGCCGGCCTCAGCCGACGCCCGTTTTGGCTTTCCATTGCGACAGAACTTCCTCCTCACGCGCGGGGGTGAGTCCGGCTTTCAGTTTCGCCTGACGCTCTGGCGGTTGCTGTTTGAACCACGTCAAGGTATCCGAAGCCGTCGTCGCCAGGGGACGAAATGTCAATCCGGTCGCGAGCGCCTTGCGGATGCTGCGTCTCGCAAAACCCGCCGTGCCGCCCTGGCCGGGCACCCAGACCGGCATGTCGGTCCAGGCTCCCACCTTCTCGGCCTCAAGGAAGTCCGCTGCAACCCAGATGGGCCGGAAGTCGGCGTGAATGGCGGACGCAATGCCGCTTAGCATTTCCCGCATCTGGAGCTGGTGCTCGGGACCGGTTGCATTAAATGTGCCCGTCGTATGTGTCTCGGCCATGCGAATGGTCCACTCAGCAAGATCACGGGCGTCGATGAACTGTACCGGATCGGCGCCGTCACCCGGTGCAAGCACTTCCCCACCGCGCGCCAGGCGCACCGGCCAGTAGGTAAAGCGATCGGTCTCATCACCCGGTCCGACAATGAGTCCAGGCCGAATGATCGTCGCCTTGCCAGGGAACTGGTGTTCAGCCTCTTTCTCGCTGAGCGCCTTGAGCGGCCCATACAGCCCTCCTTGGGCGGCGCGAAGCGACTCCATTGTCTCGGCCATGGCGTCCTTGCCCGTATAGGGCGCAACCGGCGCCGACTCATCAGCCGGTTTCAGATCGTCGGCGTACACGGAGATGGTGGAGATGAACACATACTGCTTGATCTTGCCCTGCAATATGCGACCGGCATCCCTCACCCAGAACGGCAAGGTGGTCGGGTTGTCGATGCATACGTCCCACTCCCGGCCCTCGAGCGCCTTCAGGTCGCCGGTGTTTCTATCGCCCAGCAGCTCCTCAACGGCGCCGGGCCACTCGTGCGGCTGCCTGCCCCGATTGAACAAAGTGACCTGATGCCCGCGGCTGAGCGCGTATCGAACTTGATGCGGCCCGATGAAGCCGGTGCCGCCCAGAATGAGAATGCGCATGGGCTTTCGACGGCCCATGCTCGCGCCCGCGGCAAAGGACGGTTGTCTCAGTGCGGCCATGCCAAGCACTGCGGCAGCGGAAAGGCGAAGGAGTTTTCGGCGGGTGGTGCGCATCGGAGTTCTCTTGACGCTGGAGTGTTGCGCGATTTTGCTGCAAGCGATCGGGTTCTACAATCTCGTTACGTTGTACCTGCGGGACATTACCGAGCCGCGTGAATGTGGCAGGATGGCTGTCATTTGCCACTGAAGGTATCGGCAATTTCAATGACGACGACGACGCCGAACAGTACGAGTCAATCCGGCCGCAGCGCAGGCTCACGATTTGCCGTGGGCATTGGCCGGCTGGTCGTCGTCCAGCCTGCCGAGCTTCCGCCGATTCTCACGTCTTTTGCGACGCTATTTTTCATGTTCTGCAGTTACACCATGCTGCGGCCGATCCGTGACGCGATGGGTATCACCTCCGGGCTGGAGAGCCTGCCGTACCTGTTCTGGGGCACATTCGTCGTCATGCTGGCCGCACAGCCGCTGTATGGATGGCTCACCTCGCGATTGCGCCGCGGACTATTCCTGCCAATCGTGTTCCTCTTCTTCACGGCGAATCTGTTGGCATTCTATCTCTGGTTCAACCTGCAAACCGATCACACGTGGATCGCCCGCACTTACTATGTTTGGGTCAGTGTTTTCAATTTTTACATCGTGGCTATTTTTTGGAGCCTGATGGCCGATGTGTTCACGCGGGAGCAGGCGGGACGGATGTTCGGTTTTATTGCGGCGGGCGCGAGCTGCGGGGGCTTGGCCGGACCGCTGTTGGCCGGCCGCCTCGCAGTGCCTCTCGGCACCATCAATCTGTTGCCAATATCGGCCGCGTTTCTGATCGCATCGCTGCTGTGCATGCGGCGCGTTCTCCGTTGGCACTGCCAACCGCGGCCGGATGCAGTTGGGGTTGAAAGCGACGTCCGCCTCGGCGGCAATATCCTTGCCGCATTTCAGCAGGTCGTACGCTCGCCGTATCTGCTGGGTATCGCACTGTTCGTCATTCTCCTTTCATGGGTATCGACATTCCTGTATCTCGAACAACAGCGATTCGTGGCTCACGTCTTTACAAGCCGCGACGCCCGGACGCGATTCTTTTCCAACGTGGACTTCTGGGTTCAGTGCTTATCGCTGGTAACGCAGCTGGCGCTGTTCGGCCGCCTCTTCAGATGGATCGGTCAGCGCGCGATGCTGGCTTCGGTGCCCCTGCTGATGATTGCCGGGTACCTGCTGTTTGCCCTGATTCCCAGTTTTCCCGTGCTGGTGGTCGTATTCGGCTTGCGTCGCGTCGGCGAATACGCCATCACCCGACCCTGCCGCGACTCGCTGTTCACCGTCTGCACCCGCGAGGAGAAATACAAGGCGAAGAGCCTGATCGATACCTTTGTCTACCGCGGAGGAGACGCGACCAGTGCTTCCGCTTACAAGTTTCTGACCGGTGGATTGGGGCTGGGAGCAGTGGGTGTCGGATGGGCTGGGGCTCTCATCTCCGCTCTCTGGCTGCTGCTCGCCCTGGTGCTGGGAAAATCGTATCAACGCGGCGGTGCGCAGCCGGTACGCTAAGGCGTTTTTAATGTGGCGGGGCTTGGGGTCCGCGGACTAACTTGCCGGCCAGTGCGCTGGTTTCGGCGCCGTCGCGATAACTGATCTCGCCGGAAATCACCGTCGCAACATAGCCGTCGGCGCCCTGCATCAAGCGCTTACCGCCGGCGGGCAGATCGAATGCCATCTTCGGTCTGCCCACCTTCAGCCGATCGAAATCAATGACATTCAAGTCAGCCTTCATGCCCGGCGCAATCACACCGCGATCCAGCAGCCCTACAGCATGCGCCGTGTCAGCCGTCTGGCGCTTGACCAGATAACCGAGATCGAAACGGCCTCGCGCGCGGTCGCGGCCCCAGTGCGCAAGCAGGTAGGTGGGATAACTCGCATCCGAAATGATGCCGACATGCGCACCGCCATCACCCAGTCCCATCACACAGTCGGGATGTCCAATCATCTCGCCGCAACAATCCAGATTGAAATCGGCGTAGTTCGCGAACGGCGCGAATAGGAATGATCGGCCCTCGTCTTGCAACAGCATGTCGTAGGCAAGCTCCGCCGCCGCACAGCCTATGCGCCTCGCCTCCGCCCCGACGGAACTGTCACGCGACGGTTCATAATTCGGGGGATTTCCGAGCGGAAAGATCTGGTCAAAAACGCTCAACCGGCGCGCCAGCGGGTGGGTCTGGGCAGCGCCGTTTTCAGCCATCACGCAGGCCCGAAATGAGGGGTCCCGCATCGCGGCGACTTTCTCGGCCAGTGTCTGGTCCTTGATCCGCGCGAAACTTTCATGCGCCACAAAAGGATTGAGCGTGCCCTGCAGGCCCAACAGCAGGCCGATGGGCCGCGGCGCTACCTGTCCCCGGATGGGAAGTCCGTCGCGACTGGCCTGTTCAATCAGTGCCAGCAAGTCGCGCCAGCTATCCGAGGATTGCTGGGTCTGCGCCAGCGAGAGCGACAACGCCCGGCCGCTTTGCGTAACCAGCCCTCGGATCATCGCAAATTCCGTGATGGGATCAGGATAGTTAAAATCCGAGATCAGTTCGATCACGCCGCTGCCGGCATCCTTCATGCCGAGCCCGATGCCCATCAATTCGGCCTGCGTCGCGCGCAGCGATGGAGTGGGATCGCCCTTCACGGTGCGATGGTTCAGGGTACGCGACGTTGTAAATCCCAAAGCGCCCGCGCGCATCGCATCCGCCGCAAGTACGCGCATCTGCGCAATGTCAGCTTCGGTGGCCGGCTCCAGCGCGACTGCGCGCGCCCCCATCACGTAGACTCGCAGCGCGCCATGCGGAAGCTGCGCGCAAACATCGATGTCGCGGGGGCGCTCATCCAGTGCGTTAAGATATTCCCCAAAGCTTTCCCAGTTCCACGTCAAGCCTTGATGCAATACAGCCCCGGGAATATCTTCCACACCTTCCATCAATTCGATCAGTTTCTCGCGATCATCGATTCGTACCGGCGCGAATCCCACACCGCAATTGCCCATCACCACCGTGGTCACACCGTGCCAGCTTGACGGCGCCAGCCTGGAATCCCATACCGCCTGCGCATCGTAGTGTGTGTGAATATCGACGAAACCCGGCGTGACGAGAAGTCCACGTGCGTCTATTTCTTCGAGGCCGGCAGTGGAGATGTTCCCCAACGCCGCGATCTTGCCCTGCTTGACTCCCACATCGAGCTCACGCAGCTCGCCGCCCAGCCCGTCGGCCACATTGCCGCCGCGGATCACAAGGTCAAAATTCGATGCCATCACGGATTCCTTGTCTCGGACCAGGCCTAACGCTTCGCGTCGAATGCTCCATGATACGAGACTACGCCGTGCGGCCTCGACGAATCAAATGAGATGGCTTGGAAGTATTCAGCCGGAACATCCGGAAGAATCAGGGTTGGATCCGCCCGGAAGCCAAAGCGGCCGTAGAACTCGGGCTCCCCAAGCAAGACACAGCCCGCCGCGCCTTGCTGACGAAGAATGCGCAGCGCTTCGCGCATCAGGCGCGAGCCCACGCCACGACCCTGCTGCTGTGGTGTCACTGAAATCGGTCCTAGCCCGAACCACCCCGCCGAACCGTCCGAGATCGATACCGGCGACACCGCGACGTGGCCGATTATCGTACCTTTGGCATCCGCAACCAGCGAGAGCGTAAGTTTTCCAGCTTTGCGCAGTGCGCTAACGATGAAGTGCTCGGTGTGGCCGGAGTGCGGCGCATTCAAAAACGCGGCAATCGTGACTGCCTCAATGGCGCTCACGTCAGCGGCGATCTCATTTCTGATTTGCATGAGGAATCGTACCTCAATTTTGCATTGGGATGCCGGCGCTGACGGCCCGCTGCTATCCTAGTGCGACCCATGACAATCACAGCCCAAGACCGGATGGCGATGACGGATGCGGTCCGGCGTCTATTCGCGGACAAACACGACGAGAGCGTCGTGCGTGCGAACATGGAAGCGCGGTCGGGTTTCGATCCCGCGTTCTGGTCGGCACTGGCCGAGCTCGGCGTGACCGGACTGCTGGTCGACGCTGATCACGGCGGTCTGGGCGGTGGGCCGCTCGAAGTCGAAGCCATCATGGAGGAAGCAGGCGCGGCGCTGCTTGGCGCGCCGCTGCTTTCGAGCTTCATGGCGACGGCGCTGATCGAGGGCTCGGGCGACAGTGACGCAAGAACCCGCCTGCTGCCCGCCATCGCGCAAGGCAGAATCGTGGCGCTGGCATTGACGGGCGACGTCGGCACATGGACTGAAGATGGCGTGGCATTGATCGCCGACCGCGAGGACGCCTTGCTCAGCGGTCACGCGTCCTTTGTGCTGCATGGCGCGAACGCAGAACTTCTCCTCGCCATTGCGCGCACTGTCGACGGCTTCGGCGTCTTCGAAGTCGCACCTGACACAGCCGGACTGAACTCGATGCCGCTGCCGACCTTCGACCGCACGCTGCGGCTCGCGCGGCTGACCTTTGACAAGGTGCCGGCGCATCGCCTCGATGCCGCGGGCTGGAGCACGGTTGCAAGGACGCTCCAGCTTGGTCTGGTTGCGCTTGCCGGTGAGCAGGCGGGAGGTGCGCGTCGCGTGCTGGAGATGACGACCCAATATGCCAAAGTGCGCTACCAGTTCGGCCGTGCGATCGGCAGCTTCCAGGCCATCAAGCACATGGCAGCCAATCTATTGCTCGAGACCGAGTCGGCGATCAGCGCTGCGCGCGCCGCGGCCGCGGCGCTGGCCAGCACTGCGAACGACGCGGACGAGCTCGTCGCACTTGCCGCATTCACCTGCGCCGACGCCTATGACAGGGCTGCCGCCGACGCCATCCAAATGCATGGTGGCATCGCCTTCACCTGGGCCCATCCTGCGCATCTTTATCTGCGGCGCGCACGCGCCGACCTGCAGCTGTTCGGCACGCCGGCAGCGCACCGCGAACGCTATCTGAAGGCCTTGGGAGCCTAGAGCTATGACTGCCACCGACACATCGATGAGCGACGAGGATCTGCGCGAGGAAGTCCGCACCTGGTTGCAGCAGAACTGGAAAGATCATCTGCCGGCGCCCACACCATGGACCACCACGCCGGCGCTGCGGGCCTGGCTGGGCAAAGTTGTGGATGCAAGATGGGCCGTGAACCGGTGGCCGGTCGAATGGCACGGTCGCGGCCTCTCTGATACGCAGGCAATGATCGTAGAGCAGGAATTTCGCGCCGTTCGCGCGCCGGGCGCCGGTCAGGACAAGACACATTTCTACGCCATCACCGCGCTGACGTTCGGCACCGATGCCATGAAGCGCCAGCTGCTTCGCGGAATGCTCGCCGGCGAGATCACAATGTGCCTTCTCTACAGTGAGCCAGGCGCCGGTTCTGACCTCGCCGGCGTGCGCACCCGCGCCGAACGGGACGGCGACGACTTCGTCGTGAACGGCCAGAAAGTATGGACCTCGGGGGCGGCCACCGCCGACTACGGGATGCTGATCGCGCGCACCGACTGGAACGCGCCTAAACACCGGGGCATCTCGTTCTTTTTCCTGCCCATGAAGCAGAAGGGCGTGGAGGTGCGTCCGCTGCGGCAGGTAACGGATGAATCGCATTTCAACGAAGTGTTTTTCACCGATGCGCGGGTGCAGGCGGAAAATCTCCTCGGCGATCTCAACAACGGCTGGCGCGTCCTGCAGACCGCGCTCGCCTACGAGCGATCGGTGATGGGCGAAGCAGCGCGCGGCGCGCGGCGCACGTCCGACCGGGCGGCCAATGATCTGATCGCGCTCGCACGCGAAGCGGGCCGGCTCAGCGATCCGGTGATGCGCCAGGATCTGGCGCGGGTGCTGAGCTATCGCCGCGTCAATGCCCTCAACAATGCGCGCGCCAAGGCCGACCTCAAAACCGGCACTTCGTCGCCGATCATGTCGCTGGGCAAGCTCGCGATGTCGCGCATCCTGCACGAAGAGGCGCGCCTGCGCACCGCGCTGCTCGGCGCCGGCTCGCTGCTCGACGGCGCAGCATTCCCACGCGCGGACGATGCGAACTTCCTGACACTGAATGCTTATTTCACGTCGATCGGCGGCGGTACCGACCAGATCCAACGCAACATAATAGGCGAGCGCGTGCTCGGCCTTCCCAAGGAGCCGGAGGTCGACCGCGACATTCCTTTCCGCGAGGTGCGGGCCGGCTGAGACGCACATCACGTTACGGCGCGCGCGCAAATCCCCGCAGGGCGAAATTGATCTACCATCAGGCTGGGAGGATCGGAAACATGACGAAATTCGCTCTTGCCGTGCTGGCCGCTCTCGTGCTCGTACAGCCCGCGCTGTGCGCTGATGGCGCACCGCCCAACTCAGGCACAAAGCCGAGTTCTTTTGTTCCGCACTCGCATTCGAATAACCACGTTTATGGTTCACCCATTCAGCCGGCTATCGTCGGCCATGCAAGGACATCTCATCAAAGGCACTTGCAGAAGAAGCGAACGTTGAGCGGCGCGAACCGCAATGCGCACTAGAAAACCAAGCTTGCAGTTCGAGGTCCTGGCTTCCGCCTGAATTTCTGCCCGATTTGCGGCGCTAGCGCCCCGACCACCCCTATTTCCATTTTTTACAAATAATCAGGTCGCCGCTTGACAGCCGTGTCGGTGCAACCCCGACACGGGGTGGCGACTTTTTGCTCTTGTAGCCGCAGCAGTGTACGGCACACTGGGTTCGCTGAACGTACATGGGAGGACTCCTATGAATCGTTTGCTTACCGTAGTTGCCGCGAGCGGCGCGATGGTCATTACCTCGCACGTCCACGCCATTGACTCCACCGATCAGTCGACGATGAGCAAGCGTCAGATGATCGCCCAGATGCTCGATTGCATGAAGAAGCGCAAGTCGGCTGACAAGGACAGCTCCTACAGAGAAGCGTTCAAAGCCTGCAAGAATCAATTGAACAAGGGAAGCGACGCCGCGGAGTCCGGCGCTCTGGTGGCGTCCGATCCGCAGGCGAAGCCGGAACGCTGACAACCATGCCTAGCTTTTTGGCGCCGCAGTCCGTCAGCGCGTGAGATGCGCGGCAAATCGCAGCCGCACATAATCGGCAGTCCAATTTCCGTGCGCGTCACAGAGATGGGGTCGGATGCGCTCTCGCACGCATTCAAGATACTCCGCGCGTGCCGCGTGAGGCAGCACAGCGGTGAAGCTGCCGGAGAACGTGGTGAGCCAGCCCATGAGGTCGCCCGGCAACGGGGTCGGTCGCGGGATCAGCGCGATGTAGCGTACCTCGAATCCGGCGGCGACCAGCCGCGCACCGTAATCCTCCGCGGTGGGAAAGTACCAGGGATTCGCAGCTTGCCCGTCATAGCCACGACAATTGAGTTCAGCGATCAATGCAGACTGTATGGTCTTCACGCAATTGTGGCCACCCATTTCCGCAACAAACCGCCCCTCAGGAAGCAGCGCGCGCGCCACCCCTTCGATCACCGCGTCGGCACCCTTCATCCAATGTAATGCCGCGTTGCTGAATACCGCATCGAAACTCGGCTCGAAATCCAAATCAGCGGCGTTGATCTCAATTACATCCAGCCCAAGCTTTTTCGCGGCCGCAAGAAGCTCCGTACTCGAATCGACTCCCACGACCTTACAGCCGAGCTCAGCGATCTTCTTTGTTAGCACGCCGTCGCCACAACCTAGGTCCAGAATGCGTTCGCCTGGTCGCGGATCGAGCAGCGCAAGCACCGGCGCGCCGAGATCAGTGACGAAGCGCGCATTCTTGGCGTAGCCTGCCGAATCCCAGGTTTGTGGGTTCATATTGCTCCAGCCCTTGACACTCACCGATTATTCCAGGGAAATCCGGTGGCGAGCCTCATTTCCTCATTCACGGGGAATATTCGCGGATAGAAGCCCGCGGATTTTGCGTGACCGGCCCTAACGGTCGTGAGCGCCACATCTAAATCGCGCAAGTCGCTCATCGACAACCACGGTGCCGACACGCCCTCATTCTTGCGGCAACAATGCGCGGTCCAAAGAGTGGTATCCGCCGGCAGAATCCCGAGCAACGTCCGCGCCGTCGCTTGATAGGCCGACAGGCTCGCGCCGGGCAGGAAGGCATAAAGAGTCGTGGGATAGATGAAGTCGCCAATGAATAGTCGCCGATTCGCTGCGTCGAACAGTGCCACCGAGCTTGGCGTGTGCCCAGGTGTCGAGAAAATCCGCAGTGACCGACCGCCAAGATCGATGGTGGCGCCCGGCGCCAGCCATTCGCCAACCCGAAACGACGGCGCAACACGCGCATCGACGAAGCCCATGTATTCGTAGCGGCTTGGGCGGAAGAACCCGCCGGCCATATTCGCGCGAGTTTCCGGCAGATCGATCATCGCCACATGCTCAAAGGGAGCAATGCCACCCAAATGATCGAAATGCAGGTGCGACACGATAACCGTGACCGGCAGTTTCGTTAAGCTCGCCACAACGCCACTGATGTCGCGGGTACCCGAGCCCGAGTCGAACAGAATCGCGCGAGTCGTCCCGACGATCAAATAGGAATAGTTTTGCTGGTAATAGCGCGGCTCACCGATAGCGAATGTGTCCTCTCCCAGATCTTCGACGGCGAAGTAATCGTCCACCATTCGACCCTTGGCGATCTTCGCCGCTGCCGCATCAACGATCGCGTGAGGTTCGAGCCATACCGCCAGCTCGCCGTCGACAAATGGCGCGAACCACGCCGAGAACACGACGATCAAGAAAAGCGCGCTAACGATGATTGCTGCAGACTTCTTCATCCGGCCTGTTCTCCCAGTGAAATGGTATCGTTCGACGCGCGTTTTTGACAGTGCCTGGGACCCCGCATACGATCGCCACATGAAATTTCCAATATTCGTCGCCATTCCTTTTGCCATTGCATCGATCGCGCTCGCTCAAGGTGGAGCGGTCACGGGCTCGACAACGGCGACCACCGCGGCAGTCGATCCGGCAAGCATCCTGGTCGGACGCCTGGAGCTCGAGCGATATAAATCGACCATTAGAGGTCTCACGCAGTTCGGCGACCGCCGGCAGGGTACCGACCGAAACCGTGCCGCGATCGACTGGATCGAGGCCCAGCTCAAAAGCTACGGCTGCACGAACACGGCCCGACTGAAATATGACTATTCGTCCAGCGCCCCGCGTGCGCCGAGTGGGCCGGCGATTGCACGAACCGCTGACGCTGCGTCCGGTGGTGGGCGTTATCGCGGCGCGCGTGCTCGCACCGGCGTCAACGAAGATGCGCTGCGGCAGCCGGATGAGAAACTACGCGCGCTCAATTCCCAACCAAGCGTCGACGGCCTGCGCGAGGAAGTCTACTGCACCAAGATCGGAGCAACACATCCGGAGGAGATGTACATCGTAGGGGCGCACATGGACGGAATCGGATGGGGCGAGGCCGCCAATGACGATGGATCAGGCAGCGCGTTGGTCATGCAACTGGCACGCATATTTTCGTCGCCCGACGTGCGCACGGAGCGATCGATCCGTTTCGTGCTCTGGAACAACGAGGAGACGGGCCTCAACGGCGCGCGGGCTTACGTCGCACAGCGCGCCAGCCTGCAAGGCCAAGAGAATCCCGCCGGATCTGGGCAATACCCGGAACCAAGATGGCTCGGCATGATCCAGCATGACATGATGCTCTTCGATCACGGAATGCCTCGCCCGGATGGCACCGTGCCGGCACAGCAGCGGCCGGAAGCAGACGTCAACATCGAATTCCAGTCGGCTGCGAGACTCGCGGATGACGCGCAGAAGCTCGCATGGGCGTTTTACGCTGCGAACGAGGCCTATGCAACCGACTATCCAGCGGCCGTCGGGCCACACATGACCAATACCGACAGCACTCCGTTCATGGACTTGGTGCCCGCGATCAGCGTCCGCGAGAATGAGCGTGGCCGCGAGATAGGGGCCGGCTGGGATCCGCACTGGCACCAGCCAACTGATCTCTACGCCACGTTCACCGACCAGGACTTCCGTCTAGGCCTGAACGCGGCGCAAACGACACTCGGCGCGGTCGCACGACTAGCCGGTGCGTCGCTGCGCCAGTAATCCTCGGCGGCCGTGCATCGCCAATAAAAGGGGGAAGGGATGTTGAGGATAGTCGCTGGGTTTTCCATCGTGGCGCTGGCGGTGCCCAGCGCATTCGCTGATGTTCGGTCTCCGGCCTTGGTCATCCAAAACGTCACGCTCATTGATGGCACCGGCGCTGCGCCGCGAGCGCACATGACGGTACGGATCCAAGACGGACGAATCGCCGAGGTCGCGCGCGCTGGCGCCAACAAGGTGGACGGAGACGTCGACATTGACGGCTCTGGTCGCTATCTGGTCCCCGGCTTTTTCGACAACAACGCGCACCTCACTGTGTACGGTCAGCCGTCGCGACGCGACACGTCGGCCAAATACGGCGATCGCAATGAAGAATTAGCGCTGGAGTTCGCGCAGCGCACGCTCAAAGCGGGGGTGACTACCTTGGTGGACAGCTATGGCGTGCTGCCTCCCTCAATCGTCGTGCGCGACAAAATCAATCAAGGCGGCGCGGTAGGGACAAGGCTCCTGCTGGCGGGCAATATTCTTGGCTGGGGCGGGCCCTTCTCCATCACATTTTCCCTGACCAAGGATGCCGATCTATCGCTGTTTCAGGAGAAATGGGACGACCTCCTGGCTCAGGGCATGGGCGAGGAATTGATGGACTTGACGCCAGAGGAACTGCGCGCGGCGATGAACGGCTACCTGGATAAGGGTGTCGACGTCATCAAGTACGGAGGTACCAGCCATTTCATGCGGCCTTCGTTGATCGGCTTCTCTCCGCGCCAGCAAGCGGTCATCGTTGCCGAGACACACAAGCGGGGCAAGCCTGTACAGACGCACGCGACCAGCGTCGAAGGCTTGCGATTGGCCGTCGAAGCGGGAATAGATCTCATACAGCATCCGGAAATGATGAGCCGCGATTTGCCCGATGATCTCATTCAACTGATCGTGTCGAAAGGTGTGTTCTGCGGCATGCGAGCTAATTTGATCACCGGCGACGCCCGCCGTCGCCATCTGGCCGAGCGCGGCGATGCCGAAGCTCGAATCGCGAAGCTGCCTGCCGCAACCACGACCGCGGAACAGTGGCGCAGGCTCGACATGCTGCAGGAGACTCAGGATATTCAGTACCGTAACGCGCATAGGCTGATTGCGGCGGGATGCAAAGTGACGCCGGCAACGGATAGTTACCTCGGCGATGCGCCGGAGTTCAGACGCACCGTCAAGACCGAAGAGCTTGAGCCAGGGAGCGGCACCATTCGAGCCATCGAAGGATTCGTCGAATTGGGCATGACACCGATGCAAGCCATTGTCGCGGCCACCGCCAACGGCGCCGGCGCCATCCTGCGATCCCGCGATTTAGGCACCATTGAGAAAGGCAAACTCGCCGATGTTGTGCTGCTGCAGGCGGATCCTTTGGCCGATATTCACAACATCGAAAACATCGTTGCCGTGATCGCCCAGGGTCGGATCGTAAATTTAGGTGCCCTACCGGAACATCCGATTTTCTTCAAGAAACCGTAGCTCTCGGCGGTTCTTGACGGCACCCCGAGCCGGGCACTAGCGCTAGGATATTCCGGCGGCACGCAGAATCTCGGGAATCCGCAATTCCCATCCGATTCCCATGACATGCACGCCACGGCAAATATTGCGCAGCCGGCGAATGGTTCCGGCGGCAATTTCGACACCCTTCGCCGCTTCGCCCTGCGGTCCGGCGTCCTTGAGTTCCTCGATGAGCGCGAGGGGAACCTGTATGCCCGGGACGTTCGCGCTCAACCACGCGCCCATCTTTGCGGACTTGAGGGGGATGACGCCCGCCAGAACAGGAGCGTCTCCAAGCTTGGCTGCGTCGAGAAATCGCGCAAGCGAGTCCGTATCGTAGACTGCCTGTGTTTGAAAGAACTGCGAGCCGGCGTCGATCTTTCGGCGCGCGTTCTCAACCTCGCGCGCAAAGTCGCGCGATCCTGGGTTCAAGGTGGAGCCGATGCACATCTGCGGCACGCCATGAAGAACGTTGCCCGCTAGATCCCGGCCATTGCACAGCGAACGAGCGGCTGCCAGCAATTCCATCGTGGTTAGATCGAATACCCCCTTCGCCTCGGGATTGTCCCCGCTCTTTGGATCGTCGCCCGTCATGAACATAAAGTTGCGAATGCCGAGCAGGCAGCCGCCGAGCAAGTCCGCTTGAATGGCGATACGGTTGCGGTCCCGCGCGGTGATCTGGACAATGGCTTCGATGCCCCGATCCTGCAGCAGATGGCCGACCGATTTGGGCTCGACCGCCATCCGTGCGCGCGGCGATTCGGTGATGTTAATTGCGTCGACGGAGTTCTTGAGCGCATCAGCCTTAGCGAAGAATTCCGACAGATCAATGCCCTTGGGCGGAGTCAATTCGCTTGTCACGACGAAGCTGGTCGATCGGATCTTCTTCTCGAAAGGGCACGTCAATAGTTTTCTCCACGTGAATGCAGGCCGAATCGATTCATTCATATCCACGATAACATCGCATCCTCCCCGCTGCCCGCGCGCGAACAGCCGCGTGATGCAGCCGCGATCCCACAGGCCGCTGAAAATCGCCTCTATTGTTTGAAATTTTGATCGCGAAGCGTAAGCCGTCCCCAACCGTTGCGCACCATGTGAATCAATCCTATTAGGCCGGACGGCACATAGAGGATCGCCGGCAGCGGCGTTGGAATAGCGGTCAACAAGCCAATGATGACGCCCTTGATCAGGGCCGATTCTCGATCATCGCCGTACCATCTCATTTGCGCGCGGTAAGTGATGAATCCGAGAACGATTCCCACGGCCAGAGCAATCGGAATCAACAGTCCCACTGTCAAAACTGCTCCACCAAAAAGCATCAGGTCGATGACAAAGGTGAGAAACGCGATGCGTGGGTCCAACCCGAAGATCTGGGTAAATCCTCGGGAGGCTGCCGCCGTCTGTTCGTGGGTGTTACGCATCTGTTCTCCTGATTGCATTCACCGGTATCAATTGACAGGCCGAGCTCTGGTTTAGTCCCAGGCGTTGGCGTTCTTTGGAAATCCGGGACGCTGCACTCGTACGACGCAGAAGCGCTGGCCCGTGGGCGCCTGCATCACCACCCAACGCTCGAGGCGGTCCAACACCATCGCACCCAGCTTCTCCAGGCGCGCCACCTCCGCCGGAATGTCGTCAGTTTCGATATCGATGTGGACGCGACTTTCGTGATCCACGCGCTGGATCTGCACAATGGGCTCATCAGGCGGGGTCTCAAGCATGCGGTAGTTGCCGCGGCTGCCAGGGTGATTTAGGTCCACCGCGCGACCCAACGCCTGGCTCCAGTAGTTGGCGGCTTCATCCACGTCGGACGTATCGCAGTCGATCAGCATGGCGCAAAGGCGTGAACGGTGCATATCAGTGTCTCTTGGATTGGGCCTACTTCAAAATCTTATGCGCTTTGAGTATCTCCACCGTCCGTTCGATCGGAAGCGCCTCGACGGTATGCCCGTTACCGATCAAGGTCGTCGCCTTGAACATGGAGTTGTACACGGCTTCCTCCGTCGCTTCGATTGCGGCGAGAAACGGCGGCGACATCGCATCGTTGGTCATCACTTGCTCGCTGCGCAGCAGCGCCTGTGTATTGGCATGAACCCGCACTTCGGCGGCGGTCGAAAATGCGATGGCATAATCGCCGCTGCCGTTTGAGGCCGAACCACCCGTACGGGCGACTCCCATCAAAGCCCTCGCCGCCAACCGCTTCAGGTTGCGCGAGTCCAGCGGCGCGTCGGTGGCAACCACGATCATGCATGATCCATCTGCCTTATCTTTCGCGCTGCCACTCTGTTCTAGCTCCTTGCGCAGGTAGTATTGGCCAAGTTCCTGGCCCACCGGTGCACCCGCAATCGTGAGCACGCCGCCAAAATTTGTCTGCACCAGGACACCCACCGTGTATCCACCCAGACCCGCAGGCAGCCGGCGCGATGCGGTTCCAATGCCGCCTTTCCAGCCGAAGACCACCGTCCCGGTACCGGCGCCGACATCGCCCTCCTCGACCGCTCCGCCCTTTGCACCCTTGATGGCGGATAAAACATCGTCAGGCGTGATGTGGCGTCCACGAATGTCATTCAGGTATCCGTCATTGGTTTCGCCGACCACGGGATTGATGGACAGCACGTCCTCGTTGCCCGGCAGGGCGAGCATGTAGCTGATCACCGCGTCTGCCACGCGCGGTACGCTTGTAGTGGACGTCAGCAGGATGGGTGTCTCGATGTTGCCCATCTCATCGACCTGCGTCGAGCCCGTCAGCTTTCCGAAACCATTGCCGACGAAAATCGCTGCCGGCACTTTCTCGCGATAGAGATTGCCGGTGTGTGGCAGAACGGCGGTTACACCGGTACGGATGTTGTCGCCGCGAACGATGGTTGTCTGCCCCACCTCGACACCGGCCACATCGGTGATCGCATCGAGCGGCCCGGTCGGCAGAATCCCGACCTTCAGCCCCAGATCGGAGGCGCGGGGACGAGCATTGGGACTGGCGCTTTGGGCGGTACCGAACGCGGTCGCCAGCAGGACCATAGCAATGGCGAAAAGCTTATTGGCCATGCACATAGCATAAGACGAAAGCCGGACCCTATACTAACGATAGCTGACGGGATCACGGCCGCATCGTCGATCAAAGCGATTTCGGGCGCCTCGGCGAGGCGCCCGAATTTTCCTAGCAACGATGCCAACGACGGTAGTAGCGTCCATAGGCATAAACCGGACGCCCCCACGGACCGTACGCATAGGCGTGCGGCCGGTAGTAGACCGGCGCAAGCGGCAGTGGCGCAACAATGGGCGCACCAACACCGACACTGACATAGGGTCGCGCCTCGGCGGGAACGCTCTGAGTGAGGCCGGCAACCCCGATTGCGGCACACAATGCGGCGGATGCAATTTTGATCATGATGGCGATCCTTGTAAACGTTGACCTGACAATGGAATCAACGCGACCGCGCTGCACTCGTTGACCCCGAGTTTGCTTGCTGCACGATAGGGAGATTAAGAGCGCGTAATCGCACTACCCTCCACGTCCAGCGGCCCCTTACCGAGACTTGCTTTTTAGTGCCTTCAGTTCGTCGATGAAACGCTGATAACCCTCAATGTCATTCACAATCTCCCAGGCGCGTTTGTACCGGGAGTCCGGGCCGTTGCGATAATCGTGATCAATTGTCTCGAGCCGATCCCGCCAACTGAGCTTTAGCAAGACCATCTTTTCAAGCGCCATGACGTGCAGGTGATATTTGGTTGTTGCGGGCTCGTCCGAGTATTTCTTCATCAGCGCCGAGGTGGCGAATACAGGGGTAACGTAGTTGTGCATCAACTCGTGGAAAACGATCTCCGTGAATTCCCAACTGGGCGCGGGCTTCGCAGCGCTCGCTAGAAACGGCGTGACGTCGATGACCAGCGGTACACTCGTCGAAGCGGGCAAACAGACCGTCAACGTTGCTTGCATCTCGCGATACGGGAAAGGCAGACCGATTTCATCGATCGCTGCTCGCATGTAAGCGGGGCCCTCCACGTCCCACCGTTTTTGCAAATCTGCACGCTGCTGAACCGCAAACTTAAGAGTTGCATCGTCAACAGGCACTTTGAACTCGGTTTCGCACAATCGATCCAACAGCGAGCCGCCGGGTGGATACAGAATGTCGACCCTGGGCAGTTGTGCTGCGTGAGCCAGGGTATAGACAGAAGACAAGAGAGCCACAATGGCCATTCTGCAAGACGACACTGCGGGCCGACAATCGCGCGGCCGGATGTTCTCTTGTTCCGCAATACGATTCTTGGCAAATGGCACGCCGGATCTCTATTGCAGTTCTTTCCTTGCGGGTACGCGCGACCCCCAAGCTAATTTCTCTTAGTCTTTTGGCGGACTGCAGGGCGGTGGCGTGGCGTCGTTGCACAGGCCGGTGCGCGGATCCCGATGTCCAACGCCGGTGCTGTCCTCGTTCGGAGGATTGGTTAAGCAACCAGACACTAGCCAAGCAGCGGCAAGAACACTGATTATTAACCTCATGAATGCCTCCCAGCATTTGCGGGCGAGTCAGCGGCGCAATTCCAACGCGCCTTCGCAGATTCTAGGCCAAAACGGCCTCCCGCGGCTGCTAGTCGCAGAGCAGCTTCATCTCCCCATCCTTCCATGTGTCTGGCTGGACGGCGTGCCAGGCTGCCGATGAAATCAGCTTGGAATCCGCGACCCAACGCGTTCCATCTTCGTAATAATCTGTTCTCGCCTCCAATCTGGCTCTGTGCTGCCCACACTCAAATTCCCACTGATCCAGCGCATAACTCACCCACTTACCCTGCCACTTTTCGGTATGAGGCGGGAAAATGTGTTTATCCCACAACGACCGCAAGTCTCCGTTGCCCTGGAAGCTCGCGGTATTCACTAAGAGCTGTCCCGCTGGATCATTAAGAGCTGTGAGCCGCACCCAACCGCTGCCGCGGCTACCATTTTTTGACCGCGGCACAATTAATGGCGACTGGGAAGTCGCCGATTCAGTAATCAGCAAGGCTTGGTGTTCGTTATCGATCGACCAAGATTTAAGTCGCGAAAGAAAACTCTGCCCCAGCAACAGCGATCCCGCGGGAGGAACGACCGACGCTACGACGTCTCGAAGTTCCAAATTTCCCACCCGCAGTGATCTGATGCGAAATCGCTGGGAGTATTCTGTGGACCCATCCGCTAATTTATAGGCCCGCTTATCCAGGAAATCCTGAGGCGACACCGTCCCGGCGCTGATCAGACTGTAAAATACGTTCGTGGGAATGGAAACGTCCGTCGCGCCGCTATCAATCGTGAAATTAAGCGAAATTTTGCCGTTGACAAGAACAGGCACCTGCAGCGTGCCATGTTCGTGAACCAGCGGGATCGACTCCGAGTACGCGGCGCCACACATGAGCAGCAGTGCCAAGAATGCCGCCGGACAATTAATGGACCGACCGCCCAAGATATAGGATCGCCGCGCCGAGCGCGATAATCGAAACCGCCTCAAGCAGAGGCCGGCACCGACTCAAGCGGGTCCATTGTCGGGCCAGATGACGCTCGGAGTCAGTGAGCTCGCCCAAATTTTCGAACCGCACAGCGTTCGGAATGAAGTATGCAAAGGACCAGGCCCGGGAAACGAAATGGGCAACCAGGGCAACGATAATCCAAGAGCGGGCGTAAGAGTTGCTCCAGAGTGTCCACGCGCTGGCTAGCAGTGCAATCTCGTACAACGTATGAATTGGCATCCAGAAGAGCTTGCGATCCAGTCCCCCGCGCGTCGGCTGGATGATGGCAAGATTGTCGGGCCAAACTCTGTCGACAAGCAGCGTCTCATAGATTCCACCACCGAACCCGATTGCGCCAAGGATGATTGCAATGAGTGGAGTGATCACGACCAGCCACATCCTCTAATTCGAGGCCACCTTCAAGATCGCCGCGAGACTGCGCTGTACGTCCGCCTCGGTCGTTGCCCACGACGACACGCTGATGCGCATCGCTGTGTTCCCCTGCCAGACCGTACCGCCGCACCAGCACGTACCGTCCCGTTGGACGCGCGCAATCACCTCGCGCGTTCGTTCCGGGCTTCCGAAGGACACCAAAACCTGGTTGAGCACGACGTCGTTAAGCACGCGGTGGCCAGCAGCCCGGAGCCCTTCCGCAAATTGGCCCGCGTATCGGCACGTCCGTTCGATCAGATCGGCAAGTCCGGAGCGGCCAAGCTGGCGCAATGCGGCCCAGACTTCGATTCCACGCGCGCGGCGCGAAAAGTCGGGCGTGTATTGATACGGGACACGGTCTTCGTCCTGCGCGAGGTATGCGCCGCCAGCGGACATCGCGCTGCGCAAGGCGTCGGCGTTGCGCGTGAACACCAGGCCGCTGTCATACGGGACGTTGAGCCATTTGTGGGCGTCGGTGGCCCAGGAGTCGGCATCCTCGACGCCGCGGGCCAAATGTGCTCGCGCCGGAGCGGCCGCAGCCCACATCCCGAAAGCGCCATCGACATGCACCCAGGCGCCATTCGAGTGAGCGCGCTCGCAGATCTTCGAGATGGGATCGAAAGCGCCGCTGTTCACGTTGCCTGCCTGCACGCACACAATCGTGCGATCGTCGACATCTGGAAAGGCTTCGAGACGCATCCGCCCCTGTGCGTCGACGGGAACACGTACAACCCGGTCGCGCCCGAATCCCACCAGCGAAAGTGCCTTCTGCGCGCTCGCATGCACTTCATCGCCGACTACTACCGTGAGCGGTGGTGCCCCAAACAATCCATGTGCTTCAACATCCCAGCCGGCGCGTGCCAGCAATGCGTGCCGCGCGGCCGCCAGTGCGGAAAAGTTCGCCGCCGTGGCACAGGTGACAAACCCGCCGGCGCTTTGAGCTGGCAGATGGAAGATATCCTTCAACCACTGCAACGAAACGATTTCGAGCGCCGCATTGCTGGGCGAGGAAACCACAAGACCGGCGTTTTGATCCCAGGTGGCGGCGAGCCAAGTTGCCGCCACGGTCGCAGGAAGCGCCCCGCCAGTTACGAATCCAAAGAATCGTCCACCGGCCGATGCCATGGTGGCCGGCGAACCGATCTCATCTAGTTCGGCGAGCACCGACTCGGCGCTAGTAGTATGTTCTGGAAAGGCCCGATTAAACCTGGCAAGTGCAGCAAGCGCCTGCGCCTCCGGTGCGACGGAGCGAGTGTCGAGAGATTCAAGGTAGCGGCTTGCTCGCTGCGCCGCGTCGTTCAGGAGGTCGATCATCGTAGCGGCAAGTATAAACGCCCTTCATTCAAGGTATGCCAATTAGCGCACCGATACGAAAAGGCTTGTGTGCCATGGCACCCCTGGGAGTGCTCGCGTTTTGGGCAGGCCTGTGGATCGCCGCCCGACGATATCCTTCCGAGTACGACTGGCGCTACATGAGCATCTCCAATCTGCTTTACCCTGATCGCAACCCCGATGGGTATCAATGGGCGTGGGGCGGCTTGATGCTCTGCGCGCTGGGCGGGCTGTGTTGGACGACGGTATTATTTCGGGACGGCAGACCCGGGGGCACTGGGCGCCGGCCGGTAGGAATTTGGGCATTGATCGTCGGCTACGTTTGCATGGTGTGTGCGTTGGTCCCCGAGCGAGCCCTGCGGGTTCCGAAGGGGCACGAAATCCTGGCTCTTGCGGCCTTCTTCGGCCAGTGCGTTGGGATAGTTCAACTGACTTTCCTGGCCACCGAGCGCAGCTTCCGGTTTCACAGGCGCCCGTTCCCCGGCACTCCACGGCTCTACGCCGGATTGCTGGCAGGAGCCGCATTGTTACCAATCCTGCTGGCGGGCCTCGCGCCGGCGTATGTTTCCTATGCGCTACCGGAACTACGCTGGGTAGGCCTCGAATGGCGATCGCGAGGCGTGCCGCTCTACTTAAGCTTCACATTTTGGGAGTGGATCACGTGCATCGTTTTCTCCGTGTACACGGCGGCCCTGTGCCTGGCGACAAAGAGGATCTAAGAGGCGGATCGCTTCCGCGGCACGAGGCGATACCCGGAAACGAAGCGGCCCTCGACGGTCTCGGTCCATTGCCATTCGACGTCCTCGTCTTCCGCGCAATGAACGTTGATCACGGTGGAACGCAGATCGGGATGGCTCGGTTGCGGAGCCGCGATGATTCGACGTGTATTGGTTGATTGATCGGTCATAGCGCTGCATCTCCTTGCTCTTCACGCCCTATTACCGGATTCGGCCGCGGCAACTCGCGGGTCGTTTGGCTGCGCAGAGCGTGCGAAGAAAGCGATGATCATGCCAAACAAAAGCATTGCCAGCAAATTGGCGACAAAGCGCAGGGGCGTGAAGTGAGGGATGCGACCGATGGCAGAGAGTGGCACGACTGCGTAGTTCATGACAAAGAAGACGACGACGCCGTATGCCAACCCAGCTGCCAACCATTGCCGTTTGAGGATGTTCAGCCGCGACGCCGTGACCACAAAAATTGCCGCGATCAAAATCGACATGGCCCACTGGAGAAACAACCCCAATGATTCAGCTTCGATGCCCTGCTCGAAGGATGCTTTGCCCAAGATGCCGCTCGCTATCGCCTTCAAGATCACCGCGATACTAGCGGCATTGATAAGAGCCGCAGCGCCAATATCGATCGTGCCCGCGATGACGCCGGCGAGCAGGATGGCTCCGGGAATCGATCGAGGCGTTTTGAGCAATTGACTCCTCCACTGATCGCTGGCGACGGGCATAGCCACTCGCAAATACTCTTAGCGACGTGCTCGATCGTCAAGAGCCACACCGCGAGTATTTTTTGGTACCAGCTATCCGATATTGAAGCCCCTGAGCCGTAGGGAGTACTGTGCCCTCATGGCAGCCGCAAAGAACAAGTCAAAAGCCACCCGCATCCGCAAATCCGCGACCACCAAGCGCGCACGCGGAAAGCTCGCTCCGGGCGCAAGCGCCCGAGGCTTGGATGCCGCCGATGTCGTCATCGCCATGGACAGCGCAGAAATCGCTGACGTCGTCGCGTTGATAAGAAATGCCGGCGGCGCGCTCATCGGCGCCTATCGGGATCCATTGGGCGGGCGGCCGCTCGTCCTTGCGTCGTTGCCCCTCGGCGTCGTCCAACCCACGCCCTTCCAGCGGGATTTGTCGCCCACCCACGCGAAGCGGCTCGCGGTGAGTATCGACGCAACCGCGGCCTTTTTAGATCCGCTGATCGTCGTGCGCGGCGAAGACGGCCGCCTGTGGACGCCGAATGGCCGCCACCGATTGGCTGCCGGGAAGGTCCTCGGGCTCAAGCAGATTACTGCGCTGATCTCCCCTGATGAGACGCTGGCCTATCGCATCCTCGCCCTCAACACCGAGAAAGCCCACAACTTGCGCGACCGCAGCCTCGAAGTCATTCGCATGGCCAGAAGTCTCGCGAAGCGTCACCCCGCATCCAAGGAGGCCCAGTACGCCGCGGAATTCGAATCCGCCGAGCTGCTGACCCTCGGGATCGTGTATGAAAAGTCATCCCGTTTCGCCGGCGGCGCCTACAACTCTTTTTTGAGAAAGGTAGATCGGTTCAGCGAGCGAACACTGAGCGCCAGTTTGCGCGAGCGGGAAGGATTTGCAGCGCGGTTGATGGAAATCGAGGCGCAAACCAAGCGCATCATTCAAACCCTGCAGAAGCGCGGGTTCAAGTCGCCCTACTTACGCAATTACGTCGTGGCGCGCATCAACCCGGTGCGTTTCCATAAATTGAAGAAAGGCGACAAGCAGCCACCCATGCCTTTGGCCCAAGCGCTCACGCGCATGGCGGCTGCCGCCAAAAAGTTCAAGCTCGAATCGGTGTCGAATGCGGATCTCGCGTGGGTGGCGGTGGGCGCCGGCGCGCAAGAGTAGCAAGTGCTTCGGGCCGCCTGCTCAGAGCTTCCCGAGGAGCGCAGTGCCATCCGGCGTGCCGAGCCCCGAGCAGGCGTCCCAACCGGGCCCGGCGCTGTAACCCTTTACGGTGTTGGCGATGGCATTGGTACCGGCGGTGACGTCGTGCACCACGCCGGCAGTGGCGTTCGCATACAGAGTGGGATTCAAGAATCCGACATTCTTTTGTTTCGCCTGATTGAGCAGCGCAACCAGCGCGGACATCAGCGGCGCCACGGCGCTGGTGCCCCCGGAGGCTCCCTCGGAGCTGTCCACACGCGTGTAATAATTGGTTGCGCTCATCGCGATATCGGGAACGCCGCGCCCGGGATTCCCGGAATCGATGGATACCGGAAGTTTCGCGTTCGCCTGGTAGCTCGGCACGGCGATCACTTCGCTGATGCCGCCGCCGCTGGCCCAACCGCCCCCGCCCGGTGCACTCTTGTCGAACGGCGTGCCATCGTTCCAGACGACGTCATTGCCGTTGCTGTCGATCTGCGTTCCCCCGCAGCCAAGCACCATGTCATCAACCGCAGGATGATCGACGTGAATCTTGCCATCCCAGTCGGCGGCATCCGAATCAGCGGTGCCGTGATCGCCGGAGGCGACGCAGACCGTCATCCCAACCGCCGCCGCGGCGACGAACAGCTCATGAAACGCCGCGATACCCTGTTGATCGGTGGTGCTTTCCGGACCACCCCAACTGATGGAGATCACGCTGGGATTGCGCTCGGAATCGTGGACCGCGGCGCTGATGCCATCGATGAAGCCCTGATCGCCGTTGTTCGGCGCGAAGTACACGGCAAATTTGGCTTTCGGAGCGACCGCGCCGGCGACTTCGATATCGAGCATCACCTCGCCATCGTCGGAATCGGGGGTGGTCGGTTTGTTGCCGGCGTGATCGACCGAGATTGCCGTCACCGCAGGCGGCGCGACGCCGATTTCGTTGAAGAAGACTTTGAGATCGCTGGTGCGAAATCCGCCTCCCAGCTCGATGATGGCAATCGTCTGCCCGGTCCCATCGAGGGTCTGGCCCTGGAATGCCTGCGGAAAATTGTAGCGCTTGGCGAATTCCGTGGAGGCCACGCCGTTGCCGCCTCCAGGACCTCCGGCGTTGCGAACGCGCGTGTAGCGGTGCTTGGGGCGCGAATCGAAGCCAAATATTCCGGTCACAATGCCCTGCAGTGCCGTCGGGATCTGGATCTCGCCTTGGCGGCCTCGATAGGTGCCGGTGGAGTGGTGATACATCTGCACATTCGCCGGAAAAAGGCTGAGAAGATCGCCAAGAGTGCCCTTGAGAACGATTGAACGCTCCGCCGCGCTGCGATGCGCGACGATCAGGTTGTGCTCGTGCGCGAACTGTTCCACCAAGTCGAGATCCTCTGCTTTGGCGCCATGTCCGGAAGCCAACTCGGCTCGCGAAAGATAGGTTCTCCGGGCCAGGGGTTCGCTGCTTTGCTGCTTGACGCGCTGCTCGAGCGCCGCGGGATCTCCGACCGAACGGGTGCGAACCGTGAGACTGATGATCTCCTTCGGATCGACCGGTCCCGCCGCACGTGAATTCGCCAGCAGGGTTTTCTCGCTGCCACGAAGGGCGACGTGTGTAGCCATCTGGTCCTCCTGTAAGAGGGAACGTCCGCCGCTCGTTGCCGCGCGGTAGTCCAAGAACAATTGAACTTGCTGCCGTACAAACGCGTGAACTTCATCCTGCGTCGTCGGAGTGACGACCACCGGTGCAGCACCCGGAAGCCCTGCTGTGGCCTTGCGCCAATAAAGGGCCATCTCGCTCATGTACTCATCTGGCGCCGCTTGTGTGGCATCGAGCGGTATCGGCGGCGCAGCGGCCTGTGGCACGAGAGTCGTGGGCGTATCCGGCCGCGGCGCGGCCACAAACAAATCCTCGAAGCTCGCCGCCGCGGCGTCTCGCTTGGTCAACGCCGTACTGATTCCGAAGAGCTTGCGCACCGTCGCCAGTATCGAGGTGTGCTGCAATCGCTTCGAGCACACCGTCCCCTTGGCAAGATACGGTGAGGCGAGAAGCGTTGGAACGCGCAGTCCCAGACGGTCGAACGCGAATTGTGGAGCGAACGAGGCGTTATCTCCGGGGGCCGGTGAGTTGATGCCGTCCGGATTCACCGCCGGGGGTGGATTCGCGTGGTCGAAATAGCCGCCGTGCTCATCAAATGTGACGATGAACAGAGTCTGCGGCCACTGCGGGCTGCTGCGCAGAGCCGCGTAGATATCGGCCACGAGTTGATCACCGGGGCGCACATCCTGGGGAGCGTGCATCGAGGTGACGGGACCGTCCGTGGCTGATCCCGCAAAGCGCGGGATGATGAAATTATAGTTGGCGAGTTTCGCCGCGGCGGCGTCGGCGGCGAATCCGGATTCGTACAGCTTGAAATTCGCACGCTGCGTATTGATGCGACTGTACTGCGCGACCTCGTTCTGATCGCTGTAATACACCGCCCAGCTGCGGCCGCTGGTCTGTATCTGCTCGTAAATCGTGACCGAGTTCAGCGCCACGCTCCAGTCGTTGCGCGCCCAGCCCGCCGAGGTCGCCGCATGCACGTACAGCCGATTGGGCATGGTCGGCCCGGGGACCTCCGCATACCACTGATCGCACAGGACGAAATTCTGAGCCAATGCCGTGAGACCCGGCAATTGACCGGCCTCGAAGGTCTGCATCACCGGTGTCAGGTCCGCGGTCGCTCCGGGGACCCCATCCACCGCCAACTCACTCTTGTAACTTTCGACGAACCCACGATCGTTCACAGGCTTGAGCGCGGTACCCGGATTGACGACCTTCGAGGTGAACAGCTGCACATTCGTGCCGTCCACCGAATGACTCGGACCCTGGCCCTGTGCCACCGTGAACAACGCCGGCTGGCCGGCGGCGATCGGCGTATTGCCAGGGGCGCCAGCGATTGCCGCGGGATTCGGTCTATTGGAAAACGGTCCCTGCGACAGGCCCGACACCCCCGGCCATTTTCCAAACACATGATCGAACGACCGGTTCTCCAGCATCAGGACAACGATGCACTGGATGGGCGGCAACGCTGAGGCGGGAGCAGGTTTGAGATGGGGGGT